>Ga0116231_10012550_pt1 | contig 12387 bp, 7 predicted proteins | sample S1TSphgellanicum_2_FD_89695 | JGI IMG/M metagenome (GOLD analysis project Ga0116231, IMG submission 89695) | Host-associated microbial communities from peat moss isolated from Minnesota, USA - S1T2_Fd - Sphagnum magellanicum MG | ecosystem: Host-associated > Plants > Peat moss > Unclassified... | reverse complement strand
TGAAAGAGATTGTGGCTTATTTCCAACCATCTATACATATGTTTGGAACTAAACTCCAATAACCTAATGGGCACAGGGTGTGTAACCCTAAATGGATGTCCCAAAGATGAAAAGAGAAAGGAGGACAGAAAGTTTGGATGAAAACACATTCTAGTGTGATATGTCTGCGTGGCCATGAGTGTGCTGGTATATTTGGTGCACATTGTCTCTTGGGTCTGCCCTTCAGGGTAGAGACATTGTGATCACCCAGAAAACAGGCCAAAGTTTGGTATCCCTATACCTATGCTAAGGTCATGTGGAGTTCACTATGGAAACATTTCAGGCAGATATCTGAAACATCCACCTGGGCTTCACCATGCTAACCACCATGTGTTTCAATATTGACTATATATCATCCTTACTGATGTCATATTGATAAGTATGTGGGTGGTTCTCACTTTTTTGTGAGAATCAGCCCATTCCGATTCTTACATCATGTTATGAGAAACTGATTGGTTCTTTAATATACTTTTTTTTCACTAGTGAGAACTGACTGGGTTATCAAGATTTTAAAGTTTTCCACATTCACCCGACTCTCAAATAGGGTGGTTCTTGCATATAAATAGCAAATGGTTTTCAAATTTGATTTTCACAACCTGGTTCTCACATTTTCCAGAAATTATAATTAATAATTAATTAAAATAATTTTTTGAACTTAAAAATTACTGAAGACATATGGAAACTTGTAAAATAAATTAACTCAAAATTTACAACTCCACAATTTCGTCCTTTTCAAAAGCTCTTTCAAATTCTCCAAACTCTTTTTCTGAATTGAAATCAGTCTCAATTAAATTTACCAAACTAAAAAGGGATTTATAACCTATTAAAAAATCATTGGGTCAATTTTTGTTGACAAAGATCAATTTCTACAAATTTTCTGATTGTAAACGACATCTCCTAAAACTAGTAAGGATTTTAGCTAATGAAAATATTCTTTTTGTCTCAATTTGAGATTCAACTATTCCCAAGATTTGTCTTGCACAAAAACTAATAGGAAGAAACATATTTTCATGTTTTTCCCACCACTATAGTGGGCACTTAATGTCTTTAACATCCACTTAATAATAGTTAAAAATCAAAAGTTGTCTATAAACCAATTCTGTTACAAGGTTTTTGTTACAAGTTCACTTGTGCTGGTTGTCATTTCAAAGATATCCAAAGTCCTATCCTCTTGAACTCTTTGCTCAACAACATCCTTTTTAGATTCAACCAATGGATGCAAATGATAATAATATTTAAAAACCATAGGAAATAAAGGTTTTTTGTCATATTCTTCAACAATTACCTTACCTTGGTCACGATCAATAAGTGAAAACACAAGACGAAAAGTTTTTAACTTAGGGTCCAACATTAAAAAAAACATATTATGAGCTTTTTGTCTTCATGTTTTTTTAAGAAGGAAAAACAAGAATCCAAAACCTAAACAACTTCGTTTTTTATGTTGGAGGCTAAACATGATAACTCATAAATAACATTTTCATTTTCATCCATTAAATCGTCAAAGGTTGCAGAATCAATTTGATCTTTGAATTTTAGACTCATGGATATGGTAGAATTTAGTGCATCACTTAATAACCAATGACCTTTAGATTGGTTTGAAATATAAGCAGACACAATAAGGCCAAAAGAATCAACAATAATGTGAAAAATGTGCCATGTCAAAGGAGGTAGTACTCTTGCATTCATTTTCACAAAATTTTATTTGTTGTAACATAATATAATTGTTTCTTTGAATTGCAAAGCTTCCTGGAAAAGGATAACTTTGCTAACAAATTTGGAAAAACAAAAGAAATTGTTATAATATGCACAATAAGAGTTTAAATAAAAGTGAAAAAAATGTTAGACTATGCAAAGTAAGAATTTTAAAAAAAATGTGAACACAAAAAAAAATCTTTAAAAAAAATTACCTTATTTTCATTAGAGTGTTCAATTTCCTTAGGGAAACATTTGAAATCACACATGCCTTTTCCCATTCTTGTCTACCCTTTCCAAAAAAATTCAGTCACATTGTGCATTTATGCAAATCTCCTTGTGCAACTTTGATTGACACATATCATAAGTCCTTACAAACTTTCTCCTCTATTATATCATATTGAGAAGCTTTAGAAAATGCATGACCAAAACAAATGCCTTAAAAACTTTCTTCCAAACTTACATATCACAAATTATAATTGATTTTAGGGCTGTAATCATAGTGTTTAGATTGGATCCCTCATTGTTGACATAAGCAATAATTTTTCTCCTCAATACATAATTAGCCAATAGTTTTGTCAATTTTTGACCAAGGTCTATTCACTAATATTTGTTGGCTCAAAAAGATTAGTAGGTATTTGTATTATGAGACGAGGTAACAATGCAAGAAGAGCAGAGGTAGTAGTGCAAGAAAAGTGGAGGTAGTAACATAAGAAGAGTAGAGGCAACAGTAGCAACGCAAGAAAAGCTGAGATAGTAACACGAGAAAAGCAAGGCAACAACAGAAGAAAAGCGAAACAATAACACGTGAAGATTGAGAAGAGTTACATCAATGTGAAAAGTGTGACATCAATGCAAGAAAAATGAAAGCAATGCGAGAAAAGTGGCAACAACATGAGAGGAGCATTACAGAAAAGTGAAAGGAACAACATAGCACTAGAAAAGCAACATGCAAACTACAAACAAGAGAAAGATCACAATGCCAAGCCGACAACAAAAAAACACAATCAACAATAGAAGAACACTAGAAGACAAAAAAAAAACATCTTGAAATGAAATGAAGCTTAAACTCTGGTTTTATACAAAATCCTAATCCTAAATAGCGATTCTGCCTCCCTAGGTGACAACTGTTGTTTAGGAACCCTATACCCTAAATTGATAGACTGCAACTAGATGGAAGTTCTCTCAAAGAACCTGTTCGGTTCTTGTTCATGTGAGAACCGAAGATCGGTTTTCAATCTGGTTCTCACATGTAACTATGTCAACTAGTTCCCATTGTGAGAATTGGGTGATAATTTGAGAACCGCCCAATATTGGTACATACTCAATGGCATTACAAGTTCTGTCAGCATGTGAATCTGCTTATGAATGTCAAGTGAACAGATGCTTTTGTTTTATGCGCATCTGTCATTACTTGAAGCTCAAGAGGGGTAAAGATTGTAAACCATTGTGGCATGTGGTGGTTTGATTTGGAAGACCACTCCATTTCAATTACACGTGAGCATCATACACATATTTTGTGTTGAGAAAAATAGTGGTTTCTTATCAATAAACAATTAATTAGAATTCTAATTTTATTTAAACTATGGTTTATTTGCAGTTGCTATTATAGATCTGTGCAACTAACCTCTAGGAACCTAACCAACAATTGTGGGAATTTTAAGGGGGAAATTTAGGCACTGGGTTGCTATGATGAGCAGCTGAAAAGTGGCAAAGAATATAAATCATTCACCTCCAAGAGTCACTTTGATTCTTTCATATAGGGATGGCACTGAGATAATCTGAGTAGTCCAGATCTATATATGGAGTCCTTGAATTCCATAAGGCATACTGTAGTACTACATGACAAGTTCAATATTTCAGAAGATGCTAATTTTTTAAAAAATTTCCATTGGAAAAAAATTGTTTTTTGATATTTATTTTTATTTGGAAATTTTTACAATGTCTAAAAATAATATAATCAATTGTCAAAGCTACCCAAGTATTAGGGGAGATCCAAGGCCCTGAGAGCTGTGCAATTGGCCATCGCTCCTACACCATGAAGTTGTGCATTGTCTTGTCTATGTCTCCAAATTCCCTATTCCAACCATTCCATCATCAAAATGCACCATTCTTCCTTCTCAAAATTGAAAAATATTTTAATATTGATAATTTAAAAAAAAGGAGTTGAAATTGAAAAATGCATTTTTACAACAAAATGTTTGAAAGCCATTGATTCAAACATGCTTTTGACTTTTGAAATTATGAAGTTTAAAAATGTGTCTTTAACAAAAAAATTATTCATTTTTAATGTGTTAAAAAGAATGAATGCATAATATATATCATGTATGATCAAGATATAATTTTTAAATATTTAAATTTGAGTTAATAAACTTACACATGTGAATGGCACATGTCACCCACAATCTTTAAAAAAGAACTTTTATTTTGGCACCCTTAGCTCCTAATATGATGAATATTTTAAATTGTCAAAAGTCATGAGTGTCAAAAGGGAAGGATGCCAAAGCACTAAAACCTCTGTAATATTATTTTCAACTTCCACATGAAGGGAATGGCACTTCAAAATGACTGCTTGTTGAGGGCCAATTGAACATTCCTTAACAATAAAAGGTTCACTAGAATTGGACAATCTTGATACAAGCATCTTGTTAAAAAAGAATTTTTTTCATTGATATTGCCAAAATTATTAATACTTGAACTCCCAACTTGGGAAGAATTTTGTTTTGTTTTGACCATTGGGTTACTATTAGGAATACACAACACAAGGTGTACTTTGCATACTTATTCTTCAGTTGTTGAAAATTTGTACTCAAGTGAGTTCACAATGGTTTACCCAAAAACACCTTTTGTTGTTTGAGTTACTAAAGGTTAGTTTCCCAAATTTGGAATAGCATTCCAAATAAACCATAGTGAAATAAAGTCAATATACTAATAAATAGGTTATTGCTAACAAGCCACTATTTTTCTCACACTCAAGAATGTAAATGAATGAACATTTTTTGCAAATTAGGTTATTGAAGGTGAATTTCAAACATATATATCCATGGTTGGGAATAAGCCACCATCTCATTCAATTTTACAAATCTTGGCCACAAAGTTGGTGATAACAAGAGAAACAGTTAGCTGGCTATAACAAAAAAAATATTGGTTCTCTATTACAATTTAAGAGGTGATGAAACCTGTAAACCTTTATTTATAAAAGCACCAATCCCAAGATTGATGAAAGAACAAAAGAAAAGGATAGATAAATACAAGTTGAAAAATATTAAAGGCTATAATATTATGTTGGTGGCATGCAAAATACCTATGGTCTAGAAATAGGATGACCTTGGGGGATTTTTTCCCAAAAAATCCTTTGTACGTAGTAGTTGTACCCCTCCTTTCTTTTGTGACAACCAAGTGGTTTTCACAAAAACAATTGATGCAAATAGTCTATTGCATCCTCCATTGAAAAACAAGGAGCCTAATTGGAAGTGCCTATTACAACTAAAACATTCAATTGCAAGGTTGGTTGCAAAACCTTAGTTTTTCTCCTTATGACAATCTTGTGTGCAATAATATTTTTGCCCGTCTGTTTGCAAAACTCCTGAACAATATGGGTTGTTTTCAAGCCTGCAAACATAAATAATAATCCTTTGGTAGATGACATGGATTGCATAGATGTGTTAAGTAGAGGTTAATTTTAAAAAGAAAACTTCACAAAGATAAAACTACATAAAATTTTAATTAAATTTGATCAACAATCCATCACATTATACTAATATATTAAAATAAACTTGACATTTCGTCTTTAAACCGCATAAATGAGAAATTGTAATGACATGGAGGATGCATTTTGACTAGTTTTGGAAGTCGTCATAATATCTGCTTACATGATAACAGTAGTCACATCATGGATGTCAGATGAGTTGTAATCCACACATGAGATATCATTTTTCGTAAAGTTTAAGGATTGTAGATGCCCATCAATAGTGCCATTGTGCAATTTCCTACTCAAGCTCAAGATGTTTCTTATGTATATGGTCCCATTAAGGTTGTTGTCGTCAAGATTCCTGAAACCATTAGTTGGAGAAAAACACGTATTAAACCTACATAAGTATTGAGCCAATTATAGCCCCAACAATGTAAACTTTTGGATATCTTAAAAGTAGTTGTAGATTCAAATCATCCTATAAAGTCATACTCAATGTTAGTTAAATTATAACCTATTTAAATATTAAAGAAAATTTGCCTCTTCAAATAGTTATTACAAACCATATTTGTGTCAAAATTAGTCTATAGGATTATGACCAAGGTTAAAATGGAGGCCTTATATGGTGAAAAATCATTTCATCACATTAAATTGGCAGATTGATTGCTTTATTTTTAAAAGAATAGATAAAATATTTCAAGGTGAGTTTTGAGAAATAAACAAAGAAAAACTTCAGTTTTTTTTTTCAAAACAATGAAATAAAATTATAGATTACAAAAATTGAAACTTTAAGAATATGATATATTGTAAGTTATGCAATTTCGAATTTTGATCTATATACTTACATTTCAATCAATTGAAACCAAGGTTGAAAACTTCTTACATGTTTTGTAATCTTGGAAGGGAGGGAAATTGATATGGAAATGCACCAGATAACCCACATCCACGTAATGATCTACAATTATCACAATACCCATGCAACCTTAAACAAGTAAATTCATGTTTCAAGCATAAAATCAAATAATGTAACAAGTATCAAGCAACATCATGTTTTGACAACCTTTAAAAACTAAACAAGACATTAGATCATTTTCAAATTTAACTCTCATTCACATAACAATTCAAGCAACAACCAATAGTTATGACAATTGAAACACAATTATACATTGATCTTGTAGTATATTGTAAAGAACCAAGTCATGAAAAATCCAACTACTAGATCTTGATGTGAAATTGTTGTAAGGCCAATTATGCTCAATTATTGTCTTGGATAATTTACTAAGCACATAGAATGCAAAATACCATTTGTCATTTAAGGCTTCATTTCATATTCATAAAAAGGAAAAGTTGGGAAAAAGATATACTTACAATGTTTGGAGTTGATTAAATTCAAAAAGCCAAGTAGGAATTTGTGGTGAATTGAACTCATTATAACTCAAGTCCCTAATGTAACGCATGTGAACATTTAAATTTTGTCAGTGATTTGAATTCAAGATAAGAATGTCAATGATTGTTTATTAAATTTCTTGCAATTAAAATGAATTGGATGCACACACCATATCCCATGTGGACCTAAAATAAACACTTGAATAATTATCATTAATTGGAGCTTCTACAATACTATCAACACAATATCCCTTAAAATCATATGATGACTTAATATTCTCTTTCAAATGTGCTTTTTCCATAGTTGTGGTACCAAGCTTAGCTGGTTATTGATGAATCTTGACACTTTATTTGGCTTAAGTCATTTTAGAACATTAGATTAGGTCCTTGTGCATCCATTACATTAGTTTGACTATACATGAAGTGCCACTAAAAGTAAATAATTGTTCCAACGAGATAGTTGGAATATTTGGATCTCTCCCACAACATCATTTCATATGTTTATATACAATTTAGAGAGAAATAGTTTATGTATAGCTTTTTAATTATATTAGTTTACTTTCAATTCAAGTTACTGGTCCATGAAGATTGAATTGTCCAAATTTACAATTTTGGCGAATGTGCCTTGGACAAGTCAAATTTGAATCACCAAAAGTGCATCTATGTAAGTTTAACATGGTGATTTGGTGGTGTAATATCAAGGTGTGATCTCTTCTAGCTATGTTTAAAGATTGGGTGCAATTTATATTGATACATTAAAATTAGTGGTTTTCATAAAATTCTGTTTAAATATCAACTTTAAATGCCCAATTGGGAGTTCAAGCAAGGTGAGCTTACAACTATTGTAGAGACATTGAAGAGAAATTGATGTTGGGTAGGGGGCCACTAAATTGTTCCGTGATAGATCTAAGACATTCAAGTTGGAAGATGGATTGAAGATCGATGCAGGATCTATAAGACCATCAAATTTGTTCATACTTAAATTCCTGAAAAATAATTTGCATTTCCAATACACAATTAAATTTAATAGATGATCTAGATAACAACATTCAAGATAAGAGACCAATTTAAAAACCAGTCAAAAAAAAACAATGAACTTTTTGGTCAAAATCAAAGCATGCAACTAACCAAATTCATGTTCCCTAAAAACCTAAATCAAAGACTTCAATGTTCCTCCCACTATAAGGAAGATTTTTAATCATGTTTGTTTAGTTCATTATATCACATATGTGTGGCTTTGGGTTGCATCTAAATTGAGACCAATGACACGTTATCTTCTAAAGTTAAGCATTTTAGAAAACAACAATTAAGAAGAATGCATGTACACGTGTATTTCCATGCTACAACCATCTAAAAACCACCATATAGATTAAGAACATACAAAAAATAACAATACTTATGACATGCGACATGTCCTATCACATCCTAGCATAATTTAAATTTGGCATGGCCATTAGGAAGAATCATGCCTTTAGGTCATTTAATGTGTGTCTTGACAACTTTAGCGAGTTTGGAATTTCTTTGCCTGAGCTAGACAATGATTATATGCTAATTATAAAGACTCAAAACACATATACTTATTTTTTTGATACACAGGCACACACAACTTTCAACATTTTAATTTACTGTCCAATTTGAGATGTTGGATGACTTGTTCAAAAAGGAAACCTGGGATGCAACACCAAAGATAATGAAAATTCCAAATTATTGTTACAACACTATGTATGTAGGTCAAGAAATAGCCACTCACAAATATTGAAGTGTGGGTATTGTTGTGAGGTCAGGTGGCGGTCCAGACAACATGTTATTTGACAAATCCCTGCATGGCAAAGCTGAATGCTTAGAATCTGAAAATATGTACAGGTTCAACAAATATTTTGTAAGGCAATGGGCATTACAAGAGGACAATTTCAAATAGATTATAAATTTTTTTACAAGAATTCACTCAAGCAATACATATTTTACAGTGATTACACCTGGTAAACTTGAGGCCAATCATTACAATCTCGAAATGACCATATACACCAAAAAAAACATGGTAATTGCATTTCATTGCTTGGGTGGTGAAACTTCATCTTACAAGGTTGTTAGAGCTGTTAGATTTGCAAGGCCTTGTGATATGATGCTGTCAAGGAATGCTGGAGCAGGCCCATATAATTGATTTCCAGACAGTTTAAGAGTTCGCAACCAAGTCAGGCCACCAAAGTTGGGGATGTCCCCCATCAATTGATTCCCACTTAAGTCTCTGAAATATGAGCAAAAATGAATTAGTTCCATCCCTTCACATTCTTCGTGTGAAGATACATCATCATGCAGATATATAGATAATTTAATAAATGTAGTCCAAAACTAAACCCACCTCTTTTTTCCTCCCCTCTTCCCAAAGATAGATACAAGGAAGTGAACATTTTGAAATCATGTAGTTGGGATTTCTTATGTGTTGTTTGTAGCTTTACATCTGTGCCCAAAACACCATATTCCATCTAACTATGTTATCTATGTATGTTGTGAGATGACATTCTCACCCTTTCATCCAAATATAATTCTCCCCAGGAGTTTTTTTTGCCCATTACCCACTGTTGCTGGTTTAGGGTTCAAGGTTAGGGTCTAGGGTTTAGAAAGGGTTCCCAAACCCTAGACACAGCAATAATGGGTTAAAATTAGTATCTGACTACAAGGTTATTGTGATTAAGTATCACAAACATCACACACTAGCAAAATGGATTGTTGAAAGAGAAATTTAGACTTACAACTCTTGAAGGTTCCCAAGGTTTGTGAAGTATGGAATGGTTCCATTGAAATTGTTATCATGTAGATCCCTGGAGGGAAAATTTGAAGAAAACAATTGAAACTATCAATAATTGATGTGCAAAACATGCATCCTATGTCTTTGTTTTTTTACTTGAAATTAAGAAATTATATTATGTTTGTGCAATAGATGACATTATAATCAAACAACTAGAAACAGCGGAGATCAATGTCAATGTCAATCCTAACATATGCCCATGTATTTTTCAACTCAATGCCAAGTCACATGTAACATGTATTTTCAACAAATTGTTGTGGAGTAGAACCACGTTGTTTGATAATTGAAGATTTTCTTACAAAATCTGCAAAGTGGCCAAGTTATTAATCTCTTCAGGAATTGGACCAGTAAGCCCCGGGTTGCGTGTTAAACTTCTGCAAAACATATCATGGCCCACAAATTTGTCAAAAGGAAGTTTTGATGGTACAAATATCTAAATGTGAACAAGCTCTAAAAGAACACAAAATGTTGATCTTTTATATAATTTGAGAGAAGTGTCCTAGAGAGTTGTAAAGATGACTTTCTATACCCATTGTTTGTCTTCCTGTGAGGCCAATTGTCATGAGTCTAGTTGTAATCATTCTAAACATTATAAAGTTTGCATTTGCGTTTGCATATCGAAAATAACTTCAGTGCATGATTTCAATTTTCTTCACAAACTTACAAGATGGCAAGATTTTGCAGGTCTCCTATCTCCGGTGGCAAAGTGCCCACTATAGAAGCATCATCCAAAATTCTGCGCATCCACCACCACCCTCATATAATTGTTAGAACTTAAACTAGCCCTTGAAAGAATTGTAGTCTAACCCCAAGAGATTTTTTAGCGTACTTGTTTTGTACTATTGAATAACATGGTCAAACTACTCCTGTTTGTATCAATCCAGTACGTAGATGTTTTGACATGTTTTTTCAATCCAGGTTGCAAAAAAGCCAAGAAGGGATGTACTTGTACTGGATTGAGAAACATGTCAAAGCATTTACTTACACAACAAGAGATGTACGTAATTAGATTAGGAAAGGAGCTTCCACTTTTGTACGGTTCCCAAATTTGGAGAAGTTCTTTTCCCTATTGTAAGGAACATCTTTTAAGGCTCTGCTTCAGTTTGAGGGCCCAATGAGACTGGGAGGGAAACCGAAGAAAAGCCCGAAAACAATATTCCTTGAAGCTCTTGAAAGAACTTGTCAAATTTTTGGAACTTATAAAAGTTTCTTTCCTAATCAAATTAGAATCTTTAGCAAGTGGAAGGTCCACTTCTATTATTTTGAAGAGACATTCTGACTAGGAAGGTCATTGTAAATGCAAGGAGAAAATTTGAAAACTTCTTTACGATGTTGTAGTAGGTAGTAGGAAGTCTTACAAGCCAATAACAATACTAATTTTGTTGGTAGAGTTGACGATGGGATATTGCACGCAAAGTACTCCTTTCCAAGCATCAGAGAAGCAAGGATAGAGACTCGTATTGGAATTCCAGCCAGGCAAGTTTGTAGCGATGTTGGGAGTGCTCTGGTTCCAATCTCCGAAAATGGTTCGCAACGCATTCACTGCAGCAGAATACACGGTACAACGTTATTCACATGTATGTAGTATTCTTGAGCACAGTTTTTAAAAAAAATTCCAAATCTACAAATTCTTGGACTGGAGTCACCATCACATTCTTACAATTGAAAAAACCGAGCTGCTGCAGTATGTATTTATCTTGAAAGTAATTGACGTAGGCTGCATAATCAGCTTGTTGAGAATCTTACATTCGTTTTCGTAGTAAATGACGTAATAGCAATGGCTGGAGACAGCGCTGGAAAGCAATACAAGTGCAAAAAGAACAAGCTTCATGACTCGGATACTCATGGTGCTCGATTAAATTCCCCTTTTTTCTTTGCCTCTTTGGAAGAGCCGAAATTCCAAAGTGTTGGATATCTAGTAGAACTCAGTCAGCCAGACAAAATGAGTAATATAACAATCGGCTACACAACATGATCTCGATTTATATAATGACTTCAGGTCCTTCTGAAAACACACAGCTGCTCAAGAGCTTTACAGGCTAGATCTTCCCTCATGTACAGCAAATTCAATCAACTCTTCGTATATTCGCTTGTGCTAAGCTTTCCGGTTCTTCTTCTTCGTCTCTTTTCCCCCTCTTTGCAGTTTGCTCACTGCAGTATGTTATATAGATGGAGGAGTCCCAGCCTTGTTTTGCATCAGCGAAATTTCGCCGAAAAGAGAAAATTAAAATTAAAAGTTTGAAAATGAACTGATTTTATTTTAGAGGTTTTTCAATCGCCAGAAATGAGGGAAAAAATAGTATTAGATTTTTTAAAAAACATTTCAGTGTATAACCAAAAATATAGAAGGATGATTAAAGTTTTGTGCTTTACATATGGTTTATAGCCAGATCTGGCTAAATCTTCCTTGCAATGATTGCCACTTTTTCTACATCTTCCTAATATGCACGATCCCCAATTTGGCTAAAAACAAAAATTCCTAAAAAATACCACTGAGCCCGACGATTCTTCGCAACTAGTGTGAACCCGGTGCATAATGCACCCATCGAGCTCCCCCCGCCCGGTCCTTCCCATTGCCCACTGCAGTTCTTTACCCCGTCCTTCGCATTTTCCACTCCGATTCTTTAACCCGTTGATCCCCCTCCTCGGTTCCCCTGTTATATCTTATATATTAATTCTACAGGTGTGTCTGTTTGTCTGTTCGGGCAGTTTCCGGGCAATGCCCGGACCTTTTTTTTTTTTTTTTTTTTTTTTTTTTTTTTTTTTTTTTTTT
>Ga0116231_10012549_pt1 | contig 12389 bp, 5 predicted proteins | sample S1TSphgellanicum_2_FD_89695 | JGI IMG/M metagenome (GOLD analysis project Ga0116231, IMG submission 89695) | Host-associated microbial communities from peat moss isolated from Minnesota, USA - S1T2_Fd - Sphagnum magellanicum MG | ecosystem: Host-associated > Plants > Peat moss > Unclassified... | reverse complement strand
CATTTATGTTTTTTTCCTCTCCTCTATGAAATTTAGCCAAATTTGGCTAATTCCTCTTGGGGAAGATTGCCAAAGTGGCCAACAAAAAATTAAAAAAAAAAAAAAAAAAAAAAGAATTATGGAAACTCAAATATTTCACCATGCAAAAATATAATCTTAAAAAAAATCCTCCCAAAGAAACCAAAATAAATCCTTCAAGATATCATAATAACTCTCTATAACTAATCTCAAGTTTCAACACAAGCCAAAATATATCATCTTTCAAAAATCCTCAGATAAAAATAGACCTATTATTATTATTATTATTACCTAGTAGGGGCCTATAAAAATCCCTGAAGCTACTATACACTATAATGAATCTAAGCACAACAATATCCTAATTGCCTTGGTAGTTAGTAGTAGGCAAGGCCAATAAAAGGAATTTTATTTATTTATTTATTTAACTATTTTATACTTTTCAAAGGGCAAAACAGAGAATTGATAATCATTAAACCCTTTACAAGATTTTTTTTTTTTTTCCTAAAAAATAATTTACAAGGAAGGAGAAAAGTAGTACCTTAGTATTTCTACTAGCATGGTAATCATATGCTCTGCAGCAAAAGAGAGTAATTAGTCTCTTTTTTGGCTTTGCAGTGGCCTCACTAGACTACAAATTTTGAGCTTCTGACAAATTGTGACATATTAAAAATTAAATTAAATTAAAAATAAATAAAAATTCAATGGGTCTGTGGTACTATGCTTGAGGATCTTTAGTAGTTATTACTTAAAAATTAAAAGTGCTAAAATCATGTGATTTTTAAAGACTTTCAATAGCCATAATTCAACCAAAATTTGAGAAAATTTTCCAGATTTTTTATACACAATGGTGTCATGTCAAGTAGGTAGCCAAAAATATAAATGGGTGTTTAGAAAAATAAAATAAAATAAATTGATATTTTAACTTGTAGACAGATTTTGGCGAGAGTGAACCAGCACTTACCAGCTCACGATGAAGGATGAATGATAAAGTGGTCAGGAAACAATTTTCTGTTGGCTTCCAGTTCCCTTAGCTAACCATGGTGGTTACCTCAGTTGCTCTTTTCTTCACCTACCTACTAACCAACAACCTAGGTCTCATACATAGGTAGATAGGTAGGAAAATAGGTACTATTACTAACTAAGTAGATGGTTTATACAAAGGTAAGCAGCTATTTTCATTTACTACCTACCTACTAACAACCTTTGAGTTTAGCCTGAATTTGCCACTTTTTTGGTCTTGGACCGTCATCTAAAGACCGTAGGTCCAAGTTTTTAAAAAAAAAAGAAAAAAAAAAGAATCCTGCTATATTTTGGCAAAACCTGCTCCAACATATTGTCCAAAATATGGCAATTTCAAGAAAACATTCCTCAAAATCTGGCAACTTAGGTACATGCATCATCACATTAAAGCCCATTATTGCATCATGCTTCATAAACCTAAGACAAATGATGGTTACCATAGCACACCTTTTACTATTCTGGCAGAAATTTAAATCATTTTTTAATAAAAAAATTGATGATTTATTTATTTTCCCAAAAATTAGCTGCCCAAAATGCCAGAAATTTTTCACTCCTATTTTGTAACCAATTTGTAGATTTTTATTTTTACCACCCCCCTCCCGTCACCTCAATTGTAATTACAATTTCAGGGAATTTTTTGGTTTACTTTTAGAATGAAAAAAATAATAATTAAAATTTTTAAATAAAATTTTAAAACTTTATATATATATATATATATATATATATATATATATAAGAGATGGGAAATAGGCCTAAATGGGTTGTGTAACAAACACTGAGGGTCTGTTTCCATTAGGCTGCTGCTGTGATCAGAGTTACCCACAAATGTGTTGTGATCCCATCAACCTAATGGAAAGCCAGTGAAATGGGGCAGGCCTTCTTGTTGTTTCTTGCTACATTGACATGCCCTGTCTACTGGAAAGCTGCAAACTGGGGCGGAACATGTTTAAGTAATCAATGTTTGGAGCATTGAAAACATTTCAAATGTAAGGAACTTGGTGGGGAATTTCAAAAGAACCCAATTTTTTGAATGGCAGATGTCACCTTATGATGATTCACAATTTTTGAATCATAGCTCTCACAAACAATGCATTTGGTCAATGCTTGACCTGTAATAGCATGTTGTGAGCACAACTAGATGGAACAAATGTAATGGAGAACTATTGTTGTAGTAGAATCCATGATAACAATGACCTAATGGAAAGAGACTCTAAGATCGATTCTTTGATTACAAATAATGTAACAAGATATGCAATTAAACACTTGCCCAACTAAATCCTTCACTTTGTCCATAGTGTACATACAAACTTGGTGCCAATACATCAACAAGGGATGATGGTCCAAACATCTAAGCCTCTAATTTAGTTTGAACAATGACATCTTCACATGTAAAGAAAATGGATGAGGCAATATATACCTCTAATAATTTACACATATGTTTTCCTCTCCTCGCATTAGTATTTTCTTGGGTGAATTTCATATTTTGCATCACAAGTTTTCTATTAGTGCCTCATAACCTTTTATCAATGTTAGTCTTTTCATGGATGTTTCTAGTGGTACTTGCAAAGTTGGCAAGCTCACTTTGAAATAAATGTCATATCATGCCTATTTCATATTGGGTTTTTGGTTAGGGAAATGGTGATCTGATTGCATTCCATTTTTCAATAGAACGATCGAAGACTATTACACATTTCAAATGAGTTATTTCAAGACTTTTCTTGTTCACAAACATATCATCATGATTTCCACAACATTATGTTTCAAAACATCTTATGAATTTTGTGAAGAACATTTTTTTTTTGGGCACCAAACTTATGAGTGTCACATTGCAACCTCATGATGTCAAACTAGGATAGTGATAAAAAAACCATCCTTGTAGGAATAAATCCATGGTAAACACTAAAAAATTCAATGAGGCATACATTAATATACCTAAATGCTTATATTGACATTTTCATGCCACATTTCAAGTCCAAGCAAATTACTTGGAAAGAATTGTGGGTTTGTTGGTGATATGATTGCAAGTTCCAACCTTATTGACAAATGTATTATCACATTAACTTCTCAAACTTTTTTTTGGATGTATCAATTTTCACAATAACGAGTGAGGGCAACCCATGGCTATGCCACTCCAGCCACCCATGGCACCTCGCTTGGCCCCCCGCAGCGGCTGCCCTAGCTTGTTTTTTCAAAGAACAGGAAGCAGGCGGCTCTAAGGGTCTGAAATATTTAATTTTAAAAATTAATTTTAAAAAAAAAACAAATTCAATGTTGGTGAGTAAAAGAGTGCATCCTCGTTTCAGGACCCTAACGACGGGTTTTATGTCTGAGGACCTTGTTTCAGGTCTCCAACGACAGGTTTTCTTTCTAGGAACCTCGTTTTAGGTTCGTCTCGAAGTTTGGACCGGGTACTGAGAATCTCGATTCAGGTCCTTTATCAAGGATTCTGGCCACCTCAGTTCAGGTCCTCGAAACTGTTAGTTGGGTAATAACTGTCACACAGATCGAAATTCCCAAATCAAGAAATTCCTCAACTTACCCGGCCCCCCCCCTTTTACAAAGCACACGACAGGGAACGGGCAGTGACTAGAATTATTTTCCAGGCACTGCCCAGACAGATAGACAAACAGACACTGTAACTTTAATATATAAGATTGTTTATATCTTTCCATGTTCCTAAAAAAAAGTCTTTCCCAAAATTCACTAAAACACAAAAAAATGAAATATAATTAAAGAATAAATGACATATGAAAGAAGGAGGCAAACTCAAGATACCTATCATTGGCAAGTTATGATTTATTAATTTCTTTATTTAAGTCCTAGAATTTACCACTAATGGAAGATGGTGTTATATATTTTTGTGTTCGATAGACAAATAAGATGATTCCAATGCATAGTCTCATGAAGCCACTCCAACAAATGTAAATAAATGAAAAACATTTCTCTAAAACGAATGTATGCATGCATGTTAAATATGCATGATGACAAATGAGCAAATTAATAATGACTATTGATGTTCAAATATGTATGTACATGTGATAAGATTGTTCAAGGGTTTAATTAACGATTCCAAAAACATAGATTCACATAAATCTCATTGTAAGGTCAACAAATCATGCACACATGTTTAGTTACTTATTTTGATAGCATAAGTTCAAGTATAGAAACTTTAGAATATCAACTTTGGACCATTTTTCCCCACCACACATGTGCACACATCCTTTACGTTTATAAAATTTTTTTTTGGCAATAAATGACAATTCATTACAATAAGAAACTCAACATGCTAAAAAAATGGTTTTTAGAGTTTTAAACATCAAGAAACAAGGGATCATTGTTTTGTTATCATGAATTGATTTATGAAATCTTTTCTTGCACTTCCCCTAAACAATCAACAAGTGATCCATACAACACAAAAACACTCCCTACCTCTTAAGAAATTATACAAGTGTTGTTACAAATCTTGTAAGAATTTAAAAATATTTGGTCCCTTATTTTTTTATTTTAAAATGAATATCATTTAGTAAGTCCTTTTTTTCAACTCATGAGAAAAACATAACATTGTTTATTTTTTCAACTTTTGTTTCAACATCAAGCATGAGCAATTAATTTTATTTATTTCATCCACTTTAGTATTATTTCCTTCTTTAATCAACTACATGTGTTGCAATGAATTCCTTAATGTGCTTTTTCATTCATCAACAAAAACATCCAATTGAGGGATTAGATTTGACACCTTTTGAATGGATCATACCTTCCATCATGATGACAAATGTGTTTGCATTGATGTAAAATCGCTTCATTCATTAATTGTTTAAACTCAATAGGAGAAAAAAACCTCCAAAAATAACATAATTAGTAGCCATCATTTTTCACCAAAGTTGTGTGTTAAGCATGTTGCTACATCTCCATAATATAGCATTGTGATTATCCAATGATTAGCATGCCCAAAATATTTTTTATGTTGTTCCTTAAAAACCTTTTCTTGCATTTGATAGTTAACCTAATGGCTAAAATTCATGGGCTTCTTGCAAGTGGTTGTGGGTTCAATCCACTATGACCTCATAATGTTATTCATAAGAATGCACACATTTAAATCTAGGTTTAAAATTTCATTTAAATTTTGAATTTGTTTTTTTTGACATCATTGCATTGATAATTAATTATTGTTTATAATGTATTTTCTTGGCATTTCAGCTCAATATGTCAAATATAATTTAAATATCAAAAATTATGTGTGGTGGTTAGCATAAGAAATTTCATTAACCCAAGTATGAAATAAAGAAGAAACAAGGTGGAATAATTACCAATCAGCCCAAATAGTTAGTTATAACAGCCTAATTAAATACAACAATAGGTTATTTAATCCAAGTGATAATTATTTTTGGCATTTTGATAATTTCCCCCATGTGAGAATCCATGTTGGCATTTGATCTAATATATTATCACTTATGTGGTATTAAACAAAATGGGACCCTAAACATCAACTTCAATAGTGGTAATCGAAGAATTAATGGAATCCCTTAATTAATATGTTAGGTAAGGCTTTGTTGCTAATGTGAGCTTTCAATATTTTATGTTTGGGTGAAGCTACTCCCACATGCTTCCTTTAATTTTAAAACATAAAATTGTCAATTATAATTTAGGGATTCTCTTGTACTTAAAATGATAAAAAATCATGATAACTTAAAAAATGATGATTCATCGTTTTTTGTCTTTTACATTAAAGTGTATACATGTGCTTCTAAGTTGCTTTGTTTTAAGAGGTTTAGTTTTTTCCCTTGCAAAGGTTTAATTTATGATTGTTATAGGTTTTTTCATAATTCAATTAATATTGTTATGGTTTGCAATCGACATTGCTACTCCATCACCTTGTCTAATGGACCTATGCATTGTGCTTTACCACCTCCTATTTTTTATTGGCATTCCATCACTTTATCTTCTTTATAGACCATGCAAATTGTCATTACTCCAACTTCTTCTACTTTTCTTTTTCTTTATTATGTAGAATCCAAAAATAATAAAATTTTTAATTTGCATAAATTTTCATTGAGGTATGTGTAATCTTTTACTTATGTTTGTCTTTTTTCTATTGCATCAAGTTTGTATATTTGTGTTCCTACTAGTAAACATGGACAAAGCACAATTATTTTAAATTTTTCTGATGGGATGTAAGCTTTTATTTTTGAAATCATTGATCATGTTTTCAATTGCTTTGATTACATTCTCTAGTTCTATATTTTAATTACTATATCCTAGACCTAGGTTAACATTGAATATTCAGTTGCAATAGTCTCATTCCATGATCTTCATTTGTTCAATTTTCTTGTTATGAATTGCTTTAAGATTTAAGCCACTATATGAAGCCAAGAAGCTCCATATTGGTTTTTTAGGTTTTTATTCATTAAATATGAGGATAATAGATGGGTGGAGAATTTTAGGATGTGCAAGTCCATTATTTTAAACATTATTAATAAATTATAGTCTATTTGAAGTAATACATTTCATATCAAAAATCAATTCCTATCAAAATGCAGGTGGTGTGTCCTATTATAAGTTGACCCATGGCATGAACTTCTTCATTTGCAATTGCAAAATCCATTGTGTCATTAATGTTTCATGAGTTTATGGTTGCATTGAATGACATTTTCAAAAACTTTAACTATTAATTTTTTTGAAATATCCTAACATGGAACCGCATTTGCCTTTACATGTCAAATCATTCACAAAGTGAACTAAACATTTGACATTCATCATAAACATTGATATCTTTTTTTCCATTTGGAAATTGTTTATTCAAATTGGTTTCAATGATAATTTTATTCATGTTTGCAACATGCTCATTTTTTGTGGCTTTGGTAATAACTTGAATTTCACCATGCTCCTAATTGGGTTAACAAAGCCTCTTGGTTTAATCAAAATTCTAATTCACAACCTCTTTCCCTTTGCTTTTTAAAAAAAGTTGTGTTAGTTGCTTCATAAAAAGGGTTTCCCATAAAGACATTGGATGGGATAGACAAGTGATTGATTTTTGTTTAATAAATCATAAAAAATTTATAATTTTTCTTGCCAAAAAAAATTGTAATTGTTGAGTTTTTCAAATTTTTTGTTTTGGTTTTTTATAGGTTTGTATTTTTGAGTTTAAAAAAAAAAGGAGTTGAAATGTACCTTCATTTCAAGGAGTAAAAGGGGTTTTTTTGGTTAAGAATTGTAGTAAATTAAATGCATGTAGTGTTGAAGAAAAGGTGCTTTCTTTTATTTTAAGTCCAATTATGTTATAATTACGTACCAAAATACCTTACTCCTTGATTGGATTTGGCAACAAACTATTAAATAATGAATTTAATTTAAAAATCTTTAACTTCGTCACTTTGTTTTTTGATTTTGAATTTTTTTGCACTTAATGATTATAGAAAATAATAAACATACTTTTGTTATGGTTATGGGATAGTCAAATATGTCTAAATTATCTCGTTCCAAAATTCTAGAATTTTAAAGTTTGAAGTTCAAACTTCATAGTTGATAATCAAAATTTAAAGTTTGTAGCTCAAACCTTCATAGTTGATAATTTTATAATAATTATAATTTTTTTGGCACAACTAATAAATAAAATTTCAAAAAATTGACAAAATGAAAAATAATTTAATTTATACTGAAATCGTTCAGGTACTATGCTAGTTGTAACAAGTTGTCAAATAATAAATTAAATATTAAATCTTAACTTCAACATTTGTTTTTTTTTAATTCTGAAATTTTCAATAGATAATGATTATAAAAAATAATAAACATTTTCTTATTATGTTTATGGGAGAGCCTAATGTGTTTAAACTATCTCAGTCTTAAATTTTGTAGTTCAAACTTGACAATTGAAAACTTGTAAATTTTCAATTTTTTATAACAATTATAAAAAATTCGACACAAATAATAAATAAAATTTCAAAAATTTGACAAATTGAAAAATAATTTAATTTATGCCAAAATGGTTCATGTACTAAGGTGATAATCTTGTTTGTAGCATTTGTAGCAAATAGAAGGTTGCAAGGTAGTAGTAGTATATATAAGGTTTGTATAGGAATATTTCAAAGGGGAAGAAGAGCATTGAGGGACATAATTGATAAGTTTGGTAGTTGAAGCATGAGTTAGTTCTAATTTAACTCTAGATCAATTGAGATCTAAACCCTAACCCTAAACCCTAACCCTAAAAAAAAACTTATGGGGGGAATGAGGGAGAGTGATAAATTGAAAATAAGTATAGTACAAAGAAGAACATGAAAATTCAGCTTAGTATATTACTAGAGTATATTCCGGGTTCCGTAAATATTCAACAATTCCATGCCAAGAGTGAGTATATTATACTCGGGTTCCGTAAGTATTTGTCAATTCCATGCCAGGAGCATATTCCAGGTTCAGCATTCCTCAATTCCATGCCAAGAGTATGCCAGGTTCTGTAGTCATCAATTCCACGCCACGGAAAAAAAACAATTCCACATTTTGTATTCATCGATTCCGGTCGAGGTTGTGAAAGAGAAGATTCCAGGTTCTGTTCCGTACTCCTGTGAAGGGAAATTTTTACAGGTGCCATTACTGTCTCTCCAATTCCAGTCCCAGAGTTCGAATCCAGTTTGTGAACTCAACAATTCTGTGGTGTAATTTCAGAATCCGTCTAATTCCATGCCTGGCGTATATTTCCAGGTTCTATAATCATCAATCCCACTCCAAGAAAACATTCCGGGCTGGTGTATTCGTCAATTCCAGTCCAGTAGAAAGAGGTGACTCCAGATTCCATACACTGTGAAGAGTCATTTTACAGGTTCCGTACTCACTGTAAAATTCCACTCCTTGAAAATATTCCACAATTGTGTGTAATTGTCAATTCCAGTCCAGGAGGAAAGAGAAGATTCCAGATTCACAAGAGTATATATATGTATATTCCAGGCTCCGTACTCTACAATTCCACTTTCAGCATTTTACTCCGGTTTCCCTACTCAACAATTCTGTGCTGTAATGTCCCCCTCTTCGTCATCATCTTCTCCGCACCCTGGAATTAGGCTGCTGCTTCTGTCTCTTCAGAGAGTCCCTCTTTTAGGGTTTGAGTGGTTTCGCGGGTTTTGCGCTTGTCGTCGTCCTCACCGGCCTTCCTCTTGTCGCCCCCGTTCGTTCCGTTTCCCTTCACTTCTTTTTGGTGTGTCATCTTCGCGGCTCGTGAAGAAGAAGCATTGCCGATTTCTTCGGAGAGTGCATTTCTCTTGTGCCGTTTTTTTGTTCTTAAATGTTTCTTGTTCTTTTGTGGGGAAGTGAAGGGAAGGGAAAGGGAGGAGGGAATTGAATTCCGTTACGCGTAACTGCTAGGTTTTTTTCTTTCCCTGTTTGGATTCGGTTGCTGTTCCTCCTGTTGGGTTTGGATCTCATTCCGCTTCATTCTTCATCTTGTTTGCACCTCAAGCTCTTCTTGGACTCCTCTATTTTGGAGTGCGGTTTTTTTTTGCCGTTTGCGGTGTTTTTTTATGTTGTTGTTTCTCCGTGTTGTTGCTTTGTGTGGAGGATTGTCCTTCTGCTAAGGATTCGCTTAGGCTGTTTTCAAAAGTATTTGGCGATGGCGTCAGAGAGGAAGCGGAAGCTGAGCCTGTTCTATGTTGTAGACGACGGAAACGCAACCACGAGGACAAAGACTAATGGCTTCCCCGCGCTTAACCCTTACACCAATAAACCGTACTCAACGCGATATTATGAGATTCTTGAGAGGCGCCGAGAGCTGCCTGTGTGGCAGCAGAAGCAGGAGTTCTTAGACACCCTTGCGAAGAACCAAACTATGATTCTCGTCGGGGAAACGGGATCAGGGAAGACGACGCAGGTGAGGCCACAACACACATTTCCAACTTTTGCATAGTCCATTCTCTCTCTCCTATCCCTGGATGGTAACTTCACATCTATCGTAGAAGTAGCGGAACTCACACTCTAGGGTTTTGTGGATACCGTTACTATAGGCTATTTGTTTCTATGTATTTCGAAGTTGGGGAAATTGAGGGTACAGCATTCCTTTGTGGAAGCTGGTTGGTTCTGTTTCTTTGTGATCCAATTCTTTAGGAAATGACCTAGGTTCGAAGGTACAGTTGATTTATCTCTTTGGGTCCAAAAATAGATAGAAATGCTTTTTGAGTTTCGCAAGAATTACTTTTACTTTTAAGTACGATTTCAGAAGAAAATACTTCTTGCCGTCATGTGTTGTGAGTATAGAACTGTTTTCAGGCCCTCAGGTTGGGCTTCTATCATTCCAGAACCACACAGCAAGGAAACTTACTGCTGGAAAGAATGGGAACCCTGGTTTAAAGCTTTCAGTTTCAAGATTGACACTATTTGACATTGTGCAGATTCCACAATTTGTGTCGGAGGCTGGCTACACAAGTAGCAGAAAGCAGGTTGCATGCACACAGCCACGGAGAGTGGCAGCCATGTCAGTAGCACGCCGTGTTTCTGAGGAGATGGATGTGACAATTGGAGATGAGGTTGGTTATAGCATTCGTTTCGAAGACTGCAGTGGGGCCAAGACTGTTCTCAAGTTTGTTTCTAAACCTCTTTCTAGCAATTTGTGTTTCTGAAAATTGAATGTTGCATTCCAACTTGCCTCATTCCATACATGCTTGAGCTTCCTTTTTCCTTTGCTTCTTGAGATGGGGAGTTCCAGTCCTCATGTCCTGTATGCTGTCTCTGCAGGTACCTGACAGATGGTATGTTGTTGAGGGAGGCAATGACAGACCCATTGCTAGAGCGTTATGCAGTTATCATCATTGATGAGGCACATGAGCGGACTCTCGCAACTGATGTTCTATTTGGTCTCTTGAAAGAAGTGCTGAAAAACAGACCTGACCTGAAGCTGGTGGTCATGAGTGCCACCTTGGAGGCTGAAAAGTTTCAGGCTTACTTCAATGGAGCCCCGCTCATGAAAGTCCCAGGAAGGTTGCATCCAGTTGAGATATTCTACACTCAAGAGCCTGAAAGGGACTATCTTGAGGCAGCAATTCGAACAGTTGTGCAGATCCACATTTGTGAGGCTCCTGGAGACATCCTTGTATTTCTAACTGGAGAGGAGGAGATTGAAGATGCATGCCGAAAGATAGCACGAGAGATTCAGAACCTTGGTGATCAAGTTGGACCTGTGAAAGCTGTTCCTCTCTACTCCACTCTCCCTCCATCTATGCAGCAGAAGATATTTGATCCTGCACCTCCCCCCCTTAAGGAAGGAGGTCCTCCTGGCCGGAAGATTGTGGTCTCTACAAATATTGCAGAGACTTCCTTGACTATTGATGGGATTGTGTATGTAATTGACCCTGGGTTTGCAAAACAGAAGGTTTACAATCCTCGTATCCGTGTTGAGTCGTTGCTGGTATCCCCCATCTCTAAAGCTAGTGCACACCAAAGAGCTGGTCGTGCTGGTCGTACACAACCAGGAAAATGCTTCCGACTTTATACTGAAAAGAGTTTTCAGAATGATCTTCAACCTCAAACCTACCCTGAGATCTTGCGATCAAACCTGGCAAATGTTGTGCTGAATCTAAAGAAGCTGGGAATTGATGACCTTGTTCACTTTGACTTCATGGATCCACCAGCTCCTGAGACTCTAATGAGGGCTCTAGAGCTTCTGAACTATTTGGGAGCACTGGATGATGATGGAAATCTGACAAAGCTTGGGACACTGATGAGCGAGTTTCCTCTGGATCCCCAGATGTCAAAAATGCTGGTGGTTAGCCCTGATTTCAATTGCTCTAATGAGATACTCTCCATTACTGCCATGCTCTCAGGTATTGTGGTCTCATCCTTTTCTCTGTTTGTCCTTCCACTGGTGACTGGGCAGGAAGTGGTAGGAAACATTAAGTCCAAAACATGTTACAGGTTTTGTGGGGTTAATATAGTTCCGCTAAACCTGCAATGAGCAATGTTTATTGGAGGTGAAAGGCCTAGTAGATGCTGAAATACAGTTGATGACCAGAAACTTTTGATCTCCTAATTAGCCATGCTAGAGGATGTGAGAGGTCTGATGTTCTAGATGAAGGTCTATTCCAGTTGTGCAAGTCTGTGATCAGTATTGATGACCACAGGAAGAATCTATGAGGACTTCTCCCTTGTTGTAGCCTTTACTGTAGCACTGAGTCTCCCTCCAAGGAGTTTCTTCTCATTGAGTACCGGTGTCATGGATGGTTAGGGGAATACATAGAAGTTATATTCCAATAGCAGTTATGATGTTGATAGAGTGTAAAGCAGTGTTGCAGAGTCATCTCAGCGTGCATCATTTTCTTCGGCTGTCCGCACTCTCTGCGTCTGCTGACCTTCCGTGGTGCTGCTTCCCTCACCCTGTG
>Ga0116231_10012548_pt1 | contig 12390 bp, 2 predicted proteins | sample S1TSphgellanicum_2_FD_89695 | JGI IMG/M metagenome (GOLD analysis project Ga0116231, IMG submission 89695) | Host-associated microbial communities from peat moss isolated from Minnesota, USA - S1T2_Fd - Sphagnum magellanicum MG | ecosystem: Host-associated > Plants > Peat moss > Unclassified... | reverse complement strand
CCCCCCCCTCTTTTCCCCCCCCCCCCCCCCCCTCCCCCATCATTTACATCTGGTCCATTATGTCCGGTAAGGCCCAGAGGTAGTGAGCTTCTAGATATATCACCAAAGCAATTTTGTAAGTTCTTTTGTGTGAAAAATATGTGACCATCCAGTTTCTTCGATTTTGTTTGTGAAAGAAACTGATAACTTGACAACCTTATGGTGCATTCACACTTGATGAATGAAAATCTAGCTGGCATCCTAGGTGGCACCAATGTTAAATGGGCGATAGCTTAATGATAAGTGAATGTTAACATAAAATTTCCATGATAACTAGGTTTAAAGTGCTAAATGGCTAGCATGATGTTAGGGGACTCAGCACTAGAGTCCCTAACATCAAGTGTGAATGCACCTTTCTATAGGGTTCCAAATCACATTTCAAATCCAATACTTAGAAAACTTTCCATCAAATTTTTTGCATATATGGTTACCAACAACCATGAACTGGTTTTTTTTTCCTCTCTCTCTCTCTCTTAAAGTGCTTGCCTTTTTGTGCTTGTGTTTGGGTGGGATTGAATTTTCTACAAGTGTGTGATAGTATATCTATAGGGAATCTGAGAGTTGTATTATTGATTTGTATTATTGGTATCCTATGATCCTCTGCTTCTTTTTCAATGAGGGGGGTGGTGTGTGCTCCCAAGATGAAGATGCAGGTCTCTGATTTTTTAATATAATTGTACACTTTTAAAGGCCCAAGCAACCCTACCTTTGGTTTCACACCTTGAATTCCTTCAAAACACTGAAACAATGACTTTGAGAAAAAAAAACAAATTGTGTGTGTCACAATTTAAAACCCCCTAACAAAATCCCTCAAAATGTGAGTTCATTTTCTCCCAACTTCAAATGGAACATTTCCCTTTTAAACTATCCCTGGTTTGAAGTTTGAATCTGCCACAAGGTACACAGTCACTGCTTGTTGCAACTGATGCACATGGGTTGTACAATAAAAACAACTGCCTAGTTGGTCAAAGGCGAGCAGAAGGAAACATATCTCCAGTTTTCAAGTATTAGACTTATCTGTAAAGTCTCAAGATTGCAGGGCGAGAACGACTAGTTTCAGCATAATAGGGCATCAAACGCATAACTAGGAATGAAAATTCTACAATGCAAAATAACTGGGACCCAAACTAGTTTTGCCACCAGTTTTGGTGGTAAACTGAGTTTCATCCTGTCTTTCCTTTTTCCTGAGCGCCTCCACTGCTGTTACGTATATTTTCACTGCTCCTACCTGTAAAACTACTATAATACTTTCGAACCTTGTGCATTAAATGCTGAGTTTCAGCATTTCATACTGAGATTTAATAAAATTTCCTTACTTTGCAGATACCACTGAAAGAGAGGAAAGGGGGTGAAAGCAGGCCCAAAGACAGGGTGAAGACAGGGTGACTTTACTGATAACTTTATTGAGTCAGATTAGTTTTTGGTGTTAATCTAGGTTTCTATATTTCTTCAGAAGGACTTGAATTCTGTCTACCTGTAGTACCCTACCACCTAGACTGGTTCGGCAGCAAGGGCTTAGGTGCCTAATAATTTATTTTTAAAATCAGTTATGTTCAGCAATAAAAATAATTTATAATTTGACATTATATTATATTAAATAATGAAGCTACATGTTGTACTTAAGAGCTTCATTCAGATTTTTGCCATTGCAGGCACATATTTTCAAAACTTGGAAATTTCAAAAAGTAATTAGTTAGTACCTTGCAAGCCATGGCTACGGTATTTGAATCCACACTGGAATTGACATAGTTGATAATGTCCTGGAAAATGTACAATAAGATTTTAAGTATATGACTGTTTGGAACTACCCCAAGAATCAATAAAATTATCAAATGAAGCGAACTTCAAACATTGGCTAATGGTAAAGAAACAGCAAATCTTTCAGGGCTTCTGGAGCTGACTCCTAAACCCTGAACCCTGAACCAGTCTTTGAAATTTGACACTTGAACAAATTTACACAACAGAATGCTTTCATGTTCTAGATAGAAAAAAACCCAACTATGATATGCAGTAAGCTAATATCAACTGTCATCCAAGAAAAAGAGATAACAGAAATTGTGCAGAGTACCCCATAACAACTTTTGAAAAGTAACCGTTCTTTCAGTCAGATTATGTATTTGAAAACACGGGTTTGCCAGACAAAACCAAAGCTAAGAGAATTTAGAATGAGTGTGGTTATGTCCACTTTCATGAACATTATTAGCAATTGGGTTAAAAGACAAACCTTTGTTGGAAATCAGCAGCATCTGAGTTCAAAAAGTTTGTGCAACAAATCCAATTGGCAATATCATGATCCAATGCACCTCCACGCCAAATCCCCTAAACCCTAAACACCTCATATCATCAAGAGAGAAAATAAAAGTACCATGAATTCCTAATCAAAATGCAAGAAAGCTCAGCAAGCATGTCATTTCTGAGGAGACTGAAACCTTGTCTGTGTACTCACTGTTGTCCTCCCGATGACATACTCGAGGTTTTGGGTATAGGAGCAGCAGATTCAAGTGCAACAACTTGTCACACGTTCCTGTTCAGGAGAGAGAGAGAGCCACAAGTGCGGAGGGGAAACAGCAAACACCCCTTTACTCATTAATCAGAAAATGCGTGGGAGGAGACAAGAGACATACAAATGCTGTTCTGGAGCAGCAATTTGAAGTTCAGATTTTTTCCTGCAATGATTCTGATTTGCTTATCACTAAAACGTCTTGGATCTTACAAGTACTACTGGACACACAAGAGTGCAGATATCTGAATATTGGCCCAGCTATATGGGTTCCAAGAGGACATTGCTGGGCAAAGCATATGGGATAAAGTGAGGAGCTTTTGGGAACAGATTAGGGAACGCATTAGGAACTTGGTGAACCTGCTGAGAACAGATTGGGAACTTGATGTGAACACAGTGGGGACTTGATGGGAACACATTGAGAACCAAAAATATTCAAAAAAACCAACAGCCCCCACCCTCCTCAAAAGAAAGAAAACTGGATCTATTGGGTGCATGCTGCATGAGCTCATTTGGCGAGGCAGAATTTCTATTCACAACTATTTGTGTTCATCACGTATTTTTGCCTAGCCTAGTACCCCGTTCCTAAGAGGGTGGATAGTGGGTACCTACACCTATTCACAAATGTTGATCTGGAGCAAGAGATTCAAATTGCACAAATTGTCACAGATTCTATTCACAAATGCCTGATCTCTAGGAAATTGAACCGTCCTTTGCAGCTCAGTCAGTCAGGATAATTGTGGAATAGGGGAAAGGGGAAACTGATGTCTGGAGTCTGGACGTCTGGACCACAGAATGCTAGCCAGCTTCCATTACATGAGCTGCAATCTTGTCAAAAGCTGAGCTGCTTTTTCATGCAGGTTGACTTCTTCATAGATCTCTGTGTCTGTGAGAAGCATTTTGGCAATCAGGTTCCTCTCTCTTTGGTTGAAAGAACGGAACTATATACATGAGCCCTGCTGCTGTTGTTGCTATGCAGCTGTTGAAATTGACCAAATCTTGTTGCAGCAATTGAATTTTGATACGTGTTAATCAAAGATCTCAATTTCTGCATTACAACGCTCAATCTGTGTTTGTTCCATCAGGCTTTCCCCCTATTGCCATGTGAAAACCACAATCTGCATGAAGTTCGACAAGTTCCACATATTTAAGCCAATTTGCAATGAAATTTGTGTATTATACTTTCACATACCTTGCTATGATAAAAGCTTGTTATCTCCATAATCATATGCACCCCCCATTTCCTACATTGCATTGCATGATCTCTCATCCTAGTCTAGTAATTCCAAATATCTGATGAATAATTGGCACATATTCCGACATCAGACTTTGTGTAACACCATTCTCCTTCTTCAACAATTATCTATTCCGAAAAGGAGGCAGAATTCATTATTTGGTCTCAAATTGCCATGCTTGTAATCAATTGTAACTTTCATTCTTCCTTGTTAAAGTCTTATAAGTATGAGAAATTTCCCATTCTTGTGTTTTATGTACTTGCAATTTATACCAACTTGAATAGAATCAAGAAATGACTTAAAGATAAGGTTATAAAGATCTTTAAGGCAACAATTAGAGAAAAGAAATAAGACACTCGATACCAAAAAACAAAGGACTGATTAACTAGTGGTTTGAACTATCGATACAATTTACATGCTTGTTCAATGAACTTCAATTGCAATGTGTATAGTATATATTACATTACCATAACATGCCCATTAGCTTCTCAAATTCCTCGCAACTAATGCATGGAAGTTGAATTCATTTATTGTATACATTATTGAGTTTCTATCACAAGATTAGTAATGAAAATCAGAAGATTAAACCATGATGTTTACTACCTCAAAACAAAACATACAGGAGATAGAACTTAACAAAAGAATCAAGAAGAAAAAGTTGCAAATGAAAAAATTAATTAATTTCTAAAAATGAAGAGAAAGATCATGAATTTTTTCTTAGAGCATCATCATTTGCAAACAAAGTGGAATTTGAAATGCTCATAATTTCAGAAATTATGAAGCCCTTGAAATAATTTTTTTGAAACTCCAAAGATGAAAAAATGTTACGAATTTTTTTCAATTAAGCCAACCTATGCATAATCATTTGTTGGATATAAGCAAATTTTTGAATTACAAAACTTTAGCTTAAATTAGTTTTTTACTATTGATGTGGGTGGCATATATAAGCATGCAAGAAAGATTTCAAAAGCTTTGAATATACTCAACTCCTCATGACTATGGTCTAGTAACAAAAGTTCTAAGATGCATCAAACGCATATAATTTTACCAATGAGAAATATTCAACCTTTTATCCTATGCAAGGAAAACAAAAATAAGATTTGATGTGATTTGGGTTCAATTTGAATCAAAATAAATTATGACTTTCATAGGAGGCAATACTTTCACAAGGTAATCCTTCATTAAAACTACATGTCAATATCATGTTCTTTCATGCATCCTCCATTAGATTAAAATATCTAGTGTGATCAAAACATAGTGTATACACATAAATATTATCAATTGTAGGTTTACTATATTATCATTTTGGAAACCTCCATCTAGGTTTAACTTACCCAATTTCGACATGATTTGTCTCTTCACATTATGCTTTAAATGCTTGGGGTTCTTTAGAACACTTGTGTTTTAAAGCTTCAAGTAATCACATAATGAAGAATTTCAATGAAGACATATGAATTTAACATCTTATAATTGTTTTAGTATTTCCAATGGTCCAAAGGATTATTAACCACATACACACTTTTCCTTCCAATTTCTCCTATAAATGTTCATGACATTTTGAAAGTTAAGGATTCTAAATTAAAAACATGTCTTTGAATTCTTGGAAAACCCCTTTTGATTCCCACTTTTTTTGTTTTTCATTGTGTCAATGTGTCATCTCTAGCCCTTGTATCTCCTCAAATTTTTAGTTTATTTTATTTTAATTTTCTCATTTACCAAAATGTTGGTCACAAACCCAAGTTTAAGGTCATGACAATTGTTTCAAACTTTGTAAAACTATAAAATAATAAAATTCATTCAAAACATTCAAATCATATTAAACGTATATACGACAAGAAATGTAACACCTTTAATTTTAGGATGATTTTAAATCTAAAAAGTTGCAACAAGACAATAAAAAAACAAATTATGAACCATGAAATCATAAAATTTTATGGACGAAGTGAATTAAATTTTTCATCTAATTGTTGCCCAATTGTTCATCTAATTATACACATTCTTGACCTATGAAAGAAAGGATCATGGAAACAAAATCCCTTAAATAGCCAATTTTTTTCCCTAACAAAAAAATATTGTACTACATGTACAAATAGACATCATATTCATTTGCAAAATGTCATATGCGGGATTCCTTTAATTATATTAAACTTCATTTACGAATATTGTGATTTAAACCTACATATATGAGGAAGGTATATGGATGAAATTACATGAAAAAAAGAATATAGTTCAAGAAATATTGAAATGTTTTAGATTTCCTTTGTGTAAGCCCATGTAATAGGTTCAACTCTTTGAAAATCTAACAAGATGGATCTAGCTTAAACAAATTGAATACATCATATCAAAACTTCAATTCAAAATTGGATGAAATTAAACCAAAATGAGTCCAAAATTGGATTGTTAAAACTCTAGTCAATATCAACTTGGTTTGATCCAAATCCATTCAAAAAGAATTTGGAAATGGACAACATAATATAGTTAAAATTGACTAAGCCTTTAAAATTGCCATTGCATTAGTTTCATTAAAATCCATATGGATCTAGAATTTGATTACACTCCTTCAAGGTGTAAGGCTTTCTAAAGTCTTGAATGATCCTTGCCAACTTGTAACAATAATTTCCAAAATTATGGAAGGAAATTTTTTTAATCTTTATATTTCTATATTTTCCCTTTTTTCCGTTACAAAAAAAAGCATGTGACCAATAGAAACAATATTGACACAAAACAAATCATCATTGTCAACCTCATAAATGATGGTGTATGAAACAACCAAAAATCAACGGACTTCAAAAGCAATGGTGCACAAATTAAACATGAACCAATTGCAAACAAGATGAAAAACAAATGACAACGAATATAAACAAAATGATGAAAAAAACATGCAACAAAATAATAATTGGATGAAACTTTTTGAGTAGCTAATGAAGAAAAACAAAAATGACATAGTTTTGATCTTTCACAAGTTTGCAAATTGCATTAATAGACCAAACAAATGAATATAAAACTCTAGTTCTTTAGTAAAAGGATAATTGATAACACCAAAAAAATGATCTTTCAACTTTCATGCCATGAAAAAATCCCTAGGATTTTTATTTTTTATTTTTACTAACAAGCTTTCAACTACACATAATTTTCAATCATATTTTCACTACATAATTATTTTAATTTGAAGGAATTTCACATCAATGACTATACCTACCAAATAAATCAACTAAATTAGTAATCGTATGGTGTTTACCATTGACTAGGGTTTACCTTTGATATATTTTTAATCCAAAAAATAATTCAATTGAATTGTATTTAAAATGTCAATTGTACAATGACATCATGTCATGTCATGGCACCTTCCATGGTCCATGTCAACAATATGTGATGATGTGGCATGGATATGTGATGATGTGGTTAAATCACAAGTTATTCATTAATTATTTTGGTGAATATTTTTTGCAAATGGATGGAAAAGTGGTAAAAAAAATTGATTAAATGTTGATTATACTTATAACTTAATCACATTTTTTTGTGATTTTTTTCCAACTATTCTTGCAACTTTGTTTCAACCTTACCAAAAGTTTGAATTCAAGGTTGGTAACATGTTTAAGTAGTTAATTAATTTATGTAAATAAGGTGTAAGTAACAATAGGTAAGAAAGTAAATGATTAGTACATAAATTACCATCACCTATAACCTACCTACATATCACCTATTTACTTACTTAGTTATATATTAAATTTACCTTTGTAATTAGTACATCATAAACTTAGCATTTCATGATTTAGTAATGGAAATCATCCAAAATTCATTCATTCATAATTCATACATTTCATGAATTAATATCATGCATTGGAAACACATTTTCAAAACACATAGATTTATAGGAAGATGTGAAATTTGTGTGACATTTGTTCATTCAAAGGTTCATACTTCATTTGTTAACACATTTATCCATGTGTCAAACATGTTTTCAACACATGATATTTGTATGTAAAGTGTACGAACCTATAAATGAACAAATTTTGCTTGACTTTCATTATTTTCACATGTTAAACTTGTGATGTAAGTAAGTAATAAGTAGTTAATTAGTTCATAGGCTAATTATAGTAAGTAAATATAAGTAGGTAGGTATTATGTATATAAGTAGGTAGTTAAGTTAGGCTAAGTTAGTACCTACAACTTTATTTAATCATGGTGTTGCCACATGTTCAATGATAATTGTTTGAATGTTGAACTATACATTTTGGTAACTTTCATTCATTTTTTAATCAATTCAAGATTAAATTTTAGTTCACTTTTAATTCATTTATAAATAGGAAGTCTTTTTAAAAGCTTAGTTGGTTGGTGGACACATGGAAATTTCTATGCAAGTTTCCTTGAGTTAGGTCCTCAAAAGGGTGTAAATAAAGGTATGACCCTCATTACCTTTAATATGTTCAACACTAGTTTAAGGTACAATCTTGAACCATAACCTTGTTTTGGTCTTTTCATGTTCAGGTCTTCATATTTTAACATAATAAAAAAAATTCTTTGTTTTTGTTTTACACACTTTGTGTTTTTGTCTTTCACCTTTCTGTTTTTGTTTTGAATTTCTTGTTGTGTTTTATAGTTTGATTTAGGCCTATCCTTTGTCTTTGTAATTTTTGTGCCCTTTATGGCATGTGTCATGTTTGACATGTGGTTTTGGCATAATACCAATGTGGGTATTACATTTTGAGGTCAAAGTTCCAACTATGGTAAGTTTGGATGAACAAATGTTAGTTTTTGCATGACACTTGATGCAAGTATTGCATATTGGGTATAACTTGTAATACTTGTTTGGTTTTCTAATTCATAATTGTTTTGGATGCGAGTATTACATATTGGGTAATTAGTAAAATTCATTAATAATAGATGAAGTATTGCATTGTGAGTTACAGTGGGTTAATGAAATTTATCCATTTTTTTTAAAAATTGCAAAATTGTTTTAAAAATGTGTTGAAATTCCATTCAACTCTAAATGCATTGATTTTTGCAATACCTTCATTGATGATAATCATCACTTTTCACAATACCTTTAGGATTTTCTTATGTATGAACAACACTAAAGAGGTGGCGTGACATGCTCCCAAGCCCCTTAATGGACTCAGATGTGAGTCTAAACTAAAGACAACGGAAAAACAAGGAGTTGAGGCACGTTCCCTGGCTCGCAACACTTTGAGGGGTAGAGGGGTGTGCTGGAGTTCTAGGATGGGACTAGGATGAGTGATAAGCATCAACTACTCACACAAACTTGCACAAAACTAACACAAGGTGGTTAGTGCATAGTTTGAGCACTTTTGGTGCTAGGACGAGCCACAAGCAAACTTGGATTCATAAGACTCACCACAGCCCGGGCTTGGGGGAAACCACCACCTTCCCCCTTATAGTATACTCTATGTCTCTACATGAGGCCCACATCTAAATAACATTTTGTTCCTGGACTCCCAAATGGGAGTCCTAAAATTACCAAAGTTGGGACTAATGTGACTTTGGGGCCCCATAACTTTGTGTTCAGACCTCCAATTGACACGAAGTCAAAAACAAAGTTGTAGCCCTCGTTGAGAGCTTTCCAACAGTATGTTGCACGCCAATTGCTCACAAGGAAATTGGGGTGATTCTTGACTTTTAATGGTCAGGAATCAAACTGTCAATTTGACTTCCGGCCCTTCTTTTGGCCATAACTTCTATTTCAGATGTCCAAATGGGTGATGCGAGCCCATTTTAGACATCTATGTTTCAATAGCTTTTTAATGATATAAAAAAACTTTTCGAGCCATTGGATTTTGACTCTTGCAATTGCTCTCTGAACATTCGGGAGTTCACTGGGATTCCAACTCCCAAAATGGAAGCTCTTTTGGGAATGTGAGGGTTCATTCCGTCACACTTTCCTTCCTTCGCGAACTTCCTTTTTGGCCCACAACTTTGCAAGCCCTTGCCTTGGTCGTGAGCCCAAAGCTAGGGTTGTGACATGGTGATTTAATCAAAAAATGTAAAAAATTTGGGCAACAAAGGTAGAAGTTAACTAAGAAAAGAAATTGGTTTTCCCAAGAGGTGGACATTTAACCAAGAAAACATATTAATTTTGCCAATATATAAATGTTTAACCAAGAAAAAACATTATTTTTGTTAATATATAGAGGTTTAACAAAAAAATAAAGGGGTTTTGTTGAAAGGTAGAAGTTTAATAAAAAATAATAATAATAATTTGCTAAAAAATAAGGGTTTAACTAAGAATATGTAAAAGTTTTATCAAGAAGTAGTGGTTTAATTAATAAGTAAAGAAATTTTGTCAAAAGGTAAAAATTTAGCCAAAAAAAAATATTGGTTTTGCTAAAAGGTAAAAGTTTAACCAAATGTTTTGTCAAGAGGTGAAAGTTTAGCCAAGTAAAAATATTAATTTTGTTGAGAGATAAAAGTTTAGCCAAAAAAAAAAAAAGGTTCTCCCAAAAGGTAGTGGTTTACCCAATAAATAAAAGGTTTGGTCGAAAGGTAAAAATTTAATTAAGTAAAAAATTAATTTTGTTGAGAGGTAAAGGTTTAACTATAAATAAATAAAGGTTTTGCGTGGTTTACCCAATAAATAAAGAGGTTTTGTTGAAAGGTAAAAATTTAATCAATAAAAGTTATTGGTTTTGTCAAAAGGTAAAGGTTTAGCCCAAAAAAAAAAAATAGTTAGAATTTTATTTTTTTTGTTGGAAGCTAATGTTTAGCTTGAAAGTAAATTTTTTGGGTCAAATATAAAAGTTTAATTCAGAAAAAATAAAAGTTTTGTCAAGAGATAAAAAATATATAAAAATATAACAAAAAATTCAAAAGTTTTTGCTAAGAAATAGAGGTTTAATCATGAAAAAATATAAGTTTTGTTAAGAAACAAAGGTTTAGTTAAAAAAATTAAAAACTTTGGACCAAATATTAAAATTTTAACCAATGAAAAAATAGAAGGTAAGTATGTAGATAGAAAGGGGTTGATTGTTAGTTGGTCGATAGGGCCAAGCTGTAGCTTATTAAGGTTTCTAAGTCAATAAGATAACTAGGTCAGTAGGGTAGTATGGAGGTTAGGGTTGAGAAACAAGCAGCCCCCCAAAAAAAATTCATAGCTCATAAACCGAAAAAGGTTGACTGATAGAGACTGGATGAAAAATGCAGCTCATCCCATGGACAGAACGACCAACCGGTGCATTGGTGGGGGCTGGAGTGAACTAGTAGCCACCAATGCACCAGTTGAGGATGAGCCCGTTCAGCCCATTTGCGAATGAACATCCTCCCTGCTTGAGGTGTTTTTTTTTTCACCTCTTCTTTGCCCCACCTACCTCCCCCCTCCTACCTACCACCTACGAACCCCACCCCCCCTCACTCCATCGCCAGAGCTCGAGTTGTGGAGTAGAAGCTCGAGCTGTGGAGCGGGAGCTCAAGCGGCTGGAGTCGGAGTGAGACCCACGCACCCACGATCAGGTAAGATGCTTACCTTTTTTTTTTTTTGTGTTTGTTTTGTTTGAAAAGGCATCGCTGCACTACAATAGCGCAGCGTAGCAAAGAAGGGTTTCCTCTTCTTCTTCTTCTTCTTCTTCTTCTCCTTCTTCTTCTTCCTCTTCTTCTTCTTTTTCTTTTCCTTCTTCTTCTTCCTCTTCTTCTTCTCCTTCTTCTTCTTCTTCTTCTCCTTCTTTTTCTTCCTCTTCTTCTTCTCCTTCTTTTTCTTCCTCTTCTTCTTCTCCTTCTTCTTTTTCCGCAAAGAAAGTGACGACAACAACACTGCCGTCACCTTCTTCTTCTTCTTTTTTGCAACGGAAGAAGAAAAAAAAGAAGGTGACAGCATTGTCGTCGCCTTCTTCTTCCTTTGCTGAGCTGCAACGCAGCGAAGAAGGCGACGACACTACCATTACCTTCTTCTTCCTATGTTGAGCTGCCATCGCCTTCTTTTCTTTTTTTACTACAAGAAGGCGACGACAACAAGAAGGTTACCATCGCCTTCTTCTTTTCCTTTTTTTGGCAGCGGAAGAGAAAAAAGAAGAAGGCGACAACATTGCCATCGCCTTCTTCTTCCTTTGCTGAGCTACAACTCAGTTGAAGCGCGGCGAAAAAGGAGACAGGAGCTTTACTGCCATCGCCTTCTTCGTTTTTTTTACTACAAGAAGGCGACAGCAACAAGAAGGCTATCATCGCCTTCTTCTTTTCCTTTTTTTGGCAGTGGAAGAGAAAAAAGAAGAAGGCGATGGCATTGTCGTCGCCTTCTTCTTCTTTTTTACTACAAGAAGGCGATGACAGCAAGAAGGTTATCGTCGCCTTCTTTTTTTTTTTGACTGGAAGAAGGCGACGGCAACAAGAAGGTTGCCGTTGCCTTCTTCTTTTCTTTTTATGGCAGCGAAAGATAAAAAAAAGAAGGCGATGACCTTCTTCTTCCTTTGCTAAACTGCAGTTCATCTGTAACGCAACGAAGAAGGCAACGATAGCTTTGCTGTTGTCGCCTTCTTCTTCTTTTTGACTACAAGAAGGTGATGGTAGCAAGAAGGTTGCCATCGCCTTTTTTTTTTTGAGTGCAAGAAGGTGGACCAAAGAAGGCGATGGCAACAAGAAGGCTGCCGTCGCCTTTTTTTTTTTTTTTTTTTG
>Ga0116231_10012547_pt1 | contig 12392 bp, 5 predicted proteins | sample S1TSphgellanicum_2_FD_89695 | JGI IMG/M metagenome (GOLD analysis project Ga0116231, IMG submission 89695) | Host-associated microbial communities from peat moss isolated from Minnesota, USA - S1T2_Fd - Sphagnum magellanicum MG | ecosystem: Host-associated > Plants > Peat moss > Unclassified... | reverse complement strand
GATCTTGAAGAGTTTCTGGAGTATCAGGATTAGTTGCACCTAGAGGAAGCTGCTCGAGAGTTATTGCATGTGGATATTGAGGACGGTACGACTATTGGACTTTCCTGAGCTCTTCCTTTTTTCTGTTCTTTTCTCTGTCCAATCGGAGTCAAGCCGCACTCTACTATCCACTTACGACAGTTGCCATTTAATGTAAATTCAAGCTGGGGATCCTTGCCATTGCACCTACCTAAGGAATTTTTAAAAAAAAATACCTATTATACAGGGTTTGTTTTCTTTCAATTTTTGTGATTAGTTATCCCACAAAGAGGATTTAGCCAAATTAGGCTATAGACCATATTAATGATAGTGAATAAAACATTTAAGAATATTTATGCTTTATATGTATTTGGCGAATTTTAATTATTTTTTCTAAATTTGGCTATTAGAGCCATTCCTTTTCACAAAAAATGTTAGAATGTGTAGAAAAAATAGATTTCACGTTGAAACAATGAAAATAAATTCCCCCAAAAACAACCTAGCAATGTGGTATATAGAGAGGTTTTGGAAATGTAGTTTGTAGTTGTAATTTTGTAATATGTACCGTCAAATACACACACACACCAAGAATGGGAAGGAAATAAACCAAGAATGAACTCCAAGTGGAACTTATGGTGGTGTTGCACCAATGGTGGGACCACAGTACTGTTTGCCTCATCCTACCTCTTTTGTGTGTGTGTGTGTGATTTTGTTGCAGTTTTTGCAATTTTTATGTGTTTTTGATTTTCTCTCAATTTTTGTTGCAATTTTTGAGTATATTGATTTTTTTCAGTTATTGCAATTTTTATGTGAGTTGATTTGTCTGAGTTTTTGTTGCAAATCTTATGTCTGTCAATTTTTGTCTCAGTTTTTGTTGCAATTTGTGAATGTGTTGATTTCTTTCAATTCTTGCAATTTTTGTGGGTGTTGATTTGTCTTAGGTTTTTGGAACTTTCTGTTGTGTTTTGGAACATCAGTTTGCCAAATGGGTGTTGAATGTTGGAGACGGTAGTCTTCCTACCATTGCAGAAGAAGAAGGTGTCGATCCAGATTGGATCAAGATTCCATCCCATATGAGGCTGCTAGCAGAAGATTGTAGCTTAAGAGGATTAATCCGAACCATCTATCCGAATCACCAGTGCCACTCTGGAGATGCCATGTATCTTATGCAACGCAGCATTCTAGCCCCCAAAAATACTGACGTTGATGAAGTCAACAATGCAATTCTAGAATCGCTATCTGAAGAATTGCACACGTACTTGAGCGCAAATTCTTTGACTCCAACAGAAGAAGGTGCAAGTATTGCTGTAGGAATTTCAATGGATTCATTGTATCCGGTGGAATTTCTAAACACTTTGCAATTTGGCGGTATCGCAAATCATAAATTGGAACTCAAAGTGGGCGTGCTAATCCTTTTGTTGCGCAATTTCAATCAATCAATAGGATTGTGCAATGGTACGAGGTTAATTGTTAAGAGATTGGGTCAGCGTGTCATTGAAGCAGAGATCATCACAGGGAATAATGTTGGTAAACGTGTATTCATACCTCGCATCATCGTGTCCCCCTTGGGGACTGATTGGCCATTTGTTTTGCGTCGTTGTCAATTTCCTGTTCGAGTGGCATTTGCGATCACAATCAACAAGAGTCAAGGTCAGACATTGGACAATGTTGGGGTATATTTGCCGTCTCCGGTCTATTCCCATGGTCAACTGTATGTTGCTATTTCACGGGTCACAAGTAGTGCAAACATCAAGATTTTCAGCGGCCAGGGTCCCGATGGATACATGCGGAATGTCGTATATAAAGAGGTAGCTATGGAAAAAAAAAACAGAATGAAAGAACCGTTGGTTCTGGGTATTTCAAAATTTTCAGAATCAAAATAATCACTGGGTTAGGGTATTTCATAAAAAAAACAAAATCACAGAATCATTAAAGAATTGGAGTGGGAAATGCAAACGATCGGCTGGGGGGGGATCGATGGGGTAAAGAACCGGAATGGGAAATGTGTAGGACCAGGCGGGGGGGATTGACGGGTTAAAAAACCGGAGTGGGAAATGCGAACGACCGGGCGAGGAGGGTCGACGAGATAAAGAACTAGAGTGGGAAATGCGAAGGACCGGCCGAGGGGGTATCGACGGGTTAAAGAACCGGAGTTTGATTTATTTTAAACACACACCTGTGCCTTAGGCACGGGGCACACACTAGTATGGGATAAAAGTGAGGTGCTATGGAGAACATGTTGGGGAACATATTGGGAACCCATTGGGTACTTATAGGGAATATAGTGGGAACACATTGGGAACCAGAGAAAAATGAAAAAAAACCCTTCTCCCCCACCCCACCCCAAACTTAAAAGGAAAAAAAAGCAAGGCAACTTGAGTGCATACTTGGGCCTTTCCATTGGTTGCATGAAATTTCTCTTCCCAAAAGAGTTCATCACCATTTTTGGCCTGGGCTAGTACCCCTTGCAAAGAACACTCTACTTATTATGGAAAGCACACCCAAATTATGTGGTTTGACAACTATATGGTCGTTCGTTCTGGCTTTTTGAGGGGGCCATTCATAGTACCTAGGCTCCATTTCCATGTGACCCACTATTTTTTGAAAAATAGTTGCTGGGTGACATTTTCATGTGCATACTTGGATCCACCTACCCATTATTTTCTGGTCCGTCTGCTGTAGGGTTGTTGGTCCTCCCTTTACCCACTAGATCGAAGGTATGCCCACTATTTGTTATTATGATGAGACTATTAATGACAAGTGTTCAAAACATAGGTATATAAATTATCAGGTCATTCAGATGTGGGCATTGAGATGTGGGTATGACATGTGAAAGCGTCACCACTAGATGTTGGCGAATTCATTAGTAGGTATTCTAAAAATTAGTAGGTGGGTAGGACCATGGAAACTGACCCATACACACATGGGCTGGGTGTGCTCATTCTCAACCTCAGAGGCCTACAGCATAATATTTGCACTTTTCTACATTAGAGTTGTTGGTCTTTTTGAAACCAACTAGTTTTGAGCATCGTTATTTCTTGTTAATTTTTTAATGCACCTCAAGACCATAAAAGCACAGAGCCAAAAGTGGCTATTACAAAATGTGGGTGCAGTTTATTAGTCTTTATTCACTAGATCAGTGAATTTGTAACTTAAAAGTGGGTTTGAAACTATGAGGATTAATTTTGGATTCATCCCTTTTAGCACATAGGTAGACTATCAAACATATTTCAAAACAGGACTTGCAATATTCGTTATTCACATGATTTTCAACATGAGATTTTACATTCTTTTGAGATAGGATCACCCACACACTTAAAGTTGAATCTTTATGTAAGAACTACACCTCGAAGGAGTTCATCACACTTGCCTAAAGATTTTCCTTTATGTGAATCATTCACCAAAGATTATAAAATTTACAAAATGGTATTCACAATAATCTTCACATTTTATTTTTTCAAGGGATTAGCCTAAGACTGTTTCGTAGCCAATCTTCCACGAAAATATGCGGGTTTTTTTTATGATAATTAGAGGACATGTTCTACCAGGAAACTTTTGGCTTTTTCGAAATATTGTTCCACCAACCTTTCAAGGATTCCTATTCACATATGATATTTATATAAATCTTGATTCAATTAACAACATGAAGTTATTGAATGCAAATTATGAACCCCCAAAAGCTCCAATCTTTATCCCTCATATATTTGAAGAAAAGAAGTGGATGAATAATTAAACACATTCATCTCCATCTATTCCCCATGTATCAAACCAATCATCAAATGCCACTTATAATTTTCCATCTTCCATCCTTTTATGGATAGGTTCTACATTATTGAGAATGTAAGATTTGGTCAAGTCTACATATTTGACCTCCCATTATTACTAACCCAAAATAATTATCTAAATTATTCATAATTAACCTATATGCCCTTAGTCAAAAGATTTTCCTTGTAAGGTTTGTGAAGTTCATTATTTTATTTTCTATTTTTATCCATACTATTATCCCAACACTAATACTATTATTTATAATTATTAGTAATTATTTTGTTGTTACAAATTCACTATTCTTCAAATAGTTCTCATTCACTAAAACTAATTAATTCATTTTAAATTTAGTGAAATCACTTGACATACAATAACACCTTTTGCTATAGTAGCTATTTCTATCACCAACAACAGGATGAAAAAAAAAATGACACTTGTCCATAACTACCTATTCAGACATCCTTCTCTATTTTGACTCCATACTAAAAAAAAATGGTCATGATTTCCATAAACATAGCTTTAAAAATCTCACAATAAAAGCCACAAAATCAGTCTTTTCAATTTTAAATTTGCAAAAGTGCCAAATTTTGCACCAAAAAAAATCTTTGGTATTGAGAGTATTAATCTTTGTACTTTTTGTAGGTTTGTTCTTAAAGTGAGACTATGGGTAGTGGTCTGCAAGCTGTAATTTTGTAGATTCATCTGTACCGAGGGAGGCACCATGGGGATCAATGGTGCAAACATTAGTTACATTGTGAAATATGCCAAATACACTATCCTATGACCTTAGAACCTACAAAACTTTATGGTCCTCTTGATCTAATTGGAAAGCCCTTGGTGAGTGCCCACTAAAGAATGGGTGGTCCTTTTTTTGGGCAAAATTTCCCCTACTTGTGACCAAAAAATGGGGGGCCTAGAAATCCTACAAAGGATTTTTTTTATAAAAAATGACACAAAGTCAGCATATTTCAAGGAGAAAAAAGTTAAATTTGCCACATTTAGACCATAGCTTTTATGATGTCACAAAAATATTATAGCAGGATTCCAAAATTATTTTATATCAAGCTCTATCCCATAAAATTGGCTAAGTCCACTTTTGACGGATCAATTACCTCACAAATTTGAAAAAAAAAGACCCTGCGCTCAACTAATATTGTTTAAATGGAAGTACATTAAAATTACAAATTGGCAAAGAGTAAATTCAAGGGAACCTGAGAATGACTTCCCACCTAAAATGGACACAACAGCCTTCAACACCATTTCTAAAGTCTTGGCGTTACCATCCCAAGGATCTGTACACCTCCTCAAGCTTTAGCACTTCACCAAACTTAAGGAAAAAATCGGTTGCAAGCTGTAGGCACAATAGTGGAGTAACCATTTTGCTATTTGGGTTTTCCAAGGGCTCAGGAAAGCAAGAGGGAGCTATGAAATGACATCATGTCTTTCACTTTTGCACAAGTATATAGGAGTCCTTTAACTACCCAGCCCCGTTTTTCTCAACTTAATTAATTGAATAGTCAAGTTGGTTTCAGAACATTTTCTGCCCCCACATTTGGATGTCACTTATTTGACCATAACTTCACCTTGAAAAACTTTTTGCAAAATCCCCTCAAAATGGTTGGCCCCATGGTAACTTGACAATTATCGCACAAAGCAGTAAACAGGACGATAATGTAAAACCCACAAAATCTGATTCAGAATTTCTTGATCCTTGCAGGGAAATGTTTTGCATTGTTGTTGTTCACATTCATTGCAATTTGTAAAAGGGGATGTCCAAAACCAAAATGCATTAAAGAGGTAGGTATTCTCTTGTTTTAAATTGGACAAAAAATGTTTTTATGTGGGCATCCTTTTATGGGTCCCGAATGGATGTGATGGATCAATGTGATAATATTTTTTTGTATGGCAGGGTAGTACCTATTATAGACCAGAAGATTTTAGTATAAATTTTATCCATGATATTGGTATGACTTATATGAGTTAGTCTCGTTCTTGCTTTGCATGTTCTGTGAACTATTTTATAGATGTTCCATTTTACATATCAATTCTTTGAGCTTTTGATGATTCCAAATATTGTACATGTCTTTTGCTCATATCGATTTAAGTCAGCATGATAATGCAATGCATGTGGACTTTTTTGAAGGAGTCACTTAGATGGGAATAAGATTTAAAAGTTGGGCCATATGTTTCTTGTACACTAATGTTTTTGGCAAGACAGATTGATAAAATTTATATTGGTAAAGGTAAATTTTGGATGATTTTCATTTTCACTAAGAATGTTGTATGATTTCCATGGAATCAAATTTATAGAAAAAGACTCATCTGATTTGGGAAGTTAATTTCATGCATCACATATCATCCCCAATTCATAGTTGCAATCCATAATTCATGCAGAACTGCAAAGATTGTCAGGGCTGATGCATGATGTGGGGTATGTGCTTTGTATGAAACTTGTTCTACATGATGTGGAAGAAGAAGAAAAGGTCTTTCATTTGTATCACCATAGCAAGAAACTGGCTATTGCATGTGGTCTCATCAACACAGTTCTGGTACTCCTCTCCAAATAAGAAAGAATTTGGATGCTTGTGAAGATTGCCATATTTACACAAAGTGCATTTCAAAAATAGTTAGGAGAAAAATCAAAATAGTTCACTACAAATGTGGTAAAAGATGGTGAACTTTGGTCATGCCACATGCAACACAACATAAAAAGGACAAAACCCAATTTTTCTTACATCACACAAATCACATTTGAGTTTTTCCAACATGTAACTTATGAGTTACCCAAGCATATACATGAATTGCACACCACATGTTTGGATATGCCTACAAACAACTACCTTATATGACCATCACAAGCAAAGCATTCAATTGATCAGCAATACCACTTTAAGCCATGGAAAATGAGACATGCATTTGACATTGTGTGTGTTGTTTGAAGTCCCATAATGACAATTCAAAAATGATAAAAATGAACAAAAATGAACTTGGTAGTACAAATGTTTGTGAACATTGTCAAAGCCAAAAAATCAAGCAACAAGAAATCAAAGGAAACTTTGAAAATGTCTTTGCTCCATATCAATGGGTCTTCTCAATGTCTCCTAGCCTCATAAGGAAATTGTTCCTTCTTAAAAAACAATAATAATATGTTCTACAACATAATTCCCAAAAGAAATGAATAGTGCAACAATGGATGAAGGTTTCCCACTCCATGGACAAACACAAACAAAGACTCCATATGACATACCACCCCTTTGATTAGGCTTGTGCACTCTATATGATTGAAATATGAACTAAGCTAGCTTGTGTTTATCAAGTGAATTCATGTAAGCTCAATTCCTATTTGATCAATCTAGTTCATAACACATTCTCCTTACCTTGTGCCTTTTTTCAAAGTTCATTGTGTATACACATCAATTTAGTTAGGATATAACAAATGTCAAAATGGACCTAAGAAAGCCCCAGCCCCAAAGTTGTGGTATGCTGGATTCCATGCTTAGAACTATATACCTCTAGGAGCTTCATTAGCTTCAACACATCAAGGTTGATGAAATTACAACGTATACCTTGACACAAGAATGAGCTTGTTGCTAGTATGACAAAGGTGTAAAATACACAAGATTCATGTCATGATATTTACCTTAGTTTTATTCATTTTCAAGCACTATTTCAAAAATATCCCTCTCCCCCTGGCCCCTCAAAAAGAAAAAAAATGGACCATTCATGAGTGCATGCTGACCCTTTCCATTGGTTGCATGAAATTTCTCTTCCCAAAACTGTTTGTCACCATTTTTGGCCTAGGCTAATGGCAGAGTCAGAATTTTGGGGATATAGTCACGTTTTTTATTCAAAGCAAAATAAAATATGTTCACAAACAACACATTTTAAAATGTTATGAATGTAGAAACGTTAGTTTGAAAGTAAAAAACTCTATTGCATCCAATAATTTAGGGGCTACATTTTAACACATAAATTAGATCGTTCTTTTGAAACATTGTGCTTTTCTTTACAAATTAGACTTAATAGTTTTGTTATATAAAGAAAAAATCATATAAAAACTAGGACATTATAAACTGCCAAGTAATGTTCCTACATCAATTTAAGTGTCACAATGTCATTTCATAATATTTAATTTCCATAATATTTAAAATAGTAGGCATTCATTTTTTTCAACACGGACTTGAAATAAAAAATTGATTTTGGTATTTATTAGGTTAGATTTATGACAACATAGAAAATGTAAGTGTCTTCAAAATATTTTGGAGGTGCCAATAGTTAGATATTACTATTCATCCATGATATGAATAAAATTAGGATATATTAGGACCATTATGCAGGGAATTGTTTTCTGTTACACCATATGATGCCATGGTTCTATTCATTTGTTATTGCTCAGTGTAACATTTTGATGATTATTTGCCAAAAAAACACTGGTACTGTGATCTCCATATGGCTTAGAAATGATTCATCTTATCAGACCAACTGTTACTAGCATTTAAATTGTCTTTCACTGTGCATAGTTTGTGTTTAATATTGCACTCATTTAAGGGTGGGCTTGTGAAAATAACTAACATGGTGTTGGATGCCATAAACACCAGCCGAAATAGGTTGTGGATCAAGGAGAATTTTTTGTCAAAAAATGCCAAAGGAGGACAAGAAAATGAAGCGAATTTTGAGTCACAAATTTTGTGAAAATTTAAATTTGTTGAATCACAAAATAAAAAATTCTCTAAAATTCACCCCAGTTTTTTCAAGGAGGATGTTGTCATAGTTTTGTCTATGGTTAATGTTTTAATGATCTTGTAATCATGTGTTGCCAAATAAGGTGGAATGTGTTGTGGGATGCTTGCCACTGTCTCTGCATCACAAAATTGAATGAATAAAAGACTGGTTTGCGTGTGAAAATTTTGCTCTTAGGGACACAATAGTGCAAAATTGGACATCTAGGCCCATGTCTCAAACTATATGGAACATTGGTGGTGGGCCATTTTGCCAAGTTGAGTTTTGTGTTTTGCCAAGTTGCTAAGTCCACATAGACTTCACCAATTTGCCAAATCCACATCACCAAATTCCCAACTCCATGTCACCAGGGTTACAGTGCCAACTCATCAACTCCACTTCAAATTGTGCACTACCGAAATGCTTTCCAAATTGTTCAGAGAAAAGGGTTACAATATTAGTGTACTACCCTAGTTACCTAGGCTGTTTCCGCACTTTATCAGTTATTTTTGGCCGTAATAAGAATAATAATAATAATAATGTACAATTCAGCATTATATTAAAAACTAAAGCTATTGTGCTTGAGAGCTTCATTCAGATTTTTGGCATGGCAGGCATTCCTTTTTCAGAATTTTTAGCAATTCCAAAAAGTAATTAGCTAGTGGCTAACCAGCCTAGGTACCATTGTAATAAACAGAGGGTGATGAATAGGCACGTGTGTAGGTATGAAAAAAAATGTTATGGACAATGAAATTGTTGGATTTGATGGTCTAATTTTTTTTTCCTTTAGTTATCTGGAGTGTACTAATAGTTTAATGCACAATAGGGTTTGGTAGGTTTGTGAGAATATTAGAGGACCAATGGAAATGGAAAAAAAAAACTTTCTTTTCAATGGGATTGTTGGATTTGGTCCAATTTGCATAAACAGTGTATAATTTAATCCCAGTGAACCAGATGTAGGTGCAAAGATGAATCATCATTTGAATGGATGATGATTGAAATTGATGAAGCAAATTATGAAATGATTTTTTTTATGGAGAAAACATGAACCCAAACAATCCATCTATGTCAGTGAAATTAAGTTTGATGGATGAACCTATACCCATTGATTGGATTAATTACATGTGTGCATTATGTCCAAAGGCAATGATGTGAAGTCCTTTATTGATGCAAACTGATCCAACTAGATGAAATTCATTGTGGAAGAATGAAATAATCAGATGAAATTTCATGTTGTTTAAAAATGAAATAGGTTTCATCCATGAATTATTGCCTATTGTTTTATTTCGTCCATGAAAATGCATTCAAGGTTTTTTTTGTCCATGAGATTTCATGTAAATTCCATGAATGAACATGCATGCAATTTCATTCATGAATTCAGATGGATGGATGAATGAACCCTCCTTCATAACTCTTGTGATAAAATTTCATGATATTTTAAGGTGAAATAAGTTCGTTGAAGAAATATCATTTATGCTTAAGTATATTTCGTACACAAAATATAATTCATTCATAGTTTCATTTCCTCCATTAAATTTCATCCATGTTCAATGGCTGAATATCCATGAAATATGATATGTTTTATGGATGAAATTGGATGAAAAATCAAGATGAAATAAAGAGCATCCATAAAACTTCCCAAAAATTTTCATTCATAAGATTTCATCCATGGTTGATGATAGGGGAACATGAGGCTTAGGTTGCACTATAATCTAATTGTGGCAAAATTTGTGGTCAACAAAAGCCATGGTACCGATGGATGTCCATTCATGGAATTTGGATGAATTCTAGTGGAAGATATAACCTTTGAATAAATTATTTCGTGGGATGAAATAGAAGTCTAGGTGATATTCCATAATGGTAACATATTTCATTCCAAATAACATGAACTTCCATCTAATTATTTCATTCATTCATTAAAATTTTAAAAACATTAGTGGGGTCATTTGACATCTAGGAAAAGTTCATGTCATTGCATTTGGACATAATGCATACATGGAATTCATCCAATCCAGGGGGATAGATTCATCTTTCAAAAGTAATTTCATCCTCAGACATATATTGCTTGGGGTCATGTTTTTTCCATTAAAAATCATTTCATTTCATTAATGAATTTGAACCCTCATCCATTCAAGTGACGACTTATAATGGATAAAAAACAACATAAAATTTGAGCTGAAAACTTTCAAATTGTTCTGAAAATATAGTGAAAAGGACTCTAGAAGCACTTGGAAGAAAAATAAAAGAACCATCAAAATTTATCCCGAGAATTAAAAAAAAGAAAATTGAACCCTTTTTTGAATTAATCAACAAGTGAAAATTGTACGATCTTCTTATTTGGGGCATAAATTTGAGCAGAAAAGGAATAAATTTCAGGCATAGGGCAACTTGTAAGAAAATTATTTTTGGCAATTTGGAGAGTATTTGACCATTCCAGAGGATGAAATGGAGTTGGCGATTTGGGAATGTGGAATTGGCAATTTGGAGGTGTGACTTGGCAATGAGGTGCATGGTTGTGAACAAGCGTTTTTTTCATAGCAAACTAATGCAGAATTTCATATTCAAATTCTCTTCACTGTCATAAAAAAGGCATTTGTGGCAACTTCCATTCAACAATAATTATTTATTATTTATTAAATTCTCAGCATTTTTCTTTTGTTTTGAATTGTATGTATGTTAACTATTTCAACAAACTCAATGGAAGCACATAGAATTTCACATCTTTCACAAGATTAATTAGAAGGGTGGAGTCCTTTCAACATTTCATAATTTACTATTCAAGGACTTAAAAACTAAAATAAAAATGGAACCAACAATTTATTGCATCTAGAGTTTACCTTCTATGCTAGGTTCAAACTTGAAACAAAAAATTCCCTTATTGGAACTACATTTACATGCATGTTTTTTTTTAATGAAACATGGAAGTCTATAATATGCACACAGAATTTCAAATGTCATTCAAATGATGGGTAAATTTGAAAACATAATTGTGCAATCATTGACATTCAAAACTTTGATTGAAAAATACATTAAAATAACCTACTTTATTTACGAGGGTGTTAAGACACATTGAAGATTATATGTTGGAGTTTTTCTTTTTGTAATTTAGGGTTAAATGCAATGTGAAGGATGCAAACAACTTATTAATCCATAGAATGGTATCACATAACTATGCAAAATGATTGAAATCCTTTTAATTCACATTCGAACAATATGAACTCAACAAATCAAATGTGCACAATCATAGGTATTTGATATCATAAGAAGCGTTACACATAACAATACAGGACAATAATTTTTAAACTTTGTTTATTTCGTATCACATCCAAAACAACATTTGATGATCTATCAATGTTGTGGGTATTATGTAAAATTCATCACTAAAATCAGAAAATTTACTTTTAACCTAGAAAAGGTAAGTTGTGTATCACAGAAGGGGTGCGACTATCAAACTTGTTAGTTTGCCAATTCCCTGTGGTGGATACAATGGATACAACTATCCCACCAAAAATAATCATCATAGTCCCACCAAATAACAAATCTGTCCATCTTCTTAGAACTGAATATCTTGTTAAGATGACTGAAAATAACTGGGTGATAAGACAAAGCAAAAAGAGAATGGGCCCGATTGCATCCAACCAACTTATTCTTAACACGTGCCATTCAACAAGTATTGTGAATGCCACCACCACCAATCCCACGATCGTCGCATTTATACAAATTACCTGATCCGCATTTGACCATCGAATAGACTTACATTTATCTAACATTTGTTCTTCTTGTGTAGGGTTCAAGTATATGACAAGAGGATTTTGACAAATCACTCCCACACTATGAACAAGAGAATGAACAATGACCAACATGCTAAAAGCAAACCCTATGGCTTCTAT
>Ga0116231_10012546_pt1 | contig 12392 bp, 11 predicted proteins | sample S1TSphgellanicum_2_FD_89695 | JGI IMG/M metagenome (GOLD analysis project Ga0116231, IMG submission 89695) | Host-associated microbial communities from peat moss isolated from Minnesota, USA - S1T2_Fd - Sphagnum magellanicum MG | ecosystem: Host-associated > Plants > Peat moss > Unclassified... | reverse complement strand
TGGGGCAGATTGAAAAGGATTTTTTCTATTTTAGCCCTTGACTCATAGTGTAAAGCCATTGGGGCTGATTTCAACTTTTGCACCAATAGGAATGCTTGATTTGAGTTGAACATTGGCCTTGACTCCTAGTGTAAAGTGGGCCTCATTAGTTCTGTGGGCTAAATACCCCCCTCGAGCACTGTCCGGCGCCCTTTCTGGGCCTGACAGGGCCTTTCAGGGCGGTGGTTCTGTTGCGGGGTTCGATTTTTTGACTGTGGAAGTTTTTCAAATAGAAAAGAAAACACATTCCTCTCACATCCTGAGTCTGTGCCAGCGTTGTGTAGGCAGCTTCACTCCTGGAAGGTTCGGATTTCGAATCCTGTTTCCAGCAGTTCATGTAGTGAGGACAATACTTAGTTAGGTTCTACAGAATAAAAAGAACATGTAGAAGCATGCTTGCATGGTTTTTTATTATTATTATGCAGAACCATGCAGGGCCGAAAAACATGTGCAAAGAAGCCAAGAAAAACAGGCGTCGGACAGAGCTCGATGGGGGTGTTTATTTACCGTCTCGCGTTCTGTGGGTGGTTCCAATCAAGGTTGTGGCTGCAGAACCAAAAACATACCTTGAATTTAGCTCTTTTCGTCCGTTGTTGCGGAACATGCGCGTGCAGAACTGTGTTGAACCGTGGTAGCCTAGAACCACGCGCAGCACCGCCTTGACTCACGCGATGTTCGAGACGGGCTAAGGAGACAGCAACACGTAAAGGGTGCGCATGTCGAGGCCCTAAATACCCCCTAACGAGCTCTCTCCGGCGCTGGTTCCGGGCCTGACAGTGCAGCCCTGCGGAGAACTGTGTTGTTCTGCAGCAGGGTTTTTAGATTTTTGCCCTTTTTGACTTTGTGTCTGGATTAAATTTAAAAAAGAAATCGCTTTCGTCTGTGTCTGATCGTATGCCAGTGGCTAATTTCTAATCCCTGCAGGGGAGAGGTCGTGGGTTTCGATATCTGTGGCTAGTAATGCTAAAACTTTCAAACAATGTGCCCAGAACACCGACATTGAAGAACAACAAATTTTGAGTTGCATGGTTTCTTGCAGAACAGTGCAAGGCCGAAAAAGGTGTGCGAAAAGAGAAGCGGAAACCGGCGCCGGACAGCGTTCGTTCGGGGGTTGGTTCCGCCTCGCGCATGCGTCGGCCGAGGGGCCCAACTGATTGCAGGCGACAGTCGAAAGTCCAATGGACTGCGTTGCGTGCGTCCTTCGACACTACACGCCGTGCGGTAAGTAAGTGGCCTCTGGAGAAGCACACGCGCCAATGGGGCTGCATTGCATGCGTCCATTCACACTACGCCGTGCGGGAAGTAAAACGGCCTCTACAGATGCACACACGCCAATGGGCTGCTGCTTGCATGCGTCCATTCACAGTGCGCCGTGCCGGAAGTAAAATGGCTTTTAGAGATGCACACACGCCAATGGGCTCTGCTTGCATACGTCCATGGACATGCACGCGCATGCGGCGGCACCGCTGCAGGAATCCCTACCTCTTTGCTTAGTCGGCATTGCCGCCTGCGCTTGCACGGGATCCCAATCCCTCTTCCCTACGTCGTCTTAGTCTTTATTCTTCCTATTTTTCTTTCTTCTTGCAGCGGCTTGCAAGCTACTTACTTACATACTTCCCTTCTTCTTCTGCTGAGTCTGGATTTCGTTTCGGAGCACGTCGCATTTTCATGCGCCTTGCGTCCCCCCAGGTCGTACTTACAATTGTTTGCAGAGAGTTGACAGATCGTCGTCTTTCCACAGGTACAAATCAGAATTCTTATCTGTGACCGACTCGGCCGCAAGCGCCGACTGCTTATGCGATCAGAGTTTTGAAGTAGGTGGTAAGGAAAGCGAAGATCTGATGACTTGTTAGATAGCAAGACTGCTTCTTGGCTCCCGGTCTTCAGGAGATCAGCTCTACTGAGAGGCGCTCTAACATGACGCGCTGCTGAGAAGAAGCTCGGAATTAGAAAGCTGCAGAGAAGACTTACAAGAGTACTGGTTCTTTGCTGCACTCCGCTTCTGTAGCTAATTGCTTTCAGATTCTGCGGCCGTTTCAAGACTAGCTGTGTCCTGGTGCACTTACGCAAGGATTTTTTGAATCCATGTGTATCATGGCCGATGCACGTGGTGGAATCAGTCTTGGTCTGTGGGAGATATTGGCGGGGGAAGCCGCTTTCTTGACTTATTACTGAAAGCACAACAGCTCTGTGGCAATTTGGCGAAGATGCAAGCTGCGGAAACCGTAGATGCAAAGATCAAGTTGAGGAAAAAGCAGCGGCTGAGGCTTTGGTGGAGCATGCTCTGCAGAGATCATCATTTCGGAGGTGGATAAAGATCGCCATTCCATTTCCTGTGTAGAATCTTGCAGCTGAATTGCTATGCATGCAGTCTAACAGTATAGGACAACACCCAAAGTAGACAGAGACAGACAGACATATTGCTTGGAACAATTTCTCTTTCCTTTGGACACAACAGATCAAGCTTGCAAAGACTTCTAACATGATCTCACAGATTTCAAGCCAGCAGCAGTACTAGCTTCCTACCATTTGCCATTTCTAGTACAATTTGACAGCAGCTTTTTGAGATCATCCACTGTTGCCAAAATCAATGTCTACACTTCCTCACCATTAGATAGATTCAAAGTACATCATCGCAAGTGAAGAGTTTGGTGGAAATGTACTTGAAGCTACTAGTACTGGAACCTTGAAGAAGATTGATCCTGCTTGCAGCTAGGAGTACAATTTCAGCTGGGACAATATGAATTGTCCATGTACAAGTCAAATGTTTGTTGGCTCCATCCATTAGCTGAACATATACAATGAACCAGCTGTTACAGGTTAGAATTCTCTACAGGGTTGAAGTGAAATCTGATCAAACATGAGGTTGACAAAATCCTCCATCTAGGGATACAGCTACAGACCCAATTTTCTTCTCTCAAAAACAGAAGCAAAGCACTTGCAGGAGCAGCAGTTGGATACTGTACTCATCACATTATCATATTGGCAACAGGCTAATTTTACAAGTTCACTGAAGGACAAAGAGACATCTGCAGGAACAGTACAGCTAGCTCCAGGAGTAGGTCATGTCAAAGCAACAAGGAATGTCAACACAGCCATCAGTGGGACGCTTCAAAAACAAGAAAATGTACCCGCCCCAGCTCTTACCCAAGAGACCAGCAGTGACCACAAACGCAGTGGGTACCTATACAGGAGAAACCTGCTTTTACTACTGTGTAGTAGGCCAATCACTGGCACCACAAAGCAATCATGGTGTTCTTGCCAAGGGGTGGAGAAGCTGAGTGACATTGTAGATCTAAGCATTAATGAGATCCAGTGCAGCTCCAGTACTACTTACACTGGTACATAATCAAAAGGTATGTCTGTTGTACCACTGCATCAATCAGGCAGCTTCACCACTCCCAGAAGTATCCTCAAGAAGATTGTTGGCAACTAGAGAAGAAAGAGAAAATCAGATAGATTTCTACATTTGACTCTGCATTTAGCTGCTCAATTATGATGATGATGATCGGCTTGACAAAAGCAGCAGCCATGGCAGTGATACCTTAGCAATAATCTGTATAATTAGTGGTTAATTTGCTACTAATTCAACTAGGTATTGTGAAAACTTTCTCAGTAGACATAGCCCATCCTGCCTAGATTTGGACCAATCCAGGGAAAACAGTTATAAAAATAGCTGAAACCCAAGATTTGTAATTATTGGATTGATTTAGCACAATCTGCTTTTGCCCACAATTAGTTGGCGTACCTGATAGACTTGCTGGAAAACTCACACATTGCAACCTCAAGCTCACTGAATTCATAGAATTATGTACTGACTGCACTGAACTTGCATCACAAGTTTTCAATCTGAAAAACAAGCAAGCCAAAAGCTGAGACTAAATTGTGCATCTCGCGAGAGTAGTGAATTTCTCCTTGGAGCATAGCTTGTGTCTATTACTCTGAATTCTAAAATTATAATTGGGTAGCAATGACAAAGCATATATAGTAGCAAATGCAATCGTATCAGGCTAAAAATAATAGGACATCAGCAAACCATCAAGTACTTATAAGTCTTGATAATTTGCATCCATTTGTTTGTTAGAAGAAGAAACATACAGGCAATGGCTTGTCCAACAGAAGTACCTTATCAAAGAGGAACAAATAAAATGGAATCAGATTTGATGCAGCACTGATGATCTCGGTATGCACATGATCCTAGCAAGTGTGATGTCAAGAAAACACAAAGCAAGGAATCTTCTTAGACAAAGAATACTCCCCAATAGAATAATCTCAGCTTGTTCTTCTCGAGTCACAATTATTCAGCTCTCATTCTTCAAATGATGGCAGTGCTCTGTTTTCTTCTGTTCCACCACTCCAGGCTTCCATAAAGTTTGAGCTCCATGTACAGATAGATGGTACAACTCATTTAACAGGCAAGAGGATAAAACATAACTCACAAGCATAATATCAAAGCTGAGCCACATGTATACATTCTCCACAGCTGAACAGCATCCCCATCTCCAATTTCAATGATAGGCACAATAAAAAACAACAATAAAAACACAAGGATATCACTGAAAATCAAGTCAAATGTATCCAACACAGCTTTATAAAAGCCACACGAGAAACTTGGAGATGCCAAGCTCATTCGACACATACTGACATTGTATAACCAACCAGGCATCCAGTGTGCATGCCATCTAGATATCTGCAATTGTGACCTCAACCTCCACACCAGGCTCAATGGTAATGGATGTGATCTGCTTCACAACTTCTGAGGGGCTATGTAGATCAATCACACGCTTGTGAACCCGCAGTTCAAATCTATCCCAAGTGTTTGTACCTGAACAAAAAATAGCACAAAATAAATTTCTTCTATGTGTGGGAGCTAGCTGAAAAATTCACTTAACAGACACTCAGAAGCAAAGATTCAGCATCTTTCGAAGGAGGTAACAATGGTTTGATTCAACCAAGACCTCCCCAGCACAGGAGGATGATGAAGTGAGGCAAAGCTTGCATGAATCAAAGGAGTTAAACCTGAGAAATTATCTTCAAATAAATGGTTAACAGTCAGCATACCTTCTCCACAAGGAGACTTGCGGGTAGTGATATGCAACACCTTGGTAGGCATCCGCACTGGTCCCTTAACTTTGAGCCGCTTGTCCTTTGCACCTTTGATCAAATCAGCACAGACTGTGATAGCCAGAACAAAACCAGAAACATGTTAGGGTTTAGCCTTGAGCATTATAATGCAAAAAACCTGCTCAGACCAAGAGAAGAAGGTTCGTCATGTTCCAAATTGCTTGCAATGGTGGGATCCTGATTCGAGCCAATGCCAACATGTCGATGACTACTTTGACCATTCCAGGTACATGTTGAAACCTCACAGTATCAACACAACAATGTTCCAAAACAAACCGGAGCTGACCTTTCTCAAGATTCTTCACATTCTTGGAGGAAAGAGTGATGCGAATGCGGTGAACTGTCTCAACTGCCTCTTCAACTCCCACTTTCCCAGGTTTTAAAGGCAACGCCATTCTGCACACAGAGTTCCACACAGATACATATGAACGGAACAAAAAGCCCACGCCACTTCAGAAAAGCTACAGCAAATGACTGTACGTAGAGGACTTGAGAATCACAACTGATCAAGCGACCAGAACGCTAATAGAACAAAGATGATAAGAGAAACAAGAGAGCACGAAAGACTAATACATCTACCGTAATAAGCCAAGGAACGCTACACGAAGGATCGCAACTACACAAACAAAAAAAATAAACAGAAAAAAAAAAAAAACTTGATGAAAGCAAAAGGGAGAGTGGCGTGCATGAAACCTGAAAACCCTAGCCGAAGACAACGATGATGTAACATAAAAACGATGGAAGAAAGAGGGAAAAACAAATTGGAAACCAAACGACAACGGGCAAGAAACAGGACCACACAACAACCACAAGGGAGAGTGAAAGAAGCATTGGAAGAGAATCAAAAGTACCTTGCAGACCGATAAGGTGCCTTCCCGAGACAGACGCCGGCTGTACACCGACCGCTTGCTGAGGAGTTTACACCCGCCGCAACGACGACGACGAAGAAAGAGAAGCGCGAAAGAGAAAAGAACGAGTAATGCACACTTCTTTAGTTTTCTCCCACCGCGCGCGCCCCCGTGGTCGCGCTCTTCACTGTACGCCTCGAATTAGGGTTAGGGCTTAGCATCGAGCCCCGGTTGAATTAGGGTTAGGTTGACGGTCCCACTATAAGACATCCCAACTCATAAGTCACCTATCTGGTGCTGGTTAAGCCTTCCGTAGTAAAATCTCACATACATACAAGAAGCCTAGCGTATTGCTCCCATGACCCCACTCATAAACATGAAACTGGGATTGCAAAAAGGTAATAAATTATTAATGTATTAAAGCATCATACTGTCCTCCAGCACTGGCATAATAAGTGTTGTTCTTTGTTCAAAACCTCTTTAGCTGTGCACTGGTGGGGATGATCTAAATATCCAGTTTTGATGGACATCATCATCCCAGTAAACAATTAAGATCCTTGGCCTAATCTCTCTCGAACATATCGTTAGTAACAATAAGATGCACTTTAGGGTTAGATATCGTTCCATCAAAAGATAAAAGGATTCTACCAGAGCTTGTACCAGACCATAATAGGTGTTTGTCTCTGTTGATTTGCATCACTACAATGTTCCTCCCTCGAAGCTGAATCACATCTTGCACTTGCAACTCCAAAGAGGAACCGGAGCAGATGATGACCACCTATTTGATTTAAGAAAACACCTTTAAAATTATTACCTGTTGAAGAGCGTCTCCAGCAGTGGACTAGATAAATGAATTGGAGAAGGAAAATCGTCTCATAGTGTGAAATTCACTTTGGGACTCCGCAGTATTGCACTCTTCCACAATGGTGGTTATCAATAACAGAACTGCCTTTAATTAGCCAACCATAGTGACACCTTTAAAGCACCAAACCAAAACCAATTACGAGTACTAGAAGGGCAAAACAACAACTATGTGTTAGGGAAAGCCCAAAGCCATGAGCTTTACCACACACCTCCTCCCACGGTCCTGATTCTGATATTGCCTAAAACAACGATGTGTTAGGGAAAGCCCAAAGCCATGGGCTTTACCGTCCACCTCTTCCCGTGGTCCTGATTCTGATGAAGCCCATGGCCAAGGCCTTTACCAAGTCTAATGACTTCTTTATGTGTAAGACATAAACCTTTTGGACCATAAGAAGAGGAGTGTAGGTCCAAAGGGTTTGTGTCTTTTGGAAGGCCGTGGCATTGAGGCCAGCCATCACATTCTAGATTTTGCCCTTCCCCAATGTAAAAAAAACTGAACTAATTTTGAATCTGCCAAACTAGATTATAGATTTGCAAGGTGCATGGAAGCTAGGAAGAAGATTATGCTTTGTAATGTGCCTATAAATTAAAAAGAAAATTTGGATAAGGCTGTTATGTATGGATTGTGTGTTTTAGGCCAGTCTTTACTCCTCCCACTTTGTGGTGCCCATCAAGCATTAAATAGTTATACACAAAATATATTTATTCATAGAAGAAAACCTTCCTGATTTCCGCTAGATTAGTTGAAGGCACCCTTATTTGATGAAATCTGCAAGTAGGCATTTCAAAAAGCAAAAGGCTAATGGATACATTTTTGAAAACTGAAATGCTTGTGTCTATGAACATTTTTCTTTTCGAAATGCCCACATTAATTGATTAATTTTTTATCATGATACTCAGGAGTTACACAATTTGTATCCATCAGGTATCACAACCAAAACTTTTTTTTTTTTTTTAAATCATTAGGTTTTACCCTTGGAAATGCCCTTGGGCCAAGTTATTATCAAAATAATGGGACCTTGGCGTCTGATCTTTGGGGCCTATTATTATGGGAACACCCAGCCATAGGTCATTATCTTACCCATAAAGCATTGGCATATTTTATTTTATTTTTAATATATTTTGGTACCTCATTGGGCTGAAAAAGTTTTGTTCGCTAATATTACAATGATATTATAGGAACAATAACTTACACAATATAAAAAGTATTCTTCAATGTATTGGAATAATTTTCCCCAAGTGAAAAGTTACCCATTAGCTTGTCCTTTTTCATTATCTTTATCACTAGATGGTTGTCCCATTGCAATGGCAGTGTTATGGCAGCACGATGTAAAGTCTATCAACAAACCTTTTGGAACTTTCAACCCTCCCCAAGCTTATAGGAAATCTCAAATTCAGAAGGGCCTACTAATAGACCTTCTCTTATACTTTAATTATATCAATCACTTCTGTTAAAATCTTCTAGTGGTGGCACGACTATTCAAGAGTCAAATAAGAGAATTGATATTTTTTCCTCCATTTGTACATAATGAGAGTTCCTAAACTAGTCTAGGTCAAAACAAGTGAACCCTAACATTCAATCATTAGGTATCACTTAATGTTTTTTTTTTCCCCTCAATTTTGCAATGTTGCTCAAGTGATAATCATCCATGAATACATTTAGCCAAATTTGACAAGATTCAAAATATGAAAGTAAAATTTTTTAAGCACCCTTTCATATTGTAAGCAACGTTGGAAATGGTGAAAGTTTTTTAAAAAATTTGGTTTTGGCAATTTCCCTGCCCCCTCTGCCCGCCCCCCTAAATAGAGAATCTGTGACAAAATATTCTTTCTTTTCAAAACATTTTTCACAAAATCACACCCCAAAAAAATCACATACCACTTGGTTATTATGAGTACGATGCATGTGGATGGTTGGTAGATAAAAGCTAACCACCGTGGTTAGCTTTCGGACAGGAATACAATGAAAAGTATTTGTAGCTATTTCCTTTCCACACACACCATGCATCTGTTCTGGTGTGTACATGGTGGATGCAAGTTCCAATTGCAAGCAAGGATAACATTGATGAAACACTTCCAACCATATATTAACCAAAAAGCACCCAACCAAGGGAAAAACAAGGAACAAAATGGAAGGACCCACATCCAAGAAGACAAATGAACCACCCCAAGAGGGTGAATCACAAGGGGAACATCAAGTTCCCAAACCCCCTCTTCTTGTGAGAAGCATATCAAATAAGGAAAGGAAAGGAAAGGATAACGAAACCCACCTGTTATCCTTTCCTTTCCTTTCCTTCTCACCTCACTAGGCCTAGTATTAACTTTGTAAAATGTCCCTGGAGATGTTGCTGGTCTAGTATCATTATGGGGAAAAAAAAAACTGATTTACCCTACCTATATCCAGTGTGAAGATCTGCATTTTAAGTAGATCAATTATTTCTAGACCCCCTCACTTCTAACCAAAAACTGGAGCCTCAAAAAAAAATTACCTCATAAAACCTACCTTGGCATCATAATAGGTGATTTTTAGGTTTTGGGTATTTCAAAAAACCAACCATTTTGCATAATGTGTGGGTAATAGGTGGCTCTTAGGTCACTTCTTTTTAAATTCCCCCTTTTATGTAGAAGAACTGGGTACTATTGCCAAAATAATACACTTTAAGAAATTGCTAACTGGGGAGTATGCTTAGAGACCCAATTCATATTAGATGGGTCCTTTTATTTTTCAAGAGTCAAGTATTTATACCCTTTGTGTTAGTTAAAAAAGTTGATGAACATCCTTGGTGAAATGTTCTTTAAACTTAAAACTAGCTAACACTTGTTTCGATTGTACAAGCTAGGTCATTGGTAGTTCACCCAATGTTTATTTATTCTTAAGCTTGAGAAGAAATAAAGGCATCCATCCAATGCCTATTCTTTTCAATTTTGCAATGTAGTCAAACTTGTGATCATTCATAAGAAGACTTAATCAAATTTGGGTACAAACCTCGCAATAGGCCAATTTGTGCAATAATTGGATTTCTTTTTATGAAGAAGAGTGTGGCACACATCAAATAGTTTTTTCATCAATCATATGTCACATCATCATCATCATCATCTCCAAGCATCAAGGTGCTACTCATAATCATGAAAACAAAATCACAAACTTAAAAATATTAGTTAGAATTTACAAACATAAAATCATCAACAACATCATGAGAGTAACCATGACTCTTGTACACAAGGTTTGATTTGCATCCATTTCTTGTGTTCAAAGTAGTGGAAAAATGATAGAAAAGACAAACAAATAAGAACATTCCAACAATCTCCAACAACAATTGTTTACAACAATACAAAGTCTATGCTCAATCATGGGTCGAAAGATACATTCTTTTACAAAGATAAGCCTATAAATATTCATGCTCAAACTAATGAAGTACTAATATACCAATAGTTATTAAGAAAGCCAAGAAATGAATGTTGCAATTTTTCATGTTATTTTTTCTAATTGGCATTATGCATTCTACTATTCCCTTGCAAAAAACAACACCTTGTTTAGCACATGTCCAACTAGTTATCAACTCACAATTTATTATTAGTACACTTTTGTTCATGGACCAAATGACATTACATTACAAAATCCAACAACTTTAAAAGATATAATTCATGTTGGTTTAATTGAATCACTAGTTAGTTGAAGAAAAGAAACAAATCAAAGAATTAACACAATTTAGCAAATCGATCAAAAGGCAATGGTTTAATAAAAATATGTCTATAATTTATTCACGAATGTTATTGTAAAAACTATTGATTGTTTGTCAAGCTTAACGATCACAAATAAAGTGATCTTGAACATTGATGTGTTTGGTTTAACAATGAAATTATGGGTTATGAATAAGTCAAATGTAGCTTTGATTGTCATTGAAATGCTGCATGGGACCAAGTTGTTAAAATCAAATCCATCACTAAACATCATGCCCAAACAATTTCATATGTAACAATGTTATATGCCACATATTCAACTTCAACAATTGGTGAAGTTATATCAATTTGTTTTCAACTACCCCAAATAATTATACCACAATTCATAGAAATAAAAAAGTCATTACATGATTTCCTATTAGATAAATCTCCATCAAAATCAACATCTATATAAATCCTCCAAAATAGTGTAAACCCAATGAATAATGCATCATAAATATTTGAAAATATGATGAATACCAAAAAAATTAAATCAAAGCTCATGACACTTACACCCACCAAACTCGAGTTGCCTTCAATTTTCAAATTAACCCCACTTCAAGTTCCTAATGAGTATTATCGTGATGGTCAAATCAATTGACAAAATTGTGATGTTGTAATTTGAAAGGTTTTCAAATCTAAAATTAGAAAACATAAATTGTACATTGATTGGCACATTTTTTCTATTACTTTCATTGGTTGTAATAACATATAAATATTCATTTAAATTTTTGTTTTTATCAAGTTTTGTCAAGTTTTTTCTCAATCCATCCTTTGAAAACAAAAATATTGTAATTAAACCTAATGTCATGGTAGAAAGGGGAATTATCTTCGGAAATGTTGCTAAGGAGCAATATGTTCGTTGGCCTTTTAGAACTTCATACATTTAAAACTTTGAAAAAAATTTGAAACAAAAGAGATAGAAAGATTTTTTTAATTTTTCATATGATTTTAGATCATGGTGTCATGTATGTTACATATCAACTTAAACATGTACATCAACACAATTCATACATGTAATTCCCATTCCACACCCAATTTTATTGGTGAATTTGTTTTTGACAAGATTAGGGATCTTCTATATAAGTTGAACACAACATGAATGTCAAGTGTATTCTTTCACATTAGCAATGTCCTTGTGAACAAAACTTTATAAATGAATTGCCGTTTAGGTATTGGTTTCAAGAACATTAGATGAAGTCTAGATTTTTTTTTGAAAATTTGAAACATTCATTAACAATTGTTTCAAAGATATCAATGACATCTTCAACAACATAGTTAATTGCAGGTTGATGCAACTTTACACCAAAATGATTCAAATCTTGACTTCGATTCTTGCATACACTAATCTTGTCAATAATTTTAGGAAATATTTCAATTAATTCAAAACTAATAGGAATTGTATTAACCTTAGATAATAAAATAAAACATAATTTTAAAATTGATGTCAATGCTCTTCATCAATCCACCACCTATGGTTGAAACATTTATCATAACACACATCTAATAAGAAGATTCCCAATCTCAAATTCTTTTCATTTTATTTGTTGTAGCTTGACAACAATTTCAATGGAAAATTTCTTTATGCAAAAACACTCAAAATGTAGATTACATCTCAAAGGATAGTTAGTTTGAGTGAAAGGTTGTTGCAACAGGACGATTTTCTTATTAATGTCAAAAATGAAATTATTTTTAATTGCAATTTTTGTCACGTTTTCATAGCTCTACATACTACTTTATCAATAATAAACTTAACTTTCAAATATTGCACATCTATCAAAATGATAAATTTCATGG
>Ga0116231_10012544_pt1 | contig 12396 bp, 14 predicted proteins | sample S1TSphgellanicum_2_FD_89695 | JGI IMG/M metagenome (GOLD analysis project Ga0116231, IMG submission 89695) | Host-associated microbial communities from peat moss isolated from Minnesota, USA - S1T2_Fd - Sphagnum magellanicum MG | ecosystem: Host-associated > Plants > Peat moss > Unclassified... | reverse complement strand
TTTGAAGCTCGCTCTGCGCTTCGTAGCTTATCAAAGCTGCCGATGAAAATAAAAGCGTTTTTTCAAAAACCAAGCTTACAGTATGCAGCCGAATAATTCATCATACTTTGTCCCTGATTAATATTCTATACGTTGTTTTTTTTTCGTTTTTAGCAATTGCCCAATACGTAGATAAGTTTGATATAATCATGGGTTGGATTCTGGAAGCCACGCGCCTAGAAGATTTTGTAACCATATCGCTGATTGATATCAGATGCTCATCCTTCTGATCTCCAAGAATAAATGAGGCACAATCTTCACAGGCATACCAGTATTTATCTGGCTTGCGATACCAAGGTGTTCTATGTTTGCCAATTGTGAATAGGTCAAGAGGCAATCCTGGTGAGCCTACGATTTTAATACGTTTCCTAAGTTCAAAATTCACTGCTGGCTTGTAGAAGCAGAGATCGCATGTTCGAACTGCCACTGTTCAGTACACCTATTTATCAGCGGGGTGACTATGTCAGATCGCCTTCCTTGACGATATATACCTTGCCTTTCGCTGTTGGTTTTAACAATGAACTGCAATTGTAGGTTCCGTCGCAATAGCACGCTCAAGTCGCGTTCCACCAAACTGTATGATAGACAGGGCGATGAAGCGACGCTAGACGCATACGAAAAAATTAAAATCTAAGCTGTAATCTAAGTCTCAGAATAGGATTAAAAAAAATCATATCAAAAAAGATATTTAACTATACTGCTTTTAATACTTTAACGATTTCCTGAAGCGATACCCAGCCTAAAGCTAAACCACCTAATGCAATTTCAGTATAGCATGAGGGGGACCAGTTGAGCGAGACACCTGGTTTGACCCGAAGAAGCCTCAAGGTTGCACCAGAACCTCCATAGGCATACGTATTTCTCGTCGTCGAAAAATTTAGAAAAATACACCTGAGTTCTGAAAAAAAGTTTATAGTACCATATATATGGATATCTAGATATGCATATATATGGATATCCATATGTCTCTAAAACTCTTTTATAGGATTCGATTCGTCTGCTTTTGCGTACTCGGTACTTCTTAGAAACCGCCTCATAGCGTCTTCTGTAATCCTTGATCGAGTGTTCCTTTTTGCCTCTAAGGGTTTCGGCTGCAACAAAGTAGTCTAACGCCGTCGCTAATGAATCAGGCCACTTCAGGAGCACAGTGGTCTTATGTTGGGCTTTCTTTTAAGGGGCTGCCGATATTGACTCGGCACTATAAATAAATATTTCAGTCGTATACATTTCTGCGATGTCCAATGGTAATAACTAGAACTCGCAGTACGTCATCTTGAATATCACATATGACTCGGTAATCTCCAAAGCGGTAGCGCCAAAGCGTACCTAGGTTTCCGGTTAATGCTTTACCTGAGTTTCGAGGGTCGTCTGAATTCTCAACTCGCTCACGCAAAAAACACACAACCAGTTTTGCTGTATGCGGATCTAGCTTTTTTAGTTGTTTTGCAGCAGACTTCGTGAACTCAATCTGCCAAGCCAAGATCTTGCTCCAAATCCGCTATTGTAACAACCTCTTCTTCACCCTTTCTGACGCGCTCTAGCAGTGATGCTGCTAGATAATACTCTTCTGCCTCATCCAATCCGTTTTGGATGATCTCTCGTAGATAGTATGCTTTCGTTCTCCCCGTTTGATCAGCCAAACGATCCAGTCGCATTTCAATTTCTGGATCGAGCCGAATTGAAGTAGCCATATTCCCTCACTTAAAAACTTGGCGAATACATGTATTCATTGTATCGCATCTAGTGAAGGTTTTCAATCTCATTCAGTTATGTTTCCTCGCCTCTTCCGGCGAATAGCTCCGTTTGGAAAGCATCATACCCCCGTTACTTTCGGCGGGGTATTTTTGATTTTGACTTTCTGCGTTGCCATGGCACAGGCAGAAAGTCACCTTAAGCGGCACCGCTTTTGTCGCTTGTATGCTATGAACGTTGGGCTTTTTTATATATTTGCATATCCATATATCTAAATATATGGATATGCACTAGGCGCACCATACGTTCGTGTAGGCATACGTATTTTTCACAGCCGGCAAATTTAGAAAAATACGTGTGAGGCCTATAAATAAGGCTTATGGTTCCGAATTTATTATTGCATATCTAGATATACGTATATAGGCATATCTGGATATGCCTATATCTCCAGAAACTCTTTTATAGGATTTGACTCGTCTGCTTTTGCGTACTCGGTACTTTTTAGAAACCGCCTCATAGCGTCTTCTGTAATCCTTGATCGGGTGTTCTTCTTGCCTCTAAGGGTTTCGGCTGCGACAAAGTAGTCTAACGCCGACGCTAATGAATCAGGCCACTTCAAGAGCACACTGGTCTTATGTTCGGCTTTCTTTCTGCCACGTTGTTTGGGCGCAGCGATTATTTCCCGATGAGCATAGTCAGGTTCGTGTAAGGTTGGTGCAACATTAGTCGGTTTATCTAGGTCTACGTTATCCCATGGGCTTGGTTTCTTTGATTTGGGTACAAATTTTCGCTCTTCAGCCATGCTTCACCAACCGATTCAAATAAGTTTCAATTTCGGACCAGAGCGATTTTATTTCAAGTACAGCAGGGCTTGAGGGTTCCCGCTCAGCTGCAACAATGCCAAGCCCCATCGAGTGCATGTAAACATTACGGTAGGCCACGCGTGATGTAAGCACTTTTCCCAGGTGACTTAGGGTTGTTTCTGCTCCTTCTGCGTCACGTTTATCTTGCGGACGAATACGATTCAATACAAAGCAAAATGGGATTTTATGGTCGTCTAGCATGTGAGCAGTGGTGCGAGCGGCTTTTACATCAAGCTTTGAGGCTTGGCAAGGGATGATGACAAGCGATGCTTTCAGTAAGAGCGAGCTGATAGTCAGCGTGTGAGACCCGGCTGTGTCAACAAAAAGATAATCGTATTCTCCTAAGGTTTGGATCTCTTCTACGGCCTCAAGGATCTCAGTGTATTCTACTGCGTAGCATGTAATATCTGAAGTTGGCCTGTCTTTGAACCAGCCTAGCAACGATTTTTGGGGATCAACATCGATGATGCAGACCTTGCCCTTCTTGGTTGCTTCGTACGCTAGGTGAGCGCATATAGTGGTCTTACCTGGCCCGCCCTTTTGATTCGCAATCACGATAACTTGAGTGCTCAATCTCATTCCTTATATTTAGATATCTGGAAATCCGTATTTCTGAATATTATAATATCCAGAAATATGGATATATGTCAATCTTGATATCCATAAATACTAATAGCCCCTCTCCTTGCGAATATGCCCCTTGCACAGGCTTTATTCAGACATCACTTGGCTTACCGAATGGATGCTGAACGTACTAGCGCACTAATATGTATATCTACATATTTAAATATTTGGATATGTAGATATAAGGATATCTATAATTTGAGAAAACGCTATTTGAAAGCCTTTAAACGTCTGATTAACTCGTCAACAACAGATTCAGCTGTTGTTATTTTTTCCAGAGCAATGGCGACATTGCGTTCATAGGCTTCCTGGTCAAAGGGCTTGCGTGATGCCGCCGGCATTGCAGGTGGGGGAAGAAGAGGAAGGCGGTCAATACGCTCGCGCCGCTCCCAGTGGACTAGCGGCTCAACAAGACGTTCTGTACGTGTAAGGGCGCTGCTTTGTCGTACGGCGTGCTCATAGGCTGCCCACTCACGCAAGCGTTCATCCTGCGCCGGATTGCCGGTGGGAACCCACGTCTGCTGTCGTGCGGTCGCGCGCATGGCTTGCCGGAAGAGCTGTTCTCCGGTTGTGCCTGCGACTTTGGTAAAGACGGTGAAGAAGAGGTCGGTAGCGAGCTGGGCAAGGTTCGTATTCTGAGCTGCGGCTTGCGCGGCCGCAAACCAGCGGGGATCGATTGCGACCTGTGGCGGTCGCCCCGGCGTGAATAGCATAGGTGTGCCAGGCCATTGCCACCGTAAGACGATCAGGTCGTCCGAACAGCGTGCGCGGTTTCGACAGGACGTGCAGAGCCAGGCGACTTGCCGGGGCTTGGTGGGATCGGGATGCCAGGCATGGAGTGTTGCTGGCTTCCGTGTGCCCAACGTGCTTACCATACCGCAGTGCTCGCATCTAGTTGGGATGATGAGCGCGCCGCGTTCACGGTACTTTGCGACGTAAGCTCGTGCGCGCGCGAATGTTTCACGGCGCGCCTTAGCGGCATCATCCAGCGCAATCCGCTCGGGTGTTCGGATGAACTGTGGCGGTGCTGGCTCGGGTGGCTGTAGACCCCGTTTGCGGGCTTCACGAGCGAGTTTTTGTGCCTGTTTTACTGCGTTTTTGTGTTGAGCGCGGCGTCGCTCGCGTGATTTCCGTGCGCGGATTCGCGCGCAGAGTGCGCATGTTTCGTTGGGCCAATGGCGCTTGGTGCAGCCGGTCGTTCGAAGGCGTCCCATTGTGAAACATTTTCGTGACGCGTAGACAGTTTTCCGGTTTTTGAATTTGCGCGATTGCTAATGAATGTTTGTAATCACGCAAGAGCTTTTTCACGAATTTTGAATGTCACGCACGATGGAAGAAGATCGACCGAAATCTGAGCTCGCTGCGGACCATAGCGCGGATCTTGCTCTCAGCACGTTCGCACACGACCGTGAGCAGGCGAAGCACTACGGCCGCGCTGCGCGTGCGCCGCGCACTCGGCACGAGTACGCTCGCGATTGGGCCGACTTCGAGCGCTACTGCGTCCAGATTCAGCAATGCGCGTGCCCGGCTGAACCGACAACGGTAGCCGCGTATCTCGCAAGTCTCGGTAGCCGGCTAACCCCCTCAACCATTCGACGGCGCGCGGCCGCGATCAGCAGCCGGCATCGCGATGCCGGGCTGACCTCGCCGACGGCACACCGCGAAGTCGAGCTCATCCTCGCCGGCATTGCCCGGACACATGGACGAGCGCCACAGCGTAAGGCGGCTCTGACAATCGAATTGCTGCGCGAAGCACTTGGACCAATGAACGATGGCTCATTGCGCAGCCTACGCGACCGGGCGCTTTTGCTCGTCGGCTTTGCCGCAGCTCTACGGCGTTCTGAGATCGTCGCACTCGATGTCGGCGACTTGGATCTTGGACGAGACGCTCGCGGGGTCACGCTGCACATCCGGCGTTCGAAAACCGACCAAGAGCAGCAAGGTGAAGCCATCGCGATTCCGATTGCGGGAGAAGAAGCATTGTGTCCGGTTCAAGCACTCTACGCATGGCTTGAAGCCGCCCAAATTACTGAGGGCCCTGTGTTTCGAAGCTTTGCGCTTCCGCGCGGTCGGACACGTAGTGAAGTCGTGCAAAAGAATCGGCTTACCGGCCAGGATGTCGCTCGTATTGTACGGCGAGCACTTGATATGGCGGGTATTAGTGGCGACTTTTCGGGGCATAGCCTGCGAGCTGGATTTATTACGAGTGCGGCCGTACGGGGAGTGAGTGAGGCGAGTATTCAGCGTGTTTCGCGGCATCGTTCTACGGCAGTTTTGCGAGGGTATGTGCGGCATGCTACGCGTTTCGAGGATGCACCGTTGAGAGATATTCTCGAAAAGCGTAAGCCTCGTCAATCATGAGGCGGAGGCTTCGTATGATATGCTTTATCTAGGTTCTAGTGCAAACTCCATCTCTAACGCGCATAGGAATTCTTGAGGTAGCCGGCTTTATGCCGTAAGGACGGCATTCCATATTTCCGGAATTGTTTTTCCCTCGAGGCCAAGACGATTGAGATCGAATTGTCCCTGGCGGATGCGATGCAGTAGCTCAATGCCGGCGAGCGTTACTCGTGCAGAATCAAAGTCTTTGAAACCCAGCATCGGACCGGTTCGGGATTTGATTGCGCGATGATCTTGTTCGATCAGATTATTCAAATATTTTGATGAGCGAATGACAATCGGTTTCTTGCGGTGATGCTCATCTGAATATTCGCGTACGGCTCGATGCGAGGCTTGATACCCATCGAGCGTGATGGTCGTGGGTGAGCGTCGATGCGTTCTGCTTGCCTTGCGCAAGTAGGTCTTCATTGCATGTACGTTGCGTTTGCGACTCAGATGCGAGACGGTGCTGCGACCTTGTTTATCGACGCCGCGGTAGAGGTACGTCCATTCGCCCTTGATTTTGATATACGTCTCATCGACCCGCCACGACAGGCCGATGAGATGCGCATAACACTGCCATTTCTTCTCGAACTCCGGCGCGTAGCGCCGGACCCATCGTAAGATGGTCGTATGGGCTAGGCTGATCTCACGCTCGGCCATGAGCCGGACGATGTCACGCGAAGAGAGCTTGTACTCGAGATACCACCGGACACTCACGAGGATGACTTCACCGAGGAAGTGGCGGCCTTTAAAAAGCTTATCGAGAGGGGACGCTGTACTCATAGCGCAGGCTTTGACATGGAGAGGTAGGCAGCCTCAAGTTTGCACCGGAGCCACTTTGGCAATGTTAGAACGCGACTTGAGCGTGCTACTGCGACGGAACCGAATTTTGCACGGGTTGGATATTTTGAGCATTTATCGCCTTGACAATGACACTTTTTGCGACACAAAGCCATTTATATGGTGCAGATATGAGCACGGATACTGCATAATTTGAAATAAAAGGACCGCCAATGCATTTTTGTCCCATTCGCTTTTCAAGCAAAGAACGAACATCGCCACCTGACCGCATACCTGATCAGACAAACACGGCAGCTTCGCGTACAAGCCATCAAAACGTTGAAGCGTCGCATCAAATGGGGTCTGATCACGTTACCCAAAACGGTGGGCAGCACATTTGGTCAGATGAGAACGCAAATATGCATCTCCTCCACGACCATATTCAACAAGGCGACAATATCGTGCTGAAAGCAGCGGCTGCAGGAGAGACGAAGACACTGCGGCGTCTCGTCGGCGAAGGTACAGATTTAAACACTATAACTGATGAGGCGGGAGTTAGTGCTCTTCAAATTGCTGCGTTTACCGGGAAAAAGAAAACGGTAAAGTACATTCTTGAGGCGGGTGGAAATCCCAATTTACAAGATGCATTAGGACGAAGTGCGCTGATAGTTGCGACTGGAAACGGGCAAAAGTGTATGGTAAAAACACTAATTAAGCATGGTGCAGAGCCAAATCTCACTTACGGTGATATGACTCCGATACACGTTGCTGCGCTTGCGAATGATCACGATATTATCAACGTATTAGCCAAATTCGGTGTAAACATAAATGTACGCGATAGAAATGGAGCATCTCCGCTGTATTATAGTGCGGCAAAAGGCCATGTCAAAGCAACTTCTGGGCTACTTAAAAGACATGCAGATGTTAATATTCAGGATAATGACGGAGTGACAGCATTAGCGACGGCTTCCGAGAATGGACATACTCCGGTGGTCAGCTTGTTAGCACGAGCTGGTGCTCAACCCGATATGCAAAATCATCAAGGATACACGGCATTACATTTAGCATCTTTCCAAGGGCACGCATCAACAGTAAAAGCATTACTTGATGCTGGAGCAAATCCAGATATACAAAACCAAAAACAACGAACGGCGTTAATGATTGCTTCAAGTAAAGGACATGATGAGATTGTTCGTTTGTTATTGCAATCTGGTGCGAATAAAGACATCCTCGACTATCGCGGTCGAGCGGCTATCAATTATGCATTAACTAAGCAGCACAAGAATGTCGTTGAGCAGCTATTCCCATAGGGATGCTCCCTCGTTCGTAAATCGCATTTGAAATTCGTCGTCTTTCAGAATAAGGAGAGTATATGCAGACAGGATTTTCAGTAGATCGTTCAGCTAGGCCACCGGAGCCTGAAGTTTCTAAAGCTCCTCGGCGACTCCGAGAAGGAGAGAAGCCCAAACCGGAATTAGATGCGATGGGCAGGAGAAGAACGTATACCCCTTTTCGTGCGTTAAAAGAGTTGCAAAGAAGCAGTGGCGATGAATATCAACCAGCCGAAGGTTTGATATCAGATGAAATACATTTTAACCGTGATAGAGCCGAATCGATTTCTAGCAGAGTGGATATTCCTCTTCGGATCGCCAATCCAACTACGCATCCAATTCCAAGTGCAGAGGAAAGAGACTTACTTCAAATAGTCCTTGGTGGTAAAAAAAAATCACTAGATACATTCCTGTCAACGCATGACGTTAATTTAAATGTACGAAATCCAAACAACGGTGAAACGTTACTCCATAGAATATTAGCGCAAAGAGATACGCGCATGTTCAAGGCTTTAATTGAACATGGTGCCGATCTGAACCTAACGAATGATACTGGCGAAACGGTCATGATAGCAGCAGCAAAGGATAAACGTGTTAATGAAATGCGCTTATTGCTTGAAAGCAAGGCTGATCCCAACAAGGCAACGCCGAATAGTGGATCGACGCCGCTTATAATATCTTCTGGAGAAGGCGACGATAAAATTGTCAAGGAAATTTTATCGCATGGCCGATCTCTTCACTTAGATGTAGATGTAAAAAGAAAAAATGACGGCCTCAATGCAATTATGCTAGCTGCATTGCGTGGACACACAACCGTCTTTAAACATCTTCAAGATTATGGCGTAGACATGGCTGTAAAAGATAATTTCGGATCAAATCTGCTGATAATGTCAGCCTACAACGGACATGATGAAATAGTTTCGAATATTTTGAACAAAAGCGCCAATATGCATGGCAAGGGGAAAGCAAAAGAAACTTTCGATATTAATGAGCAAAACAATCATGGCCATACGGCTCTTTTTATCGCATCCTTGAAGAATCACCCGAAAACTGCGCATCTTTTATTAGAAAACAAAGCCGATCCGAACATTGGCGACGCGAAGGGTAACACTCCGCTTATGGCAGCGTCGTGCAATGCACATAGTTTAGACGTAGCAAAAATTCTTTTACAGCACAATGCTAATCCTAATGCAGAGAATGCAGAAGGTCGAACCGCTCTTATGTATGCTGCAGAACTTGGGAAAGATGACATAGCGCGTATTCTGCTTGAAAATAAATCTGGAACGAAAATGCGAGCAAATCCAAACGCGCAACAAGGTGAATCAGGCATAACCCCACTCATGTGGGCAATGTTCGCTACGACCGGCAATCCGAAAAAAGTAATTGACCTCCTTTTACAACATAAAGCAAATCCGAATCTACAAGCGATGCGTGGGTATACTGCACCCATGATTTCACATGAACATTCACAAATTGCAAACTACGAAGCACTCTTAGCGAAAGGCGCAAATTTCTTTCTTGAAGATGAAAAAGGCCACGATGCTTTCATGCATCTTAGCCATGATGGTAATCCAAACATCGTGAAATGGCTTCTACAGAAGGGGATGAATCCCAATATACAAAGCTCATCCGGACTCAGCGCACTGATGTGCTCAGTGAGATCAGGCAATGCTGATGTGGTAAAGATGTTTTTGGAGCATGAAGCAAATCCGAATCTTCAGCATGACAGTGGAACGACTGCTTTGATGTTTTCAGTGTTGAACGAGGACGTAGAAAGCCTGAGAATGCTGCTAGCGCACAAGGCAGACCCAAATCTGGCGAATGAAGATGGTATGAGTGCTCTCAATCTTGCTGTCTATGCGAATCGCCCCGAGCACGTAGAAGCTTTATTGCAGCATGGTGCAAAAACTGATTTCATAGATGAAAGTGGGCTCTCTCCGTTAGCCTTTGCAACGATTACTGGAAAGCCTGAAATCACAAAGTTACTTTTGCAACATCAGGCAAAGTATCATGCGAACGATGATGAACCGATCATTGCGGATGACGACCTCGATGCTATGGATAGTGCCGAATTGAAATTAGAGTGTTTTGATCAGTTACGTTTTGCGGCTCAACATGCCGAAAATTATCAAGATCGCCTTAAGGCTCTGACACTAGCAGCATTGATCATGAATAGATTACCAAGCAATGAATCATATATTGTCGGGCGAGCAATTAACGCTTTATCAGAAGATGCAAGCAAAGCTGCTACGACTGAAGAGAAAAATCAGATACTTCAAAAACAAAAGGAGCTTGGAGCGCAATTATCTCGGATTAACCGCAGTGCATCTAATGCTTCCTCAGAGCTTTCCGTTGCGACGGGCATTGGACGTCGGCGCGAGGCTATTAGCCAGAGAACGGCAGCAATTGTGGGTTTCAGAAATAAAGTTATGCAAAAATTAGGAGGCATCTTTGAATCGTTTCAAAAGTCGACCAACTAAAGTGTAAAGTACGTGCGATTAGTGTAGAAGAGGGCGACAGAATTTCAGGTTCCGTTGCAATAAGCGTGCTTAAGACGTTTTAAGGTTCCGTGAGTTCGTTGCTATATCGTCACCAGTGAATTGAATTGTTGAGCAAGTGACGCAGCTCTCCCGTGGTTGCGTAATTGGCCTTTGCGGAGCATGTGAATGAGTTCTATGCCGCCCAGAATAACCGATGCACTGGGAAAGGTATGAAAGCCCAGCATCGATCGAATACGGCGTTTGATCCTTCGATGATCTTGCTCGAAAATATTGTTCAAATATGTGAGAACGTAAAGTTGATGCAACTGATGGGGAAGTCGTTGCAACTGTGATAGGCAAGAGAATGCAATTGCGCCAGAGATGTAAGGCCGCAATCGCAATTTACGCGTAAGCCAGTTGCGCCGACTTTACTGCATAATTGCGTCGACTACCCCATTTTTGAATGTAGTGCGATTCTCTTCCCCATTTGAGTTGCATTCTCTTTACGGCACATTGAGCACAAAACGCACTTTGCCAGTTGCATCAACTTTACGTTCTCACATTTGGGGTGAATTCGGATAGGCCGCCTGGCCTCATAAACAAAGTCAGCTTCTCCTAATGGTATAAGGCTTTGGTCGTTTACGTTGCGAAATGTATTCTATCTAAAATGAATTCAGTCGCCGTCACAAGCAAAAGTGATGGTATGAATAGGGCATCGCGCGATCAAACGTTGGAACTCATTTGCAGTACGGTAGAAAAAGTATTACGTACGATGCTTCCAGCTGACGAACACACAATTCGCGATATACTCATTCAAGATATCCTTGAAGAAACACGTAACCGTTTAACGGTGCGCCTTTTTGTTGATTAGTTTGTTGCTATAGGTAAAACGTCGCGAATATCTTGATAGGACCACCAGAGATCGTTGGCAAGAAACGGCATTTGGAGACGATGCCATTCAAATAGGTCCGATATGTGCATCGTACAACGAGTGTCGCCGGCAGTTCCTCGCAAGCGAACGAGAACTTCTGCATGCGAATGACGTTGATTCAGTAAATGAAGCTCGTCAATAGTTAAGCCGAAAAAGGCTGTCTCTGCGGAGATTGTACCGTATGAGGATCTTGGATCGTGAGCTGATTCATCGGCGTTGCTCCTTACACGTACCGCACATCGTAGCTTTCGCATATGCAACTCTCTTGAGTCAGGAGCGCGCAAGGTACGTTTCCGGTCCTCACTGCGCTCCGGTCCACACTTTTCTCCTTGTCCGCTCCTGACTCAAGAGAGTAGTGAGAGCTCATCGCAACGACGCGCCATACGCGCAAGGAGCAACGCCGATGAATCAGCTCACGATCCAAGATCCTCAAACGCGATTTTGCGTAGCGGATATGAAACACAACGGAGGCCGTTGGATGCCTAGCACGAGCGAATGGCAATTCCCGACTGCGACTGCCGCTGCGAATGCTCTCGCGGTCTTATATCGCAAGACACGTGCCACTCTGCCACAACGCGAAGCTCTTAGGCATATGGCCCAACACGGAGTAGCGCAAAGTGCGTGGGATATGAATAATGCTGACGGCTTGAGCGATAAATGGTTTGCGGGGCTCGACGTTCAGCAGGCCTCACAAATGATCGCGATTGGTGCGGAGGCACAGCGGGTGCTCGGACATCGCGCACTCACGGATTTGCCTACGCAAATAGTCTCCGATCTTTTTGACGCAGAGGCATTCGAGAGAGGCGCGCAAGCGCGTCGCGCTCGCCTGCGTGACGCGGGAGTATAATCCTATGCGGCTCGATTATTACCACGAGCAACGTGAAAAAGCAAAACTGCTTCCAAACGGCATGCGTATTCACATGTTGGTCTACTCTTATAGCGTTGTCGTCACGATTTGGAATCCGAAAGCGAAGAAGCCAACGTATCACTATCGCTTCAAAACAATGCGTGCAGCATCAGCATTCATTCATAGCACAGTACAGAAATTCGATGAACATCTTTCATCAATTGCTAAGGGTCGAAAAGACCGCAATCATGGAGATTGGCATCTTGCTGATCCTGGTGCAATTTTCAGTTGTACGTGGGGATATGAGCAAAGTGTGCTACAGCAACACAAAGAATGGTTCGCTATGAATTAATTGATGTGTGAGAAGCTTTATGAGAGATGGGGGAAGGCCCTCCGCGACCGGTCTACAGGGGCAGATCGCAAACCA
>Ga0116231_10012542_pt1 | contig 12399 bp, 6 predicted proteins | sample S1TSphgellanicum_2_FD_89695 | JGI IMG/M metagenome (GOLD analysis project Ga0116231, IMG submission 89695) | Host-associated microbial communities from peat moss isolated from Minnesota, USA - S1T2_Fd - Sphagnum magellanicum MG | ecosystem: Host-associated > Plants > Peat moss > Unclassified... | reverse complement strand
GCGCCGCGTCGCTGACCACCGGCGGCGGCGAGATCGTCGGCGCCGCCATCCTGAACGGCGCCAACAGCCTGGCCAGCCTCGGTGCCTTCACCGCCACCAGCGCGCTGCTGCTCACCAATGCCGGCTCACTCAACCTCTCCGGCGCCATCATCGCCGGCGCCACCTTCGGCCTGGCCGATGCGGGCTCCGTCACCGAACTCGCCGGGGCCGCCATTACCGCCACCAGTTTCACGACCGACGGGGGCGAGATTTCCGGCGCCGCCGATCTCGGCCAGACGGGCAACCAGATCGGCACCATCGGCAACGTCACCGTCGGCCTTGGCCTTGCCCTCGCCGATTCCCGGGCGCTCGATTTCTCGGGCGACGTCCTCACCGGCGCCCCCGGCCTCAGCCTCACCGATACCGGGTTCGCCATCACCCAGTCCGGCGGCAGCATCACCACAAAACTGCTCAACGCCAGCGCGCAAAACATCACCCTCGCGCGTGCCAACGACATCGACGATCTGGGCCTCGTCCTCGCCGGCGCCAACGCCACCATCAACAGCGGCGCCGCCGCCGGCCTGACCCTGTCCGGCACCATCAGCGCCGGCTCGGTGCTCTCGCTCAGCAGCGAGTTCGGCCTCACCGAGCTCGCCGCCGGGACCCTGCTGGGCGGCAATATCGACCTGCAGACCGGCGGCGCGGCCACGCTCGCCGGCATCAACCTCGCCACCGGCGATTTCAATTTCAACGGCCCGCGCGCCACGCTCACGCAGACCGGCGGCACCGTCACCGCCGGCGGCAGCCTCGGCATCGCGGCCTATTACGGTTTTTCGCAGAACGCCGGCCGCCTTGACGCGCAAAACATCGTCATCGAGACCAGCACCGGCGTCACGCTCGCCGGCGTGCTTTCCGCCAGCAGCTCGATCAGCGTCGGCACCGCCGGCAATTTTGCGGACAACGCGCAGTACCTGAAGGCCGCCAACGCCTACTTCCACGGCAATGAAATCGAGCTCGGCGGCGTCAACCTGGTCACCGGCCAGCTCACGGCGATCGGCGGGCAGATCGTCCAGCCCGGCACCGGCGTCATCGACGCCGGCACGCTGGACCTGGCGGCCACCGGCGCGGCGCCCGGCTACGGCCTCTCTCTCACCGGCGCGATCGCCGCGGGCGGCGTCACACTCACGGCGAACAGCGGCGTCGAGCTATCGGGCTATCTCAGCGCCGCCAGCCAGCTGCTGGTCAACGCCGGCAATATCGAGCAGGCCGGCGGCACCATTTTCGCGGGCGGCGCTCCGGCGGGGCTGAACGCCAATACCAGCATCGTCCTGCGCGGCGTGGATGATTTTACCGCCGGCCTGGCCGCCAGCGCCGGGACCACCTTCGCCCAGACCGGCGTGCTGAATGCCGCCTACGCCTCGATCTTCGCCAGCGACATCCTGCTGACCGGCCATATCGCCGTCACCAACGCCATCAGCCTGACCGGCTTCAGCCAGATCGACGACGAAGCCGCCGCCCTGTTCGCCGGCGCCGCGAATTTTTCGGCGCCAGTCATCACCCTGAATGGCGAGAACGCCATCGCCACCGCCCTCACCGCCACCGCCACCGGCGGCATCGTCCAGAACAGCACCGCGGCCTCGCTGTTCGCGCCTGGCGCCACCCTCACCGCCGCCGACATTACGCTGGACGGCACCGATTCCTTCTCCGGCGCGCTCGACCTCATCGCCGGCGGCAACATTTTCCATACCTCCGCCGAGACGCTGACCGCCGGCACGCTGATGGGCAGCGCCGCGCAGACCGCCGCCTTCACCGGCGCCACGGATTTCGGCACCATCGGCAGCTTCATCATGCAGGACAGCACCTTCGTGCTGGACAACAATAACTCGCTCACGATCATCGGACCGCTCGCCGCCAACCAGGTCACCATCACCGCGGTCGGCCAGATCACGCTGGACGGCCTGGCCGATGGCGGCCTGTTCATCTCCGGCGTCAACGAGGGCAAAACCATCACCTCCCCCACCGCCATCGATTCGGTGCTGGAAGTTATCCCCACCCCCGGCTCCAGCACCGCCACCATCCTGCAGACCGGCACGTTCTTTATCGATTCCGGGCCGGAAGCCGCGCTGATCGATAACGGCTATTTTGCCAACATTCCCGCCACGCTCTACATGCTGGCGGTCCCCGGCGATAATCTGGACATCAACTTCCAGCCCGCCCCGCCCAACTCGGACGGACTGTACGGCCCCAGCGTCTCCGTCGGCATGTCGCTCGGCACGCTCGGGATCGGCACCGGCAACGCCAACCTGTACCAGATCATCCTGTTCAGCGGCGCCAGCACGTCGTTCACCGGCACGCTCGACAATCTCAGCGGCCCGGCCAGCGCCGGCAAAGGCTTTGTTGTGCCCTTCCCCAAACCGCCGCTGCAATTCAATGCCTGCCCCATCGGCTCGGTGAACTGCGTGATCCTGCCCAGCGAAACCCTGCCCGCCGGCAACCCGCTGCAGAATTTTGACGTCACACAGCGCAAGCGGCGGCATCTGGCGAAGACGGTGGTGCTGCCGGGGGTGGCGACACGTGATTTTTAAAGGTGAGGAAGGACTTCTTTTTTTGAAAAAAAAGAAGCAAAAAAACTTTTGGTCCGCTTCGCGCGTCGCGTGGACCGCATGCGGTCCCAACGCCGCGCGAAGCGGACAAGAAGTTTTTTTGGTTACTTTTTTTTCAAAAAAAGTAACTTCTTACTTCTCTTTTCCCCCCTCGGAGAGCGCCATGCGCCCCACAATTTGCCTGCTCGCCGCCCTCGCCCTCACCCTCGCCAGCTGCGCCAAACCGCCCGCCACCGCCTATGACACCGGCGGCAACACCACCGCCGCCACCGGCGCGGGCCTGAATGTCGGCCAAAACACCGCCGGCGAGGCCTGCACCAGCCAGTCCAGCGGCGGCGCCGCTGATGTGTATTGCGGCAGTTGGACGGAACCCAGCGCCCATGTCGAATCCGGCGGCCCGGCCAGCCAGGCGGACCTCGCCGCGCTGGCCACCACAAGCCCGTGGCGCGCGGCGCTGGAGGGTTCGTATGCCTGCGGCGCGCCCACGCCAGGCACGGTGCTGGACGGCGATCCGGCGGAAATCCTCACCTGCACCCAGCGTTTCGGCGGCTGGCCGCATGTCGCCATCGCCACCATCATCAACGGCAAGTCCTATTACGCGGATGGCGTGCCGGCGGCTCTGCCGCCCATGCAGCGCGCGCTCGGCGTGCTGGCCGGCACCATTAACGCCAGCGCCGCCGGCACCGCCGCGGTCGCGGGCTCCGACCAGGTGCTCGCCCAGCGCCTGGCCGCGCAGGCGTTTTCCTCCGGCGATATCGGCCATTACGAGGCGCTGATGGCGCTGGGCGCGGATGCCAACCAGGCGGAGGATTTTCCGTCCGCCGTCATCGCCTACCGCGCCGCTCTGGCCCTGCAGCAGAAGAAACTGGGGCTGGACGATCCCGGCACGGTGGCGCCGGAGATGGAGCTGGCGCTGAACCTCTCCGACGCCGGGCAATACGCCGAGGCCGCGTCGCTGTTCCAGCAGGCCGCCTTGCGCGCGCCGCAGGCGAGCGACCCGACCGCCCCGGCCAAATTGCTGCACTATGAGGGCCTGGACGCGCTGAACCAGAACCACACGGCGCAGGCGCTGGGTGATCTGCGCCAAGCCAACGCCGCCTACGCGGCGTTGCTGCCGGCCGGCCTGCTCACCGCCCGCGCCTCGGGTGCCGCCAACTCGGCGGCGTTCAACGCCGGCCAGTCGGCCGGCCTGTCCAGCGACCAGGCCAGCCTGAACAGCCCCGTGATCCAGACCGCCTTGCTCGGCGTGGTGGAAACCGACCGCTACGAGGCCGTCGCCCTGCGCGCCGCGGGCCAGGATTCCGCCGCGGCGGCCGCCATCACCACCGCCGATGAAATCGCCGAGGCCAACGAGATCGCGCCGCCGATGCTGGGCGCCAGGCTGGACCGCACCAGCGCCTCGCTGGCCGCCGCGCAAGGGCATGACGGCGCCGCGATCACCGGTTTCTCCGCCGCCGCCGCCGATTTTTCAGAAGCCCTTCCAGGCTCTCGCCCGGTCGCGGAAACCGACCTGCTGGAAGCCGCGGTGCAGCAGAATGACGGGGAAACCGGCGCCGCCCTGATGTCCTGCCGCACCGGCATCAAATTGCTGCGCAGCCTGCAGACCGGGTCTTCGCCCGCGCTGCTTTCGCCCTGCCTGGACGTGTTCGCCGCCTCGGCGGATGCCGACGCCACGAACGCCCCCTCGCTCCGCCAGGAAATGTTCGAAGCCGCGGAGCTGGCGCAAGGCAGCGTGACCGCGCAGGAAATCGCCGAAGCCGCCGCCCGGCTCTCCACCTCCTCCTCGGACCCCAAGGTCGCCGCCGCGATCCGCGCGCAGCAGGACGATTCCGCCGCCCTGGCCGATTTGTACCACCAGCGCGACGACCTGACCCACCCCGAAGCCGGCCAGACCGTGAAACAATCCCAGATCGACGCCGTGGACCAGCAGATCAAGGCCAAGACGGCGGACCTGCAGCAGGCCGACCTCGCCGAACAGGCCGCCGCGCCGAATTTCGGCCAGCTGGTGCAGCAGGTCGTCCCCGCCGCCGATGTGCTGAAATATCTCCGCCCGGACGAGGCGTTTCTGGGCATCACCGCCGGACCGGACCATAGCTGGCTGTTTTTGCTGCATAAAGGCACCGTCCAGGTCGCCCGCAGCGACACCAACGACGCCAGCATGACCCAGCTCGTCGGCGCCGTGCGCGCCAGCATCGAGCCGACGGAGTCCGGGCTGCCCGCTTACGACATGGCGGATGCGGCAAAGATCTACGCCGATACCGTCGGCCCCTTCGCGAAAATTCTGCCCGATATCCACGAACTGGTGGTGGCCCCGTCCGGCCCGCTGCTGGCCTTGCCGTTCTCGCTGCTGCCGGAAGGCGCGGCCAGCCCCAACAGCCTCGAAAGCACGCATTGGCTGGTGCGCGACACCACCCTCGCCTACGTGCCCGCCGCCGCCAATTTCGTGTCGCTGCGCAAGATCGAGGGCACCTCAGCCGCGCAAAAACCCTGGTTCGGCTTCGGCGATTTCCAGCCGGTTACCCTGGCGCAGGCGGAGGCGACGTACAACGCCGCCACCTGTCACGACAGCGCCGCCGAATTCGCCAACCTGCCCACCCTGCCCTATGCCGCCCGTGAACTGCAGGCCGCCGCCGCCGTGTTCAACGCCGGCCCGCAGGACGAATTATTAGGGCAAAATTTCACCGTCCCCAATGTCGAGAGCGCGGATTTAAAGAATTACCGCATTCTGCACTTCGCCACCCACGCGCTGCTGCCCACGGACCTGCCCTGCCAGAATTCCCCCGCCATCGTCACTTCCGCCCCGCCGGGCGCCACTTCCGCAAACCAGGCTTTGCTGGATACCGCCGATGTCACCGGTTTAAAACTGGACGCCAACCTGGTCGTGCTCTCTGCCTGCAACACCGGCGGCGGCGCCGCGGGCGGCGAGGCGCTTTCGGGCCTCGCCCGCAGCTTCTTCTACGCCGGCGCCCGCGCGCTGCTGGTGACGCAATGGTCCGTCAACGACCAGGTTTCTGCTTACCTGGTCGCCGACACCCTGGCCCGCGTGCAATCCGGGACCGATGGCGGCGCCGCCGGCGCGCTGCGCGCCGCGCAACTGGCCCTGATCCAGGACGCCGGCCACGGCCTGCCGGATGCCATCGCCAACCCGTTCTACTGGGCCGCCTTCTCCGTCATCGGCGATGGCGGGGGCCCGGCAAATTCTCAGCTCTCCGCCCTGTCCGGAACCGCCGACACCGGTCTATAATCGTTTCATGGCCGAGTATCTGGGGAAATACGAACTGCGCGCCGTTCTGGGAAAAGGCGCGATGGGCACCGTGTATGACGGTTTTGACCCGCTGATCGCCCGCCAGGTGGCGATAAAAACCGTCCGCCTGCCCGCGCCGGACGACCACGAGGCCCTGGAGGAACTCGCCCGCTTCCGCCGGGAGGCGCAGGCCGCCGGCCGGCTTTCTCATCCCAACATCGTCGGCGTGTTTGATTACGGCGAGACCCCGGATCTGGCCTATATCGTGATGGAATTCGTTGACGGCGCGACGCTGAAGCACCTGACCGACAAGCATGAGCGCTTCGAGCTGCCCGAAATCGTGCGCCTGATGACCGAGCTGATGGCGGGGCTGCAATACAGCCACGACCGCGGCGTGGTGCATCGCGACATCAAGCCCGCCAACATCATGCTGACCAAAAAGGGCGAGGTGAAAATCGCCGATTTCGGCATCGCCCGCATCGAAAGCAGTTCTATGACGCAGGCCGGCACCATGCTCGGCACGCCCAGCTACATGTCCCCCGAGCAATTCATGGGCGCGACGGTGGATGCGCGCACCGATATCTATTCCAGCGGCGTCTTGCTCTACCAGTTGCTGACTGGTGAAAAGCCCTTTGAGGGCGGTCTGACCGCCATCATGCACAAGGTTCTGAATACGGACCCGCCGCCGCCTTCGGCGCTGGCCGTCACCGTCTCCCCGGCCTTCGACGCGGTGGTGAAAAAAGCCATGGCCAAACGGCCGGAAGACCGTTTTGCCTCGGCCAGCGAATTCGCCGGCGCGGTCAGGGCCGCCTTCGAGGCCAAGATTCCCGTTTCCGCCGCCGCATCCGACTTCAGTTTCAGCGATTTGGGCGACGGTGACGCCACCATGGTGGCGCCCAGCCGCCCCGCCCCGGCGGCCCCCCCGCCGCCGCCCAAGCCGCCGTCCCCCGCCGCGGCGCCGCCGAAAAAAGGCCCCAACCTCGCTTTGATCGGCGGCGCCGCCGCCGCTTTGCTCATCATCCTGGCCGCCGCCGCGTTTTTGGTCCTCGGCCACAAATCCGCGCCGCCGGTGGTGCAGGCGCCCATCCAAGTGCCCACGCAGCCGCAATCCCCGCCGCAGACCCCAGCCGTCAGCGCGCCGCCCAAACCGGTCACGCCGCCGCCCGCGGCGGTCATGACGACGGACGCGATGCGGGCCGCGATCTCGAAAGCGCTCGGCAACCTGCCGTGCAGCCTGCTCGTGGCCTCGCTGACCAACGATAACGGCCACGCCGACGTTACACTCACCGGCCTGACCGCGGATTCCAGTACCGCCGCCCTGACGCAGGCGGCAAACGCCCTGCCCGCCAGCTTCACCATCGACAACCAGGTGCAGACCATCACCGGCCCGTATTGCGGCGCGCTGGACGCCATCCGCCCGTACAACGCGCTGTTCGGCGGCAGCGCGGAAAAACTCGGCCTCACTGGCGGGGACCGCGTGCTGCACAACAACGAGATCATCGGCATCGACGAAACCCTGCCGCCCGGCGCCACCAGCGTGCAGACCGATTATTTTCAGGGCGACGGCACGGTCTTCCACCCGGGCAGTCCCAAACTCTCCCCCGGCCAGACGACCCTGTCGCAGCAAATCGGCCAGGTGAGCGCGCCCTACGGCATGGACCTGCTGATCTCGGTCGCCTCAACCGGCCCCATCTTCCCCACCGCCCGCCCGCAGGTGGAAAACGATTCCGACTACCTTCCCGCTCTGTCCCAGGCCCTGCAAACCGCGTCGGCCAACGGCGCCGAAATCTACGTCGCCGCCGTGCCGGTGGCGACGGCGCCCTAAGGCGCCGGAAATCTTGACCCTTTGAACGCTCAGCGTTAAACAGATCTTGGATTTCCACCTCGGAGTATATCATGATCATCAATTCGAGGGACTGGATGGATCTGCTCCGCCTGCCCGAGCGGCAGAAGCCGCAAAAACCGGTGGAACAGCCAAAGTAATCTAAGCGCGTAACCGGCTTTCCGGCTGATAATCGGGAATGGTTTTAAGCAGCCAGATCGCCTGGGCCCACGCCCCCTCCTGCAACGCCGCCCTCGCTTCCAGGTAATCCAACAGAATCGAACCGAAGCCAACCAGCGGCCCCTTCAGCATGTAAAAAATGTCGTCCAGCGAGAGATAGCCTTGCCGGGCCTGAAGTCCGATGCTTTAAAGAAACGTTAGAAAATTGGCCAGCTTACGGAAGCGCTGAAAATCTCCAGACTCCATCGCCGTGATTTGTTCCGCACAGAATGCACCAAGGGTCTGCGTTGTTAGACCGGCGCGTAAGCGCGCCTCGTGCAGCAAAAACAGCCGCTTGGCCTCCTCGGCGCCGTCTTGAAAAATCGGCGAAATGAAATCCTGAAACAGCGCCTGATAGACTTCCGCCTTCGAAGCATTCCCGGAAATTTCGGCCTGCCGCAAAGCCGCTTCCGCCTGTTTCTTGGCATAAAACAGGGCGGCAATGGCGACCAGCGCCACCGCGGTATTGGCCGCGTAGTAGATATTTTGCAACCATAGCGGCACGACGGAACTCGCCGGCAGACGCAAGGTTTGGATGACGGTGACCGAAAAAACCGCGACCACTACGAGAATGACCGAAACCTTGAATAACTCATACGCCAGCCCGGCATATGCCAGCTTCTCATCCGGTCCGGGCGGCGCTATCGGAGGTCGTTGCGGCATGGAATCAGCCTAGCAGCTTTTGACCAAAGACTTAACCGCGCGGCGTCAACAAAACGGATTTTTGGTCCCCCTAAAATCCCGCCAACTCTCCACCACCGCTTCATCGGATGCAGCGCCGCGGGCGCACCAGCCCAGAATGATCCCAGCGGCCCGCGCATCCTGGTCCGCGAGGCTTTCCACAATTCCGCGCGCCGTGATCAGATCGTTGAAACCGCCCAGCGCGTCCTGCAGCGCGGCGGCGGACCTGGTGAACGCGCGGATTTGTTTCTTGCCCTCAAAAACGCCGGCAAAACTCTCCGCGGCATAGCGCAGCTTTTTGAGTCTGATCCGCAACGCATGCCGCTCATGCGGCGAAATGTTCAGCGCCTTCCCGCCCCGCTTGATAATCTTCTGGTGCATCGTGGCAATTTTTTGACCCGCGAAAACCTGCGCCGGCGCGGTAAGCTGGGTCAGTGCCTCCGGCGCCAGCGCGTTGCGCCACACCCGGCGCGCCAGCGCGCCCTGCAGCGACAGCACAAACCGCGTGGTTTCCGGCGCCGCCAGCAGATTTTTAATCTTCTCATACTCCGCCGCCCGCCGCGCGGCGCACTCCGCGATGATGCTTTCAAAACCAGCCTCATCCGGAAAAACCTTCGCCGGCCCGTCGCGTAGCAGCGCCAGAAAAACGTCCAGGTCGCGCGCGCCGTTCATCGCGCGCGCCAGTTGTTTCGCGTCTTCTCTAAAACCCAAAAATTCCGCGCAACGGAGGCCGCGATGAAAAAGCCCCAACAGCGCGCGCAGCCGCCTTAACGCCACGCGCATCTGGTGAATGGCGTTGAGTGAATCTCCGTTTTCGAACGCCGCGAAATTGCCCGTAAACTGCCTCATGCACGCGCTGACAAGACCAAAAATCGCCTCATCCAGGCTGGGCGAACCATCCAGCGCCGGGCTGGCCCGCGCCACCTCCGGCTCGCTTTGCGTCAGCAGCAAAAACCCCCGCTCGGATTTCGACAGCGTACCCAGCCGTACCGGGAAATTGTTGGCGAGTTCGATGCCGAGCCGGAACAGCTCCGCCGGCTCGCCGGATTTCAGCTCCAGCTCAATCTCCCGCACCGGCGTTTTCGCGCCGCCGGCGATGATATAGCCCGCATCGAACGCCAGCTCGATTTCGCTGGCCGGGACAATAATCCGATGCGTGATGCGCCGTATATCGGTCTCATAGGCCAGCACCAATTCCTCACCATCCGCCGCCGCGGCCACGGCGGCGGCAAATTCCTGGCCCAGCAACCCCGGCTCCGGCACCGCGCCCGCCGAAAACACCTCCGCCTCCCCCCGCTCGAACGGCCCGCCCGGGAACGTTCCATGATATTTCAGCGTCAACAGAAACCCGCGCCGCAGCCCGCGCATCCGCAGCGCCATCCCGCGCCGGTGCAGCGCGCCGGAGGGTGTATCATAATAAAAACTCCGCACCCGCGCCGCCCGCCGCGGCGCCGCCGGCGCCAGCATCGGCCAGGTCTGGCTCGCTTTGAACGCCGGCTCGGAGACCAGAAACTTTAATTCCAACTCCCGGCCCGCGGGCTTCACGACCGGCGTTGCAGTTTTTTCGCGCGGCAAGGTCGTGACGGACAAAATAGAGCCTCCTAAAAAATCACAAAAGCAAAATATGACAGTAACGTGACATTGCGGGCAAGCAGGACGGGCCGGAAGGAAGGAAGAAGTTACTTTTTTTGAAAAAAAAGTAACCAAAAAAACTTTTACTAACCCCGGCCTTTGAGCGGCCACAGTTTGGCCGCTCACAAGCCGGGGGAATCAAAAGTTTTTTGCGGAGCTTTTTTTCAAAAAAGCGACCTCTTCCTTCACTCCACTTTCCTCGCCCCCCACACGCACCAAGCCGCCACCATCGCCGCACTCCCCGCCACTGCGAACAGCACCAAATAACTCCCCGTCGCATGAAACAGCGTCGTAAACCCCGCCGCGCACGCCGCCTGCATCACCGCGTAGGTGATCGTCGCCAGCCCCCAGGTCGCCGCCAGCCGCGGCCCCGGCACCATCCCGGAAAGCGCGCCGGAGGTCAGCATCACCGTCCCCAGGCCGATCGCGCCCACGCCAAACACCGAAATATCCAGCAAAAGCGGCGCCGCGGTCACCAGCGGCAGCGCCGCCGCCAGCGCCATGACAAAATACCCCGCCGCCAGCGTCGGCAAAAACCCCAACCTATCGGCAATTCGCCCCAGCACCGGCGGCCCCACCGTCGCCGCCAGCCCCAATACGGCGGTCGCACCCGCCCCGGCCGCAATCCCGCGGTGAAGCCCGAGCGCCTCAAAACTCGCAAAAAACAGCATATGCGGCACAAACCCCACGGCGCACAGCCCGTAGGCGGCCAGCAGCAGCAGAATCGCCGGCGTCAATGTCCGTTCCCCGGCTTTGGCCGGCGCCGGGTGAATGGTGGACGGCGGCATGAAAGTCGCCACCGCGGCCGTCGCCGCCACGGACAGCCCCGCCAGTATAAGCCACGTCGCCGGCAGCCCCAGCACCAGAATCCGCGGCAGCACCAGGCCGGAGAGCAAAATGCCCGCCCCCATCCCCGCGAACGTTATCCCGCCCACCTGCCCGCGCCTGGAAGCGGGCGCCCGCGCCGTCACCGCCGCCGCCATCAGCACCATCAGCGCCCCGCCGGTCATCCCGGACAGCAGCCGCCACACCCCAAAATACAAAATGCCCAAATTCAGCGCGGAGGCAGCCAGGCAAACATCCGTCAGCAGCAGCAGCCCCACCACCGCCGGCCGGGCCACAATCCGCCTGGTCCAGCCGCGCATCACCCCCGCGCCGAGCAAATACCCCAGCAGGTTCACCGCGCCCAGCCAGAAGGCCTGCGCCGGCGAGAACCAATGCGCCGCCACCAGCGCCGGCACCAGCGGCGAAAACCCGAACCGCGCGATCCCGATCGAAACCAGCATCGCCAGCAGCCCGCAGGCGGCGGCCCGGTACAGCGGAAATTTCTTGTCTTCACCCTCCATCCCCGCCTGCATAATGGAGCGCCCTGCCGCGCGGAACGCTTCGGCACGCACATCAGGGGTAGCAGCGCCGGCCATGGCGCGGGCGCAGATTGGTTGATATACGGTGCCCTGATTTCAGAGTTTTTTGAGGATTTTTTGGATGGCCCGGCGCCGGCAGCTGTACGAAGGCAAGGCAAAAATTCTGTTCGAGGGACCCGAACCCGGCACCCTCGTGCAATATTTCAAGGACGACGCCACCGCCTTCAACGCCCAGAAAAAAGGCACGATCACCGGCAAAGGCGTTCTGAACAACCGCATCTCGGAATTCCTGATGATGCGGCTGGCGGAAATCAACATTCCCACGCATTTCATCCGCCGCCTGAACATGCGCGAGCAGCTGATCAAGGAAGTCGAGATCATCCCGATCGAGGTCGTGGTCCGCAACGTCGCCGCCGGCAGCCTGTCGGAGCGTCTGGGCATCCCCGAAGGCACCCGTCTGCCCCGCAGCATCGTCGAATATTATTACAAAAACGACCAGCTCGGCGACCCGCTGGTGGCGGAAGAACACATCACGGCCTTCGGCTGGGCCACCCCGCCGGACATGGACGACATCGTCCACCTGACGCTCCGCATCAACGATTTTTTGACCGGCCTGTTCCTTGGCGTCGGCATCACCTTGGTCGATTTCAAGATCGAATTCGGCCGCCTGTACGAAAACGAGGACATGCAGATCGTGCTGGCCGACGAAATTTCCCCGGACAATTGCCGCCTGTGGGATAGCAAAACCAACGAGAAAATGGACAAGGACCGCTTTCGCCGCGACCTCGGCAAGATCGAGGAAGCCTATCAGGAAGTTGCCCGCCGCCTCGGCATTCTGCCTGAAGCCGGCACGCG
>Ga0116231_10012540_pt1 | contig 12401 bp, 6 predicted proteins | sample S1TSphgellanicum_2_FD_89695 | JGI IMG/M metagenome (GOLD analysis project Ga0116231, IMG submission 89695) | Host-associated microbial communities from peat moss isolated from Minnesota, USA - S1T2_Fd - Sphagnum magellanicum MG | ecosystem: Host-associated > Plants > Peat moss > Unclassified... | reverse complement strand
TTGTGATTAATTGTGGAATCACATGTGCACCATGTGATATTGTTTCCTTGTGATTAATTGTGGAATCACATGTGCACCATGTGATATTGTTTCCTTGTGATTAATTGTGGAATCACATGTGCATCATGTGATTATGTTTCTTTGTGATTAATTGTGGAATCACATGTGCACCATGTGATATTGTTTCCTTGTGATTAATTGTGGAATCACATGTGCACCATGTGATTATGTTTCCTTGTGATTAACTGTGGAATCACATGTGCATCATGTGATTATGTTTCCTTGTGATTAACTGTGGAATCACATGTGCATCATGTGATTATGTTTCTTTGTGATTAATTGTGGAATCACATGTGCACCATGTGATTATGTTTCCTTGTGATTAACTGTGGAATCACATGTGCATCGTGTGATTATGTTTCCTTGTGATTAATTGTGGAATCACATGGTTATTTTGTTTCCTTTTGATTATTTGGGGAACCATGTGATGGATAAGCTTTAGGAAGCTTTTTGATTAGTTTCCTTTTGGTTAGTATATAAGGAAGTGTTTGTGACCTTGAAAAACACCTTCACCTGTACAAAATTATAATATGAATGCAAAGTTTGTGAAAATTGAAGTTTTGATTTTGAAAGGCTTTTGATTTTGAATGGTTTTGGTGTTGTTTGTGTTTAGTTCATGGTAGGAAAATGGTGAGGTTTGCATAGCCAATAGAAGGGTGAAAGAATAATTTTGCAACCAAGAACATTAATTTCATAGCTATGTGATAATCATACATAGTTTCGATTCTAAACCCGTTCGTGTTGTACAACACTAGCATTTTTTGGAGGGGTTAAATTTTTTCCACTTTGTGACATAAAAAGTTCCAATGCTACTTAGGCAAAAGAAGGGATATTTTGTTTTTTCCCTTGTTCTCAATGTATTCCCATTGTGTTATAATGAAGTTCCTAAAGTTCCCAAAATGTTCCCAATAACACCTCTATTCGAGTGTGTTTCCCACTATTCTGGTACACTTTGCATACTTTCACTGGAATGTTCTATGGAATAGGGTCAGTAGGCCCCCTTCCACTTAGGAAGTTGATGAGCCTATTAAGGTGTTCTCGAGTGTCAATTCACATAAGAGCACCTCCACCTAGGCTGAGCATTTGGTCCTGCAACAATATTTGTCTCATTCAAGATTACTTATTTACTGATTCTGAGCAGGGCTTTTTTGGGGGGGAAATTTTTGCACTGTTGGGAATTTGTTTTGAGAAAAAAGAATTCACCCCATATACCATTGATGTCCTCTATTAGCAAATTTCCAAAATGAGCATCAAATGGGGTCTAGGATATCTTTTGGAACTCTTTTGTGACCTTTTTACCTATAACATGGAAATTTGTTCCATAGTGCCTTAAAACTTGACAAATATGGTTTGGCTTTACAGCTTTGATTTTATGAATATGACCATAGATATACATATTTGTGTCACTTTTTCTCCAAGTTAGAAACACTATTGCATTGCGAAAACACACTCCACCTATGATGATGCCATGATGTTGATGATAGTTGATGATGTTGATGATTCTTGGCATACTTTCAAGTTACTTTCAATTTCATCTACTTCCTTGTTGATTTATTTACTTGTGCATAAGACTTCAAATGTAGGCAAGTTTCACCTTGCTCCTTATCTTCCCAACATTTCAAATAATTTGTTGCCATGAGATAAGTGAAATTGAAGGTTGCACATGTAAAACACCTCTTGGTATATAGATTGCCTTTCGGCTTGACCTACCAACCTTTCATCCAACTATTTTGGCCTCCTTGGTATTAGTATCATGTTGTTTCCAAATTCGTGAGGTACGTAGGTTGGCAATCATCTAGAAGATGCTTTAACCAAATTTGGCTACAAGTTAGAGAGTAAAGTAGAAATGTGTAAGAATCCTGCTATATTTTGGTGACATACTAGAACCTATTATCTAAATATGGCAATTTTGATTTCTTTTCTCACAATGTGGCGAGTTTGACTTTGTAGGCATCTTAGGTTTTTAATTTTCAATTTAATGCAAAAATTTGCCAAAAACAGAAACACTTCTTGGTATCCACCATCTACCACTTGTGATGATGAATGCTCACCACTTCCACTTGTTGTGTGGATGTCACGTCCATTTGTTAAGTGGTTGTTAAGTGGTTGATCTCGTATTCTTACCATAGTCAAGATTATCAGCTTTGTTCCAGCCATGTTTTCCAGACACAATGACTCCCTGGGATCTATTTTCTAGTTTCTAGCCACCTATTGGATGGAGTAAAAGCATTGGAAAATTTCCTAATAATAGCTCATTTGGGCAAAGGAATGCTAAGTGCAAGTGTGTGAGAAAAATTCCTTGTGCAGAAGGAAAATTTTGGATCCAATTTACACACGAGATTTTCACACGTCCTTCCATTTCAGATTCATCACAATTAGCACATTCAAAAACTGTGTCAGAGTAGGTTGACTTTCTTACCAGACATCCAAAGTAGACCAGTCACATGTTGGAGAAGAGTCAGCAACTCAGTAGAACTCATTTGGGTGCCCAGAATGCTTTTTTGTGACGTCTATTTGTCAAGGCAGAGTCTAACACTTGGGTTGACACTTGTTACAGCTTAAGACCATAGTTTTCTTAGTCAGCTTACATCATTGTCAACCCCTATGGACAACATCGAGGCCTGCAATTCATGGGTTGTCTCAATTGTACCACATCCACATTCAATCTGGCTAAGAATACATAATTTTTTTCAAAATTAGTGATGAGAAGTCGGGTTCCTAAAGTAGGTCCAAGAAAGATTGGATATATGGGCATTTGAGATCCATGATTCTTGTGGGACATGTTAGATGCTTGGTCTGTGTACAATAGTGTGATGCACAGATGTTAAACACTGCCTACAAACTTTGGTGGTCAGTGAAAAGTCCTGCCGTTGCCGCATGGTTGTATTGCAGGGTTGGACCTATAGGGCATTCAAAATTTTCTTTAGAAACATTTGAAGACAAACTCCAAGGAGAGTTTTTTTTTGCAATTTTGTCAAGTAGGTGGAGCCAGACCCAAAATTTCCCCTAACGAGCTCTGTCCAGGGCACTTCTGAGCTTGTCATTTTGCACCCTGCATTGTTCTTGTCAAACCATATTGCGCAGCTTTTCATGTTTTGCATGTTCTGCTATCCCTGGCTGAATTCGAACCCAACATCTTTCTGTTGAGAAAGAAAGTACTAACTAGTGCATAGATTACAACATAAGAAAGAAGCAATTTTTTAAAAAAATTGAACACATACAAGGTCAAAACAGTCAAACCTTGTGAAAACAAACCCAGGTGATTGAGCATTGTCAACCACAAAGTGTGCTAAACAATGCTTGTTAGGGGGTGTTTAGTGTCTTCAGTAGGTGGACTAGGGATTGATTCAGAAGGCGAATGATCCAAATCTGGCAGAGGTTTGGCTAGAGGCTAGGCAGGAAAGTAGATTTATTCAAAATCCCAGTTTGGTATGTCGACCTCCATGACCTCAGTGTCAAAATCTGACAACTTCTGACTGCTTTTCCTAAAATATGGTGAGGACTTTTAGGAGAGTTCAAAAAAACCATTTGTACACGTGATTGTTTTTTTGTCGCAAGAGTGCCTAACATTAGTCCAAAAAAACACACTTTTTCTCCAAGCAATATGCCTGAAAGTAGGCTGATTTTAATGACTTGGTCCTGAAGCTGTGTCCCTACCCAAGTCTCGAACCCCCCCATTTGCAAGAGAAAATGTGTCTCTGGAGGAGGGGTGTGTTGCACGCAGAACACGCAGTTGAACAATGCAGGGCGTTGCATAGACACCTCCAAAGTTGGGAGGTGGGAAGGGGGTTGGAGTATAATGTAAGCCTTGCCATCTGTCTTGTGGATATCTCAGAGTTTCCGTAAATAGGGGTAATGAAACTTTGCTGGTCGTCATGCTTTTGGAACTCTCTTTGTTAATAATATTCTATGGATGTGGAGAGAGATAGCAACAAAGCCCCATAGATGTGAGATCTGATTCTCACATACAAGAATTGTCACTTTCTCAGCATGTGAAAAGAAATGGGTTCGCAAGAAACACCAAGTAAAAGCATGTGGGTTGCGAATTCCTTGACATCTTGCTTTCATGTGTTCAACAGTCAACTAGCTCACTCCTACCTAGCATTTTGATGCTGAGTTGAAGATTATGGCCTCCTCTGCCTCCTCACCAAATGCATGGATCCATAGTTGTAATCAGCTTAGGCGTCATAATTAGGTTTCTTTAAGGTGGAACAGGTGGTCATCTGCTGATTCCACTTTTGGTATCAGTCAGTTTCACTACAGCGTCTTCAGTGACACATTAGAGTTATCTGTAAAGTAACCCTGTCTTCACCCTGTCTTTGGGCCCGCTTTCACCCCCTTTCCCCTCTTTCCGTGGTATCCACAAAGTAAGGACATTTTATTAAATCTCAGCATAAAATGCTGCAACTCAGTATGAAATGCTGAAACTCAGCATTTAATGCACCAGGTTCGAGACTAATTACAGTAGTTGTCTTGTTAGGATCCGTAAAAATATATATAGTAGCAGTGGAGGCGTTCAAGAAAAAGGAAAGACGTGATGAAACTCAGTTTACTACCAAAATTGATGGTTTTCTGAGTTTCATCCCCTGTTGAATGCTAATGTACTTTTTTGCAGGTTTTTTTTTAATCTCACCCTGTGTATGACCAAACTTAGGGTTCTGGTGCTGTGTTTTTATTATTTTATGGATAACTCTATTGCTCAACATGTTTTGTACAAAGGTCCATAAGAATTTGTGGGACCGGCTCAATAAAATTAGTATGGCTTAGCATTTTTGCTCAATGTGTTGAGGTTGATAAAAGGCATTGCGTAGTTTAACACTTGCTCTTGATTGGCCATATGCATTGATTTGTCCAAATGATTTGTTATTAGTAAGTTTTGACTTTTGACCTTTTCTTTGTTAGGTTCATATTAATAAGTGAGGATTGGATTCAATGTTTTTTCTGTTTATTGGGGGAAGTTTTTTATTTTGTATGAGTGATAAGCATCCCAAGAGGGATGTAACATTAAATGGCAACCAGTCTTTAGGACCTATGCAAAAAAACTCCATCTATAGTTTGGCTTCCCAATACATCCAAGAATAGAAATGTGACTAACCTAACCCAAAATTGCTCCTTTCTTCAAAACAACAAAAAACTTAACACAAAATATTTCATTTTTCTCAAAACAACAAAAAACTTAACACAAAATATTTCATTTTTCTCAAAACAACAAAAAACTTAACACAAAATATTTCATTTTTCTCAAAACAACCAAAAAATTAACACAAAATATTTCATTTTTCTCAAAACAACAAAAAACTTAACACAAAATATTTCATTTTTCTCAAAACAATTTTCAAGATAACTAATTGTTAGTTCAATTTGTCAACAACATATTTATTATGTATCATATTTTTTATGCTTTTGAATTGGTTTAATCCACATCAAATAAATTTGCATGCATGACTTCAAAAGGAACATTGGTCATGTGGGATGAACATGACTTTCCCAAGTCAATACACATTGCATGATTGTTCTCACCAATCATTTCTTGGGGCACACACCCAAGGACACCATTATTGGTCTATAGACCATTTACAATATTTAGAAAGTTGTTAAAAAAAGTTATATTTCCAAGTTATGTTGTATATTTAAATCTCTTCATGAATTGCCACAACTAAATGCACAAAAAATGGAAGATGTAAAGAAAATTGGAAAAGTAAAAAAGTTTTTAAAGCATTTAGAAAAATGGTTGAATGGAATAAATGGAAAAATAAAGCCTATTAAAAGCCCAAGGGAGACATTAGTAAAAAAAAAGTAGAAAATATATGAGTAAAAATATAAGGTGCAATATATTGGTTGTTGGGTAGGAATTATAAGTTGATTAATTAAAAAATAGGGTATATCTTATTCAAATAATCTAATTAATTATAATATAGGGCATGTAATAGTCTAAAATAATGGATTATAATTAATATAAAGTGGCTTTAATATGTATATATTAGAAAATTAAATGATAATAGGGTGATAAAAAATAATTTGAAGGCATATTCACAATCAAGGTACCATTTTTTTTGCCACAAGACTCAAGGATTTTGTTTTTGCTATCTTCCAAATACAAAATTTAAATAGAATAAATTTCAATGAGAAATATTGGATAATTCAAATTATGATAGTTTTCATGGTGGTGGTGTTTTTTCACGTGTATGTAATTATGCATAAATATTTTGTTAAGAAACCAAAAATACAAAAAATGAATACATAAGTTTTTATATAAAACTTAACATGTTTCCTTGCATGAAAGTTTCCTGCACATTTTGCCAACACTTGGGGCCACAAATTCTAAGCCTAATGAATAGAAAAAATCAACCAAATGGAAAAAAAAAAGGAATGATTTTGCTTGTAGCCCTTTCAAAATGGATTCTATAGCCTTCAAAATTATTATATCCAACATTATTTAAGCAAATGCATTATATAAACATTCCAAACATAGATGTATGCATTACTTATCCATTAAAAAAAAAATTGAAATCAATTGCATTGTTTAATACATTCTTTTTTATTCCTTTAAGACAAAAATTACAATTAAAACAAGGACTCAAATTGTTTAAAAAATTCAAAAGGAGATCAATATAATATCCAATCTATTCTTGGATTTTTTTATTAAATTAACATGACATCATTCTAGTTATAGTCATATATTAATCCACTATAATCATGAAATAGTATATGTAATAAAAATCCAAAATAATCCTTTCCTATCCTTTTTTCTGTTAAACTGTCATTTTGGGTATCTTGATTGTGAATATGCCCTTGAAAATTTATTTAGTACCCCCCCTAAAAATGGTCATTTGATGCACATAGATCCCAAATTTTACACTAAATGTCCCCCCCAAGACTAAAAGGCTATTTCAAATCATTACAAAAATTGAAAAAATAAATGTACATATAAAGATTTCACAATAAAATAAAATAAAATTGAAATGTAAAGGTTCAATTGGCCTTTATTGAATTAGTTTGGAAAAAAATGAAAAATATTTGCGACTTCAAACTTTTACAAAAACTTTGTATTTAGTCTATTGCAAAATTCAATATACACATTGGAATTTTGTTCTAATGTAAGAACAACATTAATTTCAAAGGTAAAAGTTCAACTACTAAAGAAGATCAAATTGGGTGAATGCACATTAAGGTGGTTCATTTTTTGCATCACAATGTCCATTTTTGCAAAATGCTCTTTCTTTGGACACCTATAACAAATAATAAAACTTATCAAATTGAAAATTTGAAATTGATTATACAATAACAACCTGATTATGAAAATACCTATGTAATTTTTTTCAATAAAAGTACACCAACATTTTACAATGAACTTTTGAAGTACAAAAATATGGACTAGTCGATAGATTGGAATGGTAGAAAATAAAAAGGTTGAATTTCATTCCAAATTATCTATATGGATTGTTGTATCATCTAGAAACAACATATTGTTGGCATGAGTGTCATGATACTTAAAAAAAAGAGGGTTGAGATTTTTATGGAAAACAATCTTGTTAGGATTAGCCAACAAAAAATGAGCATTTTGTGTGTAACATTTTTTGCCAAGTACTTTCAAGGGGTTAATGGTAATTTGTGTTTCATGCCAAATTTGATCCAAATAATAATTGATGTTGGGACGTTGGGTTGCAGACCATATATACACAATGAGCTATGTTATACATTTTTGAAGGAATTTTAAAAATCCAAGCCCAAGGAAAAGGGTGTGAAATGGAACAAAAAAATTTCAATGTCAAATCAAAGGCCCCATATTTTGAACCATTTAAAAATTTGTTCATTAGAAAAAATTCTTAAATTTGCAACTCCATTTATGATTAATTTTGTAGTCATATTCGACATTATATGACTAAAGGGCCCTTAATTGTGTCAAATGAGTTGTTTAGGACAAGAAGTCATTGAAATGTTGGAGGTGACATTTTTCATCTTGGAGTCATAAAAGACAATTAGCAAGTTATATAGGACAAGTCATAGATGACAAATCATATATATTACTGTAATGTCATGGTAATGAATGATCAAAATATGATTAGCAATAGGTAGGTAGGTAGGTGGTCAATATTACCCATGTCATTATACATTAGTAATTTTGTATTCAATTTTAAGTTGGTTCTTCATAATCTAATCATTTCACAATCACTTGAAACTATTATGTCAATATTATCCATGTCATTGCACAATAATTATTCTTTAGTCATACATCATGTAGTGTGTTGTTCAAAATATAGTCATTTGGTAGTTGTAATGAAAAACATGTCATCATTGTCGATGTCATTTTAAGCAATAGTCATTTTATAGTCATATCAGTGACAACTAGAAGTTTGCATCATTTTATCCTTTGTCATGGATGTTTTAAGAATGAAAAATATATGAACTAATGATTTCATTATTACTATATGTAATATTATCATCTATTAGTGACAAAAACAACTCATTTATGACTATTTATCTCACCACATCGGATTAAAAGTTATATTATATGAATATAATTATTGATAGAATCATTAAAGACTTCTAAGATTGTTCTTGATTTTCTTGGCTGCAATGAACAAAATTCCTTCTAGTGCCACTTGATGGTGACTAAGTTGAATTTAAACAATAAACAAATTTTGTCAAAAATGTTCAATTAGTTGAAGGTCTTGTTAAAAAATTTATGTTAGTCCTCTTGTAAATTGTTGATCAACAAGGAATTAGGCATAATTGGGAATGTTTTTCAATGAGACATATGCATGTTTGAATATGTTAACTATATCATAGTAATATGGACTTGTGCTATGTGGTGATAATCCAACTTGTTTTTAAAAAATTACACATTTTAAATTAATTTATAATAATATAATGATGACCTAGTGCACATTAACCCTTTTATTCCACTCATTACATGTACGATTTTTTTCTAATGATTTGATAAAATGAAGTTTTTAGAAGTAGCACATAGTAGCCACTAAGTCATGGAGTTCCCAATGCATTACATAACATTTATAAAAAAATCTTGGACATTTTGAATTTTAAAGGCATAAAATTTGTGGTGATCAAATTTGGTGTATTTGGTGTGTGACTTCATTGTCTTATTGCATTTCAAGATTGCATGTTACTAAAAGGATTTATGTGGCAAGGTGTTAATGATGTTTTTGTAATGGTTTTTGATTTTATATGTAATTGTATTGTGTTTGGCATAAACCTTAACACTATTATTACAATTCAAATGAATGACAATCTTATAAGTTACATTAAATGTAGAACATAATAATATAATCCATCATAATAAATGGAAGGCATGTTTGAACATATTGAACATTACTTAAATTTCTTGGCCACTAGGTGGCCTTGCTCCCATTCACTAGGTTGAATTAAGTCCAAAATTAACATTTTAGTTTGAATTTAATTAAATACATGTTTAGATGTGAAGTGGTGATTAGTTGATTAGGGATTTGGTTTATGACCACGGAGGTGTTTTGTTACAAGTTCAATTCCTTCTTGTGCCATCTTATAGTTGTGGCTTAACATGCTTAAAGTGAATTTGTGACAATGTGAGAAAGTTGTGATGACTCATCAACAAAAAAAATGTATATATATATTCCAATTTTATCATTGACCACATGTATGCACGTAACTAATAGTAAGTAACATACTAGCGAGTTGATTTCATAAATGTTGATCTTTTGTGGACCAAGGAACAAAATTGTGCAACGTCGAAAAACATTGAATTTTCATTAAGAAAAACAAGACAAAGAAAAAATAAATTTGTCCTAGTGAATTTGTCCACAAATATTAGTTTTAAACATTTGTAACATTAGAAGAATGACATAAAATGACCTTTGGTAACTAAAATGATTATCCCTTGGCATGTGGTGAAAGTTTTTCTATTTGCATAGCATAATTTTTTCGACACACACAATATTATCCACCACATTTGGTTACTTTCTAGGTCCAAAATCTGAACAAATGAACATTCACCACTTTGGGTTTGGAGTGGTGTTGGGAGGAATACATGTATACTTGTAGTGTAAAAATTGGATAAGAGTGAAAGATTTACACTTACCTTGTCCATTGTGTAAATAAGTTTTTTGACACTTGCACGAGGAGAATATTAAAAAAACTTAATTACACTTGCATGATTTCATGTAAATGTATATATTATATACCCATAACAACTATATAAATTTGTAATTCACAAATTAATTCTATGAGTGCATTTCAAAGCTCAATGATTTTTTTTCTTTTGTAATGGATCACTTTGATTGGCCCTTTCACAAAAAATTCTAACATTTGTCGTGTTCCCAAAACAGAATATTTTATATAAACAAGGTAGTTTTGAAGCACTTCCCTTTAACCCATGTGTATATATGACACAAGCCCATATTTTTGGGCAAAGGGTATGGGACAAATTATGGTGCTATTGGGGATTATCTTGAGTGCACATTTTTGGGTATGTTTCCCCACCTTAGAGCTTGAGTTGAATTTTCACTCTTAACTTTATTCAATAATTTTTTTGGCTTAGGCTTTTATAAGAGTTTGGGTACCTATTGTGATTGACATTAATTAGTTTAATTAGTTGTGGTGCATCCCCCCCCCCTTTTTTTGGCAATAGGTCACTTTGATTGGTTCACCAATTATTTTTTTGAAAACTTTGCAAATGTTTTTATTCATTGGCACCTGGGTAAAAATGCACTCAAAGGAAAGGAGACACAAGCATTACTTTACATTAGGACTGCATGTTTTTTTCAAGTTCCCCCAAAATAACTTTTTCATACGAATGAATTTTTGAATGATTTGTTTTGCAACTTATTACGAAAAAAAATTAAAATTTCCTAAATAATTCAAAAAAGAATCTTAATCATTTTTTAATAAATCTGAATTCATAAAAATGTATAAATTCTTTCTAGATTTTATGTTTCATCTTGAATAATGATGATAATTTGAAATCACACCAAAAAATGTTAATTTTTTAAGTTGAATTTAATGTAATATAAACTTCTCTTTTTTTTCCAATACATCATGTATATTATACCCATTTATATGTGGTAAAACACTCTTGAAGTTTTAAGATTTCTGAATTTTCAAAGTTTTGGAATTCCACATTTTTGGAATTATGAATGTTTTTTAGTGTGTATAATATGTTATTATCATTTGTGAGTTTTTAGCATCAATTTACTTCTATTATTTGAATCATTCGAATTTTTTTTGTCAAAATGTCTTTTTTTAATAACAAAAATTTTCATTTCCAAAAGTCTTTAATTAAACCAAAACCTAAAATTGGATCAAAAGGATTTTTAACTTGAGTTTTTTGACATTCATGTGTGTTAAATGAATAATGTGCCATGATTACCTTGGATTCAAATTTTTAAAAAATAAAAATCTCTAGTATTTTAAGACAAAATTTGACATCCAACACCCTTTGAGGCTCCTTTGATTATGTTTTGACCCACCCATGTTAACATTTTTTGCATGAATTTTACTTTTTAAAGAGTTACCTTGATTTACATTTATTCACACAATAGGTTAAGTGTACTTACACAAATGTGAATGAAAGGTTTACACTTATACATGGTGTAAATAAATTCCAAAATTTCATTTACACATACATAGAGGGTATGTTTAAAATCATATACATGCCTGACATTGGTGTGAATCATATTATAAGTTCAAGGACCAATTACACATTTAAGCCTCTTTATAAAATTAAAACTTAAATTAAACCATGTCATTGCCTTCATATTCATAATCAAAGGACATAATTGGAACATGCAACTTGTATGTAAAGAGAAGATGCAAAACATGTAGAACATGTTGAATGATATTACTTTTGCAAAACATGCAAATCATGAAGAACCATGCAATGTAATTAGGTGTGGAACCACACCACACCCAAAAAGACAAGCCCAAAAGTGCACTAGAAAAGGTCATTAAAAGATTTTTTAATGTTTTGTTATGTAGAGGAGAACCACTGACAATAGTAGAATGACTTGTACACTATATTTTGGATGAAGTCAAACCAAGTCAAACCATGTCAAAATGCGTTTTCGAACCTATACATGTGCACAAAATATAATATTTCCAAAGGCTTAACAAAAGACAATGACCGCTTTTGATTGGCAAACCAATAATCATTGGCCCAAATGGTAGCATTTTAATAGTTTTTCACCTTATATTATTCAATTTTGCATGTTTATGGGTGGGGTCAAAGAACTAATTAACATTTTTATTAGATGTGTTTAATACTATAAGAGGGCCATATCGGGGGGGGGGGGGGGGGGGGGGGGGGGGGGGGGGGGGGTCCCGAGATGGAGGTTGTGGGGGGGGGGGGA
>Ga0116231_10012537_pt1 | contig 12406 bp, 12 predicted proteins | sample S1TSphgellanicum_2_FD_89695 | JGI IMG/M metagenome (GOLD analysis project Ga0116231, IMG submission 89695) | Host-associated microbial communities from peat moss isolated from Minnesota, USA - S1T2_Fd - Sphagnum magellanicum MG | ecosystem: Host-associated > Plants > Peat moss > Unclassified... | reverse complement strand
CGCTAAGTCATAAACTCAGACATAAAGACAACCACTTAATTTTGGCAACTTTGAGTTTTTATTTTTGGCAAATTTGGCATCTAAAAATAGAATGCCAAATTTTATGAGGCCTGCTTTAGATATCATTGTCCTTTGTGGCATTTAATAAAAATGATTGGTGGTCACATAAACAACTACATAATGGTTTACAATTGCATATGCAACTTATACTTGTGACTAATGTCGATTTGAATGAAAATGAAAAATACACTTATGTCATCCATTTTTAATGGCATCCCAAAATAGCTAAAAAAATTGTTTTTTTTGTGACTTAGAAAGTGGTTTAAAGCTTAAGGCCATTAGACACCACATGGCATCTTTTCAACTTGATTTGTGACTATAAATCCTAGTCACAAATGCAGATGTAATCAAATGTGAAAAAAATGAATTGGCCAATGAAATTGTTAGATTCAATGGTTTAATTGTTTTCCCTTAACTTTCTTCAATGAACTAACCATTAAATGTGTAGTAGGGTTTGGTGGGTTTATGAGAATTTCAATGGACCCATGGCAATTAATGGGTTAAATAAAAGGTAATATGTATGTGGCTAAATAGTCTAGGTATTTTATCATGTTGATATGTCATAATGTTTTTTAATTAGTTAGTTAATTAGGTAGGTTAGGTAATTTAAAGTTGATGTACTTCTACATAAGTGCAAAATACTTATTGAGCTCTCTTTGATCCATGTCATGGACCACATTTAATCAATTATTGAGTTGTGGATTGTAATGTAATAAATAGTAAGCAATATGTATGTGGGCTAAGTAGTAAGTATTTTATCATGTTGATATGTGATAATGTTTTTTTAATTATTTAATTAATTAGCCTATGTAATTTATCCATTAAATAGGATAGGGACTAGGTAGTAAGTGTAATTAATTAATTAAATAGGCAATAAGTAGGATATGTAGTAGGTAGTAAGTAGCAAGTAGGTCACATGTATGTGGGTTAAATAATAAGTACTTTATCATGTTTATATATGTGATTTTTTGAATTAATTAATATATTAGGTAGGTAATATAATTTATTTATTGACTATGCTAGGTAGTAGGAGTAATTTATGACCCATTTAATATCATACATTTAAATTATATTTTGTTGATACAATTATGATCTATTATAAGCAAAATTGTATAATATAATTTCTTACATCAAATAGATGTTTGACATGTGAAAAAACATTTTTTTTATATATAATTTTTAAAATCATAATTGTAAGTAAAAATTAAGATATTATATGTGTAAACATAATATAATTTATAGTTCCATAAAATCAATTAATTATATGGCATTAACTAATATTTAGAAATTAAAATTGATTATTTGGATTATTTTTTATATCGGAAATAATATAGTTGATAAGAAAAAAACTTTTATTTGATTTCTATTAAAATTTATTTATGATTCATTTATAAATACTATATGTGCATAAATTATATATCATACATTTTAATTAAATTCTCTTGGTGAAATTATGATATATCAAAAAAAATTGTATAATATGATTTGAAGAATCAAATGAAGGTTTAAGACATGAAATTTATTTATGTATTTATATTATATTATCCATTTGTATATCATGTGATTGAACTTATTTTTTTCATTGAATGGTCATTGAAATTGTATGGAATAATGAAATTCAAATGTTTTTCTTTCAAATCAATTTATATTTTTGAAACAAAAACTGTTTGTGTACATTATTGGAAAAAAAATTTAAGTTTAAACTTTAATGTCATTTGGACAAAATCATAATAAAATATCAAAAATGATGTTTTGTGTAATGTTTTAAGTGAAATAGGTTAAATATAATGCACATTATTTCTTTGCCACAACAAGTTGGGTGGCTTAGTGGTAAGGGAGTTGATATCTATTTTTGGGGTTCAAAAGTCAATTCCCACAAATGACATGGGTTGTGACCAATGTTAGAATGTTGACCAAATATTCCTTACCTACTTAGCTAAAATAGGTTAGGTTGCCTATTATGTGACCTTAAATAGGCACAATAGGTGGCCTTCCTTTTTAAACTTAGCCTATGTAATGACACAGGTCAACATGATATAAGTTGAATTTAATGAAATTAAAAATTATATATATATGATAAATATTTAAAAATATATAAATAATGTGATTACTTTTTTTGAGTCATAAAATCAATTGCAAAATGATGATGCCACATAAGTTGATTTGGATGGATGAAAAGTTTATGTAAATCATATCTTTATGCCATTGCCATTACAATTGGGTGCCACATATTGTTTTTTACGACTAGAATTTTATGCAACTTGTCCAAAATGACTAGGCATTGTAACAAATCTCATTTGGTTATCACAACTAAAAATGAATCATAAATCTAATCATATATTTGCAAATTTTTTGTAATGATTGGTTTGCTTATTTAGGTTTAACCAAAATTGGGTTAGGTTAATTAGTGCCCAACAATTACCTAGCTTAAAATACCTTTCTTAGCCTAACTTAATTTAATTACCTATATAACTTACATAACCTACCTAGCCCATGTATGTAACTATTTAATTATGTAACTATTTAAAGGACAAATTTGAATAATATTTTAGAGTAGCTAGAAAAATAATTAATAAAAATTATTTATAGGAAAATTGAAAATGCCTACCAAAAGTAGTCATAATTTATTGGAAATGATTATTTGAAATGCTTGCCAAAATGTCTACCAAATATTACCAAATTCTTTACCTAGAATTTGACTTAAAAATATTGAGTTAAAAAAGAAGTATGCATTGGAATATATTTTTACAAAAATAATCATGTACACAAACATTTGTTAGATATGACCATTTGTTTTGATATAATACCTGCAACTGATGATTAAAAGATTTTGTTGAATTGTTTTTCAACAAATGGGTCCAAAAACTTCAATTTAAATATTTAAAATTTTGGTAATGAGGAACAAATATAAAATGTATTTTTTATATTTTGAATATATTGTGGTAACCCAATGGACAAGATTGTTCAAGATGATCACCAAAGATGGAGGATTCAATTTTGAAAATTTTGACTTGTTACATGACATCATAATTTTTTTTTCCCCCAGTTGCAAACTTGAGATTTATTTAATATCAAACATCAATTGTAGCCTTAGTATATGACAATGTTATGAAAATGAATAAATTCAATTTTTAATTGATTGATTCATTCAATTTTGTTGTGATAAAACAAACATGCATGCTTTTAATTTGAGGCTATATTAATATTCAATGAACCTTTCTGCACTTTAAAAATCAAGTTATTATAGCTAGAACATTTTTTAAATTTCAAGAACATGAACATGAATGAAAAACAAAAGTTAAAAGGATGATTTTCTTCATATTCTTTAACTTGCAATTGGCTTTTCAAAGCACCATACTTCTTGGCAAGCAAAAACTTCATTGGACTTGTATATGCTGCTTTAATTGTCGATAACCTAGTATCTTGAAGACCAAAAAAGTTGATTTAATTGTACACTTTGGCAAGATCCAATTAATCGAACTTTGTTTTTTTTTCCCTTGTGTCCTTACTTTGTTGTCATTTTAGACCTTCCATCACACCTCCTATCAACACAACACCTAAGTCACATTTATTTATGAAGGAAGGTTGTTTGTTTGTGACATTGAGATTTCCAAAACCATGGTGCCTCTTGCCATGCTTTTAGTACCCTTGGAAAACCTTCAATGAGTAAGGGTGCACCGAGTTGGTTTCATAATGTTTAAACCTAGGGAGGAGAAGTTATTGAAAATTGAACAAATTTTTCATTGAAAAAATCATTTGAATTGAAACTAAAAATAATAGGGGAATTTGGGTTCATTTTTTATATTGTTGAAAATCCTTCAATGAACATGATTTAATTAAGGTAATTTGATTTGATTTTTTTGATTTAAGGTGTGAGAAATATTGAATTTGAACATAAAAATTGGAAAGAAAAATTAGTTTGGTAATTAGTTCATGCTTTAGCCAATACACATGCTACACTAATACTTAATAGAATTATTAGTAAAGTATCGAAACAAAAGGAATTGGAAAATTTCTAAAATTGAGAATGAAATCAAAAGTCATGATTAAAATAATACACATGGAAAAAGGAGGACCAAACTAGTTTTCTCACCTCAACTGGTCTTTAAAGGAGTCTCACCCCCAATTTTGGATTTGCCTTATCTATGCCTTTCATTTTTGTTCATATTTTTCATTAAATCAAGTCTCATCAAAATAAAATCTTAAAAATCTTGTGAACTAATACCCAATTTCATTAAATAATACCCAATTTCGTTCACTCTATGGCTACTTTTGATGCATTAAAGGTCAATTTCTCACCCACAAATTAATATTTGGTAAATACTGATTGAGTAGTGTTTCTATGTAAGTATCATATGGGATGATCAATTTCAATGGGCAAATGCCAAAAGAAATTCATTTTAGGCTACAAAATCATTTAATACTTGAAGTTCAAAATTTTAAGGTTTGGCAGATGGGGTTTTCAAATATTTCAACTATAGTTTTTAATATGTTCTTATCCCTTCCATTTCCATCATTATACTTGTTCCATAAAATATCTTGAGATTATTCAATAGTGGAGCTATAACTGTAAATTTGGACAACATTTAATTATGTTTCCATGGTTTTTTTTGTTATATAAAGACTCCATTTTCCTCATATGATATGTGGACCATAGCTGAATAGTAATGTTCTATGCATGTGTAATGCATGTGCATGTTGTAGGAGATGAGACAAAATGTATGGGGAATTTGTTAAACAATTTAAATTATTTTTGTAAAAATGTAATTGTGCAATATTGACCAATTTTCACATTTTCATTACTCCAATTTGAAACTTTTAAAATATTCATCTATATGGAAGTTTTGAGAATTTGATTAAAAATTACTTTCACTAAATTTGACAAGAAAGTAGAGTAATGTCACTTGTTGAACTAATATTTTCTTCTGGATGTTCCTTGGCATTCAACCAACTATTCGCAATGACCCACCACACTTTTATAACCCCAAATTATTTTATTTTTTAATTGACATGCGATAGTTAAATGAAGGGGTTTGTTCTTACATTGCCAAATGTTCAAAAAATGTTTAAAAATCAAAGGGTAAATGGCTATAAAATGGTGAAAATTAAAATAGAATGACATGTGAACTTGTTCCAACCACCATCTTGGTAGCTTCAAAACAAATAAACTTATTTTATAAATTTATCATTTTACCAAATAAATTCCATTAAATCCTGCTCATCAAGATCTTTCCAACAACGCCAAAGGCGCATTCTAATTCCTCCGAAATCCGAAATTTTCAGCTACGATTTTAATTCAATTTTCAGTGAAGAAATCATTCAATATTCAAGAACTTTTGCACCGCAAGTCCAAAGGTCGTGGAACCAAAGCCCGTGCACCCGTCCTCGTGGAGAGTTTTCCAAAGACACCAAGAACACGATCTGAAGCATTCCGGTTCAGTGGATCTCATAACTACAAAACAAAACAAAACAAACTACCTTCCTTCATAGATAGATGATTCATCAGAGTTGGTTTAGATAGGACAACCTTAGATTTCATAAAGTTGTAAGTCATAAGTTGTCACTTAGACAATTTCAAATTAGAATTTAGTTCAACCCATTCCCAAGTAAAGAGGCATGGAAAGAAAGAAGTCTTTTTGGATTACCTCTTGTCCTTCAATTTTATTTTTCTTTCCAGCACCATATTCATATGAATAGATTTCTATTATCTTTTCCACTAATTTGCATCCCATTCCTTTTCGGTTGAATTTGAATTCAATTCACTTGAATCTTAATCCAATTGTTTATAAATTGAATTGGAATTCAATTTACAAATGTGAACTCCTTTCAAATTCAGTACTCCACACTGAAATGATTGTGATCAGAAAGGATTCCAATTCCAGGATTGTTGCCGAGTCCAATGATGCAGCAAATGAATGAGTGTCAATCCTTATTGATGAGTGCAATAGGCTCTGATGCAAAACATTATCCTTCAGTACTGGAATCAGAAAGATCCTGAATATGTGAAACTTCTTCAGATTGTAGAAGATCCTGGGTGGCATTGCATCTGATCACTGTTTCTGTTGAAATGGGTTTCTCAAAATTTTCTTTTATACAGCTCAAAACTTCTCATGTGCATGTATACTCAGTCAGTCGCTCAGTGATCTGCAAACCATTTATTGGAGAAAAGTTGTACATTTGCCAAGCTTGAGTAGTCATTGACCTCCACAATAAGGACTTAACAACTTTGTCTGATCTATGTGTAAGTCCCCCTGTCTACTGCTGCTGCTGGAGATTGTCTCGAGCTTGTGAAGACATGTATGAAATTTAGTAGAAGAATTCAATTCTGGCTCAGAGAAAGTGTGGCCAGCAATGACAATGCTGCCACACCTGACTGCACAGACACAATTACAACAACAGAAGAGCATCACCAAACTCATCTGTGTTAAGAATCTTAATCTCAAAAGACATAAAAAGTTTTATTGCATTTTCTGTGGCCACCTCAAAAATTTGGAAGTTTTTACCAGCAGAAGAACCTCTGGCTGGCAGCTTGCTTGAAAGTGGAGGCATGACATCCTGAGAGAGACTCCACAAACGACTTCCAAAAATGAAGCCAAAAAATCAGGCATAGGTATGTGTAAGAATGTCCATGGGAGGAGGAGGAGGCTATCAGAGTGGGACACACACAAAGCAAATAATAATTGCATGATGGATTGCTCTGTGTGGGGGAGAGGGAAGGAAGGGGGTGGGGAAATTTTGTTAAAAATTGGCTTTCTCTCAGAAATAGTCTCCTAACGGTTAGTTAAAAATGATGAAAAACTCTGAGATATCTGAGATATCTGGTTTCAGTTTCTGAATCCAATCCACCGCAGATACATGGAGGAAGGAAAATGCATGGAGTCTATTTCTGACTTCGGTATTGCGGATGATCCCATCTCAAAGATGTTTCACCTGCAGATATGAAGACAAATAGCTTCTGGTCAACACAATAATACTGCTGCTGCCACCGCCGCCATTGCTGCTACTACTAATACTAGTGCTATTTCCTGAGATAGTTGATTTTGGTTATTTTTACTTTGGGTAGATACGATACTCCCAAAACACATTCGTGATGCTAGAGATGCAAAAAATAAGAAAAGTATGTTACCAGGAGATGGCGGACAATTTTTGTGTTTTTTTACCATCCAATGAGAGAGGTTTTCAAGTGTTGCACCAGTGTTGTTACCTTCGTGCTCAACTGGACTTTCTTGCAACTGCCTTCTGCTTGAGCTTGGAGGGAATGACTCAGAAAACAGCCTTAGCACCATCAACAACAACACAAAATGTGACCCAATTTTGTCAAAGTTCAGCTTTTGCAAGTGCCCAAAACAAACATCCACAACCTTAAAAAAAAATTTGGCCACAAGCAACAACAGAAAAATGCCACACAAAATCATAGTAAATTACAAGACTTGAGAGAGAGAGAGAGAGAGAGAGAGAGAGATGTTGGGTTCCAGAATCTTACCCTAGATGTAAAGAGGTTTGTGATGTCTGTGGATCTCTAAGATTTGGGTGAGATGGGTACACTGTCGGTGCAGTCAGGGAGCTTCCTCCAGGGTCTCGAGCTAGAATGTTTGGCTGGGCTTGACTCACTGAAGGTCCAGCTCTGGCAATGGCTTCTGCTATCCCTTTGGCATCGGCAAGCTAACAAAAAAAAACCATCCAAGAATTTTTTTATGTAAGAATAAGTTCAAAATGGGTTTTGCATATTTCAGTTGAGAAACATGTATTTTGAAAAAAAGCTTACAGCAACTTTGATCTTCAAAAGACTTGCAGTCCAAAGTCCACCAAACAAAGAAAGCAACAATTGAAATTGGACAGTGGGTTGTGGCAGCAGATATGATATTTTTACTTTCTGGAGCAGTTCAGCATTTGCCTGCTGCAATTCATGCTCCTGCAACATGAAGATCCATTGATCCAGCACCGCCACTTTCATCAGACCAAGAAAATGGAGCAGCTTCAGACAGCCAAAAAGTTGCTTGAGCCAGTTAATTAGATTTTTTTCAAAAGTAAAATTTTTAATTAAATTAAATTTTCTTTGTTTTTCTGTACTAACAAAAAAAAAAAAAAAAAAAACCCATTTTGCACACATTCATTCTACACAGGATTAAGGAAAAATATCAAATGTTACCTTTCTCTGAAGATCCTCAATTTCTTCAAGTAAGAGTTGATTCTGTAAATTGGCAAAAATCACACACCAAAAGAAAAAAAACAGCCCACATTATTAATAAATGAGCTGCCTTTTTCCAAGTGGAGGAAAATGGGTCCATTGAACTACCTTGTACACTGGGGATGATGCAATTGCAGTGCCGAGGTACCAACCAAAGGTCAAATTCCACTACAAAATGTGGGCATCAGAATGAGCAAGAGAGTTTTATGGGGGACAACAACACAAATGGAAAGTCTAGGGATTGCTTTGCACTTGGGGGAGGGAAGGAGTTTCAGAATGTGGATCCAAGAGGAACTCCTTGCCCCCACTTGTAATGCTGGCATCCTCATACATTTACCTTCCGTGCTTGAACACGAGAAGATCCTATGTCAAGCTGCTGTTCCAGTTGCAGCAAGTCAGGTACAGTTAATACTGAAAGATCCTCTCCAAGCATATGCCTGCAATGCAGAAATAATAATAATATTTGGTTCAGTTGTTTTCCAGTGGTTTTTTTCCCTTGAAAATTGATCATTATTCAGACAATGCAAAATACATTGAGAGAATGAGACAGAGCAGCACCTCTGTGTGCTTTGCAGCCTTTCCACTTGTTGCCTCAATTTAACAACTTCACGTCCCAAGAACTGCAAAGGAAGAAGCATGGCAATGGGTGAAAAAAAAAATGAGAAAAAAAAGACACAAGCACACAAAAACAAGCAGCACTTGAAATTCTTCCTCAAATTCCAAATTTGAGTATGCAAGTAGTATGGAAATTGTGTGTGTGTGTGTGTGTGAGAGAGAGAGAGAGAGAGAGAGAGAGAGAGAGAGAGAGAAAGTGTGGAAACAAGCCCTACAAAGAAAAGAAAAAAGAAAAAAAGCCTACCAACAACAATGTATCAATTGCAAGGAAAAATTGAATGCTGCTGAAGGACCCAAAACTCTTACATCACTGTTGCTGCCGCCTGTTTGCATTCCATCAGGACACTTGTTGTATCTGTCAAGAATATCTCGCATACTGCTTGATGATTTGATAATCAGACAATGCCAAGGAGCAAAAAAAGAAAAGAAAAGAAAAAACACCACCCAAGGAATGAATTAGTAAAGAAGACTCTCTCATCTGGAAAACTTCATAATCAAACTACAGATTCAAAAATTTCAAAAAATCAAAGCCCGGGCACATTTCTGAACCATTTTTTGAACCATTTTACAAATTTGTTGTCAGCTAGCTTCTCACAATCAGCAGCAACTGCTCCTGATGCTGATTGAAGCTTGAGCATTCTAGTGACTGATTGGGAGCTTCAGCATTTCTACCAAACTGACTGGGATGTGAAGAACAATGTAGGTGAGAAAAATTTGTAAGGGAGAAAAAGAAAATTCAGAATTAGGATTTAGCACATGAGGACAAAAAGGACAAGGTCCAAATGGTAAGCATCCAATACTCAAAATGAACCACCAAAAAAACGGGAGAAAAAAAACAGAAACACTGTAATTCAGAATTAGGATTTAGCACATGAGGACAAAAAGGACAAGGTCCAAATGGTAAGCATCCAATACTCAAAATGAACCACCGAAAAAACGGGAGAAAAAAAACAGAAACACTGTAATTTGTACAATTCTTCCTCCCTTGCAGCCAGCTAAATCTTAGAAATGAATTTTTGTAAGAAATTGATGCCCAACTTCTTCTTGCAAGAATTTTTCCAGTAGGAAAAAAAAAGAAGAAAAGTTGCTGTGGGTTTTTGCATCACCAACAAGATGATACTCAAATCACAACTCTGTGAAGTCTGGACCCCCATTCTGATCAATGGACTTTTCCCATATGTAAAATTTCCTCAAACTTGAGACAATCTGAGCAAGAATTTTGGTACAAATCTTCACAAGGATTTTAGTAATACCATGTTTTTGCAAAGGATTTAGTACAGTCTTTCTCTTTGTTTGCAAGCAAAAAAAGGATTTGCTTTGGTATAATCCTTCTTTTTTGTTTGCAAACAAAAAACTTGGATTTGGTACAATCTTTCTCTTTTTTTTGTAAACAACAGGATGTGGTACCAATCCCTTTTTGCAAGGATAGATTATACCAAATCCTTTTGTTTGCAATTCAGGAAAATTCACCAAACACAATCATCAGGACTTCAGCAGCAGGGAACGATCAACAAGCCAATCTCTTGTTGGGAAGAGCCTGTGTGTGTGTGTGTGTGTGTGTGACTCTCTGTCTCTGTGTGTGTCTGTGTGTTTGTGGTGTTGGTGGCTGCTCTCCTGCTTGCAGAAGCTCCTACCTGCCTGGGCTGGCGAATTCAAACAGCTTGCCAGTGCTGGAGAACACAATGAGAGCCACCTCTGCATCACACAGAACCGCCAGCTCGTGCGCTTTCTTCAACAAACCGCCGCGCCTCTTGGAGAATGTCACTTGCCTGCTGGTTGGATTCTCAATCTTCTTTATCTCTATTTTGCCGCGACCCATAACCTCCACCTCCTTTCTTTCTTCCTCCAGCTCGTCCTCGTCTCTATTCTCTCTTTCTCCCCCCACCAGCAGCAGCTGCTGCTGCTGCAGCCCAGGCTGGCTCCTCGTTGTTGTTGTAGTAGTACTAGCTTGATAGCCACTACGACCCACAAAAGCAAAAAAAGGCAATCTGTAAACTCCTGTTTCTTCTTCTTCTTCTTCTCCTCCTCCTCCTTCCCCAAGCGAGTGATCTCTCAAGTTCCGCCTTTCTTCCCAATTACCATCGACTGCTGCTGCTGTCGCCGCGTGATGACCTGATGACCCTTTTCCTGTACCCTGGCAAAGCCACCAGCAGCAGCAGCAGCAGCTCTGGTGTATTCTACTCTAGTCTACTCTAGTAGTCTCCCCAAATCTCTGCCACGCACCTGCAGTTCTCCGCTTCTTCATCCCCTTCTTGGAAACATTCTTGATCTTCTTCTTCTTCTTTCAGCAGGCATTCGACTTGCTGATTTTCAACAAAGGGAGCTAGCTAGCTGGAGGCAGCCAAAACGCCGCGTATCATCATCACCTGCAGCAGCAGCAGCTTGACTTCTAAAGCTTCAATCCTCCTGCTGATGATCTCTCTTCCTCCGGCTAGCAGCTTACTACGATGACTACTAGTACTAGTACTAGTACTGCTATTGCTACTGCTACTGCTACTACGACGACTACTCGTGATCCTACTACGACACCTGCACCAAGTCCTGGTGCTGCTGCACTCGACGACAGGGCTGCAACAAACTTCTTCCCTCATGTTCTTCTTCATCCACAACCCCTGATGCAAAGTCCACCACAACAAGTGCAGCAATGACCAGCAGCAGCAATCCAGCAACAACAACAACGAAGACGACAACTGTTGTAACTGTATAAGCAGCGCGTATTCAAATTCCGTTTGCGCAACAACATTAGCATTTTGTAACCGAGTCGCAGCAACAACAACAACGACGAGGTGTATATACAACTAACAGCAGCAACAGCAACAGCAGCAGTAGCAGTACTACTACTGGGCTTGTTGGCTCCTCCTCCTCCTCCTCCTCCGCAATCAGTGACGCTCGGCAGCGACGAGGATTTATAAGGGACCGCTGCTGGGCGCATGTACCGGCGCGTCTAGCATTGAAGAAAAAAGGAGCACAGATCAGGCCGCACTTGACGCACTACCCGCGGGTGGGACGGGACGAGATCCCCCTTCTTCTTCTTCTTCTTCTTCTTCTTACAAAAAATCAGGAACGCTCACTCCCTCGTCCCCTCCGTCCCTGCCTCCCTGGGAACCTGGGAGGCCCGGACGCGGAGGGGGGCGTCCGCGGGGGCCACGGGGTCATCTCTCCTTTGAAGTGCCGCAAAACTCGCTCGCTCGCCCGCCCGCCCGTCCTCCTCTTCCCTTCCCTTCCGGCTGGCTCGCCCATCACATACATACATACACTACACTACATACTTACGTACATACACATACATATATACATACATACATACATATATACCATTCATTCCTGCTTCCTGCATCATCAGTACCAAGGAATATTCCCCATCTCCTAGTCCACCCCTCACAGTCTTTTTTTTTTTTTTTTTTTGGGGATTTTTTATTTTTTTTTTTTTTTTTTTTTTTTTATTTTTTTTTTTTTTTAGCGCAGAGGGGTAGAGGGGGGGCGCGGGCGCCGAGGAGAGAGAGAGAGGGTAAACTCTCTCTCTCTCTCTCTCTCTCTCTCTCT
>Ga0116231_10012536_pt1 | contig 12409 bp, 5 predicted proteins | sample S1TSphgellanicum_2_FD_89695 | JGI IMG/M metagenome (GOLD analysis project Ga0116231, IMG submission 89695) | Host-associated microbial communities from peat moss isolated from Minnesota, USA - S1T2_Fd - Sphagnum magellanicum MG | ecosystem: Host-associated > Plants > Peat moss > Unclassified... | reverse complement strand
TTAAATATTTTTAAATATTTTATTATTTATGAGTTATGTATTAATAATTTGTGAGTAACTAGATAGCTAGTTTGTCAAATATGAAGAAGGTATTACTTATTTAAGTAATTGATAATGAATACTAAATATTTGTAGTGTATAGTTTATAATTTAAATATATATAAATTTCATCATTATGAATTAAATGATTATTTAATTATCTAGTACTTGAATTGTTTAAAAATCTAAAAACCCTAGAAGTAAGGGATGAAAAAAGTTTTGGAATTATAACTTAATTTGTAAGGAAGTTGCAACTTCAAAACTTATCCCATATTGTTTATTCTCCATTCCTATTTTGAACACTATATAAACAAAGGGGTGTCCCTATGTAATTTCACATTAAGAAGTTTGTGCACATGGGATGAGCTAATCAAAAGGCTCAACCCAAAACGAAAAAACAAATAATGCACAATTCTAAAGTACATACCTCCCCAACCTACTTATCTATTTAGCTAGGTAAGTACCTAGTTTGACCTACCCATCTAAGTCAACCTATGTACTTACCTACTTAAGTACCTACCTATATGAATAAGTATTTAGCCTAGGAAGGTAAAACCTACCTATTTATTTATTTACCTAAGTAAGTAGGTAGGTAGGTAAGTAAGTAGGTAGGAAGGTAAGGATTGTAGGCACCTATTTATGTACCTACCAACCTAATATTAATTTTTTATTAAATTAATTTTTTAATGCCACGTGGCATATTTACATTGGGCCACGTGTCATAATATAAGATCATCCAAGTCTTTGAATTGAACGTCTTAGATTATTTCAAAATAATAATAATAATATTAATAATAATCATATATTAAGACACGTGCCAGCACATGATTTGCCTTCAATTGTGACCAAAATAGTTGCATATTAGTTGCATGTGACAATACGTATACAATGGAGTCAAAGGATGAAATGTATTTGTTGACTTTTTCTTTCACACAATACTCTTTGTCATTTGCGATTAGTTTATCACATGCGACTTATCTTAGGCGACTAAAAGGATTTTAGTTGTAAAATGTCTCTTACAACTAAAATTTAGTCGCAAAGAACAATCGAAAATACATGTTTTTCTTCTAGTGTTTCATGTAGACAACTTATCGTTCAATGCTGTGCATGGGTACATAATGTCACTATGTTAATTCATCACACATTTTTGCCACATATGAAACAAATACAATTTGTTCTTCTTACTTTAGGAACTCTTCAGACAAAAACTTCAACCTCTTTTGTACATTATCTATTGTCTTGGTCACTTTTTGTGTCTTGTCAACAATTTTGCTTCTCTTGTTTTATCTCTTGTTTGTTTTCATCTCTTTGGATCTCCATGCAACAAACCTTCACATTTGTGGCTCTAGACTATACTAACGTTTACATTCTGTTGGGTGATTCCAAAGCATGCTTAAGTAGAAAGAACTCTACCATCTCTTGTTTTTTGTTCTTTAGACATTCTGGAAACTTGAGCATTACAAATAAATGCAGACCTGATTTTGGTAATGCCCTCATCCAAGGACCTCACCTAGAATAAAGAATGAGGCAAATGGATGAGATCAAATCAAACACAAAACATGTAACCTTTCGTGGAGGTCTCTTTAACCATTAGGCTTGCTTAGCTCAAATGTAGTGAAGCTGACCCTCACAAACCCAATGGAGTTTGAATGAGTAAACTATTTACTTTAATCAATTTAGCTATGCTTTTTGAGCCAACATCAGAACTAAAGTTCTCCTGTTGTAGATTCTATAAATGCACAAAAATGCAAAAAACTTATGATGCAGATTTTTGAATAATTGTTTGCCTAAAATTCTTAGCAGATTATGATATACACTCATCTACATGTCCCACCAGTAGCCAATAGGAATTCTTTAGTTCCCATTAACCAGTAATGACAACTAATCACTCCCATTTATGATGAAGGAGATGGTTTGACATTTCTTGAGTGACATTCACAAGGTCATGACCACACTCATTCACTCATTCTTGACATGTTTGTTTTTCCCCTGGGCCTGAACAACTGACAGAATGGGTTACACTTGGAAGTTTGTTATTGTGTAGTTTTGTTTCCCTAATTTTTGAAACAATTGACTTCTATGTACAGTGCTTGATTTTGGTCAAGAGGTGAAGAGTTGGGCAACATGATGCGTCCACCACAGCTAAACCTTATGGGCAAGCTAAACAATAATGGCAAGCTAGGAAATGCACCCAACACATAATGGGCAAGAATGAGGCCATTCCATGACAATAAAGGTTTGAGATGGTAGATTCAATAATTTCAAAGAAAATTCATGTTCAACAGAGATTTTTGCAACTATTACCGAATGCATGATCATTAACAGAAGCTAATATCATATAAAAATGTGGTCAAGAAAAATGACATAATTAATCTGCCGTAGTCCCAGGACCATTAATGTGCAGCAAATCTATTTGAATTTGCCTTGTGCATTTCCTCTACACATTTTCAAATCACAACTCCAAAACACATGCTTCAAGTCTCCTGATCTGTTGTGTTGTACATGTCCAATTTCTTGATGCAATTCACACTTTCTCCATTGGATAAATTTGGTTGTGTCATGGCTGCACATTAAGTCTTTCCAAGCATCAGCAGTTCAGCATCTCCTTTTCCAAACTATAAGAATTGTAATGTTTTCTTTGGGCAAAAGGATTGGACCAGTGTTGTGTAGGAATTTGATTTTGTTAATAACCCCAAGTTCTGTTTTTCCTTTTTTCTTGTCGGGGTTTAGGGGTTAGGGTTTTATTTCAGGGTTGTGAAAAGCACCTCTCCAGCAACAAATGTTCAACTCTACTTAAGAAATAATTAACCCTTTGTACAAGTACCTTTCACTTCTCATTTTGGAATTTCATGGTGCCAATTTTTGTTTTTTAAATGCATGAAGAATAAATACCACAATTTAGTGTGCACACCACATATGAATACCACCATATTTCACATGAGATATGCTACCATGGTGAACATGGTAGTAATAGTCTGGGGCAAGTGTGGGGCAGGCCTATTAGTGTGTTTCATAAAGCACATGAAACACACTAATAGCCTCCCCCAAACCTGACCAAGAAAAAATTGACCTGCCCAAAGTTGTATCCCAAATGTAAAGTGAAAAAATCCACAAGATCCAATCCCCAATTCCCCAAAATTTCAAAATATGGTTATATCATAACATGATATTTTCTAAGTGTATTTGGAGGGCACCTAAATGTTATTTAGTTTGTGATATGTAGTTGTCATTTAGGGCTATTAGATCTGTAGTTATACATAAATGTTACAAATTTTGAATAACTTTATTGGTTATGTTTTTACGGGTTTACTATCGGTTATCATTTTTCATCTCTATTCTTATATATAAGTACATATGACCATGTACTTGGAGACGAATGATTGAAATATAGATTTATTATTATTATTATTATTATTATTATTGAAGCAAATTAAGTTTTTCTAAAGTTTTTCAGTTTCCTTTGATTTAGAACTATAGAATGTATATTGCAAATCAAAGAAGAATTGTAGAAATTCTTTGGATTTGAAGAATTTGAGAGGAATTGAAGCATAAGATTTGACATTTTCTTTTTTGGTGACCATGTTAGGGAAGAATTTTTGGTTTTAGATCGGTTGTTTAATTGTTTTTGAATCATGTGTGAAATAATTTTGATAATTTGTCTTAGTAAAAAGGATCTAAAGAAAGTATTGAATCAGGTAATAATCTAATGTGTAAGAGGAATATATGTATATACACACACATTGAGAATGGTACTTATTGATGGGATCACCAAGGAAGTAGGCTCTTATTCACAAGCAAACAAAATTAATACTAAAGAAAGGATGAATCTGAATGAAGTTGCAAAGCGAGGAAAAATGTAGAACCTATAGCATTCATTTGGAAGTGTTGGAAATATGTTGAATTCATCAAAAGATCTTTTTAATATAGAAGATGCTACCAAGACTAGATCACAAGATCCAATCATGAATGACATATCAAGGCAGTTCATTAATCTAGTATCAAATTTGGTTCAAACAAATAGTACCATGGACTTTCAAGAAAATGGACCAAAAACCTTTAATAGAGGTATCAATATGCAAACCATGAATCAACATCACAATAATGGTAATGGATCGGTTGTATCAATGAACGTGCATGTGAACCAAGATCAATAAGGTAATGTTGCATAAAATGTGTAGCATTGGTCTAAAGGAGGACACTACATATTACATAAGTTCTATCAATGCAAACAAATGGATTTGCTTGTAAATTGTGTCATATGAATGCACATATTATTCACAATTGTTCGTTCATTTCATTTGAAGTTCAATATCAGATGATTGATGATTTGTGGAGTTATGTTCAAAATACCCAAAGGAGTTATGTGACATCAAATTCACTAAATCAACCACAATTACAAAAAATTTGAGCATTAATGATCATGAATTCTATTGATCTATCAATAGTAAATCCAAGAGTTGAAAAGCGCTTGAGGACAATAACAAGGATTGAATAACAACAATTTTTGATTGTTGTACCTCCATATTGGTTTGGATCAAACCCATATGTTTTTCCAATGGGAACATCAATGATGCCAATAAACACACAAACATGATAACAACTTTACCAATGCCCATTTGGAATCCGATGATGTGTTCAATGATGAAAGGTACATGTCCATCAATACCAACCACCCAAATACCTGTGATTATACATGTTTCAATCAACACATAAATATTGACCATGACATAACAAAAATCAATGAAAGTTATAGTTGGAGGTGGTGATGGATGAAATAGCCAACCAGTTTCACCACCATTAAATGCAAGAGGTGGAACTATCCCACGAGAACCACCTAATGGAAGATGGTCTACATTTAATCCAAGTTAAGGTACATTCACGCCATCATGGTACCCACAATTTGTTGCACTAATAAGACTTACAACAAGTTATTATATCCAACTTGTGTCAAGGATACAAATCCTGATACTTATATCCAAGTATTCAAGAAAGCTATCAAAACCAATGGATAAATAGTTAATGAGGACATCATTAATCTGTTGGGTTTTACTTTTTGTGATAGTATTTTTGAATTCTACATGATCATCCCAATTGTATTTTTGTAGAATTGGAACAAGATTTTTGTAAACGTTATAAAATGGAAAAGAATGATAAGCAAATATGTCTGAAGTTAAAGACTATCAAATAGGAAGAGAAGTTGGAACGTGTCAAAGTTTGTTATGAACAGATTCTTAAATTAACTAATTGCTTGCAAATCAAAGCCATCGATACGTACATCACTATTATCTTTAAAGTTGGACTACATCCATACATCTAACTTTCAATACCTAGAATAAAGCAAGAAACCTTAATTGAGCACAAAGAAGATGTGATTTGTGAACAAAGTGGACCTAAATTTTACAATTCCTTTTTTGGAAATTCAAACAAACATAATGGAGTTCAATCACATTATAGATTCTAATCGTAGTAATCAATATTGTACAAATTACAATATGTAAATCCATAGTACATAAACTTGTTGGGCCAAAAATTTAAAAATACCAAAAACTTCTTCAATTTTTGTGGCAAGAATAATAGTTTAGCCAGTCAAATCAGTATGGGTAGTTCATGCATGTTCTATAACCAGATGGACCACAAATTTGTGGATTGCCCAAAGAGATCTGAAGTATGGGTAGTTCCAAGTTATGGTGGCTCATTTTTTGTCCCTTAATGGACTTCTTGCAAAATGTATTGAAATGCCACAAATGCATTGTAAAATCATCAATTTGACAAAAATATTTATGGATTAAAATTTCTAACTTGAATAAGAATATTTATTGAGGGGTGAAACTCAATATACATACACCAATCATATAATATTATACTTTTAAATTGAACATATGATTATGTTTTGGGTTTTGTATTAACATTCAAATGCATTTTTTATTATGATTTCATTTCAATATTTTCTATAGGGTCTCAATATATGACACATGATGGTAAAACAAATATGGATTGAAAAAAATTACAACAAATAACTTTAACCAACAAATAACTATTAACTTTTTAATGATAAAATTTGGACCTTATTTTTGAAAGTATTTATCTTGGTCATTTTTTGTTGAATTGATATTTTTTTCACACTAACATGTAGGCCAAAGAATTTTTTAGATGGGCAACCTTTCATATGGACGTCATTAGTTGATTAGTCACCACATAGGGCCCACTAAAAATTGATTTTTAATTATATTTACCATTCTAGTGTTAAAATATGGACTTTTGGGACTAGAATTTTTAGTGCTTTTGAGCCACCTTAACTTCCATCTATTTGTACAAGTAATACTTCAAAATAAAACTCCAAAAATTGTGGTTTAAAAATCATCACATTTGAATAACACTTCAATAAACATGGTTGTTGTAGTGGTAACTCGAAACCATGTTGTGGTAGAAGAACAAGTGTTCAAGGAATGTGAACTACTAAAGGCACACCCATTGGTTGAGTAGGATGAAAAAGAACAATTTCGTCAAACGTTTACCAATACAATCAAAGCAATGTAAGATGAAGAAATGATTAATCAAGAAATCAGCCTACATATTTTGATACTAACTAACTTGGGTTACCTATTATGACCTCACTTCCATCAGTACCATTTTTTTTACCTATTCAATGCAACCCACAATACCTATTCCATATATTATCTAGTGTGTAAAACAAATTCTACAAAATATTAATCAAAAAGTTCTTGATACAAAATATATTAAGAATTTAGGTCAACTCATTACGATAACTCTAAAGCTAAGATCACATTTGATTCAAAAGATTTAAACCATGAAACCATCAATTTCAAAACTGATACATGTCCTTATAATATCATTTGTAACTATAAATCATCATATGGTTATCATATAAGTATAGATTAGGAAAAACCTTGTTGATGATGTGTTTTTAGATGGCAAATCTAGAGTTAATATAATCACAAAAAAATTAAGGATCACTTTAAGACTATTTAAACCTCAACCAACCCTCTATAATCTATAGATGGGATATCAAATTGTCATGAAACCCATTGGTTTAATCTATGACCTTAAGTTATTAGTTCATGGTATTTTGTATAGTGTAACCTTTATGCATAATAGTGTTTTGGATTCTACATATTCAATGTTTAATTTTAACACGACCTTGGTTACGAGATGCTAAAGTATCCCATGACTAAGGGGTATAATCAAACCCATAGCAATAACCAAATTTTTGAGTAGTCAAACAAAGCGTCTAATTGAAGTTCGTTTATGTTATGATTTCCCAAATGGGATCATAAATGAAGAAGAAGACTTGTATTCGCAACAAAACCTAGTCTCTTTTGGGTGAAAGCCCATTAAAGGTGAACCACTTTTGTTCAAAAAAGGTGATGTATAACAATTATTATAATATGTAATAAGTTAAAATCTTGATGGCATCCTTTGGTTAAACTAAACACAAGTTTAAAACTTTATAATTTGCACAACAACATTTTTGAACTCAAAGTTCATTTTGAGTCAAAATTAATTTTGATCCAATGGTTAAATGAAGAGGACTGGATAAAATCAATGTACACAAATATATAACTTACAATTTTTCAACAACCAAAGGGCCTTATGTTTACGATTCATGAAGCTTTATCAAAAACATTTTTTTTGAAAAAATAATGCAATGCCCACCTATAAAATCTCCTCCTATTTGATATGGTAATGGTTTTTTTTAAAAATAAGATATTAATATGCATTCATTACTAAAAAAATGTAAAAAACATAATTTGTGAATGGAATTTCATCCAAAAACTTTAAAGTTTTAAATTTTCCTAGATTTAATTAATGTATATCAGTATCATACACCATAAAAAATTCACCCAATAATTCCATTCACAACTTTAGTTTTGAAGTATATATTCAAATTTTCAAACTCTATGACAAGCATTATTTTATTACGAATATACTCCATACATTCAAACTTTTCAATGTTTGTTGAATTTTTCAAAATAATTGATTAAATGAAGTCTAAAACTAATCAAATATACTTAAAAAAAGAAAAAATAATCCAAGATGTGATGTCCATACATTACTAAAAAATTTAATTGCAAAAAAATTATATGTGTGATTATAATTTTGGGGGGGTTTAACGTGTTTTCACCCTTTTCAATCGGTACAATTAGTTTACCAATTGTCCAACAATCCAAACCTTTAATGTCAATAGAACCTGAATATATATACGTGTATTTGATATCCAATCTAACTTTTGTGGATTTTATAATCCCATAGGAATCTACAAATTATTTTTAAAAAATTTATCAACATGACATTGGTCATATGGACATTGATGAAACACCACCCTTGATAGCAAATACATCAACTATAGATTGCTAGTTGGACAATCACAAAGGAAAATCATTTAAGGCACATCAATCTTGGTACCACAAATTATCCCAATATGTGAAAATCAATGTTGCATTATCTGAAGATTATGCTTTTGCATTTACAAATCTTTTGAAGGAGTTCAAGGATGTTTTTGCCTTGACCTATAAAGATCTAAAAGGCATTCCTTTGAAATTGCATAGCATTGTAGTGAACTTGATATTTCAATACCATTGATTCACTAAACATGATATTGATTAAACCCCAACTATGTTGATGTTGTCAAACAAAACATTGACAAACTTTTGGTTGCAGGGTTTATTCAACCTATGGAGGAAGTTTGTTGGTTATCACTGATCGTAGTTATTCCCAAGAAGAATGATCAACTACGAATCTATGTGAATTTTCAAAAGTTGAATGCTTTAAAAAAGATCCATATTTTTTTCCATTTGTAAATGAAATCCTCAATATTGTTGTTGGCCACGAGATTTATTCATTTCTAGATGATTTTTCTAAATATTTTCAAATATCCATTGCACCTAAAGGCCGATACAAGATTATTTTTGTTATTAACTGGGGAACATTTGTCCAAGTGATGATGTTGTTTGGAGTTTAAAATGGTCCACCAACTTATCAACGTATTGTAAACAAAACATTTCATGAAGACATTGATTCATTCATGAAGATCTTTTTGGATGATTTTATTGTTTTCAATAGTATGGAAATTCATTTAGATAAACTACAACTTTGTTTTCTAAAATGTCATGAATTTGGTATTAGTCTCAATACCAAGAAATGTGCATTTATATTATTTGTTGGCTTCATTTTAGAATTAATTATTTTTCAGGAAAGAAAACTTCCTAATCCAAAAAAGATATTATAAGTTGTTTTGAATATGCAAATTCTTACAAATCTTGCACATATTTAAATATTTAATGGGATGGTTCAATTTTATAGATGTTTCATGAAGAATTTTTCCTTCATTATGGAACCTATCACTAAACTAATGCACTAATTCAAATTGTTTATTTGGGGTGCAACGAATGCCAAGTTGCTTGGGAGGAAATACAACACTGATATATTGAAGCATTGATTTTGATCAATTCAAATTGGTAATTGGAATTCCATGTTCATACTAATGCATCTCAACCAACAATTGGAGTTGTTCTAGCCCGAAATCAAACTAGCAAGTTTGATCAATCGATTTTTTATTCTTTTTAATTATTGAATCATGTTAAGCGTAATTATATGATTATCGAACGTGAAGTATTAACAACGGTATACACCTTACATAAATTTTAGCATTACTTATTAGGTAGTTGATTTGCTTTTTATGTTGATCACATGGCTTTAATCTATTTGGTCAACAAACCCCAAGTTTTTAGGCATATTGTTCAATGGTTACTTTTATTCTTGGAATATGATTTTTGCATGGTTTATAAACCCAACTGATCACATATGGGGTGAAAGCACACTAAGGTGTAATATTTTCTGGCATATGTGGAATCCATATTAGTGTTAAAATAAAAATGCATATACATTACAACATAATACATTATATTGCATGTCATATGGTAGGGCAAAACAATTTTTTAAAAACTTTCAAATTTTATCAATGATAGATAATTTTATCAAAAATTTACATTTAAAAAATGAGAAGTTTTATTATTAATTCAAATGAATAAAAAAATTATTAAAAAATCCATATTTCATTATTTATCTCAATTTGTGGTTTTCAAAATCTTTCAAAATCGTCTTCCTTTGTATCAATGGCATCATGTTAATTTTCATGTCAAAAAAAACTCACGCAATTGAACATTTTAGTAAATATAATGAATCCATAATCATATGATACAATTTGTGATGTAGGTTTTTAACACCTCAAAAATCCAATATGTTATGGTAACTCATAATCCATTTTTGAGATTCATATGATGTGATCACTTCATAAAATATATTAATTTGTTGAGTATTTTTCACATCTTATTCATTTAATTTTTCTTCCATGGCCAATAATAAAATTGTGACATAATTATGTACTACATTTTAGTTTGTTTTCACCTTATTGTTGCCAATGTTTTATCATGATTTCTAAATTCAAAGGAACCAATCGGTGTACCATATCAAACCATTCATGCTGCACTATTTTTATTATAACCTAAATGTTTAAACTCTATTTTTGAATTTTTATAGACATGACATATGCATGATAGTTATATTGTCGCCCAACATAGCATTTGGTGTATAAGTCTAAGCCTTTTACTATTCAAAATGGTGTTTTGTATAGATATGGTCAAGATGATCGATATCAAAGATGTTTATAACTTGTAGAAATATCAATTTTGCTACACGAACTTCACACAAGAGTGTCAAGTGGTCATTTTTCTACTAATATTATAGCTCAAAAAATCTTGGATGTAGGTTATTGGTGGCCAAGTTTGTATCATGACACAACTGATTATTGTCATTCTTATGATTTGTGTTAGAAACATGGAAATTTATCTACACAAAATTTGGCAAAGCATGTTACCAATCTTCTTGTTGAACCTTTTACCAAATGGGGTTTGGACTTTCTTGGACCAATTAAGCTAACAACCAATTAACAAGAAATCAATATATCTTGGTTGCCACTGATTATGCAACCAAATGGGTGGAAGCGAAGGCCTTACGGACAAATATTGTTGTTGTTATAGTTGAAATTTTGTATGAGTTTATACTTGTACAACAATTTTGGTAACATCTGATAAATTTGACTTGAATCCCATTCTCATCAATATTGATAAATTAAAATTGTATCGATATCCTAAATATGTAACTCATTCTTCTTCTACATTTGTACCTATTGTCTTGGGTAATTTAATTTAAGCGACTAGCCTACATAATAATTTTAATTACGAGATTGCAAATATTGAACGTGTTATCGTTTTCTATTTGATCGCCAACTAAAAAAGAGTTCCATCACACATAGAGCAAGAATTGTAAACAATAATTTGTTATTTGCAAATTTTGTTGCCTAAACACTTGCATTTTATCAATCCGACTTCAATCACAATCACAAATTCAAAAGAAGAATTTGAGGCTGCAATTATCGATTCTCAACTTGTAACAATCCTGAATTTGCCTTAGCTAATAATGACTTCATCTGCATAACCTCTTATTGTTTATGCTTCACATCACCTTAATTAATTAATTAATTATTTATTTATTTATTTATTTATTTTTCCAAAAAACTCAGAACTGGTGGTTCTCTGATTCTGAAATATGGTTTGAAAAACCAGAACTAACTTCTTTTTTTTTGTTACCAAAATCAAAAACCCAGCCCAACACAGATGTGAACCCCACATGGGTTTAACCCTTCAACTACTATGTCATGTTATCTTTTCATGCATATGTTTTACTTTGACATACCAAATTCAGATATCAAATCTAAATATCAACTTCATTAATTGTCATATCTCTTGTGGGATGATTTCCATCCATGCCACAATACAAAAATGAATTTTTTTAAAATTTAAATTTTTTAAAAATATTTATTTATTTTTATTTTTATAAAACTGATTATGTCCATTTTTATGTATGCAAGCACCTAGTTGTACATCCATGTCCTCAAAGTTGCTGACAAAAAAATTTATCTGTATATTATTTTTAATTTGACAAATATTAAGTACAATGCAATTAAATTTTGTACTTTACTTGCAAATAGGGACCAAAAAACCAAAGTAAGCACTTTGATTTAAAGCCTAACTACTAATTTTTTTTTGGTGGCAAATTATTTGCCATTTTGTAAAAAGTATTTTGAAAAAGCAAACCTTTTGTCAAACATTCCCTGTTTTTTTTTGTTTTTAATTACCTAAAAACTGAAACTTTTGCTTTCAAAATTGCCTCAATTGCCTACAGTATGAAAGGGTGCTTATGATTTTTCACTTTAATATTTTGAATATTGCCAAATTTGGCTAAATATACTTATATGGATGATTGTCACTTGAGCAACATCACAAAATTGGGA
>Ga0116231_10012534_pt1 | contig 12411 bp, 21 predicted proteins | sample S1TSphgellanicum_2_FD_89695 | JGI IMG/M metagenome (GOLD analysis project Ga0116231, IMG submission 89695) | Host-associated microbial communities from peat moss isolated from Minnesota, USA - S1T2_Fd - Sphagnum magellanicum MG | ecosystem: Host-associated > Plants > Peat moss > Unclassified... | reverse complement strand
TGTTGATATGGATGGTGTGTTAGTCGATTTTCATAAAGAAGCTTCCAAGCGAATTGGTTACGACATCGACGGTAAAGAATTTCAGGATTTTGGACAGAATAAGAGGAATCAAGCTTATTCGGAAGCCTGTGACACTGTTGAATTTTGGTCACAATTAGAACCTATGCAGGACTATGATGAGTTATGGGGTTTTGTCAGGTATTGGAATCCTCAAATTTTAACTGCTTATCCTCAATGGGGTAAGTCAGCTATTGAAGTTGCTATTAAAGGAAAGAAGCTTTGGAACAAAACACATATGATGGTTCCTGACAACAGGTTTCACGTTGTGGCTCGTGTTCAGAAACAGAATTTTGCCCTAAATAGTGTAACTAAGCATCCTAATGTTTTAATTGATGATAAAGATAAGAACATCGAGGAATGGATAAAGGCTGGAGGTATTGGAATATTGCATATCAGTGCAAAAGACACAATCAAACAGCTTGAAAGAATTGGATACACTAAATGACAGAAATCGTAAATAGCCGCCCAGAATTTTATGACGAAACAACAGATGTTCATCGTTTGAACACTTTGCTTGATGCTGTTACTGCTAAGCGTTTTGTTGCTCCAATTCTTTTTGTTCAAGCCGTTCGTGGTGCTTTAGATCTTCACGGTATTACTCTTCCGCATATTGACATAGAAGGTAAGAACGGTATGACTCCAGAAGAGGGTCCATCTATTTTAGCCGGTATTACTGATCCTCTTGCGCCCGACATGTATGCTGCACCCGTTGAAGGTGAGTATGTGTTTCATGTTGAAGATGCACATGGTGATATTAGTGACATATATCTTTATATGGTATGCGATAAAGACGATGAAGGTGTGTTTGAGTGCTATGCACAGTTAGTTAATGAAGATGAACTTGCAGCAGTTATGAAAATTGCTGATGATAGAGAATATCCGGAAGTACCAGACGAAACGCCTCTTCAAGTTTTGGCTCGTATGACAAAAGGCGAACGCGGTATAGATGACGGTCCACCGGACGTATAAAGTTTATATGATTAATGATTTGAATGACGATAATTTTATTCTGTATGCAGCTAAAGCTTACGAAAAACCGTTTGCTATACAAGCTGAGTTTGATGAAGATTTGAATAGAATTTTGTACATCAAGCGATTGTTGACTAAGTATCATTCAACAGGTTTGTTGAAAGAACGACTTTTGTTGAATCATTTGATTATATTTTATAATGTTTTTGGGATCGAAGCATCATCCAAATTACTTTGGTTGAAGTTAGATCAAAAAGATTGGCAGGTCATTAAGCCTTTTTTGTTGTTCTTGAATTTGCTACCTAAGCAGATCCAAGGTGTTCGCGGATTGACCATTGAAACGGACACCATAGGGTTGGATCAGAAAGTAGTTGAAATTTTAAGAGCATTAAACAATGACCGAAATAAAGCAAAAGATTCTAGGCAAGACAGCCAGTAAGAATTCCCCTCCTGTTTCTAATAAACAGAAAGCACAAAATACTCAAGCCGGTGGACCTACCATTGGTGGTGTAGCTGGTGTTGGTAAGCAAAAGACTGTCACTCGTCCAAATTCTTCTCGCCGCCCTAGTGTAGTCCACGGACACACTACTGGACCATCTCCAACTGGTATCGGAGAAGGTAAAGAGTCTGAATACTTAGCAAATCGTCAATTACAAAACACAGTAAAGTCTAAAATGCAGCACAAACTCAACCCTAAGAACAAGGGCGGTGGTGATGATTATTTTTCATACAATGCTAAAAAAACAAATGTCAAAGAAGATGTTGCTATGTCAGTAGGTGGTGGCGCAGTAGCCGGTGTTGCACCAGCAGACGCAACAACTAATTATGCTTTTCAGATCAAAAAGAAAATTAAGAAAAATTCTCTTGAGCGTCATAAGAAATGAATAACCCATTAGTCGTAGCTAATTTACGCTCATTAATTCAATCAACTCTTACTCCAATTGGTTTATATTCACCAAACGCTGAAGAACTTTTGTTGGCTACTTGTGCCAATGAAAGTAACTTTGGCATGTATCGCGTTCAGGGTGGTGGTGGACCGGCTCGTGGAATTTTTCAAATGGAAGCTGAAGATTTCAACGATATTTGGACAAATTACCTTGCTTATCACGCAACTCTTGCTTTTCAAGTCAAGAACTACAATGGTGGACATCAAGGCACAGCTGACGACATGATCTACAATGATCCATATGCGATTTGTATGGCTCGTATACACTATGCACGTAAACCAGGAAACCTACCTGCACCTAATGACATTGAAGCCATCTGGGCTTATTATAAACAATGTTATAACACTCCACAGGGTGCTGCTACTCACGATACATTCATAGCAAAGTATAATCACTACGTGCTGGGTCAGTAATCCTAAATACCTCCTAGCCTAGGAGTTGTTATGTTTCGTTTAGCCAAGCGTGTTATTAAAGATATTTCTACAGAAAAAGACGGTATCTCGTTCGATACTGCTCGTATTTTGTGGGTCATAGGTACTTTAATATTTTTTGGTTTGGTCATTTACACAACCGTATTGGCTCCTGCTACATTCAATATGATTAATTTTGGTATTGCTTTTGGTGGCATATTAGCCGGTGGTGGCGCGTCTGTTAAAATTAAAGAAACAACAGAACAACCAATACCTGGTGGTGGCGACCAAGTAACAACCACATCAACTAGAACAAATAGTTCTAGTCAAACTATAACAAATGGATCTTCATGAGTATATTAACTACGCTTCTTGAAGACGGTTTCGGTGCAGCTGTCAAACTTATTCCATCCTACTATTTGATTGGCGCAGGAATCATCTTATTGGGTGGTTTACTTCTTTGGGGTAAAATTTGGTTTCATAACAAAGTTGAGGCCGAAGCACAGAAAGAAATTAACGCTTACATTGTTCAAAAAAATAAAGACGATGCTGAGCTACATGAAATATCAACTGGCGTAAACACTAAAGTACAAATTCAATACGTTGACAGAGTCAAAGTGATCACTAAAGTGGTCCATGATAATTCAGACGTTATTACTAAGAATGTTCCAGACGTTAAAACAATTCTTAGTGAAGGTTGGGTTAGTTCTTTTAATTCATCAGTTCAAGGTCTAAACATCGATCCAACAGCGGCTGCTAATACAACACCTTCTGGTGTTTCAGCTGTTGATGCGTTGAACGTGGATAATGCCAACTATGGTATTTGTCTTCAATACAAAGCAGTTGCACAAGGTTGGCAAGATTGGTACACAAAACAACAAGCCGCTGTAGCTGCACAGAACAAAAAGGACAAATAATATGAAAGGTCGTATTTTTTACTGGATGGTTTTTTCAATCTTGTTTTTGAGTTCTATCACTGGATGTCAAACAACCAAGTTTGTCCCTGTGTATACAATGCCAACGGCTCCTGCCAATTTGTTAGCACCATTACCAGATCTACAAACTATTAAAAAACTTGGTGATCCTAATGCCAAGTAATGAACTAGAACGCATTCATACTTTGGAGACAGGTGTTGCTGTTCTAAGCAAAGATAGTTCCATTCAAACCAAATCATTGGAGAAAATGGAAGATGTAATCGATAGGGCAGAAACCCATATCGAGGCATTGAATCGTAATATTATTATCTATGAGGATCGTTTAAGAACACAGGAAAAGATTAACATGAATGTCGAACAGTCTCTTAAGGATATCAACCAGAAGCTTGATAATTTTATGGTTGAAATCGAAGAAAAGATCGACAATCAGGATGAAAAACGTAGAGAGTTCTTAGAAGAACTAAAGCGCGATCTTATTAGTGAAATTCAAGCTAGCGCACCAAAACCTGAAATAGTAGATCCTAAAGATGATGGAAAGTTCAAAGTCTTTAAATTTCTTGTGGACAATTGGAAATACATTGCTTTTGCAACGGCTATCCTTGGTGGTTTGATGTTCCACAAGTGGGGATTGCTGACATCATTGTTAGGTATAACTGCCAACGGCTAATTGAGTATTAAAGAAATTTATCATATCATGTTGTGATGAGCCTATATCTTGATCGTAAATACCTGCTTTTAACTTCTGCAAGACTTCAACTTTTCAAAGAAAAATCTACAGACCTATACAACTTTCGTTGTCCGTTTTGTGGTGATTCTAAAAAAAATGCGTTGAAGGCTCGCGGCTACGTATTCAAGGCTCAGGACTATAACGGGTATGGGTACAAATGTTGGAACTGTAACGTCAGTACCAACTTTCACAATTTTCTAAAATTTCTAGATCCATTGATGTACAAAGATTACGTCATGGAAAAATTTGAAGCAGATGGTAAATATAATGTAGTTGGGCAAACTCCTGTCTCTGAACCAACAGAAGAATTAAAATTAGATCACAATCCAGTTGGATTACATCATATTGATCTTCCTAGAATAGTGGATCTTCCTGAAGATCATTTTGCTCGTGCCTACATCGCGGCTCGTCAAATTCCAGTTGAATTTTGGGAAGAGATTTTCTTTGCTGATGATTTCAAAATGTTTTTGGATGAAACTTTTCCATGGCACGGCAAAGATAAAATAAAAGAAAATGATCCTCGTGTTGTATTTTTCTACACTGATAGGGCAGGATACATTGTGAACGTGTGTGGACGTTCATTTCAGGCCGATCCAAAACAGAGATACCTTAAAGTAAAAGTTGCCGAATATCGTAAGGTATTTAATATAAATCGAGTTGATTTTGGGAAGAAAGTTTATCTTACTGAAGGTGAGTTCGATAGTATGTTTTTGCCTAACGCAATTGCTTCTGGTGATTCTAATTTGAATGGTACAGCTAAATGGGTATACGAAACTTTTGGTGTTTATCCAGTGTTGGTATTCGATAAAGAGCCACGTAACAAACAATTGGTTAATATCATTGAAGATTCAATTGACGAAGGTTTTGATGTGTGTCTTTTACCTGAATCGTTTCCAGGCAAAGATATCAATGAAGCATTTCTTTCTGGAATGACTACTTTACAAATTCAAGAAATGATTGATGAAAACACTTTTAGAGGATTAGAAGCTCAATTAAAAATGAGTTCTTGGAAAAAATGCTAAAACAAATAGTCAATCCCTTTGTTTATGAAGAAGTAGAAAATCTTCAGCAAGTTGCTCCAACTATTACACCATGGTTGCATACTACGTATTCGCAAAAATACGAGGATATAATCGTGATGTCTTTGTTAGATGCTTATGCCATGAGAAGCGGCCCACTGAGTTTTGGTTATGTGGAGATAGGTGCAAACCATCCTATAGCAACTAGTTCAACTTATCTTATAAGACAGAAATACGGTTCTCGTGGAATTTTAGTCGAACCTAATCCTAAACTTGCTGCTGATTTAAGAAAATTCAGAGAAGGTGATACAGTTGTCGAAGCAGCATGTGTTGCTGATGATTCTACTCACATGGATATGGTTATTTGTGATGAAGCTAATGAGCTATCTAGTACAGATCCAGATTTTATACAAAGGTTCATGAACAAAGGTTTGAAATCTTTTGAAAGAAGAGTGAAAGCCGTTAACATTAATGAAATTATGGAAATAGCTAATAACAGGTATCAATTGTTCTATCTGTCGATAGATGTTGAAGGTCCAGACGTAGAAATTTTGGCTGCGATAAACTATAATGCTTACAGGCCATTCATAATTCAGATCGAAGTCAGTGAGACTATAAAACCAGGAAATGGCTTAAAAATAAGGCAAATTATGGAAAGTGCTGGTTATTTGTTTATAGCTAACACCTACATCAATTACATTTTTATTGATGCTGAAAGATTATAAGGAATGAAGATGCAAGACAAAATTGAAGTATTGAATGGCGGTTACGTTCGTTTAGTTGATCACATGGGTAATGATTTATCTATAGTTCGTTCTGCTCGCGTATCATACGACGCTGATTGGCGTGAACCTGAAGGTGATGAAGCTATTGGTAAAGATGCTAAGCTGATTCATTATTTGATGAAGAACCACCATACATCTCCTTTTGAATCTGTGACATTTACGTTCGAAGTAAAGGCACCAATTTTTGTGTTTAGACAATGGCATCGTCATCGCACATGGTCATACAATGAAGTCAGTGCCAGATACACTGAATTAGATATGGGTTACTATGTTCCTGAAGTGGAGCAGATCACTACACAATCATCATCTAACAAACAAATGCGTACAAATGAACAACATCCATTTGCTGAAATGGCTAGGATTATGATTGATACTCAATGTAATGCAGCTTTTGTAGCATACAAAGGTATGATCGATAGAGGCATTCCTCGCGAGTTAGCTCGTGGTGTTCTCCCTGTGAATTCTTATTCAAAAATGTTTGCTACTGTAAATCTTCATAATCTATTAAACAATTTTATCGTTCTTCGTGATCACGATCATGCGCAATATGAAGTGCGAGTTTACGCACAGGCTATGAAGCAATTGATTACACCAATCGTTCCAATCACGATTGAAGCATTTGATGATTCGAGGAAATATCAAGAATTCAGTTCTTCTAAATAAAGTAATGTTATTAGGAGAACGAAATGAGTTGTGTACATAAAGACAAAGACTATAAAAACACTATAGTGGGATCATATCTTGTGATTGATTTTGATAGATTTCATACATTCCCATCAGGTCAAAGAACTCAATATTGGAAAGTCAAATGTGTACATTGCTCTAATGTGAAAATATTAGCAATGAATCATATTATTTACAGTCATCAAGAAGGTTGTCATGAATGTAAAAAGGAAAGATTTAAAGGCGCATCCCATCCAAATTGGAACAAAGAAAAATGTGAATACGTGACCGGTATGTATTTCGGTAAAATTAAAAGAGCCGCCGAGAAAAGAAATTTCGAGTTTAATATCACAAGACGGGATATGGATCAACAGTTTATAAAGCAAAAAGGTAAATGTCTATATACTGACTACGATTTGGATTTTAGTAGTTCAAATCATTTAGGAAATGCCAGCCTAGATAGAATTGATAACAGCATTGGTTACGTTGTCGGCAACATTCAATGGGTTCATAAAAACGTAAATCACATGAAGATGGATTTGTCTCATGAAAGATTTCTTGAAATAATTAGAAAAATAGCGGAGAAGAATTTTGACATCAAAGAGCGGAAATGATTGGTTACCTTCCATATATCAACAATTTATTGCAATTAGTCACTATGCTAGATTTCGTGAAGATCTAGGGCGACGTGAAACGTTTGAAGAAACTGTAGATCGCTACATAGACTTCTACAAGGCAAGAACCAAAACTGGTGTGAGAAAAATTCCATGGGATGAACTACGTTCAGCCATTTTGAATCTAGAAGTCATGCCGTCCATGAGATCCTTGATGACAGCAGGTCCAGCTTTAGAGAAGGATCAGGTTGCAGGATACAATTGCTCATACCTTCCAATCGACAACCAGAAAGCATTTGATGAAATCATGTATTTGCTTAGCTGTGGTTGCGGTGTTGGATTTAGTGTTGAATCTCGTTACACAAACAAACTTCCTGAGGTACCAGATGAACTCCACGAAACAGATACCACCGTTGTCTTTAAGGACTCCAAACTTGGATGGGCATCTGGCTTTCGTGAATTCATATCACTCCTATATTCTGGAAAGATTGCGAAATGGGATGTCAGTCTCTTGCGCCCAGCTGGTGCTAGGCTCAAAACTTTTGGAGGAAGAGCTAGCGGACCAGAACCACTAGTGGATCTTTTGAAATTTGCGATCATTTTGTTCAACAAAGCTAAAGGTCGTAAATTGACGCCAATTGAGTGTCATGATCTTGTCTGTAAAGTTGCTGATGTGATCGTGTCCGGTGGCGTCCGTCGTTCTGCTTTGATTAGTCTTACTGATTTGAATGACGACAAAATGCGTCTATCCAAGTCAGGTAACTGGTGGCTCGATAACAATCAGCGCGCACTTGCCAATATCAGCGCAGTCTATGAAGATAAGCCGGATATAGGTACGTTCATGGCTGAATGGTTGGCTCTTTACAATTCTCATTCTGGTGAGCGAGGAATTTTTTCTCGTAAAGCATCACAGCTTATTGCTGCACAGTATGGTCGTCGTGATCCGGATATCGACTACGGTACTAACCCATGTTCTGAAATCATTCTTCGTCCATATCAGTTTTGTAACTTGACCGAAGTGGTTGTTCGAGCAACTGACACCAAAGAAGACTTGTCTCGTAAGGTGCGTTTGGCGACGATCCTTGGAACATTGCAGAGTACGGTATCTGATTTTCGCTACATCAACAAGAAGTGGAAAAAGAACACCGAAGAGGAAAGATTGTTGGGTGTTAGCTTGACTGGCATCATGGATCATTCTTTATTGAATGGTAATGATTATGGTCCGTTTCCTGATGCTGGATTGACAGGCCGAATCAACGCAAACCTTGCTCCGACATTGAAAGATTTGCGTGAATTAGCAGTGAAGACCAACATTGAATTTGCTGATTACTTGGATATTGAACATTCAGCAGCTATTACATGCGTCAAGCCATCTGGCACTGTCTCTCAGTTAGTTGATTCTGCATCTGGAATTCACCCACGTTACGCTCCGTACTATATACGTAGAGTAAGACTTGGAAAAACCGATCCACTGGGTCAGTTCATGATGGACAACGGTTACAAGGCTGAAGAGGATTTCTACAACAAGTCTTCATGGGTATTTTCATTCCCAATGAAAGCACCTGAAGGTAGCAGATTTGTTAAAGATATGACTGCTATTCAGCAGCTTGAACATTGGCTTGTTTTTCAAGACAACTGGTGTGAACACAAGCCATCAATAACCGTATATGTTGGTGAAGATGAATGGTTAGAAGTTGGTGCTTGGGTTTACAAACATATTGATAGATTATCAGGTGTTTCATTCTTGCCAAGAGACACCGGTACTTACCGTCAGGCTCCGTATGAGGAAATTGATGAAGCCAAGTACAATGAATTGTTAGCTACTCAAAACGTTAATTTTGATTGGAAGCAATTCAAAGAAGAGCAAGACAATACTGAAAATACAAAAACACTTGCATGTGTAAGCGGTGTTTGCGAACTTTAAGGATAAATTATGGCAATTGAAAAGAAAAAGAGTCTCAGCATTATCTGTGAGAATTGTGACTCAGAATACACGATTAGGTTTGCTAAGCATGGTGTCTCTGGTGACCCATCACATTGTGCATTCTGTGGTGAAACAATTGAAGAGGCAGATAACGCTGACGAAGACGAGGAATTTGATAGTTATCGTTCAGACGATGACGAATAAGATATCTTTCGATTACTCTATGACTTCACCGGCAATGTGCATCGCTCCAGATGCCACATGGGCCAATGCTAAAATCTGGTTTCTTTCTGACAAGAAAAAACATGAAGATGTGTTTTTGAACGGTAAGATTATCGGATCTCAGCATTTTGATTGGTTTACACCAGAGCAACGCCACAACAATATCAGTAACCATTTCATCAGGATTGCCAGCAAGGAAGCTGCCAATGCTGAAACTTATATTGAAAATTACAGTATGGGTTCGAAAGGAATGGTGTTTCAAATTGGTGAAAATACAGGACTCCTAAAACACAAACTATGGACGCTTGATCACAAATTATTTTTAGTCCCACCTACAGTCTTGAAAAAATTTGCTACCGGCAAAGGTAACGCTGATAAAATCCAAATGCACGAGGCTTTTGTCAAAGAAACCGGTGCGGACTTATCAAGTCTAGGAAAGCCAGGAACCAATCCAACATCTGACATAATAGACGCCTGGTACCTGATCAAATATGCCTTTACTATTAAGGAATCAAAGTAGATAATAGGGTGACTTATTAAGGAGATCCTATGTCCACCAAGATCAATGCTTCTCAACTCAATCAACTTCTCCGTACTGCTCAAGTAACCGTTGCATTTACGAAGCAAGACGGCTCAGAACGGGTTATGAAGTGTACCCTACAAAACGCCTACCTTCCAGAAAGAACGTCTCCAGATAAGTCTGAGAGCCTTTCAGATCTAGACGCAAAGGCAACGACATTTGTGGTCTGGGATCTTGATGAAAACGATTGGCGTTCTTTTAAGGTCAATTCAGTCAAATCTGTAATAGTTGCTGGATTCCAATATTCCCCAGCGAAATCAATGCTCTTGGGGTAATATCGTAAATAGGGTATTACCCATACGAGGCAACCCCTGATGTTAACTATTAAAGGAATAGATAATCATGAAGAGCGTGCCTATATCCGTGAATTTGTGGCATTTACTTTAGGTCACTTGGTGTCCAAAGAAAAACTTAAAAAGGCAGATATTAAACTTACTGCTATTAATATTTCAGATCTACCTGTTGATCAGCAAGAAGAGTTCGAAGAATGTAGTGCTTGGATGGGTGATGAAGGTCGAGTCAAGGGACGTAGAAAGTTTACAATCGACATCAACAAATCATCTATCAAATCATCAGGAAGTTTGCGTTATAGAATGCGCGATTTTCTAGTGATGCTTTCACACGAATTGGTCCATGTGAAGCAGTATTTGAATGGTGAATTGTTTGACTATGCGAACGGGATTCAATCTCGCTTTCACGGCAAGCTGTATCTAGTTTCAACATCCAAGACAATGGATTGGGATTATTACAATTCACCTTGGGAAGTCGAGGCATACGGTCGTTCAGAAGGCATCTACAACATGTTCTGTGCATACAGATGGGAAAATTAAAGGAATAAACGTGAAAGAATTTAGTTATGTTGCCACATCAAATACGGTGTGGACTTGTGCGAATTGTAACTGTTATATAACTTCAGAAGAGAGTACTGGTTGGTTCGACCAAAACGGTAAGCCAGTATCAATTTTTACCCCATCTAGTCGATATTGGGCACCTGGTTCTAAACCACCAATGACGACAGCAGTCTACTGTCGCGTAGAATGTGTCCCTAAAGCCAATAACGAAAATCCGGTTGGACTATGAATATAGCTCGACAATACGTTACGGCAATGTTGTCATTAGCTTTCTTTTTCATCATTGATTTTTTTATCACAAAAAACATTATTTCAATTGCTGGATTCGATGCCGAAGCCAATCCAATAGATCATTGGTTACTTACAGTGTTTCAAACTGTTTGGGTGCTATTAGCTTGGAAAATTTTTACTTTATGGGCATTGTTTGGCGCGCTTATATTGGTTTACTACCGTTCAAATCGTAGAACTAGAGATTTTGTTGTGTATGCGCTATGGGGACTTGTTGGCATCACAATTCTTGTTGATCTGTGGAGCATTCATGTTATGAATGTTGTGTCTTAAGAAACTATAGCGCAGAATATTGATTCAACTATGGAGATTACATGATTCACAATGCGAAAGAAGAATTGATGGAATGTTTGGCCGAGGAATGTTCAGAGGTCATTAAAGCTAAAAGCAAGATCATGCGTTTTGGTGAAACACCTGAAAGAATTGCTCATCTCAAAGAAGAAATCGTGGATGTTATAGCCGTAGTTGCTATGTTGTTTGAAGAAATGCAAATTTCTCCAGAAGAGGAAGAAAAGTTATATCGATTAGGTGAGGCCAGCATGAAGAAGCGTGATAGTTATATGAAATTCAAACCAAAGGTGCGTCACACATGAAAAAAGAAATGACTCTGAATGAATACCAGGCTTGGGTCGCAAGCATGTGGACCGGCAAGAAAAAGAAATTAGGTTTGACTGATGACTTTGTCATGTCTTTGGGTCTTCCAGGTGAAGCCGGTGAAGTCACAGAACTTCTTAAAAAGGCGCAGCGTGATCAAGGATCTGTCACTAAAGTTGACAAGAAAAAGTTGATCAAGGAATTAGGTGACGTTCAATATTATTTGATGATGATTGCTTACCGTCATGGGATCGAAGGGCAGGAAATTATTCGTGCTAATGTTAAAAAATTAGAGGAACGTTACAAGAACCGTCGATGATCATATATACTTAATAACCTTGAGGATTCCACATGAAAACACTAACTCTATTTGCTTTAATTTCGCTTTTTAGTTTCGGAATCGCTCAAGGTCATGTCCAGAAAGAATCTACCGCTAAGACCATCGAAGAATTGCCTAAGGATGCCGTTCCGAATGGAAACGATAAGTTCTTTCCGCTCTACACGGACTCCAATGGTGTTTTAATTATTGATGTCACAAGTATTAAGCTTGTTGACGGTAAAGCTAGTTTCTTTATTTCTCTTGTCACCAAGAAAGATGACGAAGTAGAAGTTGTAGTTACAAAACAGCAAATTGATTGTGTTGCTATGAAGAGCACTTATTTGTACATCTACATATTTGACAGAGACGGTAAAATTTTAGCTTCAGATGTAAACCCAGATGACACAATTGTAATTACGCCAGGAACTAGAAGTGCTAGTATTGCTAGCGTAGTTTGTAAGGCACCGGGAACGCCGACAGCCCCAGTTGCCCCTCAAAAGAAG
>Ga0116231_10012533_pt1 | contig 12411 bp, 11 predicted proteins | sample S1TSphgellanicum_2_FD_89695 | JGI IMG/M metagenome (GOLD analysis project Ga0116231, IMG submission 89695) | Host-associated microbial communities from peat moss isolated from Minnesota, USA - S1T2_Fd - Sphagnum magellanicum MG | ecosystem: Host-associated > Plants > Peat moss > Unclassified... | reverse complement strand
AAAGGATGTGCGGGGATTATAGGCCTTTGAACCTAGTTACACCGCAAGATAGGTACCCCATGCCCATCCCTGAAGAATTGTTTGATAGCATTGGAGATTCAAACCTCTTCACAATTGTGGATCTGAGGCAAGGTTTCAACCAGATTGTGCTCGCTGCAAAGGATCGCAAGAAAACAACATTCCATGGAAGCAACAAGTTATGGGAATGGCTTGTGATGCCTTTTGGATTGAAGAATGCACCTGTCTTTTTTCAACGAATCATGGACCAAGTTCTCGAAGGGGCAAATTTCCTAAAGTGCTACATAGATGACGTCCTAGTGCATGGCAAGGGACTCCTACAGCATTTGGCTCATCTTGAGGAGTTATTCAAGAAGCTCCACGAAGTCAATATGAAGATCCATCCTAAAAAGTGTGAGTTTGTTGTCACCTCAGTAATCTACCTTGGACATAGAATTTTGCCAAATGGTATTATGTGACGCACTCCCAAGTCCCAGGTTGAACCCACTTGAGGGTCCAACTATGTTGAGTTGCAGAAAGTTGGGACTTGAAGGGCGCTCCCGACTTCCAGCACTAAAGAGGGGTAGAGGGGCGTGCTAGAAGTCCTGGGATTAGACTAGAAAGATGGACTAGAAGATCAAGCACGAATCTGCATCCAAAACCAACCACAAGAGGGTTAGTTCACATTCGGAAACACCCTTGGGTGTTGGGACAAGCCACGGGCATTTTTACACATAAGACTCACCACGGCCCAAACTCGGGGGAAGCCACCACCTTCCCCCATATAGTATACTCTGCAGCTCTCTGCCGAAGCTACATCCAAATGGCTCTTTTTCCCGAGACTCCCAAGTTGGAGTCCCGAAACTGTCCCGAGTTGGAATCCCGGGACTTTGGACAGCCATAGCTCCTCGCCGTGAATTCAGATTGGGACGAGCTCTCAACAAAAGTTGTAGCTCTCATTGAGAGCTTTCCAATGCCATGTTGCACTCCTTGAGGCGACGTCGGAAAGAGGTCGATTCCCGACTTTTAGTGGTCGGGAGTCAAACTAGCAGTTTGACTCCCGGCCCTTCTTTTGCCCATAACTTGGGCTGCAGATGTCCAAATGGCCAATGCAAGGCCATTTTGAACATCTACGCTTCAAGAGCTTTCCATTGATATAAAGAACGCACCAAGACCAGAAGATTTGACCCCTCAAATCATCTTCTGAGTTTTTGAGAGTCTCGGAGGACTCCATTTTCCCACTTTTGGGAGTGGGAGTTGCATTCTCCCACCTTGCCCAAAGTGGGGTTGTGACCTTATGGCTCATTGGGCCAAAGTAGTAGCCATTTTGGAGATGCCGAATCCTACTGATGTTCACACGTTGAGGAGCTTCATCGGACTATGTAATTATTATAGAATTTTATGTCCAAGATTTTAGTACTATTGTTCTTCCTCTCTATGCATTGTTAAAGAAGGATGTTGCTTGGACATGGAGTGATGAAGCTCAGGAAGCTTTCGACACACTCAAGGAAAAGCTTTCAAAATTTCCCATTCTGAGAAGACCTGATTTCAACAAGGTTTTCATTCTACACACCGACTGGAGTGCTTTTGGTATTGAAGCTATTCTTGGCCAACTTGATGAAGAAGGCAAGGAATATGTTATCTGACGCACTCCCAAGTCTCGAGTTGAACCCACTTGAGGGTCTAACTATGTTAAGTTGCAGAAAGTTAGGACTTGAGGGGTGCTCCCGACTTCCAGCACTAATGAGGGGTAGAGGGGCGTGCTAGAAGTCCCGGGATTAGACTAGAAAGATGGACTAGAAGATCAAGCTTGAATCTGCATCCAAACCAACCACAAAAGGGTTAGTTAGCATTCGAGAACACCCTTGGGTGTTGGGACAAGCCACGGGCAACTTGGACTACTTGACTCACCACGGCCTGGACTCAGGGGAAGCCACCACCTTCCCCCATATAGTATTCATTGCATCTCACCGCGGAAGCTACATCCGAATGGTTCTTTTTCCCGGGACTCCCAAGTTGAAGTCCCGAAACTGTCCCGGGTTGGAGTCCCGGGACTTTGGACGGCCATAGCTCCTCGCCCCAAACTCAAATCGAGACAAGATCTAAACCAAAGTTGTAGCTCTCGTCAAGAGCTTTCCAACGCCATGTCGCACTCCTTGAGGCGACGTTGAGAAGAGGTCGATTCCTGACTTTTAGTGGTCGGGAGTCAAACTGGCAATTTGACTCCCGGCCCTTCTTTTGCCCATAACTTGGGCTGCAAATGTCCAAATGGCCAATGCGAGGCCATTTTGGACATCTATGCTTCAAGAGCTTTTCATTGATATAAAGAACGCGCCATGACAAGGAGATTTGACCCCTCAAATCGTTTTCTGAGTTTTCGGGAGTCCCGAAGGATTCCATCTTCCCATCTTTGGGAGTGTGAGTTGCATTTTCTCACTTAGCCCCAAAATGGGGTTGCGACATTATCGCCTATGCATCCCGAAGTAACAACAAGGCTAAGAGCAACTACTTTTCATACGAAGGGGAGTGCCTTGCTGTTGTATGGGCTATCATACATTTCAGGCCCTATCTTTATGGCACCAATTTCACTTTGTATACCAACCACCAACCTATCAAGTGGTTGATGACCAATGATAAGCTTACTGGTAAGTTAGCTCGTTGGGCGTTTATACTTCAAGAGTATGAGTTCAAGGTTATTCACTAACCTGGTATTACACATCAGAATGCGGATACCATGTCACGAAAACCCTTCACTACCTCTAAAGATTTTTCAGAAGCCAAGCAAGATTTTGACCAGATTCCAACAATACATGTATATAAGGCATCTAGTTATCTTGCACTACTGCAATGTAACCTGGTTGAGCATCTCATTTTCGATATATGGGAGGACTTGGACATTCTGAGGTTTCTTCAACATAGGGAATACCCTCCCCAAGTTACGTCAAGTCAGCGAGATCGCGTACAATAGCGATCCAAACGCTATTCATGGAGGGAGAATCACCTCATCTGATGCTTACCACAAGGCGACAGAGTGGTTCCACTACCACATGCACGGCCTGGTCTTATTCAAAAGGTACATTCGAAGCTTGTACACTTTGGAGTTAAGCGTACTTATAGCCTTCTCGCTCCTCATTACCATTGGAGAGGTATGTATGCCCAAGTCCGAGACATCATTGCTAGGTGTGAACAATGTGATAGAGTGAGAACTTCTTTCTCCTTTCGACAACTCACGCTTTTTCCATTCCCTATTCAAGGCATGTTTTATCGTTGGTCATGTGATTTAGCTGGAGAGTTACCACAAACCTCTAGGGGTAATGTTTACATCATGAATATGATTGAGCATTTTTCAAAGTGGGTTGAGCTTGTTGTGCTACCAGACAAATCATCACACAGCACCAGCCAGGCTTTCTTACAACAGGTTCTAAGTAGGTTTGGGGTTTGTGCTGAGTGCCTTACTAATCAAGGATCAGAATTCAGGGGAAAATTCCAAGAGCTATTTGACCATGCTCTCATTAACCATCGTCGAACTTCAAGAGATCATCCTCAAGCTAATGGCCTTGCATAAAGGATGGTTCAAACATGCAAAAAGGGACTTCGGAAGATTTGCCTCACTAAGAACAAAAAGGATTGGGACCTGGCCCTCCCATACATCGCCATGGGTTACAAGATGTCCAAACACACTTCCTTATCTCATTTCTCTCCTTACTTTTTACTTTTTGGGAGACATCCTATTCCACCCTCTTCCATTGCTCCTCAAATGGACCAGGTTGTGGACTTGGATTCCCAAGCCACTTGGGCTAGGGTCATTGCAGAAAGGGCTGCTCTATTCAGGAGGGTTATGCCCATGGCCATGGAAAACTTGTCCATTGCACAACATTGAGACACACCTTACGATATGCACACACACGAGGTGGTAGTTACAAACCTAAGGTGAGACAATTTTATGTTGGTGATTTTATATATCTCCTGCGGCAACCAAATGATACTCTAGACATTTTTTCCAGTCGCACTATCTTGAGGATTAAGGCGACCAAGCCTTTAGGTGTGTTGGAACTACAAGGATCTAACGGATGCACAATTCATGATCATTCCAAAAATTGTGTGCCCTGCCACCTGCCGAACTTGGATCCTACCATCATCACGTTGACTTGGATTCCTCCACTTTATTATCCATGTCAGGTATGTTAGAGGATGGACAATGCTGATCAGATGCTGCTTTGTGACAACTGTAATGGTGGATAGCATCTCTTCTACCTCAAGCCGGAGCTCACTCAAGTTCCCGCCGGCAATTGGTACTATTCATCATGTTCTCCTACAGCACCTTGATTCCTACTCAGACCATGCCATGCTTTTCCCGGCTCAGGTCTAAGGGGGGATACATGAGAATTTCATTTCAACCTCACTTGTGCATTGTATATATATGTGTGCATGCATATCTTTTTAGTTGATTAGTTTATACCTTTGATTAGCTTTAATCTTTTAGTTTAGTAGAATTTACTATGTATTTACATCCTTACGACATTATACGTCACGACACTACACATCACGATAGTTGTCATGCTCGTACATGGCCTCATACATGATGGCCAGTTATGGGCATGCCCATGTGCGCTTTTAGGGTTAATGTACGATCTTAAGTGACTGTACGCTATTAAGTACTTAGGGTTTCGGTTTGTTGGCAATGGTATAAAAGGCCCAAACCTTTTTTTCTCCTTTTAATTTTTCTAGAATTCCTTTGTTAGGAACTTCCTCCATAATAAGCTAGAATTTCTAGATGCTCACGGCGGCCATTGCACGGCCACCGTCTACATACATTTCATTTCCTTCTTTCATTGTAATTCAAATTTTGTGATAATACACAGCACTAACTACAAAATTCTAACACAAAATATAATTTGAAGAATACAGTGCGTTGTTGGGAATGACCCGTGACACACAGAGATCGCACGAAGGTCAAACGAACGTCCAACGAAGGTCGGACGAAGCTCGGATGGAAGTCAAACAAATGTTGGATGAAAAGGCAGGACGACAAAATAGTACGTAGGACAACAAGGCGTAGGATGTAAGGCGCATTATCGCAAGATGCAGGACGCAAGACGAAAATCCAATGAACGTCAGACGGAAGTCGATGGATGAACAGAAGTTCAACGGACGTCAAAACATGTCGTAAGGGGTGTAAATCCATAGTAAACTTTATTAAACAAAAAGACTGAAACCGGCCAAAATTAGAAACTAATCAACCAAAAAAAGATGCACGCACATATATATACAATGCACGAGAGGAGGCTAAGATGAAATTCTTATGTATCCCCCCCCTAGACTTGAGCCAGGAAAAGCGTGGCATGGTCTGAGTAGAAATCATGGTGCTACAAGAAAACATGATGAATAGTACCAAATGCCAGTGAGAACTTCAATGAGCTCCACCTTGAGGCAGAAGAGATGGTATCCACCATTACATTTATCACAAAGCAACATCTGATTAACATCGCATGTCCTTTGACATACCTAACATGGATAGTCAAGTGGAGGATTCCAAGTCGACGTGATGATGGTAGGATCCAAATTCAGTAGGTGGCAGGCCACACATTTTTTGGAATGATCTCAAATTATGCGTCCGTTAGCTCCTTGCAACTCCAACACACTGGAAGGCTTGATTACCTTAATCCTTAAAATAGTGTGACCAGAAGAAGTGTCTAAAATATCATTAGGTTGTCGCTGGAAATACACAAGTCACCAGCATCAAATTGTCTCACCTTAGGTTTGTAACTACCACCTTATGTGCATAGTTATGACATTCTTGGTGCGAGAATGTTATGGAAGCCCAAAGAAGCAAGAATTTTAAAGAATTTTTTTAAAATTTATAGATCAACCAGTGTAATTTGGTAAACATTCGTGGGTAAAGAATGTTATGACAAGGTGCTAAATGAAGAATTTTAAAGAATTTTAATGTGCAAAATGAAGAATGTCATAACTATGCTTATGTGTGTGCATACCATAAGGTGTCTCAATGTTGTGCAATGGAAAACTTCTCCATGGCCATGGGCATAACCCTTTTGAATAGAGCAGCCCCTCTGTGATGACCCTGGCCCAAGTGGATAGAGAGTCCAAGTCCACAACCTAGTCCATTTGAGCAGCAATGGAAGAGGGTGGAATGGGATGTCTCCCAAAAAGTAGAAAGTAAAGAAAGAAATGAGACAAAGAGACATGTTTGGACATCATGTAACCCATGGCGATGTAAGGGAGGGCCAAGTCCTAATCCTCTTTGTTCCTAGTGAGGCAAATCTTCTAAAGTCCTTTCTTGCATGTTTGAACCATCCTCTCTGCAAGGCCATCAGATTGGCGATGATCTCTTGAAGTCCAGCGATGGTTAATGGAAGCATGGTCAAGTAGGCCTTGGAATTTTCCCTTGAATTTTAATCCTTGATCAGTAAGGCACTCAGCATAAGCCCTAAACCTACTTAGGACCTGTTGTAAGAAAACTTGGCTGGTGTTGTGTGATGATTTGTCTGGTAGCGTAACAAGCTCAACCCACTTTGAAAAATGTTCGATCATAATCATGATGTAGACATTACCCCTGGAGGTCTGTGGTAACTCTCTAACTAAATCACATGACTAGCGATAAAACATGCCCTAAATAAGGAATGGAGAAGGTGTGAGCTGTCGAAAGGAAAAAGAAGTTCCCACCCTATCATATTGTTCACACTTAGCAATGATGTCTCGGACTTGAGCATACATACCTCTCCAATGGTAATGAAGAGTGAAAAGGCTATAAATACGCTTAACTCCAAAGTGTTCAAGCTCTGAGTGTACCTTCTGAATAAGATTAGGCCATTCATGTGGTGGAGGAACCACTCCATCGCCTTGTGGTAAGCATCGAATGAGGTGATTGTCCCTCCATGAATAACGTTTGGATCGTTGTTGTATGCTATCTCGATGACTTAATGTAACTTGAGGAGGGTATTCCCCATGCTAAAAAAACCTTAAAGTGTCCAAGTCCTCCCATATATCCACAATGGGATGCTCAACCAGGTTACATTATAGTAGTGCAAGATAACTAGATGCATTAGATACATGTATTACTGGAATCTGGTCAAAATCTTGCCTAGCTTCTAAGAAATCTTCAAAGGTAATGAGGGGTCTCCACGACATGGTATCCACGTTCTGATGTGTAATACCAGGTCGGTGAATAACCTTGAACTCATACTCCTGAAGTATAAGCGCCCAACGAACTAACTTACTAGTAAGCTTATTGTTGGTCATCAACCACTTGACAGGCTGGTGGTCGATATACAAAATGAAATTGGTGCCATAAAAATAGGGCTTGAAATGTATGACGACCCATACAATAGCAAGGCATTCCCCCTCTTATGAAAAGTAGTTGCTCTCAGCCTTGTTGTTACTTTGGGATGCATAGGCGATAACATATTCCTTGCCTTCTTCATCAAGTTGGCCAAGAATAGCTCCAATACCAAGAGCACTCCAATTAATGTGTAGAATGAAGGCCTTGTTGAAATCAGGTCTTTTTAGAATGAGGAACTTTGAAAGCTTTTCCCTGAATGTGTTAAAACTTCGTGAGCTTCATCACTCCATGTCCAAACAACATCCTTCTTTAACAATGCATAGAGAGGATGGGCAATAGTATTAAAGTCTTGGACATAAATTATGTAGTAATTACATAATTCGATCAAGCTCCTCAACGTGTGAACATTAGTAGGATTGGGCATCTTTAAAATGGCTATTACTTTTGCCCAATGAGCCATAATACCATTTGGCAAAACTCTATGTCCAAGGTAGATTACTGAGGTGACAATAAACTCACACTTTTTAAGATGGATCGTCATATTGACTTCGTGGAGCCTCTTGAATAACTCTTCAAGATGAGCCAAGTGTTGTAGGAGTCCCTTGCTATGCATTAGGACGTCATCAATGTAGCATTTCAAGAAATATGCCCCTTTGAGAACCCGGTCCATGACTCGTTGAAAGAAGACAAGTGCATTTTTCAGTCCAAAAGGCATCACAAGCCATTACCACAACTTGTTGCTTCCATGGAATGTCATTTTCTTGCGATCCTTTGTAGTGAACTTAATTTGGTTAAAGCCTTGCCTCAGATCCACAATTATGAAGATGTTTGAGTCTCCAATGTTATCAAACAGTTCTTTAAGGATGGGCATGGGGCACCTATCTTGAGGTGTAACTAGGTTCAAAGGCCTATAATCCCCACACATCCTTTTTTCAGTCCATAATTGTCGCAACCCCACTTTGAGGGAGTGGTGAGGTCGCCACTCACATTCCCGAAAATGGGACTTGGGAGTCCTCCGAGACTCCCAGAAACTCAGAGCGCAATTGCAGGGGTCAAAACACCTTGCATTGGGGTGTTCTTGGTACTGTTGGAAAGGTCTTGAAGTGAAGATGTCCAAAATGGCCTCACATGAGCCATTTGGACATCCACAGCACAAGTTATGGTCAAAAGAAGGGCCGGGAGTCAAACTGCCACTAAAAGTCAGGAATCGACCCAATTCGGGTGCGTGTAAGTGAAGTGCGACACACCGTTGGAAAGCTCTTGACAAGAGCTACAACTTTGGTTTAGACCTCGTCCCAATTCGAGTTTGAGGCGAGGAGTTATGAGCGTCCAAAGTCCCGGGAGTCCAAACCGGGACAGTTTCGAGACTCCACTTTAGGAGTCCCGGGAAAAAGAGCCATTTGGATGCAAGTCTCGTGGAGAGCTGCAGAGAATACTATATGGGGAAGGTGGTGGCTTCCCCCAAGTCCGGGCCGTGGTGAGTCAAGTGAGTCCAAGTTAGCCTGTGGCTTGTCCCAACACCAAAAAGGTGTAGAATGAGTTCTAACCCATTTGTGGGTTGGATTTGGATGCAGGACCGTGTAATTGAGTAAGCTTGTCCCTCTTCCTAGTCTATCCCAGAACTTTCAGCATGCCCCTCTCACCCCCTTTAGTGCTGGAAGCTGGGAGCGTGCCCCGAGTCCTAAAAATTCTGCAACTTGAGTGAGTTAGCCCAATTGGGGCTAACTTGGGACTTGGGAACGCGTCAATAATCCAATTGAATCCTTCTTTGCTAGCATCACTATAGTGGCTGCAAAATCATAACTTGATGGCTAACTGAGACTTATTTCATGGAGTTTTTTGCATCTTTCATCTACTAGTTCCCACTCATGCTTGCTCAACCTATGCCTCTTCCGATAGATGGGTGTCTCATATGTAAGGTTTATAGAGAACTACATGGTCTTACACCTACCTAAGTTTTTCATTGAGAATGCGAACAGATTCTCGTACTTAATTAGCAAGTTTGTGACTTGGTCTTTCTCCTTCTTGGTGAGTTGGTTCCCCATAATGAAAGGGTAGTTAGAAACACATGGAATGGAATTGGAAAGTGTGTTTGAAGAACTTAGTGTATTGGGTTCTCCACTATCCAACTACACAGATCCGTAGAAGGTTGTAATTGTTTTTCCAAAAGTTGATGTACATCTAGGTGTATCAGACACAATTTGAATGAAATTACATGGTACCTCCTCCCCCCCTAACACTACAAGTGAAATATAAAATGTTGAAGATAGGCAAATGTACTTGGTCGGGGTGCCATGTGATCGCATCACCAGAACTGCAAGCTGATTGAATCGGTGTTGGTGTTGTGTACATTTGAAAAAGTACATAGGTTACCAACAACCATGTAAGGGAGTTTAGGTCCATGCCTCTCCCCAATAGAGCGTTACACTCCAATTTAGTCACCTTAGTGTGATTAGTAATGCCAGCTTGGAACCCCATAACCCTTTCTTTTTCTTTTTGGTGTGTTCTTGGGAAGGAGACAAAGGTGGGCCAAGCACCTCTTGGTTTTCCTATTGTGTTCGTAAAAAACCAAGGAGGTTTTTCTTGCTTTGTAATTGGTTGGCAAAAGCTCTAATCATCCAATATGTGAAAAACTTGCAGGATGGGGTCTTTGATGGTGTATTTCAAAACCAACTACAGAATTGAGAGTGGTGCCAAGTTGGTCCACTAGTTGTGCAACCGGTGCACATAGGAACTACATTGTGTCGCATTGAATAGGAGGGGTTCTCCAAGGTAATGTTTGACCAGCGTGTAGTACTCCTAGATTTTTTCCCTTTGGTCAAACTGAGAAGGGGTGTTTTCAATTACATAACCAAGCATAGGAAAAATGGATTAAGCCTAGGTGATTAATCGGACCATGTCTGTGAAGAGACCAGATCTTGTGTCACTCAAGCCTTCTCCAAATCCACCACTAAAAATCTTTGACACTGCCAACCGGAAATGATGACGTTCATGGGGCTAAGTAATTCCATATTCTTATTCTGAATTAATTATATGTCAGAGGGTAAAAAAGTGAAACTGGCCTTCCATGCGGTGGTTGAAAACTATTATGGAAATCTAGTTGTGAGTTCCATCATTCTCGATGCCGCCACTTGCCTTGCAATAGGATCAATGTCTATGTAGAAATACCTCCAAACCACCATCCCTGATTATAGTAGGGCTTTGAGACTTGTACCAATACCACCAAAAAATTCTAATAATGTAATCCTTTCCTTAAGTGGTGTCCAGGCGATTAGCTGACGAAGTATTGGCTTAATCGATTCACCATGGTTCTTCATGTTCTCAAAATTAGACAAAGTTTTGACCAAGGGTTCGTGGGTTGCTTTGAACTTCTGTAAAACCTTTGGTCCTTGTTAAATGTTAGTAGGAACCACCCTCAAGCTTTCAATAGCTTGGGCGTAAGCTGTTTCCTTTTCATCTCCCTCTATCCATTCGTGGCTAACTTGTTGGATGTAAAAAATAATGTGTGCTTCTTGAACATACAATGGTGAGCCATAGGATTATAGTTCCCATATAAATCAAGGGGTATGTATCCCAGGTGGTGGCCATTAATCTCCCAATCCACTTGGTAGTACGCATGCTCGAACCAGTTGTCAATTGTGAAACCTAGTGGAAACAGGGCCTTTTGCTCAATGAGCACATCGTAACTAATGGCATTGATGACTAAACATTTAACCTGTAGGCAAAGCTCTTGATCTGTACCTTTATTGAAATTAAGTGCAATCAAATTTGAGTTTTCCTCAAATACTTCCTTTACGTTCCCACTAGTGGTGCGAATTCGCCACATAGATTTTCGTAGTTTGGAGTAAAACATGCCCATTTTCTTGGCGAATTGAACTCCAAGAATCACTGGTTAGGCACCTATATCAAGAAATATCACTTTGGGTGTATGTTCTCCCACCTGGATTGTTGACTCCATATTGTTGACAATGGCAACTCTAGTGGCGATGGAAGTTCTTTCACTAGGCACCACCTTCGGAAATGAGTGAGAGACTTTGTGAAGAGAATGGTTATCCACAATGCCTTTGTTGAGTAACAAATTCATAAGTGAAGTGTTCTTAACTCCCTGTTGATATGTGAATGTAGAATCAAAGGTAGGAGAGCCCATTAGTTTAGCCATGTTAAAACTAGTGACTAGATTACGAATGCCATCTGCAACACGTGAACCAATCAAATATCTCTCCAAGGTGTTGGATGGGACCCATGTAACATGTGTATCAAGGATTGGTAGAGGACCTGATGTAGTGTTCAGAGTATCTTCTAATACTGTTATTATGTCCCTGGTGCTTAACTTCAAATCTTGAAAACTAAAGAACGGTGTACTCATAAGCTTTTGCGCCACTTCACGCATTTGAAGTTGGCACTCCATAAGCTGATTAGTGGAAAATTATGTGTTTTCCTAATGTACATGTACTCTTGGGACACAAGAATTTGATGCCCTAGCAGCTTGTGGTGTAATAGTCTCCTCCCTCCTCGCCAACAAAGTGTTTATCTTCCATGTTGAAAGGATAAAAAATTGTGGCATGACTGCTTGAGCTCTTCTAGCCCTGGTAATAGGACTTGAACCAGATGTGAGTCCATTAGTCTGAATTACCTGCCTAGTGGCAAAAACTCTAGGTGCCACGCTAGCCTCTTGTGCTGCGATGTAGGAATGGCAAAAAAGAGTAACAAATTCTGGTGTGAAACTAAAATTGTGTGCACTAGAAAGAACATACTCCCTAACGCACTCCCAACTCCTTAGGGACTCAAATGTGAGCCCAAGTATAAAATAGCGGAAGAAGAAGGAGTCGGAGCACGCTCCCTAGCTCACAACACTTTGAGGGGTAAAAGGGCATGTTGGAGCTCCGGGATGGGACTAGGAAGAATTGACAAGCTTCACTCATTCACACGGGCCTGCACACAACCCACACAAAGTGGTTAGTGCATAGTTGGAGCACCTTTGGTGCTAGGATGAGCCACGGGCAACACGGACACACAAGACTCACCACGGCCCGGACTTGGGGGAAGCCACCACCTTCCCCCTTATAGTATACTCTGCAACTCTCCACGGAGGCTACATCCAAATGGCTATTTTT
>Ga0116231_10012532_pt1 | contig 12411 bp, 7 predicted proteins | sample S1TSphgellanicum_2_FD_89695 | JGI IMG/M metagenome (GOLD analysis project Ga0116231, IMG submission 89695) | Host-associated microbial communities from peat moss isolated from Minnesota, USA - S1T2_Fd - Sphagnum magellanicum MG | ecosystem: Host-associated > Plants > Peat moss > Unclassified... | reverse complement strand
TGGATCCTTCAGGTGCTGTTCGGCGCTCCGCCGCCACCGCCGCCGCCCAACATTCCTACACTCATCGAAGCTGGCGATGACGCGACTCCGCATACCGTCCGCGAGCGCCTGGAAGAGCACCGCAAGAATCCATCCTGCGCCTCCTGCCACAGCAAAATCGACGCCCAGGGATTCGCGCTGGAGAACTTCGACCCCACCGGAGCGTGGCGTACTCTCGACAATGGAAGGCCGATCGACACGACAGCCACCATGTTCGACGGTTCGAAACTGGACGGTCCGGCAAGCCTGCGCCGTGCCATCCTCGATCACTCAGACACGTTTCTGCGGGCATTCACCGAGAACCTTCTGGCATACGGTCTCGGACGTGTTCCCGACTACCGCGATCAGCCTCTTATCCGCTCCGTCGTGGCGCGGGCGCGGGCGCACAACGACCGCTTCTCTGAGTTGGTCATCGGCATCGTGGAAAGCTCGGCATTCGAGGAGCGGAAGACTGCTCCGCCGGACGTTCCGCAGTTGAAGATCGCCAGCTTATCCAATCCCAAACCTTCTAGTAAGGTCACGGTCAATTCGTCGAAGGCCCCGGCCGGCGGCTCCTACTCAACGAAGGACGCATCTACCTCGGAGCTCAACGGTTTAAACAAATATTTGTCGGCAAAACTATATTGACTTACACGTACCACTCATCTAACATCATGTATACAAGAAGCGATAACGCAATGACCACGATGCCTTACATTACGCCCCGTTGCACCATGATGCGCTCCTCGCGCACCCGGGCCGGCTTCGTTTGTTGTTGTTGCTAGCACTGCGTTTCATTCAGCGTACCCCCACCCCCTAAAAAAGAAAATCCATACTTAGCACGGCTGTGTTCAGTTTCTGCGCCAGCGTAGCTAGAACACGATTGTCGCGGGCAGTTCTGCTGCTGACGATCAGTACATGACCTGAGGTAAGCATGTTCCTGACGCAACGACATCTTTCCCGCCGTACGATTCTCCGCGGTTTCGGCGCAACGATTGGACTGCCGCTTCTCGACGCGATGCTGCCCGCAATGCGCTCGCTCGCTCAAAGTGCCGCGCTTCATAAGACGCGACTGGCCTGCATTGAAATCGTTCATGGTGCTGCCGGTAGCACGATGGACGGAACCAGCAAGCATTACTGGTCCCCCGTTCGCGAAGGTGCGGACTTCGAGTTCACTCCGTCGCTCAGCCCACTCGAGAAGCATCGCGACTATCTCACCGTCATCTCCAATACGGACCTGAATCCCGCGGGTGCCTATTCGCCTTCGGAGCAGGGTGGCGATCACTTCCGATCCAGCGCTGCCTACCTAACGGCTGCACATCCTAAGATGACGGAGAGCTCAGACATCTACGCCGGCACATCCTTGGACCAGATTTACGCAAGCAAGGCCGGTCAAGACACACCTCTTCCTTCGATCCAGCTTTGCATTGAAGACGTCGATGCAACCGGAGCTTGCGCCTATGGATACGCCTGCGTTTACTCGGACACGATCAGCTGGGCTTCTCCCACGCAACCGTTGCCGATGACGCTCGATCCACGGCTTGCCTTTGAAAATCTCTTTGGCGACGGTGCGACGCCCAAGGAGCGCGCGGAGCGCCAGGAGCTGGACAGCAGTATCCTCGACGGCATCGTGCAACAGATGCCGCAGCTGCGCCAGAGCCTTGGCGCACAAGACCGTACACGGCTCGACGCCTATCTGCACGATCTGCGTGAGATCGAACGCCGCATCCAGAACATCGAGAGCTACAACAAGCAGGCGAAGAGCGCCGATGTTTTGCCGAAGGCCCCTCTCGGCGTGCCTGAGTCCTATGAAGAGCACGTCAAGCTGATGTTCGATCTGCAAGTGCTTGCCTTCATGACAGACACCACGCGCGTTTCGGCGTTCAAGATGAGCCGCGATGTGAACCAGCGGGTCTTTCCCGGCAGCGGCGTCACGACTCCCTTCCATTCGTGCTCACATCACGGGGAGAGCCCAACACGGATTGCCGAGTTCGCCAAGATCAACCGTTATCATGTCAGTCTTCTCGGGTACTTTCTCGACAAGCTCGCTTCCACGCCGGACGGCGACGGCACACTGCTCGATCACTCGCTTGTCCTGTACGGCAGCCCCATGGGCGACTCCAATGTGCACAACCACAAGCGCGTACCGATGCTGCTTGCCGGCCATGCTAACGGTGCCTTCAAGGGCAACTACCATCTGCGTACTCCGGATGGAACGCCTACGGCAAACGTATATCAGACGGTGCTGAACCGCCTGGGCGTCCATGCTCAGTCCATCGGCGACAGCACAGGGCAGCTCTCGATCTAGTGAAAGGAGGTCTACTCATGAAGCAATGGCAAGTCGCATCCCGTTTCGTATGGCTCGCACTGGCAGGAACGCTTCCGCTCTTTGCCGCATCGCCGCGTCGTGAAGCACCAAGCGCTACTGAATTTCTCCAGGCTGCACGCGATGATGACCGTGAGGTCGTGCAGAGATTGCTTGCGCGTCACGTTGACGTCAAAGTAGCGCAGGGTGACGGCTTTACGGCCTTGCATTGGGCCGCCTATAACGATGACGTCAGTCTGACCAAGGTACTTCTCAAGGCCGGAGCGGAACCAGAGGCACGTACCCGCCTCGAAGGGGACACTCCGCTGTTCCTCGCTGCGGCCAATGGAGATTCGCTGCTGGTTGAAACTCTGATCGCCGGCGGGGCCAAAGCTTCTACGGCAAACGACAACGGAACGACGCCGCTGATGGAAGCTGCTGCTGCGGGTAGAACGGATGCCATCCTGGCACTGCTCAACCACGGTGCTAGCATCAACGCCCGCGAGAAGACCTACGGGCAGAATGCGCTGTTCTTTGCCGCGTCGCATAACCGGTATGACGCGGTCCGTTTGCTGGCCGATCACGGCGCAGACACCACCGTGAAGACCAACATCCAAAGGCTCGCCCGGATCTCGGTCAACGCGGACGGGGAAGAGGTTCCAAACGCGGAACGCGATCCGAAGGCGTCAGGCGCAGGGCCAGAAGCAGATGGGGCCGTGGGCAGTACGGTACCTCGCGGCCGTAGATCCGTCCGGCAAGAAGGTCCGGAGACCTACTCCGCCGGCAATCATGCCAATGCGGATTCACCAGCCACCGATGCGCAGACATCAAAAGAAACAAGGCCAGGTCCTGACGGAACAGCGGACGACAAGACTGTCGCCACCAAAAAAGACGAGCCCGACGCCTATGGATTCACCCGTGCCGACCGCGCTGCACGCGTCTACGGCAGCCTCACCATGGGCGGTCTGATCGCACTGCACGTAGCCGCGCGAGACGGTCAGTTCGACGCCGTACGTGCGTTGCTCGATGCCCATGCTGACATCGACGCGCAAACCGACACGGACAAGTCGACACCGTTGATCCTCGCGTTAATCAATGGCCACTACGACCTCGCAAAGTATCTGATCGACCGCGGTGCCGACGTGACTCTTACTTCGACGGATGGTTTAGGGCCTCTTTATGCCGTGATCGACGTGCAATGGGCACCCCATACCTGGTACCCGCAGCCGGTTACGGCGCAGGAAAAGACAACCTATATCGACCTGATCAAGCAGCTCATCGCGCACAAGGAAGATGTCAACGCAAAGCTTGACCGCAAGCTCTGGTTCCGCGTCTTTGCGAACGATGAGACTTGGGTAGACGTCACAGGAGCCACACCCTTCTGGCGAGCTGCTTATGCGGGTGATCTTGAGGCCATGAAGCTGCTCGCCGCAAATGGCGCAGACGTGAACGCAGCCAGCAAGAGCAACGACACGCCGCTGATGGTGGCCGCCGGCCTGGGATGGGCCGCTTACTGGACATCGAATGCCCCCACTGCCCGTCTCGACGCAGTCAAGTTCTGCCTAGAGCACGGAGCTGACCCCAACACCCGAGACATCAAGGGCTATACCGCCATCCACGGCGCAGCATTCCGTGGTGACAATTCCATGATTGAGTACCTTCTTGCTCATGGCGCTGACCTGCAAGTGACCAGCAAAGCCGGCGACACAGTGGCCGACTCAGCCAACGGACTCTTCGAGCACGCCTCAGTCCATCCGGACACCGTCGCATTGCTTGAAAAACTTGGATCGAAGAGCAACAACAACTGCCGCTCCAACGAGTGTGTCGTTCCGCCCAAGGCGGACCGCCCTGCGGCAGGATTGGCGAGAACAGGTTCCGGGCCGAACACTCCAGCTGTCGTCGCAGAACGTCCTGCAAGCGCACCCGAGGAGAAAAAGTAAGTCAATGTCACCGACAATGCTCAAGATCCGTGTCCTCGAATGCTCCTGGCCATCGGGACGAACGCCTGTCGAGTGGAGGCCGTTGTGCCTCCGCTCCATGCGTTGTTGTTGCCGCTGACTCCGTACTCCGCGGAGCCTAGGTGATGTGCTTGGAAGAGCGCATGCCCGGCTATGTTTTCACCCAGTCCCATCGGATCAAGCCAGCGTCTTGCCACCAGGCGAACGACTGTAAGTACCTCTTATTTGCCTATGAGAGCAGCACTGTGCCTGAGATCGGCCCGGGACCAAGAACCAATGACTGTAAGGAGCCTCTCATCGTGTACCGTCGAACGTCTATCGTGCTATTTCTTTTCCTTGCCTTCTCCGCAATTGGATTTGCGCAGAACACAACCGCCACGCTGCGTGGGACGGTGCATGATGCTTCGGGTGCAGCCCTCCCCGGTGCCGCCATCACGGTTACCAACACGGGAACTCACGCCGACTATAAGGTCGTCACTAACAGCAATGGCGACTACACCGTTGTCCAGCTGCCTATCGGCACCTATACGGTGACCGTCGCCGCCAAGGGTTTCGATACTGGCACGTACACCGGCATCATTCTGAACGTCGACCAGAATGCTCGCGTTGACGCTTCGCTGAAGACGGGCTCGGTCAACCAGACCGTTGCGGTGGATGCAACTGCCATTCAGATTCAGTCCGAAGATGCGGTCAATGGAAAACTCCTTTCTGGGCGCGAGCTACAGGAGCTGCCGAGCAACAACCGCAACATCTGGCAGGAGGCGCAGTATCTGCCGCAGGTCAGCGCAGACCCACCGTCGGACAGTCTTGCCAACCGCGGCGGCTTTATCGTTGCCGGCATCGTTGCTTCCAACAACAACTATCTGCTCGACGGCAATGATGACAACGACTGGACCACGGGCCAACCTACGCTTCGCCCTTCTACAGACGCTGTGAGCGACTACCGTATCGTCTCCGGCCAAGCACCCGCGGAGTACGGCAGCAAGAACGGCGGCCAGGTCGTCGTCAATACCCGCTCCGGTACGAACAACTGGCACGGTGGACTCTTCTTCTTCTACCGCGACGGCAAGTGGAACGCCCCTCTGTATGACTTTCAGTACCCCATCATTCCTGCTGTTCCGACCTCGGTGTCGCGACAGTTCGGCGGCTCGTTCGGTGGCCCCATCTTCAAAAACCGCAGCTTCTTCTGGGCCACCTATGAGGGCACACGCGCCGCAGAGGACCCTGGTGTGAGCGGCACAACTGCTCTCGACGCATGGAAGGGCGGAACGTACACCTCAGATGGCAACGCGCAGTTCACCACCCCCATCTATGACCCCACCACCGGCACGCAGTTTGCGCAGTCTTCGCCTGGCATCTGGGAGGTTCCTGCAAACCGCATCACGTCCGATGCCCAGCTCCTGCTCAAATATTTCCCGGAAGCGACTGGAACCCTGAATGGCGTGGGACAGTTTGCCAATCACCTGCCCAACACGCAGAATGAAAACCAAGCCACGTTGCGCTTCGATGAAAAGTTCGGCCATAGTGACTCCATCTTTGCCGTCTACTCCATCCTGAAGGGTTATGAGACGGGCACGGTCGGTGACTTTGTCGTCTCTAACGCGGTTGTCCCGGGCTTCGGCGCGGCCAGCCCGCATCTTTATCAGCACGGCACCATTGGATGGGACCACATCTTCACCACCAACCTGATCAACAGCTTCCGCATCGGCTTCAACCGCTTCGACGCGGGCTACTACAACCAGGACGCCAGCCAGGGCAACATCGTCGGTGCGCTTGGCCTTCCGCAGGGCGGCAACTACCTTGAACCGCCGACAAGCGGCAACACCGGGGTTCCCAGCATCGGTATCACCAGCCTTAGCTCGATCGGTACGGGCGGCAATCCCCAGTGGCGCGGCGATAACACCGTGCCTCTGACGGAGTCCCTGACCTGGGTCCACGGCAACCATACCTTCAAGACCGGCCTCTCCATCGTCGACTTCTTCAAACACTCCTTCTACATCCCGGCCGGCCGCGGGACCTACAACTTTACAGGCCAATACACAGCCGGAGGCGGCGGCACGAACGCCCAGACCGCATTCGCCGACTACCTGCTTGGTTATGTCTCGTCCGACAGCTACCAGACCGGTATTGAGGACCAGTATCCGATTCAGCACAGCGGCGGACTCTACGCTGAGGACGAGTGGAAGGTCGTTCCCTCCCTTACCGTCAGCTATGGCCTGCGCTGGGACTACTTTGGCCCCGTCCGCGAGGCGTACAACAACATCAGCTACTTCAATGCCGCCAACAGCGAGGTCTATACGGGCAAGGGCCAGGTCTATGACCTGAACAACAGCACAGGCCTGCTACAACAGGTGTCGACCGCTCCTGCGCGCCGTGACAACTACGCGGCGATCTACCATAACTTCGCTCCACGAATTGGCGTCGCCTATCGCGTCCACAACAGCGATCAAACGGTCATCCGTGGCGGCTTCGGAATCTACTACGGCATCCCCAGCATTCAAACATGGAACTCCGCGAACGGCCTGGGAACGCCGTTCCTGCTTCCGAAGTCCTTCACAGCTCCTACTCCCAGCGCCACCACCCATATCACCACCAATCCTTATCTGTTGGGTCCTACCGCTTTTGGAGCGGCCGGCACACAGCAGCTCAACTCTCTGGGCGTCACCACCATCGATCCGCACATCCAGACTCTGTACACCGAACAGTACAGCCTGGGAGTTCAGCATCAGCTTGGAAAGATCGCGCTGATTGAGGTCTCCTACCAGGGGTCACGAACGGTACATAACGTCAGCACCCTCAGCATCAACCAGCCAACCCTGGCGCAGCGGCAGGCCAATCCGGCCCTCTCCACCACTGTCAACAGCCTGCGACCGTTCAACACGATCGGCAGCGACTCCGCATGGGGATCGATCTCGGAACTCAGCAGCGATCTTAGCGCCAACTACAATAGCCTACTGGTACAGGCGCAGCGCCGCTTTGAAAACGGGCTCACCTTCCAGTCCTACCTGACCTATGCCAAGGCACTGGAAGAGGGCAGCCTGGTCAACGATCCAGCCTATCCCGCCTCCTATAACTATGGGCCTTCCGCCTACGATCAAAAGTTCCGTTCGGTGACCACCGGCCTTTACCACCTTCCATTTGGGGACGGTCAGCGCTTCCTGAGAACATCTCCCTACTGGGTTCGTTCCGTCGTTGGCGGCTGGCAGGCGACGACTGTTCTGACGCTGCAATCAGGTCGTCCGTTCAGCTCATCCACTAACGACACGTATGCGTCCTACACTGGCAACGGTGGCCATGCATTCATCAATCCTGGTGGAGGAAACCCGAACGCCAAGATCAACCCTCAAACCGGCCAGAAGACACACACTGTGACGAATTGGTTCAACACCGCGGCCTTCCGCTCCAACGATCCCGCCAACGGCACGAAGTTGAATAACAACGGAGCCACGGCCACCAGTGGGTATGTCTACAACTACGGTAACGGCGGCTATGACAACATCCGCGGCCCCGGGCTGCAGGACGTGGACTTCGGCCTGATCAAGGAAGTGAAGTTCCACTCCACACAGTCCGTGGAGTTCAAGGCAGAGGCCTTCAACCTCCTCAACCACCCGAACTTCATCAACCCCAGTGCCGCCTACGGAAGCACCGGTGCCAATGGCATCAGCTCCACCACCGGCGTTATCACGGCCACCGTTGCCTCTGGCACCGCGACGGCTACAGGTGCTAACCGCCAACTGCAGTTGTCTCTGCGGTACGCGTTCTAACGGAACGGACGCCCTGGATATCGCTGGCTATGTCGAGCAGCGATATCCGGGCGACAGTCTTTCAGGATCATCAACCGAATTTGAACGAACTACAAAGGGCATAAGCGATGAAACTTCATACAAACATCAAGACCGCTACAACGAACGTTCCTCTGGCCGGAACATTCCTGCTAGTTGCCATCTTCGGAGCGACGCAACTTGCGAAAGCCCAAACACCAGCCGGCACTCTACAGGGTGGAACGCAGGGATACCGCACGTCCCCGCCACCGAATCCCGCTCTCATCAAAGATGCGAAGCCGCCTAAGGATGTCGTCGACATTGAGCTGCTTACCTGGCCGGAGCTCTACAAGGAGATACACGAAGAAGGCAAGACCACGGCCATTGTATTCAACGGCGATACGGAACAGCGCGGACCGCAGGATGTCCTCGGCGGTCACACGTTCATCGCGCACGGAACAGCGGAGTTGATTGCGAAGAAGCTGGGCAATGCCCTTGTCGCGCCGGTCCTGCCGTTCGCTCTCGGTGGTGCCGATCCGAATCATCCGGGCGGGCTTGGCATCTCAGCGGAGACGTTCACCGCCGTGAACCAGGAAGTTGCGGAGCAGTTGATCCGCAACGGTTTCAAGAACATTGTGCTGATCGGCGACCACGGTGGCGGACAGAAGCAGTTGCACGATCTGGCGCTGAAGCTCGATGCGCAGTATGCACCGGAAGGCGTGCGCGTGATTTATACGGACGGACCCTACACCCAGGCAAATAATGAGTTCGACGCGTGGCTGGCGCAGAACGGCTATCCGCCGAGTTCCCATGGCGGGATTCCGGACACCTCGGAGCTGTTGTACCTGGAAGGCAATCATCAGTGGGTACGCAAGGAGTTGTTGCCGACTGCGCTTGGCGATCCAGTCCGTGCGGGCTTCGGTGGTGACGGCGGCGCTGGCGGCCGGCGTCAGGTTGGATCTGGCTCGGGACAGCCCTCCGCGAATGCTGCCGCGGGGACCTCGGCTCCAGTTACTCCGCGCATCAATAACGGAATTACCGGTGATGCGCGCCGCTCCACGGCAGAACTCGGAAAGCGATTCATCGACCTGAAGGTCGACGATGGAGTCGCTCAGATCAAACAGCTACTTAGCCAGCCGCCACAATAGGCAACTGGTTCAGTGCCCCCGCCCCCCACGGGTCGGTAAAACAGCTGATCGGCGATGCTGCCGTGCGCACCTCGCACGGCAGCATCGCCTACTGCTCACCCATAGAAACCTTTCGGAGTGAATATGCCTACCACCTCAACGAACGAAGAGACATCCACAGCAACGGGTTTTCTCGTCGCTCCCCGGTCGCTGTCCTTCCTGTACGAGCATCCCCAGTGGTTTGAACCGATCTTCGCAGAGCTGACCCGTCGTGGTGTTCCTTTCCATAAGCTTCTCGTCCACCAGCACTTCTATGCCATCGACCCCAACTGCCGGCCAGACTTCAAAGTCCTCTTCAATCGAATGAGTCCATCAGCCGATAGCCGTGGACACGGCTCCGGTCTGTTCCATACTTTGGCATGGCTCAGTCACCTTGAACTCCAAGGTGTTCGTGTTCTCAATGGGGCGAAGGCCTTTCAGTATGAGATCTCCAAAGCTCTGCAGCACAGCCTCATTCAATCGCTAGGGCTTGCTTATCTTCCCTCCCGGGTCATTCATCAGGCAAGCCATGCTCTGGCGGCTGCGGAAGGCCTCCGTTATCCCATCGTGGTCAAAGCCAATATCGGCGGCAGCGGCAAAGGCATCGTGCGCTTCGACACTCCCACGCAGTTACAGGCTGCCGTCGATGCGGGCACCATCGAGCTCGGCTACGACCACGTAGCGCTCGTGCAAGAGTTCATTCCTGCACGTGATGGCTATATCACGCGCGTCGAAACCCTGGGTGGAAAGTATCTCTACGCGATCAAGGTCTATTTCAGCGGCCGGACCTTCGATCTTTGTCCAGCCGACATCTGCCAAACCACGCGCGGAGAGGCACTCGAGAGCGCCTGCACCCTCGAAGCCTCCAAGGCCGGCCTACGTGTCGAAGGCTACACACCGCCGGATGAAGTCATCGCCGCGGTAGAGAGAATCGTTCAAGCGGCCGGCATTGATGTCGGCGGTATCGAATACATCGTCGACGACCGAGACGGGAAGATCTACTACTACGACGTCAACGCACTGTCCAACTTCGTTGCCGATCCTCTCCGCGTGATCGGGTTCAACCCGTTTGAACGGCTCGCCGACTTTCTCGAACAGGAGATTGAAGATGCCCGATAAAGGGATTCGTTTCGGCTACTGGATGCCGGTCTTTGGCGGTTGGCTCCGCAACGTGGAAGATGAACAAATGGAAGCAAGCTGGAGCTACACAAGCCGCCTCGCCCGCCGCAGCGAAGAACTTGGCTTTGACCTGTCGCTGATCGCTGAGCTGAACCTGAACGACATCAAAGGTATCGATGCACCGAGCCTTGACGCATGGTCGACAGCGGCCGCGCTTGCTGCGGTGACCGAAACACTGGAACTCATGGTGGCCGTCCGTCCAACCTTCCATCCGCCTGCTCTGCTGGCCAAACAAGCCGCCAATATCGACCGCATCTCCAACGGAAGACTTTCCTTGAACGTCGTCAGTTCCTGGTGGGAGCAGGAAGCACGCATGTACGGCGTCCACTTCGAGCAACACGACGATCGCTACGCCCGTACATCGGAATGGCTCGACGTCGTCAACGGTGCCTGGACGGAGTCGAGCTTTACCTATGCAGGCCGTTACTACAAAACGGAAGGAACCGTCCTCGAACCAAAGCCTGTCCGGTCTCCGCGTCCCACGCTCTACGCCGGCGGCGAAAGCGAAGCGGCCAAGAACCTCATCGCCCTGAAGTGCGACGCCTATGTGATGCATGGCGATTCTCCTGAGCATGTCGCGGTAAAGGTCGCAGATATGCGTGAGAGACGTGAACGCTTCGGCCTTCCGCCCATGCAGTTTGGCATCGCCGGCTACGCCTTCACGCGTGAAACCGAGTCGGAGGTCAAGAGGGAGATAAGCCGCATCACCGACGTGAAGCAGAACGCCAAAGGCTTCGCCAACTACGAGCAGTGGCTCCGCGGCACCCAACTGGAAAAGAAGATGTCCATCGAGGAGTACTCCGTATCCAATCGAGGTCTGCGCTCAGGTCTTACAGGCACTCCGCAGCAAGTCCAGGACCGCATTGGCGAGTTCGAACGAGCAGGCATCGACCTCCTGCTTCTCCAATTCAGCCCACAACTTGAAGAGATGGAACGCTTCAGCGACACTGTCATCCAACCGGTGGCCATCGCCTGATGCACTATTTGGAGATCAATCAAATGCCCCACTTTCGTCGCTTCACTTCCGCGTTGCTGTTGGCGATTCTTTTCGTCGCCGGTTGCAAGCATCAGCCTTCGAATGAACTTCGCGTGGGTGTAACACCCGGTCCCGCGGAAGAGATCCTCCATGCAATCGAACCCGGCTTGGCGGAACGAGGAGTTGTCTTGAAGATCGTGCCGTTCACAGATTACGTGCAGCCGAACCTTGCACTTGCCAGTCATGATCTGGATGCCAATCTCTATCAAAACGTCCCGTTCCTCGATCAGTTCAACCACGATCACTCCACCGGCCTCGTCACTCTCACGAAGGTTTACCTACCGCTCATGGCCATCTACGCTGGCAAGACCACATCATTCGCCACCCTTCACGATGGTTCTCGCATCTCGTTACCCAACGATCCTGTGAATCAGGCGCGTGCGCTGCATCTCCTGCAAACCGCAGGCCTCCTCACCTTGAACGCAACGGCAGGCAACAAGACGGCCTTGACTGACATCAAGGAAAATCCCCATCATCTGCAGCTAGTGGAACTCGATGCCTCACAACTGCCACGCAGTCGCGACGACGTGGATCTTGCCGTGATCAATGCGAACTTTGCACTCGACGCCGGTCTCAACCCAATCAAGGATTCCTTATTCCACGAAACCGCTGACTCGGAGTATGCCAACGTTCTTGTCACCGATTCCACCCATGCTTCCGACCCTAAACTACAGAAGCTGTCACAGGCTTTGCGGTCACCTACGGCGCAGACGTACATCACAACTCACTACCAGGGGGCGGTCCTTCCGGCCTCATGATGATGACCATGACCTATCAGCGTCGGCCGAATGAATTTGCCGAGGAGCCCTTGAGCGCCTTGGATCGTGAGCCTTTGTCTGTTGCGGAAACGATGGAAGCGCGCCTTCTGCTTGACGAGGCCGTCGTGCTTCGTGACGTTCATAAATCGTTCCTTGCAAACGGACAGCGGCATGAGGCGTTGCGCGGAATCGACCTTCGCCTTAAGCGGGGCGAGATTCACGGAATCCTC
>Ga0116231_10012529_pt1 | contig 12414 bp, 13 predicted proteins | sample S1TSphgellanicum_2_FD_89695 | JGI IMG/M metagenome (GOLD analysis project Ga0116231, IMG submission 89695) | Host-associated microbial communities from peat moss isolated from Minnesota, USA - S1T2_Fd - Sphagnum magellanicum MG | ecosystem: Host-associated > Plants > Peat moss > Unclassified... | reverse complement strand
TTGGTGCTAACCCCGGAGGGGGGTTTGGTTTGAGGGTAGTTTGAATAATAAAAATTTAAAACGCTGGTAAAAAATATTTTTTTTTGTTTTTTGTGAGAAAAAAAAAAAAAGGTGGGGGGGGGGGGGGGGGGGGGGGGGGGGCATAAGAGGGTGGTAGGGTTATTTCATGAACTAATAAGGCCAAGGGGAGAGAGGGCACGAATGTTTTTCAAAAAACAAAACACTGGGACTATTTGAGGGGGTTTGATTGGAAACAATGTTTTTTACTACAAAAATTTCGCCCAATGGTGACCCCGAGATTAACCCCTTCACCCTCTCAAAGGGTTTTTTTATAAAAAATTTCAATAATTTAACAAAAAAGTTAGAGTAAAAAGGGGGAGTTCCTCATATTTCAATTATCTCTTCCTTCAACACAATTTTGACAAAAAAAAAACACACTTCCTATAGCCAAACTTAGTGAAATCCTCCTATAGATGACAAAGAATGTGGCTACATCAAAAAATAAAAACATTGATTGGAAGGGCCAGGTGACATTTGGAGGGGTTGGGGGAAGGTTTTTGTATGGTTGGTTTGAGGATCATCACTTTAGGGCACTTTGAATACCTATCTATTTAGGTGCCTGTTTAACTTAGTTCTTATTATCAAGGCACACAAGAGGGAAATGAGAAAAAGATAGGGTGAAACTCAAGGAAGCATCAAAATCTCGATGCATTTATGAGTTTCACCCTATATATATTTCTTTTGTTTCAGCTCACTTGTTGTTTTTGACTGTGTCGCAAGCTTTTGCCAAACACAAAATGAGAACCCTGAGTTTTGGTGACTTTATAGATAATTTTATTGGATGGTTTCAAATTTTAATGCATAGCACAAAGTGAAGGGGGGGATTGATGTTGTGCAATGGAGACAACATGTTAAAGGTCGGACAATGGCAATAAATTGTAAAATCCAAGGCATAAGAAAAATAAGTTGCAAAATTCAAAATCATGCGATGAAGGCAAAAAGCTTGATGGAGACTGGAGACATGGAGAATGGAGACCGATGAAAAGCAAAACCCTAAAGCATTAAACCCTATGTCTGGATCGAGAATTGGGTTTAGATAAAAGCTTGGTTTTGGTTCCAGTTCTAAACCTAACCAACCCAACTGGGTCCAGTTATAATTTTTTAAAAATAGAAAACTAGAGGTTAGGTTCCTAGGCAAGTCCCTTCCAATCTTGTATCGAGGTTAGGTTCGTATGTCAGTTCTCTCATCTTGACAAATTCCCCAATTCCGGTTATTGAGGTTTTGAGAATTTGAATAGGTTCTGGTTTGGGTATTTGGAACTGGAATCAGAACGGACGGTTCTAACCGGCCAAACTGGGTACCCGGTGAACACTGGAAAAATTACAACATATCTATTATGGGATTGTCCAAAACTTTGATATTTTAATTTTAATTTTAATTTTTAATCTTTTGTCTGTTCCCAATGTGTTCCCAAAAAGTTCTCAAGATGCTTCCATCAGGTTCTCACCACTGTTCCCAGGTTCTCAATGTGTTCCCCAAGATGTTCCCACTTCCACCTTTTAAAAAAAAATCCCATATTGTTTTTGCCCACGGTTCAACTTTCATGTATATAAATCAGGGCAGAAACAAGGGAATGGGGCAGCAGTCAAAAAGGTTTCTAATTTGGGCAGGGATGCATATTTAGGCTTCCATGTTAGGGAGTGCCCCCATATTCCAAAAATATTGGTGATGGACCAATCAAACGAGTCCTTGTGAATTTATTTTTAAAAATCTTTTTTTGTGGGCTCACTAAACCATCCTATTCCTTGACCTGTTCCTTTTTTTCGTCGCCGCCCGGGAGTCTACGGGACGAAAAACGAATAAAACATTATGGCTGCCCTGCCCGGTGAAGTGCGTCGGTAAGTGGCCCCACCAGTTCACCACTGGGCAGCGGGCTGATCTTCGCAAAAAACAGCGCGGCCGGCGGGCGTCCCTCCATCCGCCTCTCAACAACAACGACGAGCGCAAACTGTGGAGAGCGGAAACACAAGCAGAAACAAGGGATACTTACAGACTAGCGAGCGAGAGAGAGAGCGAGAGAGAGAGAGAGACAGAGGGAGAGAGAGACAGAGGAGCACATCAAACTGAGACTGAGGATCGGGCTATGGCGGTTCTCTCTTCTTTGCACCTGTCCAAATTACTCAATCTCCAGCCCTTTCTTTCCACTGTAACTGTCATCACTCCATCAGCCTTCATCCTCACACAAGGGGAGGAGGAGGGGGAAAAAGAGGAGCAAACAAGGCTTGACGAACTCCCAACAACCATCTCCCAGGGTTTCTAACTCTGGTGGGGGAGAGACAGACACAGTGAGCAAAGCGCTGCTCAGACTGCAGCAAATCTGGTTTGTCTTTCATGTTTCTTTTCACAAGCACTTTTGTTTGTTTGTTTGTTTGGTTGGTTGCTTCTTTTAGATAAATTTTTTAAAAAAAATAAATCTTTTTTTGGAGGTTTGTTTTGGTGTGCATTTTTTCCTTTTATGATTAGGTTTTTTTTTCCCCCAGGTTTTATTCTGGTGTGTTTGATTTTTGTTTCTGGGTGCTCTCATGGCATCGTCAAGGTAGTTGGAAATCTTTGATCTTGAGCCTATTAGGGTTTTTCTGTATTGCGGTCTTTTGAAGCATCTGTGGGTGGGTTTTGGAGTATGAAGTTAGCATGAAGAATTTCTCGTTCATAGTATTATCAGCATGTGAAATGAGTGCTTTTTCATTTGAGAATTTGATGCGCACATGTGGATTGTGTTCTTTTTCTTTATTTGAGAATTTGATGCAGATGTGATGATGATGATGATGATGATGATGATGATTATCTATCAGTAGTATATAACCTGGAAATAGTTAGGGTTTGAGGCAGGCAGGGTTTGAAGAAGCATCATCAGAAGAAGAAAGTATGGGAGACTATGGATTGATATCATCATGTTGTTTTTGGTTGTTGTACTACTATGTGGATGGGGATATCTGACTGTAGTGTGTATGTTCGTCTATGTGTGTTTGTTTTGCATTGTGATAGAAAGAAAGAACTCTGGGACTCCACCAAAGTCAACAGAAAATATGAGCCTTGAGGTTGACCTGACGGGGGATGGAGGTGTCTTGAAAAAGATCCTCCGGGAATCCAAACCAGGAGCCTTGCGCCCATGTGAAAACCTTCCTAATGTGGATGGTGAGCCCATCATTTATTAATGTGAAGCATCAAATCTTCTCAAATTGGTTTCCTTTTGAACTGTTTGAGTAGCACTCCTGTGAGCCCACTCCCAAATTACAGAACTACTGAACAAGATGATGCACTTACTTTAATTCAGGAAAAAAATTGCTGCTTTGTTACTGCCGATCCAATTTCTATTCATGGTTACTCAACTTGTAAGTGTGGAGGGTTCTCCATACTTATGTGGGTATGATTCTTGCTGCAGATGCAAGTTAAACTAAGAATGTTGCTTGCTACACCTTCAAAGATGTTGAGCACAAGCCTGACTGCCAAGTGTTTCATTTGGGTTCATAGATAGATCCAGATGCTTTGCAAAGATGATGACCATTTGATGGGACTGTACTTTCCTTAATGGTTGTGCAGTGCAATATGAGGGCAAGCTTGCAGACACAGGTGAAGTTTTTGACTCCACCCGTGATGACAATACTGTTTTCTCCTTTGAGGTGGGCAAAGGGAGTGTGATTCGTGCCTGGGACATTGCCATCAAAACCATGCAGGTGAGAATAAATGAGTGCCTGCTTTCAGGGACTATTTGTATGACTATGTTTGTTGTTTATGCACTCAGAAGAGTTTGGGCCCTCTTCTTATGGCAACACTTCCTGATTCCAACAAGACTTAACAAAGTGTAATGGAATTTGCATTAGCCAAACAAAACTTGAGTTTTCACCTGTTGTCAGTTTTGACAGATATGATGTTGTCATTATGCGGATCTATTGTCAGCTAGTGTCTTGCTAACATATGTAACCTCAGGAAGGGCTCTACCCAATACTTTCCCTGTGGTCTTGGTTTGCTCCATTTGATTTATTGAAGACTTTTTTAGTTGTTTGCATGTCAGTCTCTTTCTGTAACTAGAGGTGAAGCATTCCATTTTCAAGTTTTGTTTCATTCCTACCTTTGATCGTGTTAGCTCTGCTGTGCTTCCTTGGTACCATTCATATAAGGTTTGCTATAAAGAATGATCATGACCAGTTCTTTCTTTTGCTTCTGGAAATGTGACAGAATCTCAGGGTGCAGAATTTGTATAGTTATTGTTTGCCTGGAATTGTTGTTTGCCCTGTGAAACAATGATTACCTTCAACATGTTGTCATGGTGGAGTTTTCTCTGCAATCTCATGGATTTGATGTACAATTTATAGAAGAATTCAACTAGGACTTACGAACTGTCTTTTTCTTTTGTTTTGGACCAAAGGTTGGTGAAATTGCTCTCATCACTTGCAAGCCTGATTACGCATATGGAAAAAGTGGAGCACCACCTGAGATACCACCTGGGTAAGTGTTCTCTCACTTGACATTTGGGAAGTTGAATTGGAGATCAGGGTTAGTAGGCAGATGGCTGTCACCAACAAGTGGGATTCGGTTCCTTTATTGTTCATGCTACTGATCCTGGAGTAATGCTGGAATAGTAGCTCAACTAGTATTGTATACTGTGGCTTCTTCCTAGGCCTGCAGTGTCAGACTCTAGCTCATTCTTTCCACTCTGTGGGTTTTCTTGGTGCAGAGCAACATTGGTGTTTGAGGTGGAGCTGTTGGCAGCCAGGCCACCAAAGGGATCAACTCTTAACAGTGTTGCTGCAGAAAAGGCTAAGCTTGAGTATGCGTGCTACTAACTTCTATGTTCTTGTCATATCATGTCATCATATCCTTAAGTGGGGTTTCCTGGTAGAAAATGTGGTCCTAGAACAGGAAGATTACAGGTAACTACATTTGATGTATGTAGTATTGATCAATCTGCCGCCTCCACTTCTCTAAGTTCTGTTATTCTGTGTTTCGTCAAGAACATTTTCTTGGAACATTTGAACTGGATCTCAGATTGCTGCTGGCACTGTGCAGTTTGTATAGAGGACTTTTCAGTACAAAGGTTTGTGTGTGGTTTTCTTTCTGCAAAGTATTTTGAGGTTTGCAAAGCTGCCTGACAAGTTTATTACGTATGGGGACAGGATGATACGAAAGGAGAGAGACATAGGGGCTGCCAAGAAAGAAGAAGACAAGAAGAAGAGGGAAGAAGCAAAAGCAGCAGCTGCATCCCGCATGCAGGCAAAACTGGATGCCAAGAAAGGTGCTGGCAAAGGAAATGGGAAAGGCAAGGCAGGAAAATAATGGAACCCCAAAATTTGCCCTTAAAAAAAATTTGTACTGAAGGACGGACTGTTGGATTCCTCAGTTTGAGGACAAAGGAGGCAACTGACTCTGATAACTTGTGTTTTTTTCTCTTATTTTGAACTTCAAAAAACTCCATATCTTAAATGTACGTACTTTTACAAAAGTCTCTGATTGGCTTTGTTATTGGTTTAGTAACATGTTGGTTTTGATTATTATAAGCAAAGAACCTCCTATGACATGTAATTGGGTATTGGGTTTCACTACTTTTCTCCTTTCTTTAGCTACCCATTTACTACAGTATTATCTCGAGGTATATGAATACTGATGTTTTCTTTAAGTGATTTTCCAATCAAGAACACACAATGCAGTCTGAGTGATTTACCACTTTGATGGTTCTTTCTTTACTTCCATGATCTGAAAGTATTTGGAGACCTGATTTTATGAGGCATTCTCTCTCTCTCTCTCTCTCTCTCTCTGTGCTGATGTTTTTGCTCATCAGGTGAATGAAATAGTTTCACAACTTTTGTTTGAGAGAATGAAGGGTGCATGGAGGCTGACCGTTTTGGATGAAATCTGGCTGATGCAGGGATGTTGGGTGGATGCATATGTTGTAGAAATGTATCAATCTTGGATTCACCTTTCATTACCTTAATTGAATGATTCTCTTTTCTTTGGAAAATAGTGCAGTCAAGTAGTAATCCACCAAGAAATGCATGAATTGTTTTTGGTGGAAATTTGGAATCCTCTAAAAGATAGATTTCTGGCAAGTACATGTAATTTTCTCTGAATTTGGAAATTACAACAAAAAGATTCGATTTGGACTCATTCATAGAACTGAATAAGAAGTTTATATTTGGTATATTTTTTATACAAAAATAACATTGGTTCAAAATAAGGTCCTTAAAGATTGTTTTGGGTGGTGAATATTATAGACAGTGAAGAAAGTAAATCAGGATCCCAAACTGCTTTTGAATATGTTGAAGAGAAAAGGCGGTTGATTTTTTTAAAACTATTATTTGATCTATAAATAAATTATACATATCTATTAGTTATCAAAAGTTTGCCATCTTCATAAATCAATGAAGACAAAATATTGATATTAATCTCATTTACAATTAGGTAGAAAAACAAGCTCATTACACTTTTCTCAAAGTCATACCTAGTCCAGCTTTCTTGTATATTTTTTTAGCACTTGTGAAAGTGCAATAAAACAGTTTGATCCTGATTGTGACACTCAATGCAAATTAATTAAATAATTTAATACTCACATAACCATTTTGATCTGTTTTGAAGGCGTAAAGGTGCCTGGATTTTTCCTTTGTATTTTCAGCTCCCTCACCTGCCTGAATAAACCTGTTTCCAGCAAGCAGGTTCTTCTGCAGTGGAAGGTACCAGCCAGGCTGTACTGGGATCTTCTGACCAGCGGAAGGGACTAGCCAGCCTGTCATTATTCTAAAAAGTGAAAAAAATTCCCAGCTCTGCTTTCCGTAAAAAAAAAGGACTTGAATACAGGCCCTTCCGTGATTTTCAACTTGTTCCCTTGGCCTACCAGCCTTGGGCAGGGATCTGAAATCATGGAAGGGCCTGTACTCAAGCCCTTCTCCTATACTTAAAAAACAATTCCATCCTTATTTTGGCTACTTAAAAAAGCATTCTATCGTCTAATGACTCTTCCTTTTACTACAACTTCAAATTTCCAACTAAAATTTTCCATTATTGAATCTAGAACTTCTCATCTAATCAAGATGCATACACTTCTATGCAACATGCTCATCAGTCAAATCTACATATAACATATCCTTTAGACATCAATCGCACATCATTGAGTTGAGTTTGAGCCAAAATTTGATGCCCAAATCCTACCCCAAGTGCAAATTTTTGGAGAGCAAAGCTGTGCACCAGAATTTTGGAATTTGATTTCTGGTTTTCTTCTTCTTGCAGATGAGGAGGATCGTAGTCTGTAACACAACAGAAGTTGTACTGGCACAGTGATATTGCATTGTGAATGGATCAATAGGAGGAGTAGGAGATCTAAGCTAGAGTAAAAGAACATTAGAAAAACCTGATTAGTTCAACTAGGTGAAGACCTAAAGCACTATCAAGAAGAAAAGACCAAAAACATGATCAAGAGGAGCCAATTTCGCAAGAGGAGAGAACCATAAAAGTTCAATTAGGAGAAAATTAGAAACGCCATTAAGAAAAGTTGAGTTCAATTAAGAGAGGACCAAAAACACCATCAAAAGGAGTAGAGCTCAACTAGGAGAGGACTAGAAGCATCATCAAGAAAAGTCGAGCTCAATAAGAGAAAGATCAAAAACACGATCAAAAGGAACCAAACTTAGTTAAGAACACACTAAAAACACAACTAAGAGGGTGAGAAGAGGACCATAATCATGGTTAGGAAGAGTTGAACTCAATGAAAGAAGATGACGCGTTCCCAAGAGGGGCGTGCTGAAGCTCTAGGATGGGATTAGGAAGAGTGACAAGCTATTCACTTATTCGAACCTACATAAAACCAACCAATAAATTAGTTAGTTCACATTCTGGAGCACCCTTGGTGCTAAGACAAGCCACGGGCAACTTTGGACTCATTTGACTCACCACGGCTCGGACTTGAGGAAGCTACCACCTTCCCCCATATAGTATACTCTGCGCCTCTCTGCGGCACCCACATCCAAATGGCTTTTTGTCCTGGGACTCCTAATGAGGAGTCCCGAAACTATCTCAGTTTGGACTCTTGGGATTTTGCACGATCATAACTCTTTGCTCAGACTTTCGATTGGGATGAGGTTTCAAGCAAAGTTGTAGCTCTCCTTGAGAGCTTTCCAAGAGTGTGTCGCACTTCACCTGCACGCACCAGGGTCGGGTCGATTCTCGACTTTTAGTGCTCAGGAGTCAAATTGCTAATTTTTGCCATAACTTATGCTGCATATGTCCAAATGGCCCATGCAAGGCCATTTTCGACATCTACACTTCAATAACTTTCCAATGATATAAGGAACACCCCAATGCGAGGTGTTTTGACCCTTGCAATCGAACTTTAAAGTTTCAGGAGTCACGGAGGATTCCCAAGTCCCAATTTCGAAAGTGTGAGTTTCATCCTCACATTTCCCTCAAAGTAAGGTTGGGACAGAAGGACTAGAAGCACAAACAAAAAAATTCAAATTTAACTAAGCAAACACCAAAAACATAATCAAAAAGATCTAAACTCATATAGGAAAACATTAGAAGCACCATTAAGAGGGTGAGTGACGCACTCCCAAGTCCTTAGTTAGCCCCAAGTTGGGGCTAAGTCACTCAAGTTGCGGAATCTCTGGGACTCGGGGCACGCTCCCAGCTTCCAGCACTAAAGGGGGTGAGAGGGGCGTGCTGAAAGCTCCAGGATTAGACTAGGAAGAGGGTCAAGCTTATTCAATTATTCGGTCCTGCATTTAAATCCAAACAACAAGTTGGTTAGAACTCATTTTGCACATTTTCAATGTTGGGACAAGCCGCGGGTGACCTTGGATTCACTTGACTCACCACAGCCCGAACTCGGGGGAAGCCACCACCTTCCCCCATATGGTATTCTCTGCAGCTCTCCATCGCACTTGCATCCAAATGGCTCTTTTTCCCAAGACTCCCAAAGTGGAGTCCCGAGATTGTCTCGGTTTGGACTCCCGGGACTTTGGGCGTTCATAACTTCTCGCCCTGAATTCAGATTGGGACGAGGTCTGAACCAAAGTTGTAGCTCTCCTCAAGAGCTTTCCAATGGTGTGTCGCACTTCACCTGCACACATCGAAATTGGGTTGATTCCCGACATTTAGTGGTCGGGAGTCAAACTGCCAATTTGACTCCCGACCTTTCTTTCGACCATAACTTGTGCTGTAGATGTCCAAATGACTCATGTGAGGCCATTTCGGACATCTACACTTGAAGACCTTTCCAACGATATAAAGAACGCCTTAATGCAAGGTCTTTTGATCCCTGCAATCGCGCTTTGAATTTTCAGGAGTCCCGGAGGACTACCAAGTTTCATTTTCGGGAGTGTGAGTGGCGACCTCACACTTCCCTCAAAGTGGGGTTGTGACAGTGAGGAGGACTATAATCACGATTAAAAGGAGCTAAACTCAATGAGAGGAGGATTAAAATTACTTGATCAAGAAGATCTAAGTCAGGTAAGAAAAAAATCATAACTTGATGACTAGTAAAAGAGGTGTAGAAAATGTGTTCGTGAGGAGGATCCAAGCTAGGTAAGTAGACAACAAAAATATGATGACCAATAAAAGAGGTGTAGAAAATGTGTTGGTGAGGAGGATCCAAGTTACGTGAGTAGACAACCAAAACTTGATGACCAATAAAAGAGGTGTAGAAAATGTGTTGGTGAGGGATCCAAGCTTGGAATTGCAGCTAGCCTTCAATAAAGCATTGGCACCCACAATTTTTGAGAATTACTTCTCAAGATTGAGTTTAAGGTTTGGTGAATGGGAATGCATACACCCCGTTGATTTAGAAGCCCTAAACTTGATTAATTATTCACCGCATGATTAAAATTGAACAATTGTTTTGATAAATATGATTAGTAAATTTTTCATCCATCGTTGTGATGGGGTAGGTGAAGTTTGGTAGTCAACATATTACTATTTGGTAATAAGTGTCAAAGCAAGTTATCATGGGCTGCCATGTGTTTGACTGAATTTTTTTTTCCGGTTCTTTACAACCCCAACTTTGAAAGGGCATATCTTTCTCATTTTTCATCCAAATGGAACAAGTTCAAAGGCTGTGGGTGCGCAATCTAGCGGTCTACACTTTATCTTGAGACCTCAGACAGAAAGGAGGTCACCTGAATGAGAGATCGGTGATCGAGACACTAAGTGTTTAGTCATTGGCCAGTTTACCCTAAATAACTATGCTCGTTATTACTCGGTTGTGGATGAACCTCAACTGAGTTAATATTTGGTTTCACCTTGGTAACCAATTCTGTGAGAAATAGGTCTCATATATAGGTAGATAGGTAGGAAAATAGGTAACTATTAGGTAAGTGGATGCTCTATATACACAGGTAAGGGCTGCTTTTACTACCTACATACTAACAACCTTCTTGTTGGTTGTTAGTAGGTAGGTAGGAAAAAAAAAAAAAAAACAACTGAGCTAGCCACCATGGTTAGTTAGGGAACTGGAACTCAACAGAAAATTAGGGAACAGAACTCAACAGAACTGACCCTTTACCATTCATCCTTCATGGTGCACTGGTGGGTTCTGGTTCACTGTGGCCCTCTGAATGCATTTACATCCGGCGGCAGTTGGATCTGCTCCATCGGAGTTCAGGAGACAAACGCTGCAAACCCTAATTCCTGAGAAAGGCCACGAAGAAGAGAAACATGCAGAAAATCTGCAAACCCTAGTTTCTGACAAAGGCCCTGATAATGAGAAACATGGAGAAAAGCTGAAACCCCTAATTCCTCAGTGAGAAAGGCGAGGAGGCGGAGAAACATGGAGAAAGAGAGCGAAGAGAGGAGAAGACGAGGAGAGAACGAGTCATTGATGACAAAGGACGATCTTGACTCTGTCTCTGCGGCTACGGCCACCGTTGCTCAGCAGTTACACAATCTTTTGAGTCCCTCAGATGTCGATACTCTCAAGCATCAGCAGCTTCTCATGTAAGTACTTTGCTTCTCGTTGTTCCTAACCTTTTACCTCCCGCGCCAAACGAGAAGCGAGGGGAGAAGGAATACCGCTGCTGCGTTCTAAGATTCCGTGCGTGTCCGTAACTGTTTCCTGGTTACGCAATCATGCCTGAACACAAATCATTTGCTTTGTAAGCTCTGAAGTTCTTCTTACTGCATCATCAGAGATGCAGTGCAAGACTTGATTATGTCTGCATTTGTTTTTCTTGAGTTATGATGCCTGAACAGACAAGTTCCGGTGGCAAACACATGGATGGATTTTGCTTTCATAATTCAATGAAAAGAATTTCTTTTTTGCAAGCTTTTCGATTAGGGTTTGGTTCCATTTCTGGACAATGTGATCAGATTCATTCCTTCCTCTCTAACATGATCAAAGCAGCAACCTGCAATTGTGTTGGAGGACAAGTGTTGGATTGACACTCAAAGATTAGGATTGACAAAGCTTGGTTTGCCTTCCCATGTTGATGAGAATGTGGTCAGACTGGGACGGCTGCAAGATAGCAATGCGGTATTGTCACACTTCAATGAGTTTTCAGAAAGGAGTTTTGTTGCAGTGGCAAACAATTTTTCACACAACACACGGCTTTTGAAATCAATGAAGAATGATTTGGACTATGTGTTTCATAAAATCAGGTCAGACTTATGGATTGTCCTCTACTGATTTTTGTCTTCTTTTTCAATCCCATTTTCTGACTTTCTGTAACTTTTATGCCCTAACAGCATTGTTCTTTAATGAATGAGCCAGTTTTTTTGGGAAATGTTTCTTGTGTTTCAAAAGCATCTTTCCACTGCTTCGGAGCTTCTTTTTGGCAAAAGAGATTATTGATTTAGAACCATAGCTTCTGACAACTCTCTCTGAGAAGAAAACACATTCCAGTTCCTCAACTTTGTAGTATGCTACCAATGGATGGGAGTTCTCTGGTCAGTGAAGTATTCTGGTTATGATGTCGAAGTTAACCATGATGTTACTGATGTTGTGTTTCCGCAGTTCACTAAAAAGCCGAATACAAAAGCAATACCCACATGCATTCAAAGACACTGTTGCTGCTTTAGACACTGATGATCAACCTGATCTCAATGTTCCCCAGTGATGCCATGTTTTGGAATTCTCTGTGCAATGTGCAAAAGAATACTTGTATTCCACAAATTGATATAGTTTCAGTGCTCCCAAGGGTCACTTCTTATTCTGGCTTGGATACTCAGTTTTTTATCCTAGTGAAAGAACATCAGCTGATTTGGAGATGTAAAGTTCACACCTGTGATTTTAGCAACTGATGTGCCATTAATCTACGAATTCTTCCTTCCTTTGCCACTTCAACTTTTGTTTTTTTTCCAGACGGATATCTGGGCATATAGAAGAAGCTTCAAGGAGATGATCCAAGATGTCAAGATTTCTCCTTAGTAATTTC
>Ga0116231_10012528_pt1 | contig 12416 bp, 7 predicted proteins | sample S1TSphgellanicum_2_FD_89695 | JGI IMG/M metagenome (GOLD analysis project Ga0116231, IMG submission 89695) | Host-associated microbial communities from peat moss isolated from Minnesota, USA - S1T2_Fd - Sphagnum magellanicum MG | ecosystem: Host-associated > Plants > Peat moss > Unclassified... | reverse complement strand
TTTTTTTTTTTTTTTTTTTTTTGTTGTTGTTTGTTTTTTTTTTTTTTAGGGGTTGGGGTTTTCGCTTTGTTCTTATGAAGTTCCCAATGTGTTCCCCAACATGTTCTCAATAGCTCCTCTCTAAGTTATCTCCTATCCTTTGCCCCCATGTATTTATTATTACTCTTGTAATCTACATAAGTAGCCCAAAGGAGGAGTTTACAACATATCCATTTTGGGACTCGTCGAAGCTTAATGGATTTTTTTTTGAATGTGGCCAATCAAAGATGACCATCACAAAAGAAAAATATTGAACTTCGGGTACCCTCACAACTAATTAATACGAGTCACAATATCTATCTATAAAGCAAGGTTGTTTGTTTGTTTTGGTTGTCGTGTTGAGATCTCTCAAACCATCATGGCTCCTTTTGCCATGTTCTTGATACCGTTAAAAAGCTATCAATGAGTTGGTTTCTTAAGGTTTCAACCTACCATGAAGATGTTGTTGAATATTGAACATTTTTTTTTTAATTTGGAAAGATTGTATAACCAATCCACACTTGGGCCAACGACACAAAAAAACGACATTAGTAAGTATTACTATAACATAAGCTATCCTCTCACAAATAGTTATATGTGTTTATGTAAAAGGTTAAGATATTTGCCTACTCCCCAACTCCTCCTTGGTAGTTGGATTTAGAGATTCACATCACACCCACAAATGTGAATCACCTCACTTCAAAAAATATTTGCATAAATACAAAATTATTATAATGTGATCTTCATTTGCACCTTAATTCTCTCTACACATAGGTGTGGGCTTTTTAATAGTGGGTTGAACATTTAAAAATAACGATGTTCACCTTAAAAACCCTTTTGCCATCATTTGATCAAATTGTTTATCGTTGAATAGTGGATGAGCAAAGGACATGGAAATGTATTTTAAGGTGGATTAACTCAATCTTTTAGTTTTCATCAATGGTGAGTAGATATCAAAACCTAATTTGAATATCAATTGGGTATCAAGCATTAAAAAATAGGTATCAAATTTGTTTATGCCCAACTTAATACCGTGACCCCAAGTGTCTCTTGCGTGAAAACCAATTATGATATTGAAAAACCTTTCAATCTCTTTAAATTTGTTGATATCCAAAATGAGGTGGAAAGGTGCAAAAAAGGTTAAGATCTTAAGCTTTAGTTGGAGGCCAAGTCTAAGGGGTTCATGTAGTTAGTAGCAGCATCCAAAGATTTAAGGTTCTCTTTTTTCTTAAAGCTTTGCTTCTAAAGTGCAATGGTACTTTTAGGTCTTGGCTTCTTCTTCTTGGAAATAAAAAGTGCCCACAAGCTAACTCTATCTCCTTCACTCATTTTTCAAATTTTACAATGCATTGATGCATTTAGCTTTTGCATTTGGTGAAGTTCTTATGTTTTTTTCATTTGTGCTTCACTTTTTAGTTCTCAAGTCTTTTTTTCCTTTTTACAGTTTTTTTTTGGTTTCTTTTTTTCCTCTTTCCCTCCTTTTCTTTCTCTCTTTCTTTCTTCTCTTTGCTCCCCTTTTGTTTTTCTCACTTAGTCACACATTCCTTCATGTTGCTAGTCCTTCATTCCTTCATTCAAAAATCATTTTTTTTCCTTTGTCAATTAGTGTTATGCATTTTCACTCTTTGCTAACTTTCATCTCCTTTGCTAATTTTACATTGATGTCCCCCAAGCTTGTTTCATGTCATTTACATTGCCTCTCTCCTCCTTGCACTTTGCCACTTGTTATGCATCATTAGTGGTCTTTTTTAGTTTCCTCGATGTTTGTTTCTTAATATCAACAACATGTGTCCATAGTCATATAATGTGCACAAGCCATAGCAATTTTTAAGTTGGCTATTGGTGGGGGTTCCTCATCTCTTTCACACATCATAGCTAGTGCATCTTTGTCACTAGTCGATTTGTGATAGATGACAAAACTTTCATCCTTAAGTTTTTTTTGGTATTGTTGATTGTCATTTTGTGTTCATGAGTCCTCTTTGCATAGGGTCTTCACCTAATTTTTGTTGATTGTTTGCTCTTGTTTTTTCTTTGGGTTGTGTCTACTTGTGTTCTCATTTGCCTTGTACTTTTGTTGGATGGGTTCCATCCATGATTTTTATTTACAAGGTCTTTCTTCTTACCACCTACATCCCCCCTTCTCCTTCTTGCTACAAGTCTTAATATTCATCAAGATGATGCTCCCCTATCTACATGTCTTGCTAATGACATTGCACCACCATCTACAACAAATAAATGTTTTGTTAAACTTTTACCTTTTTTCTTTTTTTTTCTTATTAGTTTAGTTTTTGTTTGTTTGTTTTATTTACATATTTATGTTTGTTTTTAATGTGTTTGTAAATTTTGTGTATGTTTATGTGTTTGTGTGTTTTTCGTATGTGTTTTTGCATTTCGTTTCTTATTTGTGTTGTTTAATTTTTATGTATGTTTGTGTCATTGTATGTTTTTTTTGTATATACACTTTTTTATTTTCGTGTTTTTTGTAATTTGCAAACTTATATAATTTTTTGTTTGCGTGCAAGATTTTTTTTCTCTCATCATGACAACATGAGAGGAGAAAAAAGTGAACATAATTCATTATTTGTAATTTTAAAAACCCTAAACCCCAATCTTGACCTTTTTTTAATTATTATTTTTTGTAAATGCATGTAATTGTTACATTTGTATATTTATGATTTTTTATATTTTTCCTTTAAAATTTTGTTTAATTTTCTCCATTTCTTGGTAATTTTTTTGTGAAAACTACAAATGGATTAGTCTTTTGAAAATGAAAATGGAATTAGTGGTAATGTGACCTATGAAATTTTCATGAATGATGTAATTATGGAAGAAATGGAAAAATAATCTCAATGTGCAAATTGAAACAATTAAAAATGAAAACAAACCTAAAAAAGTTGCATGTTCAAAAAATATTCTAAAAACCTCATAGCAAAAAAAAATTGTGTTGTTTTTTTTATGTGTGAATGTAATCAAAATGTTCATATCAAACATGCACTTACATATTGTGTTATAATGGTCCAATCAATGTATCAAATCCAAGAAGACAAGTTTAAAAAGGTTAGTTTCATATTATAAAACAAATGAAATAACATCTTTGAAAAAACATGTTGATGCAAACCATGCCATTGTTTAAAAAGGTTTGAGGAAAAAGTGAATAGCTTAATGTAAGGAAAAAAGGAAAGGCTACCAACAACAAAAAACAAAATGTGTATGGGGGATTTCTTTCCCCAAAAAATGGTTGTGAAAGATCTTTTCAAGAAACATGATGTGCAAAAACAAATTCCTTGAAAACATGATGGACCTTTTGATTTTTTTTAACGTTTGCGAATCTAGTTTGTGAAAAGTGTTTAATTTAAACATCTAGTTTTGCATTTGTGTTCAAGAATTAATTTCCTTAGTTTTTACAAAAAAATTACTAAAGTTGGTCAGGAAAACTAAACAACTTTATGTTTTTCTAGCATTGGCAAAATGTCATTCTACAATTGCTAGTTTTTTTTTTTAGATGTTTGATAGGGCATATGATGTGTTTGCTTCAGTCATTAATTTTTTAGGTAGTGATTGGTAACTTGTTTGAAATTATAAAAATTGTATCATAGGCCTTAGTTTGAAGTTTGACAAATTTGTTGAACAAATATGACCTAAGAAAAAAAAATCATTACCTATGTCAAGGATGAAGGTTCAAGCCTCATATAATGTCCAATGTCTTGAAATCATAAGATTGGGTTGTGAATTTTTGGGTTTCAAATTTTTTTCAAGGAATTTCTTTTGGTCCTACTTTTTCAAAGCATATCAATATGGCACAACATATGAAAAAGTATGCAAAATTTTGAAATATGTTTTTATTAAAATAGTACTTATAGATTTGCAAAAATGCATCCCTTGGCCCAAAAAATTTGAGAAGGAAAGGCAAGAGTCGAGTAAAGCTTATGTTGAAGTTGGAATGTGCCCAAGGAAATTAAATAGGCCAATGACAAAAAAAGGTATGTGAGAACCAACCCTTCTGCATAATCGATGGTTATTATCCAAAACAACAATAGCCCAATAAATTGATAAACATGTTATTCAAGTATTACTTTGATAATGAAATTGATATAACTAATTTTTTAATAAAGAATTTGATCACTTACCTCATTGGGTTAGTGCCAAAAATAGATAACTGTCCAATACTCCTGGACTCACAATTTCCAATGAAGTGTAGCTGTGACATTATATGAACTTGTCATTTTGACATTAAGTTTGTTGAGGGTAGCCTAATGACACCTGAAAAAGCTGCACTAAAAGGAAATGACTTGCTTTTCATTGGCCAATGATAGCAATTGGCCCAGGTGGTGAGACTTGAATAATCTCTCGGTTTGTGTTTTATATCCTTTAATTTTTCACTATGCTAGAATAGGTGAGGAACTTTGTTGGGGGAACAATTAAAATTGAAGCTTTGCACATGGTGAATATTGTAGAGAGGGAACGAACCAACCACTCGAGAAGTTCTGAGAAGCTCTTAGAAGCTCTTTTGCATACTTATCTAAGAAAGTGTTTTGTTAGTATAATAGTTTGTCGGTACTAAAAATTATCTTCACAAATTTTGCATTTGCACTAACGATTTAGGCTTTCTTTGAGGATTTGAGATTTCTTTTGGAAGGTTTTCCGACAACGTGTGTGTTGTTGACAATGAAACTTGGAACACGCTTTGTTTCCATCATAGGGTACTAGAACAAACGTGGGTGAAAAACCCCACCAAGGATTTGGAGACACTACAATGACCCAAACCCAATGGGAGTTTATACCACTTTTGTTGTGGTGCATACATATTAAAAAAACCTTTGTGTTTTGCCGTGCTAAAAAATCCATTCTCAGAAATTAAGGCCACTACTATCTATCTACATAAGACTTGTGTAGCAGCACGTTGACACAGTTATCTGTAATGTCCCACGATTAGGGGGCGAGAACAGCCAGTTTCAGCATAATAGGGCATCAACCGCATAACTGAGAATGAATATTTTACAAAGTGAAATAATTGAGACCCAAACTAGTTTTTCCACCACTTTTGGTGGTAAACCGAGTTTTCATCCTCTCTTTCCTTTTTCCTGAGCGCTTCCACCGTTGCTAGGCTACATATATTTTCACTGCTCCTACCTATACAATTACTATAATTACTCTCGAACTTTGTGCATTAAATGCCGATATTGAGATTTAATAAAATTTCTTTACTTTGTCGGATACCACTCAATGAATGAGGGGATAGCGGGGTGAAAGCAGGCCCAAAGACAGGGTGAAGGCAGGGTGACTTTAGGGATAACTCTACTGATATGCTTGCAGGTAAAATGACCTTTGAAGTACTTTTTCGAATCCTTTTATGAGAGACATTTTGCATTCACACAGACCAACTGAGTGAGGATCCCTTTGACATTAAAAGGAACTGTTCTTTATTTGTGTCCAGATGACAGTGTGTGTCTATGGTCAGACTTGGAGTACATCTGAATGCAAAAATAGCATCATGACCCCACAAATTGTAGGTGAACTAAAACCTCTCCTCACCAGGCAGGCACTCACTTAGGGTGGTGGTGGTGGTGGTGTCTTGCCATGAAATCCATCCACTCATTACTCATTCAAGTACCCCAGACAAACAATGGGAGACATTATCACAGTTTTCCATGTGAATTTGTGATTCTTCACAACCTAAAAAAAGAACTAATCCATTGCCATAGACAAAATGACACATAGTAAGTAGCTAGTGTATGTTCAAGTTCAAAAGCAAGTGTCTCTTATGATGAGAGTTTTGTGTAGGATGGGGGGTCAGAGGATTTTTTTAAAATTTTTTTTAATTATTTTTTTTGGGGCTTGCCCCATGAGACCTGAGACAACCATAGTACAATAGTGGGTCAACAAACTCACTATTTCACATGTGAACCCCAGACATTTAAGTGGCCACCACTTCCCTTTTAAAGTGTAATGGGTGGGGTCCTATCATGGCAATGAACCCTTTAGGACACCATATCCTTGAGCTTTGATACTGAGTGTTTTACTTTGCTTGTATATACAACCTTTTGTAGTAAGTACTTTTAAAGAAAAAAGCCGTGTATGAATTTGCATTCATACTAGGTTACCACTCTTTACAACTTGTTTTTTTCTGATGCTCAATCAAATGCCCCCATTTTTCAATCTCTAAATGCCATCAAATTAGGCACAAACTAAATGCATGCTTTCACACTTGGAAATTGACCACTTTGTGGCATGGCATCATGCCCCCACCATTTGACCAACTGTGAGTGGTGGATGGGTGCACTAGAGTCTAGCATCTAAGTAAACCCCATGTGCCCACATCCATGGGATGGATTTTCATTGGCCATTGTAGATGCGAAACTCCCCTTGCAATTTCACAAGGAGAGACAGAGGAACCAGGGGTTAGCTAGCACCTTTCCAGTTCACTATACAAGATGGATGGATGGATGGATGGATGGATGTATGTATGGATGATGTGTGGATGATAAACACTTTTTCATTGTATTCCTGCTAACCACAATGATTAGTTATGTACCAACCATCCACATGTATCTATGGACCTAATTGCTAACAAGTGGCTTAGCCTACTTACCCACCTACATAGTAACCACTTTCATTTCTTGCCTACCTACCTACCTACCAACATAATAACCACTTACATTTGTTGCATTCTTACCTATAATGATAATCTTCTGCATACACTACCGAAGTAAACTACCTATGATGTCCACTTCCATAGGTAGTTACATAGGTAGTGTAAGGAGGGAATATTAGGGTTTCTAATGTAAGGAGGGAGTGATTGGGGTCATAATGTAGGTTACCAAGGTGGAACCTTGGTAAGTTTGTTGTGGTTTATCCACAACTGAACCGTAATAACAGATTTTGAATGGATGGTGTGCTGGTGGGTTATGGGTCACATAATCCCACATTCTAGTGCGCCTCGAGCTAATCAACATGTCATGAGGGATGGATGGTAGGTGGATAGCAAACATTTTTCCATTGGGTTTTTGATTCCTCATCTAACCATGTTGGTTAGTTCATGGAGTGGCTGGGTGTTGTTGCCAACTACTTGAGGTTTGAATATTTGTGATGGTTTTTTGGTGCTGAACTTTCTTGGAATTTTTTTCCATTTTTTAAAATATTTTTTGCAAAGAGAAAAACAAGTACAAAACATAGAAGACCAAAAGTCTAGATGAATCCCAAGACATTTTATACAAAAGCTAAGCTCAATATTGTGATCAAAGATATTCGTGAAAATGTGTCAAAAGTGTTTTGAGTGTGTTTGTGAGAGAGAATGTGGATTGAGGATATATCCAACCAAACGTAAGAGGTCAAGGTTGTTGTTGTAGGACATGTAGTGAAGTCATGTTAAACAACCAAGCTGACTTCATGAATGATTCCCAAGTTACTTTAGTGTTTTGCACGAGCACCTTTTGGGTTGGGAATTTGTGGATGACAAGAGGTTGATTGTAATCTCTTTACTTTTTTCTTTTGTGTAAAGAGAAAGCACAAAGTACACTAAGGTTCTGAAAGGATCACTAGAGAAACTCCTTGAATGCAAAGATTAAATAAACCATCATCTTTGATTTTTAAAATGAACAATATTATTTGACAATTGTTGGGGGTTTTTTTTATTTTAAATATCTTGTTCCTTGCTTATATTTCCATGCACCAATTCATGTTCCACTCTTTAACAAGGTTTTAAAGTTTCATCTTGTTTCAAAGGAGTTGAATGAAAACACATTTTTAATCTTCCTTTTATAAAGTATCCTAATAAAAATAAAGCATTTCTAGATTTTATTTTTAGAAATATTCCTTAATTATGTATTATAGTTGAATAGCATGTTCATCAAGTTGTCATGCCACATCACATTTGACGCCTCCAACTATCATTATCCACACACACATAAATAACACAAATCACCCTAAATGGCGTCCCACCTCCAAACCAAATCACAACTGACTTGTGCATAACAAGAATCTAAGACCGAAACAAGACCATGTGGGTCAATGGAACTTGAATAAAAATATAAAAAACTTACAACACCAAACATGTGTTTGGAATTTCAAATCACCAAAAGTGATTTGAAAACACATAGCTTAGGATTCCATCCCAAACATGAAATAATATAAAAATTTCAGGATTGATTGGATATAATACAAATGTCCTTTTGAATCTTTGTCCTAATTGTAATTTTCATTTTAAAGAACCAAAAGGAAGGTATTAAATAATGCAATTGATTTCAATTTTGTTTCATGGATAAACAATGTTTACATTTATATTTAGCAATGTTGATTAAATCATACATGGTATGCAAAATTTGAAAATTACATAATTCATTTCGAAACGGTTACACCAAAAAAATTAAAATTGACCATTTGGTTGATTGTTCACATTCATTAGACTTAAAATTTGTGGCCCCAAGTGTATAAGGTCACATATGGAAGAAATAATCATGCAAGAAAACATGTTAATTTGTTTATAAAAACTTATATAATGAATTCACTTTTTTGCATTTCTGATTTTTACCAAAATATTGATACATAATTAAATACCCATGTGAAAAATCAACACCCCCATATGAATTATCATAATTTGAATTATTCAAATCTTCATGCTTAAATTAATTCCATGTAGATTTTATATTTGGTTAAATAAGATTATAAATGAAGTTCATAGATAGTAAAAATGAAATCTTTGATTCCTATGTCCAAAGAATGATACCTTAACTATGAATATGCCCCATAGCCATTGGCATTACTTGTCAAAATAAAAATGTTCCTTATTCACATGTTTGAAACAACACATTTACAATGAAATCATCCAAATTAACTACTACCATTGCATTTTTTCATATTAAGGTTGTTAGTTCAAGTTCATGGTCAAATAATAAAAAATACAATGAAAGAAAAACAAGAAAAATCTATTGACTACATTTATACCCCAATTAACCATGTAGTAGTTAAAGATCCTAGTCTTTAATTTGGCCTTTTTGGAACTCATATTTCTGTAAACCTCACTTCACCTTTACACCATTTGTTGAACTAACCCATTTGAATCATAATGATTTTGCAAAGTAATGCAATCATCTATCAATGTTTTCTCACACAACTTTTGAAACTTGCCATGGAATTTCATACCTTGATCAATGAATATTTTTACTAGAACGTCAAATTAACTAAACAACCTATCCAAAAATACATAGGCAATTCCTTAATTATTGTGAGATGGCAATGAAGTTACCAACTTTAGTCACTTCGAAAAATGCTCGATCATATCCAAAACATATTAATATTGTCACATTCAAATTCAATGGGTTCAAAAATTCCAACTTCACCAATATCCAAGCCCCATAATGGGTAATGGTTACAAATGAGGTGTAGGTGCATTGAATGATGAATGAATTCGATCATACACCATTCATCAAAAAAAATTTAGTGAACATATAGTTGCATCCCCCAACATCAATACAATGTCTAAAATAAAATATAAATCCATCAAACCCGAAAATGACACAGCTTTTTATGAACATGTCATACAAGGTCTTCATGTTGTTTTGGGCAAAACACTACCCATGTTCATTTGTCTTTCCACACCCATAAGAAGCAATCACCTTCCCATCTTAACCACTTGGCCTATGCATGCCCCAATCACACCTCTTAAATGTTAATCTAAATAAAATTTCACATATTTGTAAATATGTGATAATAGGTGCATCATAGGAATCCCCATTACCCATGTTCATTTAGGATACATCCTTAAAACATCCCAATAGGGTACATAGGTAGTGGAAGCATGCCATCTTAGTACCACCTCCAAATGTATATCACCATGTCATTGTTATTAAATATTTAAACAAAATTCCAATAGTAATTATACAAGTGTAGAATAACTTCCAATCAACTAACATTAAATGGTTGGGGCACATGTGAATTGACCTCAACCTTGGCTTCTAAACCTTTAATCCACCAAGATAAATCATGTGTCCCAAGTACTCCATTTGAGTATAGAAAAATTAACACTTGTTTGGATGCAACTTAAAATTATGTTCCATAAATCAATCAAAAGACTTTAGCAAATGATGCATGTGATCCCTTATAATTAAGCTAAAGATGAAGACGATAATATTGTCAATCTAACACTTGGCAAATGCAAACATGGCCAAAATTTGATCCATAACCTTCTAAAATTTTGTCAGATGTTCTTTAAACCAAATGGTAGGAATCACCATTGGTACAAATCATCTTTTCCATTAAGATCAAACCCTCAAAATATCATTTTGACATTATCACCCTCCTTCAATGGCAATTAATGGTAATTAGAACATAAGTTCAAGATGTTAAAAACCTTGGTCTACCCATTAGTAGTTCGGGTTAAGGTGACAAAATATCCACAATACCCATGGTTGAAGTGTGGATTGTGATTGTTTCACAAAATGTGGGGAGGTGTGTAATTGACTTGGTGCCCCACATCACAAGTTTTTTGTTCAACACCCCTAAAAAAAATTTGGTGTTCACAATACCACAATTACTAAAGATGTACAATTTGGCTTTTCGTAACATCACCCACCCCCTTGCATTGATATGCATGCTCTAACTAAAGTTGTAACATGTGAAAGATGGGGTGGAGCATGTGGGTGTGATTAAGCAAAACATTTTTTTTTACCAATGCCAAATTGAAAAAACATGTGAAGCAATAAAGGTCCATGACTTGCCCCAAAATTTGCCTACGGGATCTTTTGAAAAAAAAAACATAAATGTGGCATCAATGTGGAAGCCCATGGTCCACTCCCTTTCATCCACATTGGGCCCCTCCATACTAGACGAGTTAGAATCCTAAATCATCCTTAGGCCTAACATGTGGATCCATCTACACATTATGATATTGTCATACTTGGATGCTAGATTGTTACACCATGGTTAAACTAAAACTAGTGTTATTAAAAAACTTTAATATGCATATCCCATGATTAAGAATATTCCACCAAATCATGTTCAACCCCAATGCATCCATGAATAATTTTGAGCTTGGTGACAATAGAATGTGCCAAGCCTCATGACTATAATGATTTGTTAATGTTTACAATTCCAACAATTTGCCCCATGGTGGCATAGGATCCAACATCAACTCATGGATGACATCGTTATTCACCACTAAGGGGTTCATCTTGATCATGGATGTTACTTTCAATAAGTCAAAACCAAGGGGAAGGCCTAAAAATCTAGCTTACATACTTGACTTACTCGATTTTCCTAGATGCCCCCTAACAAACCTCATTAGCAACAAAGCCCTATGGTTATTTCTTATTTGCCATCTTAGTCAGTATTATATAATTTTTTTTATAAATTGAAAGTAACCCCTAAAATGTATAAAACTATTCTTCCAAGTAATATGTCATAAGGTGATAACATACATAATTATTGTTTGAACCACATTGTGATAAATTATATTGGTTCATTGGGGTTAATTTGGATCACAACATCATGTTTGGTTAATCCCCATGTTTTCGTTGACCTCCCCATCAAAGTGAAAGCACATTATGGGGGGGGGGGCAACTTAAGCAATTTCATAACATGTGCATAAAATATACACCTCCAAAATGTGTTGCATTTGATTTTGGGTTTCACTTTTAATGTTTGGGTTTTATATTTTGATTTCACAAAGTTAATGGTATCTAATATTATTTGAAAAAAATAAATTAAGGTGAAATCCAAATAATAATGGGTATGTTTTATGGTACATGCTTGGGAAGGACTCTGGCCTTGGTGCCCTTGGCTCCTTTTTTCATGCTTTAACCCAAAATGATTTAAGAACACACAACTTGGGATTATATCCCAAACATAAAATACTTTGAACCTTGTTGACACTTGAGTTGGTCCCAAGCTAAAACACAATTATTACATTAATATAGTTTAATATTAACTTAATTAAGATTTAACAAAATAGCTAAAGTAACATTCATCGAAAGTTTTTTATGAATAATTACCAAAATTTGAAATTTTTATTTCAAAAAAATATATATTCCCAAATATTTCAAAAGATGTTTTTTTTGTCACAAAATAATTTCTTTGAGAAAAATAGTTTTTGAAATTTTCAATATGTATAAAAGTAGTATAATTTCTATGGAATTTACTAAATTGTGGTATATCACCATTTACTTGGATTCTCATTTTTTCATGCATTCATCATGTCCATGAATGTCATGGCTTGAGAGATAATGTCTATCACTATCTTATTCCATGTTGATTTCATTGCCTATTTGAAATTAACTTTCCAAGGATTTGAGTTCTAAATATGAAATAATCACTTCCTTTGTCAATGATACCAAAAGGTGAACTTAATGTGACATGATCAATTGAGTGAAGTGGTCATCATAAATCTAATATAAATTTGTGATGAA
>Ga0116231_10012527_pt1 | contig 12418 bp, 10 predicted proteins | sample S1TSphgellanicum_2_FD_89695 | JGI IMG/M metagenome (GOLD analysis project Ga0116231, IMG submission 89695) | Host-associated microbial communities from peat moss isolated from Minnesota, USA - S1T2_Fd - Sphagnum magellanicum MG | ecosystem: Host-associated > Plants > Peat moss > Unclassified... | reverse complement strand
GTTGATGGACTTCTACGAAAAAATTCGGAATTTGCCTACGCTGCCTGGGGTGTACCTCTACAAGAATGCGGAGGGGCAGGTGATTTATGTGGGCAAGGCGCGCAATCTGCGGTCGCGGGTGCGCAGCTATTTGCTCGCCGCCAACCAGATGAATGCCAAGACCGGGACGCTGATGCGCGAGGCGGTCGATCTGGACTACATTCTGGTGGCGAACGAGATGGAGGCGTTGGCGCTTGAGAACAATCTCATCAAGCAGCGCAAGCCGCGGTTCAACATCCTGCTGCGGGACGACAAGACGTATCCGTATGTGAAGCTGACGCTGGGCGACCGGCATCCTAAGGTGTTTGTGACGCGGCGGCTGCGCAAGGATGGGTCGGCGTATTACGGGCCGTATTTTCCAGGGAATCTGGCGTACCGGGTGGTGGACTTGATTCATCGCAGCTTTCTCATTCCGAGCTGCAAGGTCGATCTGTCGAAGTACCATCCGCGAGCGTGCTTGCAGTACTACATTCACCGCTGTTTGGGCCCTTGCGTTAAGGAGCTTGTCAGCCCTGAGGCGTACGCCGGAGCGGTCAAAGATGCGCAGCTTTTTCTGGAGGGGCGGCACGCGGAGTTGGAGCGCTCGCTCCACGGGCGCATGGCCGAAGCGGCTCAAAACGAACAGTTTGAGCTGGCGGCGCGGTATCGCGATTTGATCTCGACGGTGCATCAGTTGGAGGAGAAGCAGCGGATTGCGACGGCCGACTCGGACGACGCGGATGTGTTTGGATACCACTACGAGGCGGGGTGCGTGGCGGCGAATCTGTTTCATATTCGCAGCGGCAAGATTGTGGATCGGCGGGAGTTTTTCTGGGAGGAGCTGCCGGAGTTTTTGGCTGCTCCTGAGTCGGAAGAACCCTCAGGGGCTGAAGCCCCATTGGATCGATTGGCGTTATCGGCACGACTGAAGTCGTGCCCTGTTACAGAGCCTCACGACGAAGGGTTTTCCGCGACCTTTGAAGTTCCGGCCGGGTTAGATGCCGATTTCGAAGCCCCGAATTCTGATTTTGAAGCAGAGATATCTTCGGAACCAGTTTTCGAGCCAGGGCAGTTCTTTTCGGCGCTGTTGAAGCAGCTTTACATCGATCAGCAGTATGTGCCGCGGACGATTCTGGTGCCGGTGGACTTTGAGGATCGCGAGACGCTGGCCGGGCTGTTGGCGGAGCGCACCGGGCATCGCGTGGAGCTGGCCGCGCCGCAGCGAGGGGACAAGCGATCGCTGATCGACCTGGCGGGGCAAAATGCGAAGCAGTCGTATACGCTGCGCTTCCGCGTGCTGGAGCCCTCGCGCAAGGCGGTGCAGGAGGCGCTGGCCGACGCGCTGATGCTGCCTGAGTTGCCTAAGCGCATTGAGTGCTTCGACATCTCGCACATCCAGGGCGCGGAGACGGTCGCTTCCATGGTTGTATGGGAAGACGGCGCGATGAAGAAGTCCGCCTATCGCAAGTTTCAGGTCAAGACGGTGACCGGCGTGGACGATTTTGCGTCGATGCGGGAGATTGTCGGGCGGCGCTACAAGCGCGTGAAGGAAGAGGAGCAGGCGATGCCTTCGCTGATCCTGATCGACGGCGGGCTCGGCCAGTTGCACTCGGCGGCGGATGCGCTGGAGGAGCTGGGCTTTACCTCGCAGCCCTTGGCCTCGATCGCCAAGCGCGAAGAGGTGATCTACGTCTACGGCAATGAGGATGAGCCGGTGGTGCTGGATCGACGGTCGCCGGTACTGCATCTGGTGCAGCAGATTCGCGACGAGAGTCACCGGTTTGCGATTGGGTACCATCGCAAGCGGCGCGAGATGCGGGATCGCGATTCAGAGCTGTTGGAGATTGCCGGCGTGGGGCAGGGAACGCGGCAGCGGCTGCTGACGCACTTTGGCAGCCTGAAGGAAGTGAAGGCGGCAACGGCCGAGTCGCTGGCTGCGGTGGTGCCGCGCAAAACGGCGGAGGCGATCTGGGCGCATTTTCATCCTTCACCGCTGGTGGTGCTGAAAGATTAGCGCGGTTCGCGGAACTTTCCCGCCGGGGCCGGCGTACTTCGGCTTAGTCTGGCTCACGGGATAGCTTTCGATCCATGGCGACTGTAGCTCAGGTTTCTTCGCAAAGCGTTACGGTACGGGCCGCGTTGCGTCCGGCGCTGCTGCTGGCGGGTGGATTCGCGCTGGTCACGCTTGCGCTGCACATTGTCAGCTCAATCTACGGCTCGCGCCTGGGTTACGGATTTTTTCGCGACGAATTGTACTTCCTGGTCTGCGGCCATCATCTGGACTGGGGCTATGTGGATCAGCCGCCGCTGGTGGCGCTGCAGGCGCGCGTGGCAGAGATGGTCTTTGGCCTGACGCCGACGGGGATTCGCATCCTCAGCTTTGCCGCGGGTGCGGTGAAAGTGGGCCTGACCGGGCTGCTGGCGTGGCAACTTGGCGGTCGCGCGCGGGCGCAGTTTCTGGCTATGACGGCCGCGCTGGCCGCGCCGGTCTTTCTGGCAATCGACAACTATCTTTCGATGAATTCGTGGGAGCCTTTCTTCTGGATGAGCTGCGTCTTTGTCCTGCTGCGCATTGCGGAGGGCAGCTTTGGGCCGCGCTGGTGGCTGGCCTTTGGCGCGCTGGCCGGGTTGGGCATTGAAAACAAGGATTCTACGGTGTTCTTCCTGATCGCGCTGTTAGCCGGCATGTTACTTACGCCGCAACGCAAACTCCTATGGTCGGGATGGGTGGCTGCGGCCATCGGGATGATCTTTCTCATTGCGCTGCCGAACTTCCTTTGGCAATGGCAGCATCATTGGCCGACTTATGAGCTGCTGAATAACATTGCGCATTCGGATAAGAACGTGAAGCTGCCGCCGCTGGCCTTTCTGCTGGAACAGGCGAATATGCTGCTGATTTTTTCCGCACCGATGTGGATCGGCGGGCTGGTCTGGCTGGGATTTGCGAAGCAGGCGCGGGCGTGGCGATTCGTTGCCGCGACTTACCTGATCTTTCTGGCCATGATGATGGCCATGCACGCCAAGGATTACTATCTCGCGCCGATCTATCCGGTGCTGCTGGCCGCCGGCGCCGTTGGACTTACGGGATGGGTTCGCTGGCGATGGGCGGCGCCGGCGTATGCCGCCGTGATTGCAGTTCTTATGGTTGTGGCGACGATTCCAATTGGGCTGACCGTGCTGCCGCCGGCGCGATACGTCGTCTGGGCCGCGCATTTTGGGGCGAACAAGGTGAAGTCGGAGAAGTTTTCAAGCCCGCTGCCGCAGTTCTTGTCCGACCGCTTCGGCTGGGAAGAGATGGCGCAGGGCTTTGCCGCGCGCTACAACGCGCTTCCTCCTGAAGAGCGCGCGAAGACGGGGATCTTCTGCGGCAACTACGGCGAGGCGAGCGCGGTGAATGTCTTTGGGCCCAAGTATGGTTTGCCTGTCGCGATCAGCGGACATCAGAATTACTTCTACTGGGGCTGGCATGGTTATACCGGCGAATCCATGCTGACTCTTGGAGACGACCGCAAGGACTATCTCGACAACTACGCCGAAGTTATCGACTTAGGCGCGTTCGACGAGCCGTGGATCATGGATCACGAGCATCTGCATTACTTCTTGCTGAAAGATCGGAAGAAGCCGTATGCGGCGGAGTGGGCGGATTTCAAGTATTGGTACTGACTCAGCTTTCGATTGCCGTGACGTGGCCCTGGCTGGCGTAGTCGAGAAGCAGACGGTCTCGGGTAATCAAGGTATATCCGAAAGTTCTTGCGGTCGCAGCCGTGATGCGGTCGGCAGGGTCGTTAGGAGGCTTGCCCGGCAGCGCAGTCGAAGCCATCAGGATTCGTGGCGTGAGTGCCGCCAGTCTCACGCCGGGAACGGCCAGAAGGTTGTCGAACCACGCTTCCGTCGTGATCGTGATGCGGTAACGCCCCTTGGCAACGAGAGTCCCAAGTTCCCAAGCGGAAAATGGGGATACATAAATGCCTCTGAGGGACGACCGTGCCTCAAGGAGCGCCGTCTGGCAATCGGTAGAGACCGGATCGCCATCCATTAGCCAGATCGCCGTACAGGTGTCCAGCAGGACTGGAACCGCCGGACGCTGCGGTCTGTCAGCCAATTACTGTTCCGCCTTCCAGATTTCTCCGGTTGGCTCCGTGATGTCTACGCCGGGCGGGATGGTGCCAACACCGCGCATGGCTCCCCATAGCCCGTCAAGCGTATTGAGGTTCTCTTCTTCAGCCTGGATCGGCACGATGGCCGCGACGGGGCGATTGTGCTTCATCAGCACGATACGCTTGGTCTTGCCGGTGGCCACGTCGTCGATCAGGCCGAGGCACTGGGATTTGAACGCTGTGACGCCGATGCTGGTTTCATCCAAGATTTCCGAAGGCATATTGCACCTCAATATGGACCATGTTACATGGACCACTTTGATCGGCGCAATGCGCAGCTTCAGGTTCCCTGGAGGAATGCGTTCTGAAGCGGAGCTTATTCTTTGGCCAGCTCCGCCTCAATCGCCTGAACCAGAATCGGATTGTCGGCGGCGGTATCAGGCGAAAAGCGCTTGACTACTTCTCCGCCGCGGCTGATGAGGAACTTTTCGAAGTTCCAAAGCACTTCCGGCGCTTCGTTGGGATGGATGCCGTACTTGCGGAGGTTGTCGGCGAAGGGAATCTCGGAGTTGGACTCGGCTGCGGGCTGTGCGGCGACGAGCGCGGCATAGAGGGGGTGCTTGGATTCGCCGACGACCGGGATCTTTTCAAAGAGCGGGAACTCGACGCCGAATTTGGCGGTGCAGAAGGAGAGGATCTCTTCCGCGGTGCCGGGTTCCTGACCGTTGAAGTCGTTCGAGGGAAAGCCGGCGATGGTAAAGCCTTTGTCCTTGTACGTCTCGTAGAGCTTTTCCAGGCCCTCGTATTGGGGGGTGAGGCCGCACTTGGAAGCTACGTTGACGACTAGGACGACTTTGCCGGCGAACTCGGCGAGGCTGGCGGCTTCGCCTGAGATTTTGTTGACTGGGATTTCATAGATGGCAGCGCTCATGTAACTCTCCTTGTGTTTGCTGAACGTACTTCAGGGGCCAAAGCCCAATTTATTTGATTGGCGTCATCGGCACGACTAAAGTCGTGCCCTTTCACAAAGCCTTCCAAAGCGATCCTTTTCCGCGTCCGTTAGAGCCCTGAGCTTCAGGGTTTCGTCGTTATAGGTAGTCTGGGTTGAAACCCAGACCTACCAGCCGTGCCCTTTCAAAACAGCGACCTCAATTCGATGTGTCCCGGAGTCCGGTGTCAGAGATTCTTTGGAGAATCCGGTGGATGGGTTTGAGCGTAAATCGCTGAAAAGCAGGTCCTTCGCTACGCTCAGGATGACAACATTTGTTGAAGGCGCTTCCGACTCAAAACACTAGCTGGTTTCCCCTTTGTGGATGGATCGAGGAGGAGATGGATTCGGTTCCCTATTGCTTTTTCGGTTTGTCGAAGGGTTGTTTTTCGGCGATCTTGGGGCGGGTTTCGGACTGGAGTTGTTTGGAGACGGCTTGCACTTCGCGGAAGACGCGCATAAAGTTACCACCGAGAATCTTGTCGCAATCCTGCGCGGAGTAACCGCGTTTCATCAGTTCGGCCGTAATTTTCGGCAAATCCGCCGCCGAATCGATGCCTTCCGGGAGCTGGCCGCTGACGCCGTCGAAGTCGGAGCCGAGGCCGACATGGTCGATGCCGGCGACTTTGGCGATGTGGTCGATCTGGTCGATCAGGTCGCTGAGCGGCGGGCGGGGAATGCGGTCGGCCAGGGATCGATCCAGCTTCTCGATGTCCGAATAGGTGATTTCCTTGCCTTCCGCCTTGAATTTGTCCTTGAGCGCTTGCTCGGCGGCCTTCACCTCGCCGCGCTGCGCTTGTTGCGCGTTGCGGTAGGCCTGGGAGATGAAGCCGGAGTAGAAGTTGACCATGACCACGCCGCCTCCGCTGCCTGGGTCGCCGGAGCTGGCGGCGGCGCGGAGCATGTCGTCGGTCATGTTGCGCGGCGCGTCGCAGAGGGCGCGGGCAGCCGAGTGCGAGGCGATCACCGGAGCGCGGCTGACCTGGAGCGTGCGGTAAAAGGTTTTGTCGCTGACGTGCGAGATGTCCACAATCATGCCCAGCCGGTTCATCTCGAGAACCACGCTCCTGCCGAAATCCGAGAGGCCGTTTTCGGTGTGCGGAACGGTCGGGTCGGTATCGTCGCCGGAGGAGTCCGCCCAGCCGTTCGAGTTCGACCAGGTGAGCGTCATGTAGCGCACGCCCAAGTCGTAGTAGGCGCGCAGCAGGCCCAGGGAATCCTCAATCGAGTGGCCGCCTTCGATGCCCATCAGCATGGCGTATTTATGCTCGCGACGCGCTTTTTCGATGTCCTCGGCGGAAGTGGCAAACAGGATTTGACCCGGATGCTTCGCCGCCTGCTGGCGGGAGGCATCGATCAGCTCCAGCGTGCGGCGCGCGTAGTGGCCCTTGAACAGCGTCGGCTCGACCCAAATGGACATGAAGGACGCATCGAGGTTGCCTTTGTGAATCGCGTCGAGGTTGATCTGCCCGCCGTTGAGCGGGTCGGAAAGGTCGAAGTGCTCGTCAACGAAGCGCTGCGGCGTGTCTTCGTGCGTGTCGATGACCAGCGCGTTGCGGTGAACCTGTTCGGGAGTAAGTTTCACGGATTTCGAGGCGGGTTTGGCGGAGGATTGAGCAAGGGTCATGGCGGCCGACAGGAGTGCAATTGCGGTGAGGATCGGGATTTTCATGGTTGGGCAGGAAACGGCACTATTGCACGGATTGTAGCAGGGGCGATGCCGCTTGCGTGGGTACGAAATAGAGGCTGACCACGGTGATGTCGTCGGTCTGGCCGAACTTTTGCGCCGTTTGAGCGATGAAGCGCGCTGGCTCGTGGCTGACCTGCTGAGTGCGTTCAAAGCCGAAGAGCTCGCCTTTGGCGTTGGACGCTTCGACCACCCCATCTGACAGAAAGATGAGGCGGTCGCCGGGGGCAAGCTGGAAAGTCGCCTGCTCGTATTCGAGGTTGGGGACGATGCCGAGCGGCAGGTCGGGCGCCAGCTCCAGTTCGCGGCCGTCGCGGTACGGGCTCAGGTGGCCGGCGTTGGCGATGATCATCTCGCCGGAAGGATAGATTCGCGCGCAGAGGCAGGTGGCGAAGCTGGCCGGCCCGCCCGACCCGGAGCCAGTGGACGCGCCCAGCATCACCTGGTTCAAGTGCTTGAGCACGGTTGCCGGATCGTGGGAAAGCTCGTTGCGCAGCGCGCCTACCAGCGAACTGGCGTTCATGGCAGCTTGCAGGCCTTTGCCGCTTACGTCGCCGACGACGATGAGCATGGAGTCGTCCTTGAGCGGGAGCGCCTGGAAGAAGTCGCCGCCGACGCCATTGATGGGGAAGTAGGCGCTGTCGAGCGAAAAGGTTCTAGTCGAGGGCAGAGCGGTTGGAATGAGCATGGCTTGAACGCTGCGGGCGGCTTCGAGCTCGGCGGAAGACCGCTGCTCTTCCTGGCTGACGTGAACGAAGCGATAGAGGATCACGGAGATGAGGCTGCCGAGGAAGACCAGATACGCAAGCGTGCTGAACGAGTATTCAATCGGGCCCAGACTGTGCCGGTGCGGGGCGAAGACGGCTGGAATCCAGTTCTTGGAGGTGAGAAAGTCCAGAGCTGTCTCGATCGAATCGGCACTGGCCGCGAACAGGAAAGGCAACAGCATCACGCCCGCCTCGATCCTGCCGCGCCGCCACGCGACGAAAAGCATGCCGGCGACCAGACCGCAGAAGAGGAACTCCGAAGCCAGCGCGAGGTATTGAAACGCCTGGTTGAAATGCAGCATGGCGCTGAGCGGCAAGAGCAGCGTCGCGATCTGCATGGCGCGCACCAGTTTGCGCCCGCCGACCGCCGTAAAGCGCAGAACGAACTCGAGCGTGGCGGCTATGAAAAGCCAGGATGAGCAAGGGCTGAAGATGGCGAAGACAGAGAGAGGCATCCAGGCCAATCCCCAGGCGGTTTCTCCCAGGCCGCGGACGGTGACCGATAGACACAGCAGCGCCAGCCACAGATACTCCGAATGATTGCGCTGCGCCAGGTAAAGAGTCGCGGCAAGTCCCGACACCAGGAAAAAGAGCAGACTGGCCAGCAGACCGGAGATGGCATTTCTGCCCCAACGGCGGCCGATGGCCATCTCGAGCGTCTCCTGCATAGTCGCGGAGTCGCCAAGTTGGACGCGATCGAGCAGTCCATGACTGACCGAAACGCCCGCCCATGTGCGGATGGCGATTTCCACGGTGCCGTCGGCATTGGCGTGCGCGATGGGCAGCGTAAAGGGCAGGGATTGGTACATCGCCGGGCTGCCGGTCATGCCCTGGGTGCGGGCCACGGGTACGCCGTTGACCAGGACTTCCATCTGGCCGACGGAGTAAGGCACGACGAAGAGCGCCAGATCGAGTTGGCCCGAGTCGGGCATGGGAACAGGCTCCAGACGCAACCGGTACCAGGCGTAGCTGGAATAACTTTCGATTCCCTGTTCGCTAAGGGTAGTTCGCAGATCGACTTTTTGCCAGCGGGAGTCATCGAAGTTAGGGGCGGCCCAGGAGGGGTCGTCGCCGGTGTGGAAGCGCCAGCCGCTATCGAGTTTGATGACTCCGTGGATGGCCGAGGGGATGACCAGATGGTCGCGGTTTCCGGTGTCGACAGAGTTCTGGCTGGCGGCGGAGGGTGTCTGGGACCCGAGGCAGGCGGGAAGCAGACAGGAGAAGATGAGCCAAAGCGCGATCCGCATTCCGTTTCTAGGCGTGCTTGCGGATGCGATTTGGGCCGGCATTTGCCTCGCGTTCTCCATCGGTTGATTCAGTTTAGCCGCTTGTTGTTGGAAATGGGTGCGATCTTTCGTCGCGTGCGGTGAGCGGTTGAGCCGGGTTGCCAGGATTCCGATGGTACGCACCAGGTTGGGGAAAGTTCCCGAGCCGATGGCTTTGCCGGTTTTGTTTTAAGCTGGTGTTATGGCAACCCCGTATTTGGCAACCACTCTGGGAATTTCGGTTCGCGTGGAACCTACCTACCTTGAAGCGCATTCGTCGCCGGAAAACGCGCAGTATTTCTGGGCGTATCGGGTCACGATCGAGAATCAGGGGCAGGAAACGGTGCAATTGCTGAGCCGGCACTGGATGATCACCAATGCTCGCGGTGAGCTGAATGAGGTGAAGGGGCCGGGGGTGGTTGGAGAACAGCCGATCCTGAAGCCGGGTGAGAGCTTTCAATATACGAGCGGGGCACCGCTGAATACTCCGTGGGGGCTGATGGGCGGCAGCTACCAGATGGAAAGCGAGAGCGGGGAGCGGTTCGATATCGAGATACCGACGTTCTCACTGGATACGCCGGAGCAGGGCGCGGTGGTGAATTAGTCAGATTGGGAGCATGCGGGGATTGAGGCTGAATTTCGGAAGCGGGACTTGCTACCTTCTCAGGAACCTTCTCAACGAAGCCGTATCCGCGCAAATGGGAGACGAAGAACCTAGGCCGGCCTGGGAAAGGTGATGATCATGGCCGCAGCCGGCTTTCCGTCTTTGCAGTGGTACTGGCGTTTGGTTGATCCATCGATCCAGACGACATCGCCTTCGGCCAATTCGGCGCGCTCGTTGTCGGTGGACAGCGTGACGGATCCTCTCAGGATGTAAACGAACTCCTGGCCTCGAAACGTGTTGGGCGTGTAAACGGCGTTGCTCGCGTTGGGGAGGAATTCCGCGATGCACGGGACCAGCGCTCGATCCGGGATCAGGGCGCTCATGCTTTCTGAGATGAACTGCGGCGCGGACTTGTCGCCAATGGGCAGCCGTACCCGGTCTCGGGCGCGTGATTTCTTGAACTGATTCCTCTTTTCGTCGAGAAGGAAGTGGGATAGGTCCTTCCCGAAGACAAGGGCGATGCGGGAGAGATTGCGCAGGGTGGGTACGACGCGCCCGGTTTCCAGTTGCGACAGGAAGCTGGCGGACATACCAGTCCGATGCCCGAGTTCGACCAGTCCCATGGAGCGCTTGAGACGGAGGCGGCGGATGCGGTCGCCGATGGCTTTGGCCTTAATGGATTCCTCGACGTTCCATTCGTCCACTGGCTGAACATCGCCATTCCAGGCATGGCGGTCTGGCGACAGGCTGGTCTGCGGGGTGGAGGGAACGGTTTCCTCGACAATGCCGGGCACCGGGGCAATCTGCCGCTGGGCGCCTCTTGGCGACCGCCTCTTGCCGGCACTCACCATCGTCGTAGCCATTCTTTCTTCTCCTCGCCGGTTCTTACCGGACTGTTTTGGACCCCTGTGTCGACCCGAAGTTCGACGCTCCCCGTCGAGAAACCCGTAGCCTTGGATGCGAAGCGAACAAAGCATTTAGGCGCGGGCCGGGCTCTTTCAAATCGAGGTTATCGTGGCGGGAAACCCCATTCAACCGTTGGCGGGCTTTCGAATGCGACATTGTCAACAAATCTGGAGACAGACCGCATGGCGGTACGGAGTGCATTGTTCCGGCACCGGAGCCGGCGAATGGCAAGACAGGGAACATGGAATCGGGAACAGGGCCGGGAAACGGCAGCTTTGATCGATTGGTTCGGGCAAAAACCGGGGGTGTACCCGATTTTTGCGCCGAAAACACTTTCTATTGTGTTGATTCTTTAGAGGTTACGGCCGTTTCTTTGGTGCTTGTATGGGACGTTTTGTTGCGTTTTTTGGGCCTTTTTGTGCGTGCTGTGTGGGCTACCTGGGCGGCGTAGAGTAATCGGGTTCCTTCGTTGCTGGGGATGATGCTCATGGCCATGCCGTGTGTGACACAGGCGATGAAGTCGCGGATGTTGCTTGCTCCGGCGAGTTTTGGGAGAGCAGCGCAAAAGGCGATTTTTCCGGCTACTTTCGCCTGGTTGGGGTTGTCGCCCTGCTTCAGAGCCTTATCCGCGGTTTGCGCGAACAAGTGATTGCAGACTTCGACGGCGAGGTTCCGCTCGGGGTAGGTGCCGACGTAGCGGCTAAGCCGGCGGACGACTTTGGCGGGAGACTCGCAGACGGGGGCTCCGGCTTCTTCGAGTTTGCGGAGTATCTCGCGCATTGACTCTATTCCCTGATTGCTTTCCTGTTCGGTATTTTCGGACATGTGTGCGCTCCTTGCATTCCGGGGCGGCTTTGACTCCTCGGGATTGCCGCCTCATTCCATTGTGGGCTTTCGGGCAAGAATTCCACGCAATTTTGGGAAATGCGGAATCGCCAATAGGCAATGGGGTTTGCGCTTTGGGTGAGGCGCGGTGGGGCTTGACAGGAACGTTGCGAATTTGGGTTCCTTGCTCTTCATGCTCGACGTGCTGAAGACGTGGTAATCCCGTTCTTGGTTGGGGGGAACGGTTGGCCATTGCCCCGTAAGCCATTGACTTTGGGTACGAAAATTTCCATACTCTTGCCATGGTTGTTCAACTTGAACCCGATCAGGAAGAGTTCCTTGCGCAGGGCGTTCGCAGTGGCAGGTTTGCCACGGTGGACGAGGCTCTGCGTGAGGCGGTTGGGTTGCTCAAAGATCGCGAGATTGGCAGCGCGGTGAAGCGTGCGGCGGGCAGGAAGAGCCTTGCGCAACTTTTTGCGGAGTCTCCGTTTCGGGAGACGGACATGGAATTCGAGCGCGATCCGAGTCCGCTGCGGCCGGTCGAGTGCTGAAAGGCCGGAGTCTTGCAAGGCTTCCTGCTCGACACCAACATTCCGTCGGAGATGACGCGGCCTCGACCGTCCCCTCGTGTCGAACCATGGCTTAACGACGTGGACGACGATCGGCTTTTTATCAGCGTGATCTCACTTGCCGAAATTATTTGAGGCGTGACGCGGCAGGCCGACGCGATCCGGTGTTTGCAGCTTCACACTTGGCTCGGTGGAACGCTTCGGCCCTGGTTTGCGGGGCGCATCCTGCCTGTGACTCAACCGATTGCCGAGCGACTTGGCGAACTGGCGGGAGTGCGAGATTTCAAGGGGAGAACGCTGCCGTTTGGCGACGGTTTGATTGCGGCTACTGCTTTGGAGTACGACCTCGCTTTGGTCACGCGGAATGTCAGAGATTTGTGCGACCTCGGCTTGACGATTGTCAATCCGTGGGAGGAGCCGTGACTGGGCTGGACCGGTTGGTCGACCTGCCTGGGTGAGGGGTGAAATGGTGCTCCAGAAATTGCAGCGGGCGGCGGGGCTGGTTGGTGGCGGGGTTTGATGGAGTTGGTTTGGTTTTCTGTGAAATTCATGAAGAATCCGGAATCGCTCCCAGGTCTCAAGAGCGAGACCTGGGGCACCCTCATTTCAGATGTGGGGCACCCGGCTCAACGGGCATCGTCGTAGATTTCCCGGCGATCGAGCGCTCCCGCGCTTCCGAGATGCCAGACGGG
>Ga0116231_10012526_pt1 | contig 12418 bp, 14 predicted proteins | sample S1TSphgellanicum_2_FD_89695 | JGI IMG/M metagenome (GOLD analysis project Ga0116231, IMG submission 89695) | Host-associated microbial communities from peat moss isolated from Minnesota, USA - S1T2_Fd - Sphagnum magellanicum MG | ecosystem: Host-associated > Plants > Peat moss > Unclassified... | reverse complement strand
TTTCTTTCTTTGTTTTCTTTTGGTTTGTTTATTGTGTGGTGTTTGTGAGGTTGTGTGTCTCCTTCTTTTGTTTAAATTTTTTTTTTTTTTTTTTTGGCTTCTCGGGGTTTTTCTTTCTTTCTTCTTCTTCTTCATGTTGGGCATGGATAGGGGAAGTTTTTTCTTTTCTGCTTTCTAAGTACTTGGTTCGATGTCTCTTCTCTTCACCATTGGAGTTGTAGTGGCGAGTAGCATACATACATACCTCCCTCTTGCGAAAATCTGCGTCTTTAGATGAGCTTGACCTAGTTGTTTGGTGCATTGGGTTGCGAAGAATATATCAGAGTGTGTGCATCATCTTCATCATCAGAAGAAAATGACCGACTTCAGTGGATGTTTCAAGTGCCGTCTTTGAACTTGTTCGGTGCTGGCAGTGAGAACTTCCAATCTCTAGGGTTTTTTGAGGTTTGTAGAAGAGTCTTGTATTGGGATGCGTTTTTTTAGGGGGGTCTGTCTGTCTGTCTGTCTGTGTGATTGATGATGCTACAGGTGCTTATTTGCTTATCGGTGTTGTAACAAGGAGCTTCTTGATGTTGTTATCGTTTCTTTTTTTGGGGCAGCGTGTCGCAAGGTTTAATGGGTTGAAGGTAACTCCAGTCTTCAAGCAAGGGTCAACTTCTTCGCTTGCACTTCGGATGGTTGCCTCTAGACGCTGTCACCCTCTCCACATCTCTGCTGCCGTGAGTAACATTTTTTCTGCCTCCCCAACTGTTGACTTGTCATTATTTTTTCTGAGCTCCCCCCAAAGGATTCTTCACGCCTGATCAGAGTTGACCTACTTTGGAGAGCCAGGTTGTATGACAGACAGATTCTTGATGGAGTGAGACATCCTCCTCCTCCTCCTCCTCCTGCCCATGCTTCTTCTTTCCCAGACAATACATCTGTGTTCTGTAATATGGGGAATTTTCCACAATGGGCGAAAGCCTGATGGAGCAATGCTGTGTGGAGGTAGAAGGCCCACAGGTTGTAAACTCCTTTTCTATTATCAAGCTGCACTCACCAAACAGAAAATAAGCTTAGCATGTTCCTTTTTTTCCTGTCCTCCATGATGAAGCTTGATTGCATTTGTCCCGACAATGTTGTCAATGGGTTCTTTTGGTGTACAACTCTTTCTAGCCTTCTGAATAGAGAAAATGCAGAAAATGTGAGCAGAGTTGTGCACAGCACATATCTTAAGGACTTTCAGGTTTGTAGAGAAAAATATATGGGGCCATTGCCAACTGCTTAATTGCAGCAGTGGCAGCGGTGGCAGCAGCTCTAGATGTCTGGAAGCTTATGCAATGTGTTTGACATGTTTACAGGCTGCACCAGAGACTTTGGAAGTTGTCACGGAAGTCATTGCTGGCCAGTTGGCCATTGATGTAGCACAAGTGCAAGCAGAATCAAAGTTCACTGATCTTGGAGCAGATTCACTTGATACTGTAAGAGGATTCTTGTGAAAAGTCCTGAGCTTCTCTATGTCTTGAACAAATTGCATTTTTCACTGGGAACTTTGCAGCAGATGGTTGTATCAACAATTCCTCAATGCAGTTCTTATCACTCCCAGTGGATGTCAATTGTTGGGAATTTACTTGAATTCATCTTACAGAAACCACTCATTGGTAATGCCGAATGTTCCTTAAGGAATGGGTTGGGTGCTCCTTCATGTTGCTCTGTCTCATGGCTTCAGAGACACTTGTTGTTTGTTCAGTAGATCTGTGCGTGTTGTTGGCAAAGAGGTTGATCAACCAGCAGGCATACTTTGTTTCTTTGCTGTTCGGATGGAACCATGCCTCTGCGATTTGAGCAAGTGCCTTCCTTTTCTCATGTTTTTTATGCATTGAGGGTGGGCTGGATGCAGGTGGAGATCATGATGGCCCTTGAAGAGAAATTCGACATACAATTAGATGAAGATAATGCAGAGAAGATTGTAACAGTGCAGCATGCAGCAGACCTGATTCACGATGTTGTTGCTGCTAAGAAAGCTTGAATCGTTTGACACGTATTGTTCCTTTACAGGCATTTTGCTTTTGAGGTGAAAGGCTTTGGAGCTGATTTCTGTACACTTACACACGGGAGAGGGCAACATTTCAGAATTGGATTTTGTTCTGCACTGCCTCATATAATTGCTTTTATAGTGTCATTGGAGTTGATGCAGAAACATGGAGATTAATATTGGTTTTTCTTTTGCTTGGCTGTCCAGTTTTGTGCTTTCTTTGTGGGTATGGCTGCTAAAAATCTGCCTGCAGCATTTTAATCAGGCTGATGAATTTGCAGCACATTGAGTTTGTTAACCATGCATGGCAGCATAACCAATTCTGGAATATCAGGTGAGGGCTCACAGAAGCAAAGCCAATACTCAATTCTCTTTGAATTGGACAGGTTTGTTACATTCCTGCACTTTCATGGCTACATACTTCATGTGAAACAATATCTCAATATCTCAGGTATGGACTCTGGACGAGTATTTACCTCAAAAACCTCAATGAGTGCACTTAAAAGCACTGCTAATTAAAGCAAGAAGTTCTCCTTGCTGCAGGTCTGAATCCTACTCTACTAGGGCTTGTCAACACTACAAGTGATGCTGTAATGGTGGGTTGAAAATCCTATGACAGCAAGATGAGAATAAGAAGAATCCTAAGCACTTTGGATTATGCAGCTAATGTTTGTGATACTGAGAGTCAAGTCACTTTTAGTTGCACATATTTGTTGGATTGCTGAGAGAGGAAGTGAAGTTCTTGGATTCTTGATAAGGAGGATTTGTCCTCTTTGACTGCAAGATATCAACCAGCTTACAAGCAAATAGAACACCTCTCTTGATTAGCAGAGTATAGTGCAAGTCTTTGTTTGAAATTCATTTGGGAACTCGCAGCAGCAGCTGCATGAGCGTTCTCCATCCTAAAGCTGTGGTAAGTTACAAAGTTTGACCCAAAAAAAACTTCACCCGCACATCCCGGTCCCATCTAAACTCTAAACCCTAAAGGGAAGTTACAATATGGTTGGAAATGGCAGTTGCAATGAGGAGCTTCACCATTTTCATTTGTTGATCCTGGCTGCTGCAATCAAGGCAGGATTGGATTACGGATTGGATTATGAGGAGATGAGATTGATGGATTGATCGATGGTCCCCACAAGCGAACTTGACTAGAAGGACACGAAGAAGACGTCAAGAATGAAGCCAGAGGATGTGGTGGTAGATTCACATTCTGTCAAAAAAGTGCTGCAGCCAGTTGAGATTGATGGATGAATCTATGGTACCCACAAGTGAACATGATTAGAAGAACATGAAGAAGACGCCGAGAATGAAGCCAGCTGATGTGGTGGTAGATTCACATCCTGTCAAAAAGGTGCTGCAGCCAGTCAGCCAGAAGAAGATCAGAAGTCCTCTCCTGTGGTCTGCAAGAAGCTAGGTGTCATCTCTTCTGCAGCTGCTGCAGTGGTGAAGAAGATTGGAAAACCACCCACCAACCATGTAATGAACATGCTCATCAATCAATAAGAGAGAGAGAGGGGGAGAGAGAGAGAATCCTGTCTCTTGAAGGGTTTAGGGTTTTAGAGAAGCAACTAGGACAGAAAAATGGTGAGAAATGTCGTAATCTAGAGATGGGTAGTAGAAAAAAGAGTCGGAGACAAACATGGGTGTCCACCAGGGGCTTGCATACATACCAACAGCTACAGGAGTAGGAGTAGGAGCAGGATCACCGTGGGTGGGTGCAGTGATAACAGTGGGTTTGCTCATCTCCCCTGTAGCTCTGCCTCATCTCTCTCGCAGGCTCAAAACTCTGGTGGTATGTATGTATGCCTCTTCTTCACTTCTGAAGAAAAAAAATACTCTGTCATCTCTGTGTTCCTGGATTTGTGAAACCTCCTCTTGTGGACTTCAAAAAAAAAAATCTTTCTTTCACCAATCTATGTCTTCTGGAATTCAGAACTTTCTTTCAGCAATCTTTTTTCACTTCTGTGGGATGCTGAAATTCTTTTCAACAACCTGTCTGTCACTTCTGGAATTCGCAAATTTCTTTGAAAAATCTCTCATTTCTTCTTCTTCTTTTATTTCTTCTTCAGTGGGTTCTTCTGCCTACAAGCCTCTGGTTTTAAATGAAGAAGACTCCACATCTCCACTTGATGTCTTCTTCCAGGATTCACAATCTTTGACTGCACATCTCCACTGGATGTCTTTTTCCAGGATTTGCAATCTATGACTCCATATCTCCACTTGATGTCTTCTCTCAGGATTCACAATCTTTTGACTCCACAACTCCACTTGATGTCTTCTTCCAGGATTTGCAATCTTTGGTCTTACTGTTGTTGCAATTCCTGCAAGAATCATAGCAATCACCAATATTAGGATTCCACACCCAAATGGAAGAGAGAGTATATTAACAAAGCTCTATGTTTGCATTTACAGAAGCTAATAATTAGGGGAAGCTAGAATGTGCAGATTTTGTGTTGTGAATCTTCCAGAACATATGTAACAGTGTTTGTATGCTCTTACAAAGTTTTTCCTTTTCTTTGTGTTGTTCTTCTGTGTAGAGGCCTCGAAGATGCTCACAATGCCTGGGAGTTGGAAACAATGTACACAAACACAAACTTTCAGTCCTTGATTTTGAAAGACATTTTGTGCTATTGAATTCTTTTCATTTTTGTTAGGAGAATTTGTCATGTGATTCATTCGCATGGGCAGCTCAAATCTCTCTCAAGACCAGCAGCAGTCACGAGCATTTTCTTGCCTGCTGTATGTAGTCCAAACTGAAAAACTGAAACCAGAATTTCAAAACCTTGAAAAGTAGATGTCCAGTGAAACTTAGGTTACAACAGTGTTTGTACTCTTTGTGATTTAACTTCAATGCATTCTGTGTTTGTGCAGCTTTGTGTGTTTTGCAAAGGCAGAGGCAAGCAAGGTACAAATGTCTGAACATCCCTGGTTTTTAGCAATGCGTGAGTCTTTGTTTTCCTTTGCAATATGTTTGTCAGCTTACTTCGTTTTTTGCACATTTAAAGCAGCAGATAACCACAATTGTTCAAGTGAATTTTTGGCATGGACTGTCAGCTTGTCTGAGCATCTTGAGTTTCTCTGCCAAGTTTGCATCTTTATTTCCCTTTACAATATGTTCGTTGACTAACATTTTTTTGACACATTTAAAGCAGCAAAAGACCACAATTGAAGTGAATTATGGGATAGACTGTCAGATTCTTGAGCATCCTTAGATTTCTGCAAAGTTTGAGTCGTTGTTTTCCTCCGCAATATGTTTGTTGGGTCACATTTTCTTGTACCTTTAAAGCAGCACATGACCACAACTGAGGTGAATTTTGGGATGGGCTGTGAAGCTTGTGGCCTATAACACCTCTCAAGCACTTGTCAACTAGAAATTTTACAAGGAAAAACTTCTATTCCATTAGGTCGGTCATTGAATGCCTTGAAACATTGTTGTTAATTTTGTAATGGTGGGCTTCTGTGCAGGGGGCTTGTTTACAGGCTCTGCATTGGAGAGATGTAGTGTGTGTGAAGGTCGAGGAAGGCAATTGTGTATGCCATGTGCAGGCTCAGGCCTGGCAAACCATTGGCTCTATACTCCAGTTGATCGAGGAGCTTGGGGACCTCGTGGAAGCTAATAAGCTAGGCATGCTCCTCTATCTATCTCCCTACCCTTTCAAAGGCACATTTCAAAATCGTAATGCAATGGGTTTTGCCAATTTCTGAATCCTTTTCTCTTAGCTTAATTTTGTACAATTCTTTTTGATTCTTTTCTCCTCTCAAGAGTCGCAGCCCCAATACCGAAAGGGGCTATATAATATATCAGAGAGTTCATAGATCAATCCTCATGTTCTTCAAGTAGGACAATATAAACCTCCAACTGTCAATAACACTTTTTTAAGTAACTTATTTTAGCTACCATTCCTTACAATGAATCTGTTTGAACTTTGTCATTCCAGGCAATTTTCTTCTTTTTCCAATTGTGGGTTCAAAATTTTGTGTCATTTTTCTCTTCTCCCAGATGTGAAGAACTTGGAAGTTTGGGAAAATGGCACATAATATGACTAGAACCAACACCACAATGCTTTTTACCAACTTGCAATCAAAGCCCTTGAGTGGTTTTTCTCAGTATAGGTAAGTAATAAGTTTTATAGTTGAGGTTTTCTTATGGACCTTGCGACCATTTTGTCCATGTGTAAATTTTTGGCAAAACCTTCTAACTTTTGTTTGTCAGATTACCATGCAAGCAATAGTTTCAGCGATTATTATCACCTTTTACTACACCAAGTATTTGATGTTTTAAAAGACTTTCATATTTTAATCAAATTTGCACACAAATGCAAAACATGATAGATCACTGATGTGTCTTCATGCTTTTGCATATTCATATGGGCATGTTAAAATAAGTAGCATTTAGAAGGAAAAGACATAAATGGTAACCCTGGAGAACACAACCCAACTCTCTAGAGAAGATCGTTGCTTGCTACCACATGTTCAACCCAAAGCTACTGCTTGAAAATGATGGGTGGACAGAGCTTTGTACAACCATAGTCGACTATTTGAAAACCTTGGGTGGACATCAAAATTTAAAAAGATGGTGTACTACTTGAAAACAGCAGATGGACAAACTCATGCACATGGGTCATTCTCATAATTATTATAAGGTTTGGCCACCCACTTAGTCATACAACTATCAGGAGCATCATTCACAGACACCAATTGTTTTACAGTACCAAGCATCAACAGTACCGAGCATCAGCAATGCAACATGCATGGTCTTAGTTTGGGCATAAGGTTTCCTGTGAGCACTTAAATAGAAGTCCTTCTGTTGGTATGACAAGTAACAGATCCTCTCCACAAAACAAATCAGTGACTTGTTCACACAAAGTAAACAGAAACATCTTCATGAGCACTGAGAACTTTCGCATAATTGCAATTGAAATCACCTGAGTGAAATTGAGAGATGACCCAATAGTATGGTTATACAGATTTCAGATCTGACAACATAGCAGCAGCATATCAACAAACATGAAAAGAGGAAACCCAACCATAAAGAACAGAAAAAAAAAAAAAATAAATAAAACCAAGGAGTGGCTTGAACAACAGTTATGGTCATCCAAAAATTACAAATTACAAAGAAACCACTATCCAAAAACTAAATTATCTGCATAACTACTGACAATTTCTCAATTCAGTTATCAAATGACTCTATGGAGCAGTTTGCAGGTGATTAATCCAAAAACCAGCTGAACAAAGACAATCCTTGGAACACTGAACAGAGAATATCCTAAGTCCTCTCACACCAAGAGTCCAGGTATGGAAACTGACGATGAAAATAGATGGTGCCTAGTTTCAGATTAAAGAAAAAATCGCCTCCGGCTTGTATCCATATCAGGCTGCCAGGTCCCACAAGACACAAAAGAATCAAAAAATGCCATCACACATTCTGGCAAGAACATGCTTGGAGAGAATCCCATCAATCAATGCCAGCAACTCATATATGTATAACAGCAGGTTATGCCAGCAAAAGCTACAGTTCAGGTCACAGAAATAGGAAGAACCTAATAGCTGCTGTACCTTGTGGACCCACTCATACTCTCCATATTTTGAATCAAAGGTGCCGTGCTGCAAGCTTTGTAGCTTTAGTGTGAAACGTGGACCGCACTCCTGTAGTAAAAACCACTGGCAATAAGTCCATTATCTGACTCAAAATTATCCTTCTGGTTCATCTAGCACAACAGAGTCACTGTCACCCACATAAATGAAGGTATGCTGTTAGTTATAAGGTGTCAAATATAACCCATAACACGGGCACTAATGTAATGCACTCAGTAGCTTTACGGTGCTACAGGCACCATAACCATTCTGCACACAGTAACAAATAAACAGAATAGCACAGCATGGTGGATGAGAAAGCAATAATGAGTATAGAGGAACATTAACCTGGAGCCTTGCAATCACAGCTGACTTGGGAGTACGCTTCTTTACATCAACTGTTGAATCCTTGCTACTTGCTGAAACTTTACCCTTCACCTCCTTCTCCTCAAAGATGTACCTAAGCCACATTGCCAATGAAACCAGCATAATTCAGATGGTTCAGGAATAAAACTTAGCACCAAGACAAATGCTTTCAGTATGTTACATCCATGTAACCAACAAATCTGGAATTGAAGGTGAGAACAGTTTTACGAACTGATATACCATAAATTGGTGAATAGACCTGCAATTGTATTTGATAGTAGCAGACTTGTTACCTATGATGCCGGAAGAAAATGAAGTCCCGTTGGTTGTGAAAAGTAACTGCACGTCGTCCTCTGAATTCAGGATCTTGAGGGAAGATTGATGCAAACATTCTGCAAATCAGATTTTCCAGTTGGAAATTCAGTCATGACATTGCATCAACTTGGTCTGACACATCTGAGTGCATTAACCATTTTGTGCCAACACTATGGTGAAAAAATTGGCTGGTTCCATTGTTTAGAGCCTGCCCAACACCAATACCAACCAAGGAATCGCTAAGGATTTGCAACTGCCAAAAAAGACAAACAGAAGTAGAATTTCAGTAGATGACCTTCCAACTCGAAGTCCAAGACGTGTTGTGAAATTGTTGAGTATGAGCTCAGGCATATGCCGTGTTGGCCGACCATGCCCCTAACATAAGCAAACAAAGGAGATTTCAATGTTAGCATTATACAAATAAACATGTACAGAGCCACAAACAAATGGATGGATCATACTAAAAAGCTGCAAATGAAAGGTATGCTTGACATTGACAACAGAAGCAAAGCCTGATGACATCACTTTGGAAGCAAATGCCATAAAAACACTTACTAATGGCCATAACAATCTCTGGTATATTTAACTTGCAGCCAACAGTACATATATGGCACAACCTTGATTTTCTTGCTTAGCTTCACACTTGAGAGCTTGAAATGTGCTGTGGGTCCATCAGGCAAGTTGACAACCAGCAATCCATCTGCCCAGCAGTTCATGTAACAGATGTTAAAAAAATGCCTGCCATGGATTCAAAGAGCTGATAAAGACTTTGAATGTGGGAAAGATGAAAACATACTAGGATATTTCCGATCCTCATTCACTACAATCATGCTTGTGAAGTCGCGATTCTTTGCATACTTCACAATCTGTCACATCCAACAAAGGCCACAAAAAAAGAATAAGCAACTTTAAAATGATCTTGGTTCTCATCTACTTGAAAAATCTCAACACAACAAGGGCAACGATGCCTGTGACACCTCCTGCCAAGAGTAGGTTAATATGAAAAAGAGAAGTTAAAACCCTACCTGCTTGAGATCATAAGAACCACGTTTGTAATAATGTGCATTTGGTATCACTGTCAATAGCTCTTTGATGAAATTCCGTGTGTTCTGTATTGGACATGAAACAACCAAGAGAGTTGACAAATCCCAACCTTCAAGCCTCTTTCAGGATAAAACGTAAGAGGAAAGAGTTGGAGGGACATGTCATGCATCCAGCACTTGGTTTGAAAGAGAAAATATAGGAACTGAGACGAGAGGGAACAGAAAGAAGAATATTGCTGACAATGACAATGTCGCCAAATCTCTGCGGACTAGTTGAAACACATAGTGAATGAGATGCAGATAAAGCAAACACATCAAATAACAGTTTCCGTTCTTGACAATGCTCGTCATGAAGCAAAGACACTTACATTACAGCAAGCTTGTGAGGTCGTAATGAGCAGCTTGGGCACATGTTCACGCATGAAATGAGCATTAAACTCATCTGCAGCATTGTCTGCATGCAACTGTTTCCAGTAATACAGAGATCAAGCAAAAGCATGTCCGTGTAAGAATATTGAAACAAAACTCAATGTATGAAAACGTAAGAGTAGTAGAAAAAAAAAAGGCTGAAAATCAGGAGAGCCTCACTACCTAAACAGAAAACACAATGTGTGCATATCAGGTGACTTTCATAACAAAGGTTCAGGGTTTAGGGCTTGAACATCTTGCATAGAGATCCATTTAGAAGACCATGTGAAACGAGAAGCAGAAATGCCTCTTCATCATCAGACTGCGCTAAGGTTTTAAACACCGTGCATAGAGATCCATATAGAAGATCATGTGAAACCAGAAGCAGAAATACCTCTTCATCATCAGGTTGTGCTAGGGTTTCATCAATTTCGCGAGTATTTTCAATAGTGCGAGGAATCTTCCGTGGTTCCGGCTGCATAACATACCAGCAGCATAAATCACAGAAACCTAATCAGTATATACTCAAGTATCCTCGTTGATGTAATTTCACAGCAAAAAACTCCAAAGTACACAGAGACTTGTGACAAACAACAGGGGGGATTCGACAGGTATTGCAGGAACGACAGAATTACAAACAACAGAAAGGAGCATAAAAAAAAAAAAACCAAAATTTCTCACCACTTCTCCTAACTCAAGGGCTTGTTTCTCCGCTAAATCACGGGCTTTGATACGCTTCTTCTTATCCAAAACCTTTTCATGCTTCAACTTGGAGTATGCCTCCGATCTCTTGTGCTTGTTCTTAATGTGCGACGGCAATTTTGCTCCAGCTTTCCGCAACTCCTTCTCGCCCTCATCTTCCTCTCCATCATCCTCCCTCTGCCGCTTCCCCATCCAACTCTGCCTCCTCCTAGAAACACAGCCAAAAAAAAAGAGGCCAAAAGAATTCAATTCTCGCAAGCGAGCGAGCTAGTTTTCCCACAATCGACAAACACTCTCTCCACAAACCTATCTGCGATGAAGAAGCAACAGGAAGGCGCTACAGAAACCCTAACTATGAATTAGGGTTAGGGTTCTGACATTTCTGTATTGTTTTCCTTTTTTTAAATTGTTCTTCTGCCTCTGAAGCTCAAAGAGCATTTGTAGCCTTTCACGTAGCACTTCCAATGCCCCCAAATTGCTCAATTAATCAGCCTAGCACTTCCAACATCACAAAAATTGCTCAATTAATTGGTCAAGCACTTCCAACATCACAAAAATTGCTCAATTAATTGGCCAAGCACTTCCAACATCAAAAAAATTGCTCAATTAATTGGCCTAGCACTTCCAACGCCCCGAAAATTGCTCAAATTAATAGTAATGGGATGGGAAAGAGATGGGGGTGTTTGGTGCGAGGGAGCTCAATTTTCGATGATATAAGCAAATTAAAACACATTAGGATTCCCAAGCTTATATAATCTTTGATTGTTGCATCTTCACCTTTGGAATACAAAGAAAGTTTTGTAAAGCCCTAATTAATTAGTGCACCCATCCAGGTTTTAAAACACTCAAAACCGACCAAAAATGTAGAAAATATGGAGTTGAAGCTTGATTCTTGAATTGAATTATCAATTGAATCAAATCAATTCAAGAAATAATTCTTGAATTGATTTTCTTGAATTGAATTGATTTTTTCTTGAATTGAATTCAAGTTCCATCAATCAATGTCATTCAATATTTTTATTGGAATGGAACTTCATTTCCACAAAATCAAATTCCTTTTTTTCCCATCAAAATGTTTGATGGTCTTCGATAGAACATGGTACCACCACAAAGGCCCAATTAAAATAATAAGTAAACTTCTTAAAGAATCCTAACAATCTACTATATTAATTCACTACGTCTGTGCGTCTGTCTGTGACACGACAATTCTGCTGCAAAAGCATTCTATGGCAGAACCGGCCTCTGTATAATTTTGGCGCTGCGGGTCGTGGTGGTGGAGAGACACACGCCAGCCATCGATCACGTCATCACCACCGACACTTTGAGCTTCCTCTACCTTGTGGTCCTGGAAACCCTCTGGCTTTTGGCAAATTCAAGGCGAAGTTGAACAGTCACAGTTGTCCCTCATCGCGAAGAAGATCCAAAGCATGAGCCAAGCCAAGAATGCGAGGATCAAGAACATGGGGTGATTCCTGAAGCCCTTGGTTTACAATGTAGTCGCAGTTGTCCCTCATCGCAAAGAAGATCCAGAGCATGAGCCAAGCCAAGAATGTGAGGATCAAGAACATGGGGTGATTCGTGAAGCCCCTGGTTTACAATGTATGATTCTGCATTGCCACAACTTAAATTTGTGCAAATGAAGTTGGGAAATTGGACTGGAAATTGTGATAGTACAAATTTAGGCTTGGGATTCCCATCAGTCTTCTTGGGGCTTTTGTTGTACTTCTGAAATTTTCAGGTATATATGTTGCAAGGCGATTCAGCCAGTCCTTTTGAAGAAGTCTGGGAAGAAGTTGTAGGGATGAAACATTGTCACAGATTTTCTTGCAGAAAGTTTTCACTTAACCATTTTGATTTGTTTTGGACCTCTAATGACAATTTCATTCCATGAATAGGGTACTTTAAAAAAAACTCTAATAACAAATATAAAATCAAGAACTATCATAACTTTGAATATGTGCCATGAAACAAGAGGTTTATTTGAGTTACTTGGTTG
>Ga0116231_10012525_pt1 | contig 12418 bp, 15 predicted proteins | sample S1TSphgellanicum_2_FD_89695 | JGI IMG/M metagenome (GOLD analysis project Ga0116231, IMG submission 89695) | Host-associated microbial communities from peat moss isolated from Minnesota, USA - S1T2_Fd - Sphagnum magellanicum MG | ecosystem: Host-associated > Plants > Peat moss > Unclassified... | reverse complement strand
TTTAAATATTTATATCCTTTGAACCAAAAATGTAAGAAAATAATAAAATTCCTCGTGGCAAACCACCCCCAAAAAGAGCTTTCCCAAATTAAAAAAAGACCCCCCCCCCCCCCCCCCAAACCCAAATTTACTTAAATTTTTAATTTTAGATTTTTATTGAATTTTCAATGATAAAAATACTCAAAATTCAATAACTCCTACATGTATTGCAAGTGTAAACATTATGAAATCAGCTTGATGCACCCATACTCCTTGGTATCTTTCTCATGGTACCAAGAACAAAGTCAAGGCCTTGTGGTTTGGGAGATCTCCCAAAAAAAAAAATCAAAACGAACAAATTATCTTCTATAATAGTAGGATGATACATAGCCACAAACTACCCAAACAAACACTACATAAGGTATTATAAAGTCAGCATGACCACAACACATGGTGCCACTTCTTGTGTCGCTTTTATTATAATTCTATTTTGTTCTGCTATATAAAGATATTCCACTTTTTAAGAATATGTACTTTTTTTTGCCTAAAAATCTTACCTTTTGCCAATGGTCTTTGAGCTCATTCATTGCTAGGGTTCCAAAAAGGATGTACCTAAAAAAGATTTGAAAAGGATGATTTAAAATTTTTATAGCCTTTAGAATATTGCAACTACGATATATTGTTGTGTTCTTACTATTAGAGTATTGAGAAACAAGCTTTAAAATTTTCAATAATTATTGGATGATGCATAAAACTAGTCCTTTTCAATCCTTGACTAATTTACGATCAATTGTCCATATTACAATTTTTTATGAAAAAATACAAAATAATGTATAACATGATGCAATTGATTTCAAAAATTTTGTACAAGAAAACCACATGACTCCCTTTATGCAACTATATGTTCATTAGATTAATTTGATGAAAAAATGAATCATATGAAAATTTCAAAGTCTTGAAATTTTGAGACAAAAGGTTGCAAGGGAAATGATTTTTTTATTAAATTATTCAGTTTTCAAAAAATATTTATTAGGTTCAAATTTTGTAACTTTAAATCTAGGTCACATGTGCAAGAAATAATCATCCAAAAACACATTTTTATTTGATTTTTGAAACCCATTTTGGCATTATCTATGTTTTGCTTGTAAATCAAAATATTTATGTACAATTATGTACACATGTGAAAATCACCACCACCACATGAATTATCTTATCTTGGACTATTCAAAAAAAATTTAATCAGATTTTTTCATTTAAATGGTATTTGTAGAAAAATAACCCAAAAAAATTCCTAAAATCTTTTTTTCTTTTTTTTGATACCCCAACCATGAATGGACCCTTCTTCTTTTCTTTAATTATTTTCAATTTTTTCACTCCACAAAAGTAGCAAATTTTTTATTGAAAACACATTTAACACTTTAAAACATATTTCACACTCAAAAAAATCAATTTTCTCTCAAAAATTTGCAAAGTGATGAAAATTCATCACCAAAGAAATTCATTAAATTCAACCAATAAAAGGATATTTCAATGTGAAAATACAAACCAAAGTTAAATATACAATTATTGGACCCATTACACATGATGAGCAATTCTACACATGTTATGAACACAAACACATCTTTGAAATTTATTGCATTTTTTGAAAGATGTGGCATTGATGGAGATTATGGAAGGGGCAAACCTATATATGTAATATACACATATATGAATTATTTTCTAGATGTGATATATGCATATTTAAAAAAAGTGTTAATCATTAAGGTCCAAAAATATTTACTAATATATTTTACATACCCATTGTAAATGCAAATAAAGTTTGCCAAAGTATTGTACGGGGTATAACTAAAAAAGATAATCACACCATTAATAAACAAGTTAATTGTTTGTTGCATGTGTCACACATTCCTATTTTGATGTTTATATTATCATTGTTATCACACATATAAAACATAACATGAAAATACTTTGAATGGTACACCATGTCCAAACTAAATGATCATTCACCTACAATGAAAACAACAATCCAAGCCCCACACTTCAACACCACAAAAATGTGAAAACTAACATTGTGCACAAAACACATAACATTTGTATACAACGATAGAGTGTGTTGGATTTTCAAATCACCAAAAGTGATTTGAGATCATAGAAACTAGGATCATATCCTATCCTCAAAGCATTTTAAACATGTTCACACCTAACTTAATTCAAAATGAAAACTCAACAACTAAGCTAACCCGATTTATCCCTAATCAACTAGGACCTAACTAAATATTAAACTAACACACCTAACACATGGTTTTTTTTTGTGCAATTTTTAATTTTAAGGGACACGTTTTAACAATCATTCACAAATCTTATAACAATTCAACATGTAATAGCCATGGACATGTCCAATCTAAGTCAATATATTATAACACTTTTCAAGTTTGGTGGTAATTAAATGATTTTTGGAAATTTTGATTTTTAATTACTTTTTTTAAATGCCAAATTTTTTTAATAAATATTACCCTTGATGCCAAAATGTTAAAAATTGGGCCAGTTTTCCATTTTGATTGAATTATTATTGCATAATTTGGTTTTTTCCCTAGATAATGATTAAGGTTTGGAGGTTCATAATGTGATGATGCACCCTTAAGTTTGTTAAATGGTATTGAGGTTTTAAAAACTTATCAATTATTAAGTTTGTAATAGAGTGAAAATCCAAGGCTCGTGATCCATAACTTTTAAAAGAAAATAGGGGTGGAGGGAGAATATCTTATGCATGAACCTAAGCTTGAGCTTAGAGTGTTGATTTGAACATAGATGATAATGTTGATGTGGATGAATGTCATTCATCCATTTGGATGAAATGAATGGATGCATGGTCCAATATATGGATGAAATTGATTCATTTCAAATGAATCCAATGGGGATTGGTATTGAATTATTTACATTGACCTCCATAAGGGGTTTCTAATAGGGTGCATTTATTAGAAGGAAGGTTATTTGAAATAATGAATATGGTGGATTTGAAAGAAGCAAGGTGTGCAACATATATACACATAAAACATGTCTACAACTCATTGAAGGAAATTTGCTTTAATGCATTAAATTTGCCATGTGTTCCTTTTTTATACATGTGCATGGACTTTAACAAAAAATTGTTATACAAACTTATTAATGAAAACCTACCAATAACATTGGCACAATTTGCACACATGCAAAGAAAACAAGACCAATTTGCCAAAACAAACAAAGCACTTCAATTTCCCCAATCCTTTAAAGTTAAAAAAACATTGCACACATGTACATACACCCAAAATCATCATGTGGGCTTGAAATCATCATGTGGGGAAATGAAATGTTATTCTTCTACATCATCCAAAGGCTCCCCAACATCAACATTAACATCTATATCCAAAAACATTTCAACCCCATGTAACCTTACCCATGCAAATTTCAAAAGCTCTATCTCTAGATGCCATGAAGTCATCATAATTATCATTGGCCTCTTGTTGAATAGAGTGTAAAGCTTCTTGCTCCACATGCATAGGCAAAAAGAAAGATGAAGGTGGACTAAGGGGTAGATTATCCATGATGGACCGCACAAGCCCATGGCTCTTGAATCATTCGCACAAAAAATCAATGTCAACAATAAAAGATTTACATTTGATGACATCAACATAACAACAATAAATACCAAATGGTTTTTATTGCAAATAAAGGACATACTCACGATGAAGGCTTGTTGAAGTTCAACCCAAACTTGCGAGCCACTTTGGGAGTAGGTGGTTTTTATGAATGTAAAGGAGGTTGGCTAATGGATGGAGTAACCAAAAAGTGCACCACATTGCTAACATTTTGTTGTAATGCAGACAAACACGCAACATACAATGTTTTGTCACCCTCTAAGCCAAACACATGATAGCCTAATGCATGTGAAATAATGAAAGTGGATCCTACATCACAAATGCCAAAAACAAGCATTGTTTTAATTTCCAAAGGAAGAAATTATGAATATATCCAAGTACTAAAACCAAGAATTCAAAGAAGATTAAAAAAAAAACTCATCCCAACTATGACGTCCAATATTTAAAAGCAAGGAGGTGAACATGTCTCTAGTAGCACTTACATGAATGCAAGACTACGATCTTGTGCACCCCTCCAAGCTTCTTATGGAGTCTTCATGGGCAAAACACCATTTGGAAGGTGATTGTAAATTGTGTCCAACTCTATTGGATCTGAAAGTGGGTTAATCAATCGATCAAACTCTTGGAACTTGAATGATCCCCTAGGCTTGGTAAGGACATTTGCATGAAATAACAAAGTCTGCCAAAATAAACCACATCAATTCAATTTGAAATTCCAACAAATGCATTCATGTGATTGAAAAAATTAAAATTAATTTGGTGGAAGTCTTGGTATCACCTTTCATGACTTAGTGTGCATAGGGATGTTGTTGATGCATGTATATTTTTTGGCTAGGATAGAAACCTTACTACCCCATGCAAAAGAAAACAATTCCATCATGGATGCATCATCAAAACTCTACAAGAGAACCAAACACTTGTTGTTATCCAACAAATCGTTAGCCATCGAGAAAACATACTCCCAATAGTGTTTGTTAAATGTATTCCAAGGGGGCACTTGAATGCCATCCATGCAACCGTGGACATGCATTCCTACTGGACAATCAACAATGATCATGTCCATAGAAAATTGGACCAGAACACCACCCACAACATTAGACTGAACCATGATCTTGACAACTACATGCAAACAAATGAAACAAAAAGAGTTAAAATCCCTAACATTTGTAGGAGGAAAATTAATAAAATTGTGTTTTTCAAAAAATGTAAATTGGGCCTTACACTCTTGAAGAACTCCATCAATTCTTTGAGGGTTGGGTGTGGGGATTAAATTCCTCAACAACATCAAATAGATGAGTTGAGATTATCTTCATTTGATAATGCCCAATATTGTGAGAATCAAGGATATTACATTATATGGGTGAGCATATTACTTAAGATTATTTGTAGGAAAAACCAATGTTTGGATTATAGGCCCCATTTGCAAAAAACCACTATGGGCACCAATGGGAAAGTCACCCACATTTGGGTTGACCCCCTTTTTTTTCTTCCTTTTCCTTTATGTCCTTTAGGCTCAACCATTGATGCAATAATTGCTTGTGCCATAATAGTGGTTGCTTGTGAAGCTATTTGTTGTGCTTGTTCCAAATCATCTGGGGAGGAAGTTCAATTGAGGCACCCCTAGCATCACTTGCGGCTTGCTTAGCAACACACTCCTATGAAAAGATGCCTCTTCACATGGGATAATGCTTTTGGGCATATCCAAGTACCAACCTCCACCCCCATGATGTTGTGGACTCCATTTTGGTTTAATTTCAACTATGTACGTAATAATTGGGGGTGCACCAAACTTCCACATAATAAGAAACTTTGGTTCAAATTTGAAATGTCCATTTGGCCCAAGCACAAACCTCATGTACCTACAAGGGAAAAAAATGGCATAAATAGTCTATGGATGTTCATGCATTTCCAAAATGCATATATGCAACCAAGACATGTATAATTTGAAGAATTCTAAAAGCATCATGTAAAGGAGTCCAAGCAAGTTTGAAGAAAAGTTATGCAACATACATGTGCAGAAGGCATTTTATAATTAATACCTAAAAATGATTCTTCTCACCACCTTTTCACCCCCAATTGTTGTTCCCAATCATTACTTCAAAATGGTCCATTGGGCAAAGCAAATTCACGAAAGAAAAGCTCATTAAAATGAGTCATTTTCTAGGTGTCCATGTAGTCACCCAAAGTCTCACTAGTCTTTTTTCTAAGCTATATGGAAATGCCCACATTAAGTGGTGTAAAGAGTAAATTGAGCCAATGCAACCTTATGGAGCTTCCAAACATCCATGTGCTAGCAAATTTGGAGAACACATCCATTCATGCACTTTCACAATGTTGAAAGGAAAAAGATGCAAATATCCAAGACTACATACTTGCCACCAAAATATTTTCCTATTCAACCAAGGATCCAAGGTTGGCCCACTTATTGGACCATAAAAAAAATTATGGTTTTTGATTGCTCAGTCTCCATTCCAAATCTATAGCCATTCCACTTTCTCTTGTGGATCCACCCTAGTTGTGGCACATGACCAATGTAATTTAAGTTGGGTAAGGAACTCATCCCCTAAAGAGGGATTGACAATAGGGAGCAACTTCACCAATAGGCAAGGGAACAATATGTTGATTAGCATGTGGAAATGAAATATTGATGAACTTAGGGTATGTGAAAAGAGATGAAAGTTCAAAATATATATGAATGAGTACAATGAATACATTGTATTCATGAAATAAAACTTGAAATGAGTAATTTTAATTGGGACAAAAAATTTGTCATGGCATGGACGATCAAATTGTACCAAGTCTTTTTTGGCCTTCTTGATGCATTCATCATATTTCTCCTTGTTCAACACATTTTTCCATTCGGATATAGGTGTAAGACTCACTATATTGACTTTGCACACAAGGTGCACAAACTTGGATGTCACATGTGCCCTCTCCATTGCCTTACATGACCACAAAATAGAAGCATGTGAGAATGTTGAATTGTTGTTGTGTAAAGAAATTGTAATTTGTATGTAAGAGGGAAAAAAAATCACACATTGACTCCATCCATTATAGAGTGAAGAACACCATGGTTTTCCATGTTTGCATCAAGCACCCAACTTGTAACACGAACATGCTTTGATTTGTTCTTCATATGAACCTCATTGATGTATGGAAACCAAGCTTGAAGCATATGGTTTCCATCCCACACATGAAACATTTTTCCAATTATATGATGCAAGGAAGGTTTGGATTGTAAAAATTCTTCAAATTTGTCATTAACAACTGATCATCCCAATTATTTGTTTCTCCGGGGTGACATCAACAATGCACCCATCAATTCCCTCAAGAAAAACATTAAAAACTATAGCTCCATGGTGATAGCCAAAGTAGAAGTCCCCTTGAAGTTTGAAGATGTCATTCATAAGTGCAAGCCTCACAACTTGCATGGAAATTATGTGGCATAATGGAATTTCCATGATGCCATCTTCAATGAAGAGGGACATGAAAACACTACAACAAAATCATGTCCCTTAAAATCATCACATTTGACTATGACTGGTTTTTAAGACTTATTTGCTCAAGCTGGCAAAAAGAGGTAGTTATTTTGACTAATTTCATGTTTTTTTGACTTCATGTTTTTTTTACTATGTCTCAAACATGCGTATCACACTAATAATAGTCAATGAACAACTTGCATATGAAAATGAAGTCAGCAAATTTATGAATAAAAAATTCAAATTGTAATAGAAGATAGGTACATTTTTGTCTTTACAAATACTATTGTATTATTCTACTTTTCATCTGATGAGTTTCCAAGGAAATCATCATCATCTTTTAAAAATGTTATTTCCAATGTTTTTTCATCAATGTCATCTTCATCGGACGAAAACTCCATTGTATCATTCTAAATTTCATTCCCTTGTGGTAAAGGGGCATGTAATCCAAGAAATCTTGATCAATTCCAATTGTCAGCAAATTAAGTTTTGGCCCATTACCCTTTGCATTCTCAACTTGTTTTCCTCGAGGTTCATTCTTCAAAACTACCTTGCACCTTAATTTAGAAGGGTCATCAGAGAAGAATATGTGTTCCACATGTATAGGAAATGCAAATGTATTTTTTAAAAATGGGAGCATTTCATTAAAGTTCACCAATGTAAATCCATATTCATCTCATTTCATTGTCGCTCTTGTCCCCTTGTAATTGGCCTTTACCTAATTACAAAACAACACAATGACACATGTTGTTCCATAATCTAGCTCCAAGATTTCTTCAACCCATCCAACATATTCCAAATCTACTTTGATGGGACTATTATCTTGTCCACTTGATTTACACATTATTGTGAAAGTAATAGCTACTCCAAAATCCATTGTGACCAAATTTGACTCGACACTTTTCACACAAACATGGTTTCCATATGCATACATAATTCGATATGATATTGCTTTCAATGCAAGAGGTAAAGATAGTTGAACACCTTCAAGACTAATACTTTTACCATTTTCCTTTGTTGAAGATAAAGCGTGTGGAAGCCAATTTTCATAAGAAGGCAACAAGTCCAATTCAAGTGGATATACCACCCTCCCTGTCCTAGCACCCATCTAATGAAATATTTTCTATGCCTTTCATTTATTTTTTAAAAATTCCATTTGCAATTCATGCTTCCTAAACAAAATCTACAAAAAATTTATCAAATGACACATCCTCATAATATAAAAAAATTCTGCAATTATAAATTAATCAATATTTACAACAAGATGCAATAGTTAATTATATCCAAAAATTAGTTAGCAAATTTGACCTTGTAGTTTAATCACATTTGAGCAAAATACAAGAAAACATCTACCAATTTAAAATGACCAATATATTTAACCACATGAAAGAGAAAATTTGTTCAATTTTGTAAGCTTAAAATGTTTAATATATGCCAATTCATGTTCTCCAAGGCTCCAATGTTGCTACATTCTTTATGACAAAAGAGTGGGCCCAACTTCTTAATTCAACAATCATGGTTCTAATTCGCTGAGAACCTTGAAGAATTTCATCATACATGTTTTGGTCCTAAAAAAATCCCAAATTTGGCATTTTTTAGTTTTAAAATTTTGCATGTACTCTATGCAAAATCCAATTGCTTCTTCCGTTTTGTAGCCCTCAACCATGCTACCCTCGGCCCTTGCCATGTTTTGAACATAAGTTTTCAATGATTTCATATATCTTTCCATGGGGTACATCCATCAAGTATGTAAATGGCCACACAACTCTACCTTTGCCACTAGATGCATCATAAGATGTGTCATAATGTTGAAAAGAGATGGAGGAAATTCTTTTTCCAAAAGACAAAGTGTGATGGTTGCTTCTTGCTTCAAATCATTCATCATACTGGGATCAATGGTTTTTGCACAAAGTCTTCAAAACACTTGGCTCATACAAATGATAGCAAGTCCCCTAGGCATGAGGGTATGTACACAAAGAGGTAAAATTTGTTGCATAAGGACATGGTAGTCACGTGCTTTCAATCCTTTTAACTTGCTCGTGTCCATATGAACCTGTTTTTTGAAGGTACTTGAATAACTAGTTGGTGTTTTTAATCCTTCAATGATATGTATGAAAGTTTGTTTTTCTTCCAACTGCAAAACATAAGGTGCAAGTGGCAAAGTAAATTCACCTTCTTTTTTCTTTGTAATTGGCCACAATCCATTCCAAAATATTCATATCCTTCATATCTTTTTGCAATAATATAATATCACCCTTTCCAAACATGATATTCATCACATGTTCAATGAGATTTTTTTCACAGTGCATGACATCTAATGTACGTTGTATAAGGAGGTCCTGATTTGCACAAGGAAAACAATTCATATAAAATAAACAACAATAACAGTCATCAACATAATACTTGTACCCAAAAAATGCATCCAACTTTTTTAAGTTTCAAAACTTTGTTGAATTTACAATTACATATTTATGTGTTTTTAATCTATCTCAAAAATATGTTTTATTGATTATTACATGTTTATTGGAATAAATTGAATTCTCTTATTGACTATGTATATTTTTTGTGCCAAACATACTCACTAGTCAATACTCGAGAGTTTTAATGAGGATTTGTGCTTCATTCCATGTTTGTTTATTGAGTCACCTACTGACCTAGGTACACCTCTTTCCTTGATTTAATTTACACACGATCCTGCATTTTGGAATGTTTGTTCTAGAAAAATAGGTCGAAGAGCTCCTTCGGTTTCCAACTTGCCATCAAACCAACATTTGTTTCAATGATAAGGGTGTGTACGATCTAGTCAATTCCTATGGCCTATGTAGACCATCTTCTTCATGTGCTTGGAATATTGAGTTACTATAGCAGGTCCACAAATGGGACATCCCTTGTAGCCTTTAGTAACACATCCCGCTATAAGTCCATAAGCCGGAAAATCATGAATAGTCCACATGAGTATTCCTTGAAGTTTAAAGGATTGTTTACCAACTTCAATTGAAACATCAAATGCAATAACTCCTCTCCATAGTTCTTGTAACTCCTCAATCAAGGGTGCCATGTATGTGTCCATATTTGTGTCCTTGATTGATTTTTTTCCAAGGATGATAAGAGACAACATAACAAAAAAAATATTTGTCACCAACCATGGAGTTAGATTGTATAAGAGCAATAAAATTGCCCATGTTGAATGTTTGAAATTAAAATCACCAAATGGATTCATCCCATCTGTAATTAAAGCAAAACAAAGGTTTTTAGGGTCTTTGGTAAAATCTAACCACATTGCATCAATGTGTTTCCGTGCCTTTGAGTCAACCACAAACCAAACATGCCATCTTTTGATGCATTTTTTACATGCCATTGCATAAGATGAGCTATGCTCTTGCACCAATACATCCTCTTCAAGCAAGCGATAACAAAGAAATGTCGAAAAACCTTGCAAGGGATTGTTTCTAAACCCTCCACATATCCATTAGCCTTGCATATTGGACACACAAGCAAGTCCTTGTTCTCTTTATGGTACAAGATGCATATTTGTTCACATGCATGGATTGATGTATAATTAAGACCAAGATTGCTTACCAACTTCCTTACTTCATATCTTGATTTTGGCATCACATTATTCTTTAGGAGAATTTCACATCCAAGTAATCTAAACAATTCATCTTGAAAAGTATTAGTCACTTGGTGAACGGTGCAAACATTAAGGAGTATCTACACACTTGATAGGCAACTATTTTTGCTATGGCCGCATGCTTCAAATAATGGTGCCTCTACCTCTTTTAATAACATTTTCATCCTCTCATCAATGGTTTTTTCACCTTCAAAAAAATTGTCATCATCATGTGGATTAGTTTATGAAACATGTGCACATTTTTCATGTATTTCATCATATCGACCAAATGCTTCTTGTATCGTACGAATGCAATCCAAAGATTGATTTAAATTTGTTGCCCTTTCTAGATTGTTGGCATAAATGTGACCATGCTTTCCTATGGTGTATGAATTGATTCCCAAAGGCTCCAAAGTTGGGTCTTTTCCCTAATGATACATGGGAATGATATTAACCCATTTTAGCAAACAATATAAGCTATGACACATGGATTTGAACATATAGGGCGGTGTTCATTTGGTTGCCTTTGAGCTCAAAAGAAAAAATGGAAAAATTCAAATCAAGCTTATAGCTTATTGAACTCCATAATCCTACAACCTATTCACAATCCAGCAACTATTTACATCAAAATTATATATCAAAATTGGGAAATTACATGACATAATAACAAATATTTAGATTTTTAAAAAAATCTTCGAACTAAAAAAATCTAGTTGCAACATGTTGCCATCTAATTTGTGATTGATGAACTAGAATCCAAAAGTTTGAACTACATACATAGCCTAAATTGTTTGTTGAAATTGTCCATAATTTCCCACTAGAAAGGACACACAGACTAAAAAATATAAGGCAATGTTCATTTGGTTGCGTTTGAGCTAAAAAGAAAGAATGGCAAAGTCCAATTTAAATTATAGTTCATTAAAGTCCAAAATCCTACAACCTATTAACAATCCAGCAACTATTTACATCAAAATTATATATATGTTGTATATATATTGGGATTACATGACATAATAACATGTATCCAAAATTTTAAAATAATCCAAAATCCTATAACCTAAAATCAATTTGAAGTACATACATAGCCTATATTGATTGCTGAAAATTTCCATAATTTTACATTATTCCTCAAATTTGTATCAAAAAATGAACTTTTTGTTATGTATGAAAAGTCAAAATTCAAAAATTGACATGATAATGACAAAAAAACTATTTTCCTGCATGGATCAACTTAGTTGAGATTATCATAACCCAACCCCATTCCTTTTCATCCCATGCTCTAGGTTCTATTTCATTATATTCCCATATACAAATTTCAATTTCCAAGCGTTGATTGGAAGAGCTATTGATATACCCAGCCACATTGCCTTTCTCAACATCACTGTCAATAAATTTTTTATCATGCCCATTAAACACATAACACTGTAAACTTGGGTAATAGGGAGATAATTTTTTGTACACTTAGTTTGTAGTATGGACCTATGAAGGGGAGTAATGAATCTTTAGCTTGTACATCTTCAAGTGTAAACAAGCCCCATCCCATATATTGGAATGTAGACACACATATCTCCCATTGTTGATTCCACCATGTGAATGTTAACAAATAGGAGATCTACTCAAGTGCAAACATAAATCTTTATTGAAAGGAAACTACAACATAATGCTCACAACACAAAACACAACATCAAGAACTCTCCAAGGTTCTTGTCACAAGA
>Ga0116231_10012524_pt1 | contig 12420 bp, 10 predicted proteins | sample S1TSphgellanicum_2_FD_89695 | JGI IMG/M metagenome (GOLD analysis project Ga0116231, IMG submission 89695) | Host-associated microbial communities from peat moss isolated from Minnesota, USA - S1T2_Fd - Sphagnum magellanicum MG | ecosystem: Host-associated > Plants > Peat moss > Unclassified... | reverse complement strand
TGGAAAAATTTCGATGGCATCCGGGCGCAGATGATACCAGCCCATGGGATTGGAGTGCGCGTCCTCCTGATAGCCGCTTTCGCGCAGGCGCGCGGCGAACCCGGCGGGCGTGCCAGGATCACCCACGCCGACGGCATCGGGCGAGGCGAAAAGGACGGAGGAATTCGGGAACGGGCCATGCAGCAGTTTTTCATCGGCAATCTTGGCCAGGCGAAAATAGCTAAACAGAACAAAACCGAAGATGACGCCGGTGAAGGCGACCGAACCATAAAAGAGATAGCGGCTGAGGTTGGCGGCAGACTGACTTGGTCCGGTGCGGCGTGCGGCGGTCTTTGAAGACGAAACCTTAATTCGTACGGGCAAAATTCCGGCTACTTCCGAGCCTGATAATAAGAGTCTAACTCTTTCCAAATGTTGTCATCGTGAGGTTGCCAGTCTGGCAGTTCCCGGCCTGCGATTTGCAGTTCGGCGATGCTGAGGGTTCCGTGGCCGTAGGGGCAGATATATTCAGTGCGCGGCTGGCCGAACAGCACGATATGGCCCCACGAACCCGTGGCAACCGGCATGATGAGACGGCGCAGACAAGACCGGCAGCGGCGTTTTTGGTCCCAGATAGCGAGGTAAAAAAGACCCGCCGCGATCAGACCAATTCCGAATATCAGGAAGGTGTAGAGCATGTCATGAAGAAACGGCTCCAGAGCGGGGCCGAACCGGGCCGGTGGCGTCTCCGCATGGGGATAGAAGCGAACCAGCATACTTTTCATAGCCAGCGCCACTCCAGCCACGGCGCCCAGCTTAGCCAGAAGATATAGCCAGTACTTCATCATCATTTAGACTCCAACAGTGTCTCTGTGGTTCCGATGCAGCCGACGTTACGCGCGGATGGCATTTTTGGCCAGGAAAATGAGATTCGCCGGACGCTCAGCGAGGCGGCGCATGAAATAGGGGTACCAGGCGTCCCCGTACGGCACATAGAGGCGGAGGCGGAATCCTTTGGAAACAAGCTGGCGCTGAAGGTCTCTGCGAATTCCATAGAGCATCTGAAACTCAAAACGAGTGGGGTCAATGTTTTGTTCCTGAATATGACGTAGCGCAGCCTGGATGATGCTCTCATCATGACTTGCGATTGCCGGATAATTCCCTTCAGAAAACAGCAGGCACATCAGGCGCAGGTAGTTTTTGTCGACGTCAGCCTTGTCCGGGAATGCCAGGGACGCGGGTTCACGATAGGCGCCTTTGCAAAGGCGAACGGGAATATTCAGCGAAGACAGGGATTTGATGTCGGCTTCGCTGCGGAACAGGTAAGCCTGAATCACCGCGCGGACATGGCCTGGAAAGGCAGTTTGCATCTCTTTCACAAGATCAAGCGTCCGGTCGGTATAGGCGGTGCTCTCCATATCGATTTCAACTCGGCTGCCGATCTGGCTGGCGCGGGCCACGAGAGCGCGAACGTTTTCGCGGCAAGCCGATTCGGAAAGATCCAGGCCGAATTGCGTCAATTTCAAAGACACGCTGGCTGAGAGATTTTCATGATGGATGCGGTTGAGCGCCTCCATGTAAGAGTCTCTGGATTGCTCGGCTTCCGCCAGATTCATGACGCTTTCACCCAGATAATCCAGGGTGCCCAGCATGTTGTCTTTCGAGAGATTTTTCAGAACGCTGACGCCTTCCGCGAGCGTGCGTCCGGCAACAAAGCGCGAGGTCATTTTCCGCGAGGCAGAAGAATTCTCCATCCAATTACGAAGCCACCGTTGCTCGGAAAGATGAAGAAGAGTGCTGCGCAGCATTTGACACTTAAATATAGCGGTTTTTCATTCAGCACCAGCCCGAATTCTTCCCAGGCAAATAGGTATGGCTCCCCAGCGCCGTCACAAGGCAGGGAGTTTTGCTCGCGAACTATACTTTTACTTCGAGGATGAGGGTTGTGAATCCACGCAAGTATGCTCAGTGGATGAGGGAGTGGAATGTTTTTTGCGACCTAGCGGGTTTCCGCCAGAAAAACATCGCCAGAAGCGGCAGACCAATCAGTGCAAACGTGGCTGGTTCAGGAGCGGCAACTACGGCGGGCGAGTAATTGATATCGCCTGCATAATCCAGCCCGAACGCGACAGCATTTTCCTGCACAACATCGAAGCTTAGCGTGTTGATACCCGGCAGAAGCGCACTGGCCAAATTGATAGTTGCGCCTGTTTGCGCCAGACAACCAATCGGGTAATTCGAGCAGACCGTGTAGGTGTTGCCCGCGGTCGGAGCCAAAGGCATCAGCAGCACACCGTTTAGCGTGACGCTGGCAGAATCATCGGCTAGCACATCCAGTATCCCGGAAAGCGGCGTCCCGGCGATATCGAAAGTATCTGTAAACAACACGGAAGTGCCATTCGGTGGCGAGACGAACGAAGCACCGTTGGGGTTTCCCGAATTCTCATACGAAACCCAGGCCGAGCCGCCAATGGCTGGCGCCCAGAGTGGGTCGAGATTCTGGACCGCAATGGTGGCTTGGCCGCTATTGTTCATCGTTTCCGATGCGCTGCTGGCAATGGTGATGGTGTCGGCAAAACAGCCAGCCGCAAAGGTGAGCAAACCGGCTACGAGCAAAATTTGACGTTCAGGTAAAGCAGTCATTTCAAAGGTATAGACGATTTTCCAGACCAACCTGACACGTGTTATTGTTACTGGAATCGTGCGCAAAACAGGAATTCGATGGGATGTTCGGTGCGGCCTTCAATAGCAAGATCGGCCAGTACCTCCCCCATGACGCTGGTGAACTTAAACCCATGGCCGGAAAAGCCGGCCGCCACCGAAACCTGCGGGTAACTGGGATGGATGCCAACCACAAAGTGCTGGTCTGGACTCATCGTATAAAGGCAGCTCACAGCTTGCGTTAGCGGTCCGTTTAGTGAGGGAATAAACTGCGCAAGATAGCCTCGGACTTCTGCAATATCGGAATCGTGGATCGCCCTCTCCACGTTTTCAGCACTGCAAGACAATCCCCCGGAATGCATGGCCGCTTTGACACCTGCTGACGTTCGCGTGGCCGGTAAACCGTAAAAGCAGTTCTGGCCGTCGACATCCCATATATAAATGGGAAAATTCTCCGGTTCAAAACCGCCGGGGTCGGAAAGCGGCTGGAACCAGCACATGACGCGCCGCTGGACATCGAAAGAAATTTTCAGATCGCCAAGCAGATCCGGTGCCCATGCGCCCGGAGCGATCACAAGCCGGCTGGCCTGATAACTTCCTTGGGCCGTCTTCACCGTTACTCCCATGCCGGAGGAGTCGGCTGACCATTCATTCACCGGTTCCTCAAAATGCAGTTCGGCACCGTGATGGGCGGCCAGCCGAAGATGAGCCTGAATGGCGGCTTCCGGTTTCAGATACCCGGCCACGGTTTCATAGATGGCAATTTCATCCGCCCGGGGATTCAAAACGGGGAAGCGGTGGCGCATTTCCGCCGAATCCAGAACTTCATGCGCAAGGCCGTGCCGCATGGCACTAACCAGCGCCCCTTCCACAACACTGCTGCCAGACCGCCCAATCATCAGGCCGCCGGTCTGCCGCAGAATAGCGGTCTTCGAATCTTGCTCCAGCCGCCGCCATAATTCATATGCGCGGCGCGCCAGCGGAACGTAATTCGGATGCTCGTGATACGCCTGTCGAATGATCCGCGAGTCGCCGTGCGATGAACCGCGATTATGCGCGGGCTGGAATTTCTCAAGGCCGAGGACGGTCTGGCCCCGCGCGACAAGATGATAAGCCGCCGCGCTGCCCATGCCACCCAGTCCAAGAACAATCGCGTCATAACAGGTGTGGGGCATTCACACTCTATTAAGCCAGAGGCGGTCTTTGCTCCTCTCTTTTCTCCTCTTTCTTCGGTTCCGGTTTTGGTTCGGCCCTAGGAGCTGGTTTCGCCTGCTCCGGGCGCGGAGTTTCTTCGCGGCGTTGCGGTTCCGGTCGCGCTTGTTGTGCGGGCTTCTGCTGCTCTGCCGGCCGCGCCTCTTGAGCCGGGCGAGTCGGCTGCCGTTCGGGTGGGGTCCGTTGCTCCGCCCGAGGTTGCGGCGGGCTGGGGCGAGACTCCGGACGCGCTTCTCTGGATGGCTGCGCTTCCCTGGCGGCGGGCTCAGGGCGGCTTTCTGGACGCGCAGCCTCCGGGCGAGGTGTTTCAGCCCGCATTGGCTCAGCCCGCATTGGCTGACGGGCAGCAGGTTGCGCAGCCGCCGGTAACACCCTCGCTCCCGGCACTTCCACTGAACGCGTCGCCGGAGCACGATAGCTGGTTTGCAAAGGCTGCGGTGCCGCTGCCACCTGTGGCCGTCCGTGATTGACGTTGGCAAATTGCGACCGGTTGTCAGCCGCTTGCCGGATGTACTGAACCTGTGCCGGTACAGGCGCGATGCGGCGTTCGTGCATAACCGCCACCTCAGCGGCAGTCGGGCGAACATTCAAACCGCCACGGCCGCCCACGTAACTGGTCCGGACGTTGGTGATGTTTATCACCCGGTAGTTATAAACGTTCGTGACGACATTCACATTGATGTTATTTACCGTGCGGTTGTAGGCAAAGTGACCCCGGTCCCAATATCCGCCCTCGTAGCCGCGGCCCACATAACCGAAGCCGTAGTTGATGCCGCCGTAAAAGCCGATGTGGGAACCCCAATAGCCCTGGTGCCGGCGATAGCGGTTGTTTTCGAACCCCCAGTAGGGAGGCGTCCAAAGCGCGCCCACGAATGGAGCCATCACCCAGACACCCGGTACCCAGTAATAGCCTGCGGACGTGTAATCCCAATTGCCGGGAGTCCACATATAATTGGGGCCGGGGCATTGCGGCTGGTTGTATTCAGGCAGCGGGGGAGGCGGCTGCTCGGCGTAGACCGGCGATCCGGAATCGTCACTATCTTCCGGGTATGAGGTGTCCTGCTCGGGGTAAGACGCCTGGTCCGGATAAGATGCCTGTTGCGCTGGCGGGCTCACCTGCGCTGGCTGGGGATACTGCGCCTGCTGCTGGCTAACCGGCGCCAGGTTCGCCTGCGCTGGATCATTAGAATCCGTCTGAGCGTCTGGCTGCGTTGTCGAATTCTTGGAACAACTCGTTGTTTGAAGGCAAAGCACCGCTATAAACGAGGAGCAGAGGCAAAATCCGGCTATTTTTCGCATTTTTCAGTAAGACGCCGGTACAGGGAGTTTTGGAGCAACTTATGTTGCGGCAGCAAAAATTACGCAAAAACACTGTGGCTGATAAGCGCCAGTCCCGTGCCTAGAAGCGCTCCCACAACCACGTCGCTTAAAAAGTGCATGCCCAGTAAGATCCGCGAAACCGCAATGCTCAAAGCGCAGAACAGAAGCGCCGGAAAGAACATCGGGAAAAACGCGCTCAGCGACATGGCCACCGCAAATGCGGTGATCGTGTGGCCGGATGGAAACGAGAACTGGTCGGGAGGCAGCAGCGTGGCCCAGACGTGCGGTTCAATTTCGCACGGCCGCCGGCGGCCGGAGAGCTTTTTCAGTGAAGTAAACAGGCCAACGCCGACTGCGGCGGCGGATCCAGCGGCGGCAACCGACGTGAGCCGGTCTTCCCGGCCAAACAGCAGCGCAACCAGTCCGCACAGGTACCACAACCATCCATCGCCCGCGCGGGTGGCGGCAATGGCCCACAAACGCACCCACTTTGGCGCAGGCCATTTGTTGACCCTGCGCATCAGCTTGTGGTCGCCGGTGGAAATAAACTGAAGCATCGCCTGGTGAGCCGTCATTCCGCGGCTCCGTCTACCAACAACCAGCTTATGCGATTTTGCATATGTCTTTCTCGGGGGCTACCTTACTTGTAAGGTCAATGCCATTACAATGCGGTGACAGTCGCGCGAAGAGTCGGTAAATTTCAGCGATTTCTTTCGGCGCGCAAGTACCATAGGATTTGCTCACGAAGCCAACGTTAGATTTCGTCTATTTTGATGCCGGCGGCGGCCATCGCAGCGCCGCCCTGGCCTTGCAATCCGTTGTTGAATCATCGCCCAAGCACGATTGGAATGTCAGGCTGGTGAATCTCCAGGAAGTCCTGGATTCCCTCGATGTCTTTCGCAAACTGACGGGCATCCGTCTGGAAGATCTGTACAACAAAGCATTGGCGAAAGGTTGGACGCTCGGTTCCACCATTCTGCTGCCAATTATGCACGGCATTATTCGCATGTATCATCCGGCACAGGTGCGCCTGCTGACTGATTACTGGAAAAAGCAGCGGCCCGACATGGTTGTTTCCCTCGTGCCAAACTTCAATCGCGCTTTGTTTGAAAGTCTGCAAGACGCGCTGCCAGTGACGCCGCTCGTCACCATCTTGACCGATTTCGCCGATTACCCGCCGCATTTCTGGATAGAAAAACAGAATCAATTCCTGATTTGCGGAACCGACCGGGCGCTGGAACAGGCGCGCCAAATGGGTTATGACGACGAACACGCCCTGAAAACGAGCGGCATGATTCTGCGGCCGCAATTCTATGAAGACCAGAAGATAGACAGATGCGCGGAGCGAAAAGCGCTGGGCCTGGACACGCACCTTCCCACCGGCATGGTGCTGTTTGGGGGTGAAGGTTCCAGCGTGATGGCGCAAATTGCCGAACGGCTGGGAAACAGCGGCCAGAATTTGCAGCTAATCATGGTCTGCGGCAAAAACCAAGCAGTCCGCAAAAAAATTCAGTCCATGAAGACCCGCAACAAGATCTTCACCGAAGGCTTTACCAAGCGCATTCCTTTTTACATGGCGTTAAGCGATTTCTTTGTGGGCAAGCCCGGCCCCGGCAGCATTTCCGAAGCGCTAAAGATGGGGCTGCCCGTCATTGTCGAGCGAAATTCCTGGACTCTGCCGCAAGAGCGCTACAACGCCGATTGGGTGATGGAAAAGCGCGTCGGCGTGGTGCTGGAAAATTTCAAAACCATCGAACCTACGGTACGCAAGCTGCTGGCGGACAATGCGCTAGACGTCATGAAAGAGCGCATTGCCCGGCTGGACAACCAGGCCGTCTTCGAAATTCCCGCTATTTTAGCGGGGATTCTGGCCAGGAGTGGCGTGGATATCGGCGGCTGAGTTCGCGCCGCACCTGGGGATAAAGATTTTTCCAGAAGCTGACCAAATCCGTGGTCACTTGCACGGGCCGATGGTTGGGCGCAAGCAATTGCACCACCAGCGGAACCGCGCCGCGAGCCACCGTAGGCGTATTTTCCAGTCCAAAGAAATCCTGCAGGCGCGACGCCACCGATGGCGGACGTCCGTCATGGTATTCAATTTTCGCGCGGCGGCCCGAAGGCAGCAATATATGCGGGGGTGCAAATTCATCTACCAGGCGCATGGGCAGGTGCGTTTCCAGCAGCGCCAGAAACGCGTTGTTGCGTGCCGCCATGCGAAGCTCCGCAAAACTGACCGCACAGGCAGCCAGGTCTTTCAGCGCGGCTCCCAGCAGATCCTGGGGAATTTCAAACTTGCCATGCTCAGCCGCGAAACGAATACGCAGCATGAATGCCGACAGCGCCTCGGCATCGGTAAAACGTTCAATGCCCGACTCCAGCGCCTTGGCCACCAGCATTTCCGTGGCGGCGGCCGAATTTCGCGGCACAGAACTGGATTCGTCCAGACTAATGTGACGGTAGCGAATAATGTTGCGCTGCTCCACGCGCTCACCTTCGCGGTTCCAGGTCAGTTCTTCGGCGGTCTCAATTTGCTCCGGAAACGCATCCAGCAGCCAGTCAGGCTCAATGTCAACGGCGACGCGAACCAGCGGCGAAACTTGATCGCTCCGGTCATCAATCTCCAGTGCGATGACAAAATTCGCCGACACACGGCTCTGCCGGTCGAGTTTCGCGGCTCCTCCGTTGGCCAGAAGAAGCGTCTCGCCGCGCTTGCGCGCCACGCGGTCGGGATAAGCGAGCAGCAAAGACTTTTCCAGCGCAAAACCGTCTGGAGTCTTGTTCTGAATGTTCTTCAACGAGCCCGCAAGCTTACTGCGCAGTTGTTTGATGTTGTAGGATGCCTCCGCTGCCAGAATGGCTTCCAGATCCGTGCCAAACCCGCGTTCATCCGGCCGGAAGCGCGCCTCTGAAAGGCGCGCGGCCAAATCAGCGGCCTCGAGCGCGATGCCCGAAGCAGCCGCAGCCACCATAAAGCGCGCCAGACGCGGAGCCACCGCAATCCGCGCCATTTGCTTTCCCACCGCCGTGATTTTTCCGGCTTCATCCAGCGCGCCCAGCATGGTCAGCAATTCCCGCGCATGCTTCACGTTCTCTGGCAACGGCGCGTCCAGCCACGTCAAGTCTTGCCAAGGAATCCCCGCAGCCACAAGCTGCAAAAGAGTAGGCGCAAAATCAGCACGCACAATTTCCGGCGCAATGTGCTCCGGGCGGCGAACAAAGTCGCCCTCCGGAAACAGGCGAATGGCAAAGCCCGGCCCTGTGCGCCCCGCGCGCCCGGTTCGCTGAATCACCGACGCCTGGCTGATTTTTTCCACATTCAAGCGCGACACCCCGCTCCAGGACGAATGCGTCAGCACACGCGCCAGCCCGGAATCTACAACGCCCTCCACATCCTCGATGGTCACTGAACTTTCGGCGACATTGGTGGAGAAGATAATTTTTCGCTGCTTCGAGGAAGACACGGCGCGGTCCTGCTCGTCCGGCGATAGATCGCCATGCAGGGCATAAAGCACAACGCCGGACGAGCGCGCCAGAGCTTCGCACGCCTGCATGCATTTTCTGATTTCAGCCGCGCCTGGAAGAAAAACAAGAATATGTCTTTTTGTTTGTTTCAGAAGCGCACCCACGGCAGCCTCGACTTGTGCCTCAAGAAACAGCGATGTGTGCGGTGTATACGCCACCGAAACGGGAAACATTTGCCCCGGCGACTCAATAAGCGGAGGGTTTCCCAGTGTCTCGCGAATATTTTCCGCCGCCAAGGTGGCCGACATCAGCAGGATCTTGAGATCAGACCGGCGCTTCTGTAGGTCAAGCAACAAAGCCAGTGCGAGGTCGGTCTCGAGATGCCGTTCATGGAACTCGTCAAGAATCACAACGTTCACGTCCGGCAACGAGTCACCGGCTAGAAGTTTGCGAGTTAGCACGCCTTCTGTGAGATACCAAAGTCTCGTGTCGCGAGAACCGACTTCCTCGAAGCGAACTTGATAGCCAACCGTGGCTCCAAGTTTCTCTCCGAATTCCGCCGCGACACGCAGAGCCGCCATTCTCGTCGCCATGCGACGTGGCTCCAGCACATAAACCCGCTTGCACCCTGCTTTCAATAAAGCGCTGGGCACTCGCGTTGTCTTGCCCGCGCCTGGAGATGCTTTGAGCAGCAGCATCGTGCTACTATTCAGAAACTCGATGATCTCGGGCACGAGCGCATCCACTGGGAGCGTAGGCAAAGTTGCCAACGTTTTCTCATTGTTTACGCTGGAGGACGGCACGTAACGATCATCCCTTACTGACATTTGAAAACTATTTTCTCGGTTCCACTTGTGTGGCCGCCGAAGCCAGAGGGAAATGCTGTCTAGATTTTTTTTATTGGTGTTTTTGAGTTTGACGCTGGCCGCAGCCGGCCATTGGGATGCGGAAGGCTTGGCGTGGTGGGAACATGTGGAGTACCTCGCGAGCGATGAATTACAAGGCCGGGATGTAGGATCGCATGGTTTTGACTTGGCGGCTAATTATGTCGCGACCCAATACGAAACAACAGGCCTGAAAGCAGCGGGTGACGATGGTTATTTTCAAAAAGTATGGTTCACCGAGTCATCCTTGGTTTGGGCTAGTGTTCACTTCAAGCGCGCTGGTAAGTGGGTGGACGTGCCCCTTCCCGGCGAGGCGCTAGTCAATTTCAACGCGCATTCCCCGGCCAGGATGAACGGCCACATTGTCTTTGCCGGTTACGGTTTGAAAATTCCCGAAGCCGATTACGACGATTTCAAGGGCCTTCCGCTAAAGGGAGCCATTGTCGCTTATCTCGCCGGTGCGCCGAATGATATCGCCGGTAACCTAAGAGCGCATTATGGATCAAGTGAAGTGCGCTGGCAGCAATTGAAAGCTGCCGGGGCGGTCGGCATGATTGCCATTCCTAATCCAAAGACCATGGAGATGCCATGGCCCCGCCAAGCAGCCAGTTGGCCCACTCCCAGGCTCTCGCTGCTTGATCCCGAGCTGACTCAGTTCCAGGGATTGCAGTTCAGCGCACAGTGGAATCCCGCCTTGGCGGATGACTTGTTGGCGGGATCGGGCCACACTTTTGCTCAACTGCTGGCCGCCGCCGATCACAGTCTTCCTTTGCCGCACTTTGAAACCTCGGTCGAGCTGCGGTCGGAGGCGAAGGTGCAAACACGTCTCGTGAAGTCTAAGAATGTGGTGGCTGTTCACCCCGGCGTCGACCCTGATTTGAAGGATGAGTACGTCATTATTTCTGCCCATCTCGACCATCTGGGCATGGACAAATCATCGCATCGCATCTACCGCGGCGCCATGGATGATGCCTCAGGTATCGCCTCAGTCATCGAAATTGCCAAGAAGCTGAAGAACGTGTCCACACGGCGCTCGATTGTATTCCTGGCATTAACGGCGGAAGAGAAGGGCGAACTGGGATCGGCCTATTTCGCCCATTATCCATCCGTGAAGGGCCGGCTGGTCGCAGATCTGAACATGGATATGTTTCTGCCCATCATCCCGCTGCGCTGGCTGGACGTGCAAGGACTGGAGGAATCCACGCTCGGGGCTGACGTTAGAGAGGTTGCCGAAGCCGTCGGCGTTACCGTCCAGGCCGATCAGGAACCCGGCCGCAACCGCTTCACCCGCAGTGACCAATATAGCTTCGTCAAGGCGGGCGTGCCGTCGCTGGCATTCAAGTTTGGCCATCAGAAAGATGACGCCGGGGAGAAAATCTTTGACAACTGGTATGCCACTCGTTACCACAGCGTGAGAGACGACCTGAAACAGCCGGTGGACGTTAAGTCCGCGGTGCGGTTTAATGCCCTGCTGAAAGCTCTGCTGGTTCGTGTAGCCAACTCGGATGAAACACCACGCTGGCGCGAAGACAGCTTTTTCAAGCGCTTTGCGGATCCCGCCACGACGGCGGTCTCCGGCGCGGGAAGCTATTAGGTGTTCTCGCTGCATCTGACTTGCCCGCCCCATCAGGTGGAGGCTGTCTCGTTCGAGTTATGGGAAGCGGGAACCGTGGGCATTCGCGAGGAAGACCGCGGCGCAACGGTTGAGATCATCGCCGCTTTTGAAGAGATATTGGTATCCGCTCAATTCAGCCAGTTTGATCCTCATTGGGAACGCGAGGATGAGACTGACTGGGTAGTGGTTACTCAAGATTCCTGGCCCGCGCGTGAAGTGGGTGAGCGGATCTTCTTAGCGCCGGTCTGGAACCAGCAGCTAACTCCTGCAGGGTGCGTCCGGGTGATTCATAACCCAGGCCTGGCCAGCGGAACGGGAGAACATCCCTGCACGCAGCTTGCATTGGAAAGCCTTTCCCAATGCGAAGGCGATGTTGTGGTGGATGTCGGCACGGGATCGGGGATTCTTGCCATTGCGGCTTTACGTCTGGGCGCGAGCCTTGCAGCCGCGCTGGATATGGACTTAGCTTCGCTGGCAACGGCACGAGAGAATTTTGAGCTGAACGATTTCGCGGCAACTGTGGCGCAGGGTTCAGCGGAATGCATCGCTTCAGAAAGCGCCGATATCGTGGTAGGCAATATCAGCGGAACGGTCTTGCTCTCCATCGCCGATGAGTTACTCCGAATTTGCAAGCCTGGAGGCTGGCTGATTCTTACTGGATTCCCCGAAAGCGAGTTAGCAGCCATACAGGGGATGTTTGGTTCAGGGGAAGTTACCGAGATCAATGAGTGGCGCTGCCTCACGCTACGGATGTAGTTTCTCGAGAGCCGTCTCCAGACGCTGCCCACCTTTAAGCACCGGGGCGAAGATATCTCCTGTTTTCTGGAATCGCGCAATCGAGTTATCCAGGCGAAAGTCTGACGGCCGCAAACCATGCTTCACCTCTTTCCATTCGAGCGGCGCGGCCACCGGTGCCCCATCATAGGCGCGAACCACATAAGGCGCGGAAATCGTCTTGCCCGAACCGATCTGAAGATAGTCGAAATAGATGCGGTTCTTTTTCCGTTTCTCGACAGATCGCGGAGTAGTGAACAGATTCGGCGCGCGGTCCACGGCAAGATGAGACAAAATCTCTGCCAGGCTGCGCACCTGCTCAAACGTGTAGACAGGTTCCAGCGGCACATAGATATGCATGCCGTCGCCGCCGGTGGTTTTGGGATAGCCGGTAAGTTCCAGGTCTGAGAGTATCTCTCGAACGACTAACGCCGCATCCACAACAAGATCGTAGCTGGCTCCCACTGGATCGAGATCCAGCAGCATCCAGTCTGGTTTTTCTAACTGGCCCAC
>Ga0116231_10012522_pt1 | contig 12421 bp, 5 predicted proteins | sample S1TSphgellanicum_2_FD_89695 | JGI IMG/M metagenome (GOLD analysis project Ga0116231, IMG submission 89695) | Host-associated microbial communities from peat moss isolated from Minnesota, USA - S1T2_Fd - Sphagnum magellanicum MG | ecosystem: Host-associated > Plants > Peat moss > Unclassified... | reverse complement strand
GTCGGAATGCTCCTGATCCCGTAGCGCGCAGCCGGACCCGTGTCATCGTCGGTGTTGAGCTTCCCGAATCTCAGTCGCAATTTGAGCGTCTGCGCCGCTTGTTCGTAAAACGGCGCCATCTGTCGGCAGGGTCCACACCACGGGGCCCAGAAATCCACGACCAAGGGCAAGTCGTTGCGCGACAGGTGCTTGTCGAAATTCGCGCCCGTGAGCGCGATCGTTTTTCCATCGATGAGTTCGAAATGACATTGCGGACAACGAGGCTTGTCCGCGATCCGGTCCGGCTTGAGGCCCACGACGGCGTCGCAATGTCCGCAGACGATGTGGGTTTTCTGGTCCATTCTAGCGCGGCTGGGTCGCGATCACGGCCAAGCCCTGCAGCACGAGATCCGGGACGATCTCGCCGCGCGCGCGCATCGTGCCCGTGATCATGCCCGCATCGCCGCCCGTGATGAACAACTGCGGCTTGACGCCGGTGCTCTGCTCGATGATCTCGGCCGCGCGATCGGCCATGCCCGCCAAGGCGAACACGGCGCCGCGGGAGACCGCGCCGATCGTGTTGTTCGCGAGTACGCCGGCCATCGAGGGCGTGCTCTGCTCCACGGCGCGCGCAATGTCGCTCGTGCGCTTGAGCAGCGCTTCGCGCATCATGTGGATGCCCGGCACGATGAGCCCGCCCAAGTGTTGACCGTTCGCGTCGACGCTGTCGACCTTGACGGCCGTGCCGGCGTCGACGACGCAGAGCGCCGTACGCGCCTTCGTCCATGCGCCGATGACCGCGAGCCAGCGGTCGGCGCCGAGCAGCGAGGGATCGGCATAGCCGTTCGTGAGTTCGAGGAACTGGGGCTTCGCCGTGATGAATTCGATCTTGACGCCGTAGAATTTCTTCGCGAGCTTCGCGAGATTTTTCGCCATCGTCTCGCCGGCCACGTTCGAAACGAGGATGCGCTCGGGTTTCTGATCCCCGTTGAACAAGGCCGCGGTCCAGAGCGCGGGTTTGGCGTCACGATGGACGACGGCCTGCTGATCCGATAATCCGGTGCTCGTCAGCCACGCCCATTTCAACCGCGTGTTGCCGACATCGATGACCAAAATCATGCTGGGGTGACTGCCTTGATGTCCGCCTGCGATCTGAAGCCGGTTAGAATAGCATCGCGCGGGGTCGTGGGCCGCATTTGCCGGTAAACTGGCGGAATGCAACTTAACGCTGAGGCGAAACCGCTCGTGGTCCGTTGCGGCGCCTTCGGCGACATGGTGCTGCTGACCGCGTTGATCCGCGATCTACACGCGCAGTTCCGCACGAACGTGGATATTCTGGCTTCGGGTCCCTGGACGGCGCCGCTGCTTCAGGGCCAGCCTGGCGTCGGCGAAATCCTGTGCCTGCGCAGCCGCAAGACTCCGTACTGGCTGAGCTCCGAGCAACGTCAGGCCGTGCGTCGCTTGCGTGCGCGGGGCTTGGGGCCCACCTGGGTCTGCGACGACAATGCCGCGACCGACCGACTGCTCGACCGCGCCGGCATCGTCGCCGAGTGGCGTGTCGATGTGCGCGACCATCCCTTGCTGCCCGAAGAACACGCGACGGAGCAGTGGCGGCGTCTCGCCCGCATCCTGCCGCCCGCATGTCGACAGCGGCCCTTGCCGGGCATCGTGACGGACTTCGTCGGCTGCGAGCTCAAGGTCAGCACGGCACAACGGGCCGCAGTCGAGCAGTGGTTACGAAAACGGGGCATCGCGGACCGGCCGCTGGAGCTCATACAGATCGGCAACAAGCGAACGATGCGGCGGGGGCTGCGGCGCTATGCGGTGAACCACAAATACTGGCCCGCCGCGCGTTGGGCCGCAGTGCTGCGGCATATTCGACTCGCGCGCCCGGATCATGCGATCGGGCTGATCGGCACCGGGCCGGAATATGCGCTCAATGCGTCGGTCGCGGCGCTCGCCGGCGTCGACGGCGTCTACAACTTTGCCGACGACCTGCCGATTCCGCGTTTGCTCGCACTGCTCGCGCGCGCGCGGTCGCTGATCACGGTCGACTCAGGGCCCGCCCATGCCGCTGCGGCCGTCGGTTGTCCGCAAGTCGTGCTGTTCGGACGCGCGCTGCCGTCGCTGTATCGACCCTGGGGTACGCCCGGCGCGCCGGTCAGCGTGCTCACGGGCTGCGTCGACGGTGAACCCTCGATGCTCGGTATCGAGACGGCCGCGGTCATCGCAGCCTGGGACGCGCTCGTCGGCTATCGCGCCTTGAGCATGTCGGGGGTCACGAGCACGACGCCGCCATCGGTCACGTAGAAGCGCTCTTTGTCCTTGACGGCATCGACGCCGATCGAGACGCCATCGGGGACCACGCAGCCCTCGTCGATGATCGCGCGCCGGATCACGCAACGGCGTCCGATCGTCACGCACGGCAGCAAAACCGAGCTCTCGATGCGGCTGAACTCCTCGATGCGCGCGTCGGTCGACAGCAGCGACTGGGTCACGTAGGCACCCGAGATGATGCAGCCGCCGGTCACCATCGAATTGACGGCCATGCCGCGCCGCCCGTCCTCGTCGAGCACGAACTTCGCGGGCGGTTGCTGCGCCTGATAGGTCCAGATCGGCCACTGATGATCGTAGATGTTGAGTTCGGGATTCAGCGCCACGAGTTCCATGTTCGCTTCGTAGAGCGCATCGAGGTTGCCGACGTCGCGCCAGTACGCCTGCGCGCGCGTTTCGACGTCCTGGAACGGATACGCGAACACGCGCATCGTCGCGATCGCGTGCGGGATGATGTTCTTGCCGAAGTCGTGGCTGCTCTTGGTGTTCTCGGCATCGTCGCAGAGCAGTTTCTCGAGCCGGTCCATCGCGATCACGTAGATCCCCATCGACGCGCGCGCCAGGTTTTCGTTGCCCACGATGGGATCGGGCGACGCGGGTTTCTCGGCGAATTTGATGACGCGGTTGGTGTCGTCGGTCGTCATGATGCCGAATTCGCGCGCGCGCTCGATCGGCACATCGACGACGCCGACCGTGATGTCCGCTTCGCACTGCTCGTGGTAGGCGATCATCGGACCGTAATCCATCTTGTAGATGTGGTCACCCGCGAGGATCAGCACGTGGGTCGGGCGATGCGAGCGGATGTAGTCGAGATTCTGAAACACGGAGTCCGCGGTACCGCGGTACCAGTGCTCGCCGACCTGCTGCTGCGCGGGGATCAACTCGACGAATTCGCCCATCTCGCCGCGCAGATAGCTCCAGCCGCGCTGGATGTGCTGGATCAGAGACTGCGCCTTGTACTGCGTGAGCACGGCGATCTGACGAATGCCGGAATTGACGCAGTTGGAGAGCACGAAATCGATGATGCGAAACTTGCCGCCGAACGGCGTGGCCGGCTTGCAGCGATGCTGCGTGAGCGCCTTGAGCCGCTCACCTCGGCCGCCGGCCATGACGACGGCCAAGGTTCCGCTCGTCAAACGGCTGACGTAGCGACCGGTGTTGTTGCGAGCGGCATGCCGCGGACCCATCATGATTGCACCGTTGGCGGAAGAGAAATGCACCCAGCCCCAAGTGGAAGACTGCCACACTCGGCCAATGCCCGCATTAGGTTTCGCACCCGCGCGGCGATACGCGTTTGTTAGACTTCGATCCCATGAGCGAACTCAGATTGTGCATGCTGTCCTCGGAAATCGTTCCGTTCGCGAAGACCGGCGGCCTTGCCGACGTGGTCGGCGCCTTATTCGTGGAACTCGCCGAACGGGGCATCGAAGTGTCGGCGTTCATGCCTTTGTATGCGTCGGTGCGCGCCGGTCGGTTCGACCTCGAACCGGTGGCGGCCGTGCAAGGCGTCGCCATTCCGATCGGCGATGCGGTATATGAATTCTCGCTGCAATCCGCTCGCTATCCGGGCAGCGAACGACACGTTTATTTCATCGATTGTCCTACATTGTTCGACCGCCCCGGCCTATACACGACCGACGCGGACGAACATCGACGTTTCTTGCTGTTCACGCTCGCCGCGGTCGAAAGCTGCGAGCGACTCGCCTTGCGTCCGCAGGTGATACATTGCAACGATTGGCACACGGCATTTCTGCCGCTGCTGCTGAAGACGCGTTACGTCGGCCGCGCGATCGCCGCGGCGCGCACGGTGCTCACGATCCACAACATCGCCTATCAAGGGATCATGCCGGGCAGCGCGGCGCCGGACCTGCAGCTGGGCGCGAACTTCACGCTTCTTGACCAAGGCGATCTGCGCGCGGGTGTGATCAACTCGTTGAAAACCGGCATAAAGTTTGCCGATGTCGTGACCACCGTGAGTCCGACGTACGCCCGCGAGATTTGCGACAGCCCGCTCGGCATGGGCATGCAGACGGTTTTGCGCGCACACAAGGGTGGCGTCGTCGGAATCTTGAACGGGGTCGACTATCGCGAATGGGATCCGCGCCATGACCCTCACCTCAAGGTTCACTTCGGCCCCGCGGATCTGTCCGGCAAGCAGGCGAACAAGCGCAGCCTGCTCGAGGAGGGTGCATTCACGATGAACCCCGCGGCCCCGCTGCTGGCCGTCGTCAGCCGGCTCACCGAGCAAAAGGGCTTCGATTTGCTTTTCGACGTGCTGCCTGACCTCTTGAGGCGCCGCGAATTCGGTTTCATCGCACTCGGCAGCGGTGAGCGGCGCTACGTCGAGTTCTTCGAAAGTCTCGTCGCGCAATTCCCGGGCCGCGCCTGGTTCAAGTCCGGTTATGATGAAACGCTGGCGCATCGCATCGAGGCCGGCAGCGACGTGTTCTTGATGCCCTCGCGCTATGAGCCCTGCGGGCTCAATCAAATGTACAGCCTGCGTTACGGGACGATTCCGGTCGTGCACCGCACGGGTGGTCTCGCGGATTCCGTACGGCACTTCGATCCCGCGACGGGTCAGGGTACCGGTTGCGTATTCAACGACTTCGACGTCATGGGTTTGTCCTGGGCGTTGTCGACGGTCCTCGATTGGTACGGCGATCCCGCGCTGTGGCAACGTCTCATGCAGAACGCGATGGCCGAGGACTTTTCATGGAGCCATCAGGTCGGGCATTACGAGGCATTGTTCCGCCGACTCAGCGCCTGACCCGCAACAGCGCATAGCGGCGTCCGTTCGGCAACGCATAGTACTTCCAAGTCGCGAGGTCCGTGGCGCGCAGCCATTCGGGATCGACACTCTGCGTTCCGGGCGGCCCGCGCCCGATGCGCGACGCGAGCGAGAGCCAGGAGGGGGAGAGCGCACGACCGGGCAACTGCACGAGCACGAGCGCGCTCGGTGTCTTCGCGAGCCGCTCGTCGAGCGTCGCGAGCGCCGTCGCGTCGATCGGACCCGCAATTCGCGCGACCGACTGACGCGCGTACAGGTCGACCCAGGCACGCGTGGTTTCATCAGGCGCCATGAGCACGAGCTCGGCGTCGCCGAGATCGCCGCGCAGCTCCATGCCGAGTGCGGCAAGGTCCTGCCAATGATCGACGACACCGTAGGCTTGGGAGGCCGGCCCCACGAGCAGAGACGCGTACGCGAGGAACATGCCGAGTTCCGCGGCGACGAGCCGCCGGGCGCGCAGGGCGCGCCAGGCAAAAATCGTGAGATAACCCGACAACAGCAGTCCCGCCGCGGACAAGGCGGCATAAGTGAGCGGCTCATCGAGATTCGCGCGTTCGACGAAACCGGCGAGCCCGAGCACGCCGGCCGCGACGAGCACCGCGAGGCCGAGCAATACGGCCGTGGCCTCGAGCGCGCGGATATCCCAGACCCCGGCGCGCTGCGCACTGTCGGCAGCCCACCATCCGAGCAACAGCGCGACGCCGGGCAAGGCCGGAGCGAGGTAGATGTTGCGGGCGGTCGCCGCGAAAGACAGCATCACGAGCGTCGGCACGAACACCGCGACGGCAAACCGCAGGCCGCCCCGGGCATCGGCGGGCGTGGAGCCGCCGGGCATGGAGCCGCCGGGCGACGCCGTCTCGTGCGGCGCAGGCACGACGCGCCAAGTACGCCAGGCCCGATACGCGGCGGCCAGGCACAGCAAGGTCCAGGGCCACAGGTAGATCGGCAATTCGAGCAGGTACTTGCCCGGCGAATTGCGATGGGCGCCCGCATATTGCAGTTCGGCCGGGGCGTCGACGCTCGTGAATCGCCCGACCAGGTTGTTCCAGAAGAATACGCGCAGGTGCGCGATGCCATCCGGACCCGCATAGACCGCGCCGATCCACGTAGCAATGATCGCGGCCTGCAGAACGAGACCCAGGTACAGCTCCCAGCGCGTCAGTTCCCGCCACCGCCTCTCCCAGACGACGAGTGTTGCGAAGGCGAGTGCCGGCACCATCCATGCCGCCGCGCTCTTGCTCAGGAATCCGACGGCGAGCGCCGCGTGCATGACGAGATATCCGGTCAGCCGCTCGCGCCGGCTCGTGGCGCGAAAGCCGATGTACTCGCCGAGCAGCGCCACCGCCACGGCCGCCACGAGCGGCGCGTCGGTCGCGAGCCAGATCGCGGTCTGGTAGGACAGTAAGAAGGTGCCGATCGCGGCCGCCGCCGCGACGCCTGCGAACGCGCCGAAGGCGCGGCGCGCGAGCCAGCCGACGCTGAGCACCGTGATCGCCGCATACAGGAGATTCGGCAGACGCATGGCCGCCGCACCGGTGCCGAACGTCCGAATCGACGTCGCCGCGAGCCAATATGTGAATGGCGGCTTCTCGCAAAAGGCCTCCCCCGCGAGCAGCGGCACCGCCTGGTCGTGCTGCCAGCTCATGCGCCAGGCGATGTCGGCTTCGCGCGGCTCGTCCGGGGTCCAGAAGCCACGCCCGAACATGCCGACCGCCCAGGCGGCGAACAGGGCCGCCCCCAGGAACGCGCACAACGAGGCCTGCCGGTGCAAGCAGGCTCCTACGCGACGCTACGTGCGTCGATGAAACCGCGCAGATAGCGCGCCGTATGGCTCGCGCGCGGCGCCTTCGCCGCGAGCACTTCGGGCGGCCCTTGTGCAACGAGCCTTCCGCCGCCGTCGCCGCCCTCGGGACCCAAATCGACGATCCAATCCGCCTCGGCCATCACGTCGAGATTGTGCTCGATGACGACGACCGTATTGCCGGTCGCGACGAGGCGTTGCAGTACGACGACCAACTTCTCGACATCGGCCATGTGCAGACCGACCGTCGGTTCGTCGAGTACATAAAGCGTGTGCGCGCCTTCGCGGCGCGCGAGGTCGAGACCCGGCGCGTCGGTGCGCACCTTCGCGAGTTCGGTCACGAGTTTGATGCGCTGGCTTTCGCCGCCCGACAGGGTCGGGCTCGCCTGTCCCAGGTTCAAGTAGCCGAGACCCACGTCGGAGAGCAGGCGCAGCGCATGGTGAATGCCGCGCTGTGCCGCGAAGAACTCGGCCGCCTCGTCGATGCTCATCGCGAGTACCGCGCCTATGGAGGCGCCCTTGAAGGTCACGCCGAGCGTTTCCGGATTGAAGCGCGCGCCGCCACAAGCGTCGCAGGGAATCTGCACGTCTGGCAGGAAACTCATTTCGATGCGCTGCATTCCCTGACCTTCGCAGGCTTCGCAGCGGCCGCCCGCCGAGTTGAACGAGAAGCGGCTCGCGGTGAAGCCGCGCACGCGAGCCTCCGTCGATTCCGCAAACAGCCTGCGGATCGCATCCCAAAATCCCACGTACGTTGCCGGGCACGAACGCGGCGTTTTTCCGATCGGAGTCTGGTCGACCTCGAGTACGCGCGTGACGCGCTGCCAGCCGCGCAGTTCGCGGCAGCCGAGCGCGGCGACGCTGCGTTTGCGCGTACGCTCGGCGATGAGCCTCTTGAGATTGCCGAGCAGCACTTCGCGCGCGAGCGAGGACTTGCCCGAACCCGACACGCCCGTGATCACGCTCAAGCGGCCGAGCGGGATGCGCACGTCGATGTCGCGCAGATTGTGAAGGTTCGCGGCGATGATCTCGATTGCCGGCGTGGTGGCATCAACGCGGCGTCGGCGCGCACGCGAGTGCGTCAGGGGCGCGGCGAGGCAGCGGCCCGTCGGCGAGCTGCCATTGCGCGCGAGTTCCGCGGCCGTGCCCTCGGCGACGACCCGGCCGCCGAACTTGCCGGCGCCGGGACCAAGATCGATGACATGGTCCGCACGGCGGATCGTGTCTTCGTCATGTTCGACGACGACGAGCGTGTTGCCTTTGCGGCGCAGACGGTCGAGCGTTGCGAGCAGCGCGTCGTTGTCGCGTGGATGCAAACCGATGGTCGGCTCGTCGAGCACGTAACAGACGCCCTGCAGGTTCGAGCCGAGCTGAGCCGCGAGCCGGATGCGCTGCGCCTCGCCGCCCGAAAGCGTCGGCGCCGACCGGTCGAGCTGCAAATAACCCAAGCCGACGTCGCACAGGAAGGCGGTCCGCGATTGCAGTTCGGCGAGCAAGTCGCGCGCGATGTCCCGCTCGCGGCCCTTGAGCTTCAGTTGCGTGAGTTGCGCCGCGAAGTCCTGCACGGGCATGCGCGTCATCGCGGAGATCGACCTGCCGCGAAACAGGACATTGCGCGCGACAGGATTCAATCGCTCGCCGCCGCAGGCCTCGCAGGCCGCGATCGGGTCCTCGCCGTCCTCGCGCCAGACGGCCTCTTCGCCGCTCTGCTCGGCGTCGAATTGCGGCAGCGTCAATCCCGTGCCGAAGCAACTCTTGCACCAGCCGTGCTTGGAGTTGAACGAGAACAGCCGCGGATCCAACTCGGGGAAGCCCGTCCCGCAGCTCGGGCAGGCGCGCTTCGTCGAGAATACGCGCGTGGCGGCCCCGCGCGCCGCGACCTGCACGACGCCGCGGCCGAACTCCAGCGCTATCTGAAGGCTCTCGCGCAGCTGCGGTTCGGCGGCCGGCGTGCAATCGAGTTCCACGACCGGCAGCTCGATGTGATGCTCGACGAAACGGTCGAGCCGCGGCCACTTCGCCGTCGGCTTGAGATCGCCGTCGACACGCAGATGCGCATAGCCCTTGGCGCGCGCCCATTTCGCGAGCGTCGTATAGAGGCCTTTGCGCGCGACGACGAGCGGGCTCAACAAGCTGATCTTGCGGCCGCGATAGTCTTCGAGAATGCGGGCCGCAATCGCGTCCTCGCTTTGCGGTTCGATCGCCGTTCGGCAGTCCGGACAGTGTTGGGTCGCGAGTTTGACGTAGAGCAGGCGCAGGAAGTGATAGATCTCGGTCAGCGTGGCGACCGTGCTCTTGCGGCCGCCGCGGCTCGTTCTCTGCTCGATCGCGACGGTCGGCGGAATGCCGATGATCGCGTCCACGTCGGGGCGCGCGGCCGGCTGCACGAACTGGCGCGCGTACGCGTTCAGGGACTCCAGGTAGCGGCGCTGGCCCTCGGCGAACAAGATGTCGAACGCGAGCGTGCTCTTGCCGCTGCCCGATACCCCCGTGATGACCGTGAAGCGATTACGCGCGAGATCGACGTCGATGTTCTTGAGATTGTGCTCGCGCGCGCCATGGACTTGGATCGCGCCAGCGCCAGCGCCAGCGCCGGCGGCAGCGCCAGCGCCAGCGCCAGCGCCAGCGCCAGCGCCAGCGCCAGCGGCAGCGCGCCGCGCGGCCGGGGCGCGCTCCGCGTCGCGCACGGCGGCCGCGAACGGCAAAGGCTGCTCGGCCTCGAGCAGCGCCAGTCCCGTGCGCGACTCGGCGATACCCATGATCTCGAGCGGCGTCCCGCTGCAGACGACGCGGCCGCCGCCATGACCGCCCTCGGGACCCAAGTCGATGATCCAGTCGGACGCGCGGATCAGGTCGAGATTGTGTTCCACGACGAGCAAGGAGTGACCGGCCGCCACGAGTCGTCGGAACGCGCGCAGCAACTTGGCGATGTCGTCGAAATGCAGGCCCGTCGTCGGTTCGTCGAACAGAAATAGCGATCCGCGTCGCGGCTCGCCCGCGCCGCGACGTGTGGCGGCCGTGTTTTTCGCGGCGGCGTGGGTGGCAAGATGGGCCGCGAGCTTGAGGCGCTGCGCTTCGCCGCCCGAAAGGGTCGGTACCGGTTGGCCGAGCCGCAGATATTCCAATCCCACCTCGGCGAGCGGTGCGAGACTGGTGCGGATCTGGGCATCGTCCGCAAAGAAGGCGAGCGCTTCGGAGACCGTCATGTCGAGGACGCCGGCAATGCTCAGGGGCGCGAAACCCGGACGCGCCAGCCTTATCTCGAGAATTTCCGCCCGATAGCGCCGGCCATCGCAGTCGGCGCAGCGCAGATAGACGTCCGAGAGGAATTGCATCTCGACGTGTTCGAAGCCGTTGCCCCCGCAGCTCGGACAGCGCCCGGTGCCGGCATTGAAGCTGAACGTGCCGGCCGTGTACTTGCGCGCGCGCGCCTCGGGCGAGGCCGCGAAGGCGCGGCGGATCGCATCGAAAGCGCCGACGTAGCTCGCGGGGTTCGAGCGCGTCGTGCGTCCGATCTGACTCTGATCGACCATGATCACGTCGTCGATCAAGTCTGCGCCGCAGAGACGGCGGTGCCGTCCGGGATTCTCGGTCGGTCGGCCTTTGGCGCGCAGCAGGGCCGGCCACAAAATGTCGTGTACGAGCGTCGACTTGCCGGAACCGCTGACACCCGTCACGCAGACCAACTTGCCCAGCGGGAAATCGACGTCGATGTCCTTGAGATTGTGTTCCGCGGCGCCTTCGATGCGCAGCGCGCCCGCTGCTGCCGGTGCCGTCGTCGGTGCCGGCGCTGCCGCCGGCTGCGGGACTGGGTCGGCGACGTGTCGGCGGCCGAACAGGTAGTCCGAGGTCAGTGAGCGATGCGCGTGCTCGAGTTCGCTCGAGCGTCCGAAGAAAACGACTTCTCCGCCATGTTCGCCCGGACCCGGACCGATATCGAGGATGCGATCCGCCGACTGCATGACCTTCGGATCGTGCTCGACGACGACCAGCGTGTTGCCGGCATCCCGTAACTTTTGCATGATGCCGACGATGCGAGCGACGTCGCGCGCATGTAAACCGATCGACGGCTCGTCGAGCACGAACAGCGTGTTCACGAGCGATGTGCCGAGCGCCGTCGTCAAATTGATGCGCTGGACCTCACCTCCCGAAAGCGTCCGCGATTGTCGGTCTAGGTTCAGGTATCCCAGCCCGACCGCGTTCAGGTACTCGAGTCGCGCGCCGATCTCGCGCAGCACGACGTCGGTCGCCTCGGCCTGCGGAGCGGGCAGTTCAAGAGCCGCGACGAAGCGCGCGCATTCGTCCAGGGGTAGCAGCATGAGATCGCGGATGTTCAAGCCCGCTCCCGGCCCTAAGCGCCAGAGCAGCGACTCCGGCTTCAGTCGCGCGCCGCGACACGCGGTGCATTCCGTGTAGGAGCGGTAGCGCGAGAGCAGCACGCGAATGTGCATCTTGTAAGCTTTCGTCTCGAGCCACGCGAAAAACCGCCGCACGCCGTACCAAACGTTCTTCTTCCATTCACCTTCCCCGTCGATGACCCAGGCGCGCTCGGCGTCCGTCAGCTCCGCCCAGGGCGTGTCGATGCGAATGCCGCGTTTGCGCGCCAGGCGCAGCAAGTCGCTCCGGCACTCCCGGTACGATTCGGTCTGCCAGGGCTTGATCGCGCCTTCTGCGAGCGAGAGGGACTCGTCGGGAATCACGAGACCGTAGTCGACGCCGATCGAGCGGCCGAAGCCGCGACAGGTCTCGCAGGCGCCCAGGCCTGAGTTGAAGCTGAAGCTGCTGGGACTCGGATCCTTGTAGCGGATCTCACAGTCGGGGCAGTGCAGCGCCGTCGAGAAACGCCAGACCGGCAACGGCTCGCCGGCCTCCGGCACGCCATATGCGTCGAGGCGGCCACCGCCCTGCCGCAGCGCCGCCTCAATGGCCTCGCCGCGGCGTGCCGGGTCGGCCTTGCTCCAGACGAAGCGGTCCTGCACGACTTGCAGCGTGCGACCGCGACGCTCGTGAATGCGCGTGTACCCCTGGCGCTCGAGCAGACTCAAGGTTTCGCTCTCACTGAAATTCGCGGGTATCTCGACCGGAAAGGTCAGCACGAGCCTGGGGTCGCCACGTTCCTGCGAGCGCTCGGCGAGCAGGGCGGCGATTTGCGCGGCGGTGTCGCGCCTCACGGGCTTGCCACAGCCGCGACAATACAGGGTGGCGGCACGCGCATAGAGCAATTTGAAGTGGTCGTTGAGCTCCGTCATCGTGCCGACGGTCGAGCGCGAAGTGCGCACGGGATTGTTTTGATCGATCGCGATCGCGGGCGGAATGCCCTCGATGCGGTCGACCGCCGGCTTGTCCATTCGGTCGAGGAACTGCCGCGCATAGGGCGAAAAGGTTTCGACATAGCGCCGCTGCCCCTCGGCATAGAGCGTGTCGAAGACCAAGGACGACTTGCCCGAACCGCTGACGCCGGTCACGACGATCAACTCACCGAGCGGCAATTCCAGGTCGAGATTCTTGAGATTGTTCTG
>Ga0116231_10012521_pt1 | contig 12423 bp, 6 predicted proteins | sample S1TSphgellanicum_2_FD_89695 | JGI IMG/M metagenome (GOLD analysis project Ga0116231, IMG submission 89695) | Host-associated microbial communities from peat moss isolated from Minnesota, USA - S1T2_Fd - Sphagnum magellanicum MG | ecosystem: Host-associated > Plants > Peat moss > Unclassified... | reverse complement strand
AGAAGAACACTACAAACCAAAAATAGAAGCGGAAAAGGGAGGATAAGGCCCCACCCTGCTGTGCATTTTTTTTTCCCTGTGTTTTTTTTTTTTTTTTTCTGCTTGAGAAGAAGAAGAGGCTGTCATCTTCTTCTTTCATGTTGTTGTTCCCTACATACCTCCCACCCCTTCCTACCTACCTCCCCCTCTTATCTTTTTATGCGTTATTGTTGCAACAAAGAAAACGACAAGCTGGCATCGCCTTCTTCCCTGTGTTTGAGAAGAAGAAAAAGCGAGGGCAACTCTTCTCTAATGGTGTTACAACGAAAAAGGCAATGACATCTTGCTATCATTGCCTCTTTCTTTGTGTTTGAAAACAAGAAGACAACAACAATGTGGCATCATCTTCTTCTATGGAGGTGGTGTTGCAAAGATGAAGAAGGCAACAATAACTACCGTCGCCTTCTTCTATGGCATGACTTGTAGAGAAGAAAAAGATAACAATAGCTATTATCACCTTCTTCTTGGGGGGTGTTGCAAAGAAGAAGAAAGTAATGATAGTTGTTGTCGCTTTCTTCTATGGCGGGTTTATAGAGAAGAAGAAAGTGACGGCAAATGTCATCACCTTCTTCTTGGGAAGGTGTTACAAAAAGAAAAAGGCGACAACAGTTGTCGTCACCTTCTTCTGGGGGTGTTGTAGAGAAGAAGAAGGTGATGGCAACTATCGTCGCCTTCTTTTGTGGTTGGTCTTATAGAGAAGAAAAAGGCGATAGCAGATGCCGTCGTTTTCTTCTGTGGGGGTGTTACATTGAAGAAGAAGGTGATAATACTTGTCATCACTTTCTTCTATGGTTGGTGTTGGAAAAAAAAAAAGGCGATGGCAGTTGCCATTGCTTTCTTCCTGAGGGGTGTTGGAGAGAAGAAGAAGGTGATGGCAACTACTGTGGGTGTTGCAAAGAAGAAAAAAAAGGTGAAAACAACTATCATCACCTTCTTTTGTGGGGGGTGATGCAGAGAAGAAGGCGACGGTAGCTACCGTCGCCTTCTTTTAAGGTGGGTGTTATAGAGAAAAAAAAAGGCGATGGCAGTAGTTGTTGCCATCGTTTTCTTCTTTGCCTTTTCATATGGTGGTGTTGCAGCTTCAAGGTGATGGCAACTTGTTGCCATCGCCTTCTTCTCTGTGTTTGAGAAGAAGAAAGCAACAGTAGCTTCTGTCACCTTCTTTGATGGTTTTGTTACAAAAAAAGGCGACGACAACTATTATAGCCTTTTTCATGGTTTTGCTACGAAAAAGGTGATGGTAGCAATGTCATCACCTTCTTCTATGTTGGTGGTGCTGTGAAGATGGTGATGGTAGTAAACTGCCATCACCTTCTTTCTTTTTTTCTTTTTTTTCTTCTCTAATCCTTTTGGTTTAGTTCATTACAATTGAGAATTGACAATGAAATGGGGGTTTTTTTAATGTTGAAAATTATAATGGTTAAAGGAAGGACATTAAAGAAAGCTAGTGATTTGGAAGCTCAAAAGCAAAATGTTGTTTCATCAAAACAGACAATTGGGAAGCAAAATGTTGATCCATTACAATTGGGATTTGGGGAGCAAAATGTTGTTCCATCAGAATCGAAACTTGGGGAACAAAATGTTGCTCCATTAGAATTGAGACCTGAGGAGCAAAGTGTTACTTCATCAGAATTAAGAATTGATGAATCAAGTAATTTATGTGGCTTAGAGTTGGCAGTGGTGACAGTTTGCAATTCAAATGATGAGATCATTCTTAATACAAATTGGGAATTTCAATCAAAAAATGGTGGGTTAGATTGTTTTAGAATTTACATACATTAAATTAAATGCAGACAAAAAAATTGTACAAGTTTTTTAAAGTTTAATTATATCCACAACTACCATCATTTGATGGAAGCTGTGGGATTTTTTTTGTCAAATTTTTTTTATCATAATACCTGAAAATAGTTAGAGTTTACAATAATTACATCTAATTGTGTGATTTTATGTTTTCCAATACTTGCATTTTTTTTTTGAACTTTTTATGTGTAAAGTTTTAAAATTAAGAGTTTTTTATTACAAAATAATGATTTTTTAAAAATATTTTTTGGTTTAAGTCCGGAACTTGAAATCGACCAGGCCTTTCAACCACCGGCACCCCCTTGTCCACCTAATTTGACTTGGAAGGACAAGGAATGGACAAAGGTTGGGTCGAAATGGAATTGTAAAATTGGCACTTACATTGTCACATATTGTGCCAAATGGTTGTTGACCAAACATTTGAAGGAGGTGCATGGCTTGGTGGCAAAAAAAACCAATCTTCTTAATACTTTAGATATAAGAATCAAACCTTAAATAGGCCCATATGAATAGGTAACATTAATTGGTATAGGTTCTACAAAAATCAAAATGAACATCATGCAATACCTACATCTAATGTAAAGGACTGACATCACCTAAAAAATTTTAAAACAATATTCACATTCTAAACATGCAATACCTACATCATTTTCTATTCTAAATTCCATAAGGTCATTTTCAAATATGCAATACCCACAAATAGGTCCCATAATAGTCGTTGATCTTTTACATTCATTTCAATACCTACATATAGGTCCCATAATAGTCATTGGTTTTTTCCATTCATTACAATACCTACATTTTTGTCATAAAAATTATTCAAAATAATAATTAATTTAGGTATATAAAAAGACATATTTTGGGTACCCAAACCACTTGTTAATTATTTTGAAATGATTTTACATGTGGTTATTACATTTAGGATTGGGTCTTCACATAAGGTTTGCCTCAATCACCTATGGATTATTTCAGAATGAATTTGCATGCAAGTATTATTTCTAAGCTTTGGTCTTCATTCAAAGGCGCACCCAAACTACATATTGGGTATTTCAAAGTGACCCTACATGTGGGTATTGCATTTAAAGTTGCCCTTTCACAATAGGTTTACCTAAATCACCTATGGGTTATTTTGAAATGAATTTGAATATGGCTATTGCATTTAGGGTTAGGGTTTCATACAATTTTGCAATATCCACACATGTACTTACTTTCACCAATTAAAAATGTAGCCTTGATTTTTTAAATAATTAAATAAAATTTGTAATAAAACATAAACTAAGGTATGTCTTTTACCATTTGCTAATATCTCCAAGTTGATTACTTTCACTTTTTTAAAAAAAATTATTGCATTTTTCATATAAAATTCCCCCAAAATGCGCCCTAGATTTATTTTAATTACTATAGATTTGTAAAAATAATGTTAATTAAATTGTATGTCCCAAACTCTAAACTTGAATCATAATCCAATAGTATATACTTATAACAAATATATGAAAAAATGTGATTTCTTTTTAATAAAATTTTTTATTTCAAATTTAATATGTTATAATATAATAAGGAATAGACTTAAACTGTCATAAATGCTTACTAGGCTTACATGGCTTAGGCTAGTAAATTACCTATATAATTAGTATGTTTATTTAGTAAGCTCAACCACCTTCAATACCTACCTAGACCATCTAAAATATTAACCTAGAAGGCCTACACTAGTGAATAAACTACATAATAGGCCTATATTATGTAGGTAGCCTACTAGGTAATTAGTTAGGTTACTTAACAAATAGCTTACCAACCTATCACTCATGTTTAGGCTAGGTTGTTTAGCTTGGAGAATGTTAAGACTTTAGTTAATCTAATAACCTTGGAGATGAACTTTTGTTGAAGTTAGTAATTTGTCAAGGCTACAGATTTTTTGTTGTTTTTTTATGAACACTATTGTGTCCCTTGGATAGTCAAGTCATGTTTTAGCTTCTAAAGGTATCGAAAATTACATAACAACTTGGCCTTCACAAAACTTCCAAATCCACACAAACTTTAGCATGGTTTCTAAAAGTTTATGAACATTTTCAAACCTAGCTATTAATATTTTGGAATTTTTAAATTCTCATTAAAAACAAAGTTCATTAAAAATAATTGCAATATATGTAACCATGGGTTAATATATATATAATAATAAATTATATATTTATATTCTTTTAAATAAATATGAAAATATTATATGTATTGAAATGAATCAACAATATAATTCCATAATATCATTATTTATACATAATGTGTTATAAATAACAATATATTTGGACAAATATTTAAACTAATATTATACATCATAAAAAACAAAGTTTACATAAGGACTTGTGTTACATATGTATAAAATATAAAATATTTTTAACCCACAAATTCGACTTGAGAATCTAAATCGAGATCAATATCGACAAAAACATCTCTAAATAAAGTTCTAGCACCATGCCAAATATGTTCGAAAAAGAAAAGAAAAGCAAATGTGGCATGGATGAAGGTAAATTAACCCCTTGGACTACTGTGGAAAACACCATTCGATTTCAAAATAGCTCAATCGAATTCAAAAATTTCACCCAATTGAACACATTTAGCATACTTTTCACGGTAGCCGAATCATTAAAACTTATTCCATCAAGTTCATTTTTTGGATTTTAAAAGTGGAATTGCTTGACATTGCATATTAAAACCCATCAAAACATGGTTTGCATCGTTATGTTCAAGAAAAGGAATAAGGGAAACCCCAATATAGAAGCATTGTAAAGGATAAAGAAGTAATCATTATTTAATATAACCATATGTGTAAGCATTTTGCAATTCAAAAGCACTTGGTTTTGATACAAATCTCGAATTAATTTGTTGTAGGAGATTCCATTACCTTGAGTTGCCGAATTGATTCAAGCAATCCATAAATGGCAAAAATCTCTTTTTCACCTATTTCTATCTCGATGAAAGGAAGCCAGAGCCCTCGTTCCTTGCTGATTAACAGTTTGAAATCATTTTGAATGGGCTTCCTAAAATCCTAATGTAAGTGTAAAAATAAATCTTCGTCGTTTCTAAGCTACATACCCATGTTTAACTCTAGTCATTGATATCTATTCTCGCAAATTATTAAATATTTTTAATTTAAAAAATAATAATTCTATGTTTCTTCCTTTTTTGGTCTTTCAAGCTAAGGCTTATCCACACATACAAGATTGTATGATTATTTTAACTAAGAAATTATTTATTATATATCAAAAAATTATAAAATAAAATTTCAATCAGATATAAGATTAATAAATGAAAAAGATCATTTTTATTATTATGTGAAATAGGAAAAAAAAAAAGAGTAGAAAATCATGTGCTTTGATTATTTTTTTAGACATGGTTTAAAATCTTATAAATTAGAAACTTTATATTAATTTTTTTTTTGAAATGAGTTTATAACTTTAAAAGGGAAAAAACATAAATATGAGCATATTTGAAAAAAATTTAAGCTTAAACTTTTTTTTTAAAATCTTGACAAACTTTGTATTGTATTTAAAGTTGGGTTTTCACATAAGGTTCGCTTCTTACCTTTATGTGATCTTTCCAACCTATTTTTTCCAATTTCTTTGAAGAAGATGTAAAATGAAATTATATTGTTTCACATATGTTTAAACCCTAGAAAGTCCCCCCCAATTTAATGTATGATTAAAAAATTATTTTAGATAATTAATGAATTATCCAAAAAAAATCATATAATTAAATAATTAATAGACTAATATTTTGGATAATTAAATGATAAATTATCAAGAATTAGATCATCATTTATTTATTTAAAATAATTAACTAATCATTTGGTTTAACTTTATTTACTTGGATATTAAAAAGTTGGATCTAAAAATTAAGTTGCTTAATTTGATATTTGATTAATTAACTTATATATATTTAATAAGTTATTGAAATCATTATTTAAGATAATTATTCCATGTTATAGATTGCAAGTTTAACTTTTCCATGAAAAATTCCTACACCAAGATAAGTGTGACCATAATTGTCATTATACTATTTGTTCCACAAACAATACAACCTCTTTTCAATTTCAATGAAATAAAGTAAAAATCATGGAACTCCTAATCAACAACCCCAACATTTATACACACCTTTGTTAACATACTATTTTGAAATTAACTAATTATCTTAGAGTGACCTAACATGCGGGTATTGCATTTAAGGTAGGATCTTCATTTAAAGAGGCCCAAACCCCACATGCGTTATTTTGGAATGACCTTGAATGCGAATATTGCATGTAGGGTTGGGTTATTTCAAAGTGACCTTGTGTGTGAGTATTGTGTTTAGGGCTAGGTTTTCACTTAAGGGTATCAAAACCATCTAGATGGGTCATTTTGAAATGACCATGCATGTGGGTATTACATTTAGGGTTGATTCTTCATTTAAACTTGCAATACTTGCATTTATATTTACCTCTACCAATTGGAATTTTGGGGTTTTGTTGTAATGCCTACACCCATATTTACTTTACCAACTAAAATTTTGGGGCTTTGTTACAATACCTACATTCATATTTACCTTTACTAACTGGAATTTTGGGGCTTCATTGCAATATTTACACCCATATTTACCTCTACCAACTAGAATTTTGGGGTTTTGTTGCAATACCTACACCCGTATTCACCTCTACCAACTGTAATTTTGGGGTTTTGTTGCAATACCTACACCCATACTTACCTTTACTAACTATAATTTTGGGGCTTAATTGTAATATTTGCACTTGTACTTACTTCTACCAACTAGGATTTTGGGGCTTAGTTATAATACTTGCATTTAACACTAATATTATCATTATCTTTGTGTTTTTTCACTTCAAATTTTTTGTGTTTATTACTTGGAAACAATAATAACCTTTGTGGCATATTAGATTTCATGTGCGTTGAATACATGATGTTCAAAGAATTTGGGCTATGGTTTCCTCCATACAAAATTGATTCTACAACAAAATTCTTAGTGCCAATGGCAACAATCTTGATTAGTAATTGAAACATTTATTTATGACATCGTTTAGTACGTACATTTGTGTGATTAAGCATTGTTTCATGCTAATCTTTGAGTCATTTGACACTATTTCCCAATCCATCTTCTACGTGGTGTAACACCCATCCTAGGTGTAAAACTACATTTGTCTTTGTGAGACATATGTTACAAATATTACATGCCAATACTCTCATGTGTGAAGTGCATGTTCATAAAATGTCACATTGCCGTCTTTACATTCATTTATGATCTCTTGCATTGTAGTGACCAATTATGCAAAAGCCCTATCCATTGGGGTTGATGAATTTATTGTGTCATTAAACCCTATAATGGCACCCATAAGGATATCACTTTGTTCCATGTTCATGTGCCCATCAAATTCCATGATCCCATCATCACCTTCAAGATGTTCATCTTCGTCATCATCATTAGACTCCATATCATTTGGAATATGTTGTGGGTCTGCAAACATGTGCAACAAAATATTTCGGTGAATGAAAATTTCACTACGTAAATAACATTGAGAAGGCGTTGGTTCCATATGCCCCAAGCTCCATCACTCTCAAAGGTTGGTTGGTACACATGGGTGAGTGGAATAAGGATTGCCTTTTTCCACATTTCGTGTAATAAATGGCCTCCATAACCTTGTTTTTTTTTAAACCTTTTTTTTTTCATTTCCAATGTGTGCATGTAATGGCGTGTAATGGTTGTTGTTAATCACCACACCAACCAATTAATCCTACACCCTTTAAAGCCTTTTGTGTTAAAAACAAACCAACATTTTAATGCACCATGATATGATTCAATGCTCGCTTGGGTGTCTTGGTTGGAATGGGGCATTATTCGAACAGTCACCATCCAGAATTTTGCAAACATAAACACAATGCACAAGGATGAATAACATTATTACAAAAGAATTTTGAGTATTAAACCATGATAAATATTATCACTTACCAAATTAATGGTAATAAGTCCAGAAGTAATTTGTCCACACATCACCAGGCCTATGTTTGTGAAGGTTTTCTCTCACAACAACCCTCCCACATTCTTTGAAATCATCAATTGTTTTTCCATGATTGATGGACATGTACATCACATCATGAAGGTCTTGGGGGATTCCACCCCACACCTCCACATTTTTTATTTCAGTACCACATAAGTGCCATGCTTTGAAAACATGCCAACAACAAAAGTAAATGGGAACCTTGTCCATACCCCATACAATCCTAATAAGGACACATATGCAATAAAATCACCATGAATGGATGGGGTCAGTACAACATAAAATGCATTTGAAGTAATCAAGAATTTTATGAAAGATATTAAAAAACATCTAAAGAAATAAACACAAAGTAGGTACTAGGTATAGAACTAACTGTAATGCCTTCAATTCTTGAGGTGCATCATTAATGAGAAAACATGATGGTTTCCAATGTGGCATGTGTGATAACATCTTATCTTTTAATGGTTTCAACCATTCGATCAAATCTTCAATTATTTGCTTACTTGTAATGATGTAGACTAAAAGGACACCCGTGCAATGATCATCAAACCCCATCAAAGGTGAATAAATATAATTTCATGTCATTTGTGCCAAATGTGGTATCCATAAAAATGGCACCATTGTGACCATATGATAGCATGGACTCACATTGAGTTGGTGTTTGAATGGGAATTGAGTCCCATTGATTTCACCAACATCTTGGAAAAAGAACACATCTTTCAGATGTTGGAGAGCCAAAACCGAATTGAAGTTGTAGGGTTGGTGTGTAAACACCAATTCTTTTTTTTATGTTTCCAATCCAAATATGCAATGTCTTGAAACCAAATGAAATCATTTCGTGTCATGCTTTGATTCGCATTCACATGTTCCCACCAAATTGTTATATGCTTGTCATATATTTGCTTGGCCATGTAACCTAAGCTTAGTTAGGCCCATATGTGGTCCTTTAATGCTTATGACATGTGTGGAGCATAATGAGACATACGAGAAATGGATTTCGAGTTATGCTCACCATGTGCGGATGACCCATTAGTTCATGTATGGGCCTTATGATAAATCGAGATCTAAGCCATATCAAGCCGTGTGTATAGACGTTTGATTGAGAATGACGTTAGGCACCTTCGTTTAATAGATCAAATGTGGGTTGAATTTTTTTGATAATCTTTTAGTCCATATCCGCATTGATACCTAGACCAAAAAACTTTCAAGGCATGAATGATTACATCTTTGGTATAAGAATTAAAGAAATATAAAGGTTAATGCCATAATGTTTACCACATATGCCCGAGGTGGTTTTTGATAGTTGGTTGTTTGACATATGTTTGGCTTGGAAAGTTTTTGTAAACATTCCATTCTACAGGGGTTCTCATATCCCCTTGTTCACCTTTTAAAAATTCCGAAATGCGAGCATATGGAATATAAGCAAATTGAATGGTCACTTTATTTTGCCCTCCATGGCGTATCCTAGACCTCCACACCAAGTCTTTGTTTGAGAAAGTGGACTTGGTGGGGTTTTGGACATGAATGGAATGGGACTTTGGAACCCTTCCCATTATTGAAAGAAGTAGGACCAATTTTTACACCAAGAGAATTTATAATTCTATAAACATTCATCATTGAACAAAAACCCAAAATGCAATATATACATGGCTCCGTTGAAATTGATGTTTTGACTTGGAATTCCCATTACAATACTCATATCATGATATAAAATACCTATCTTTCCAATGTACATCACGTACAATACTTGCATTATGCACTCATATACTAAAACAAACTTTGGTAATACCCACATTGAGTTATTAAACCTTCCATCATTGAAAATGTTCACATATGTAATACTCGGACTGTACTTTAAACCCACAATGTCTGAAAACCCCATGTAGCAATACCCACATAATGATAATTAATGCACACTATTTAAGAGGTGTAAAATGCAATACTTGCTTTAGGCCATAAAACCCACGTTGGTTGTGGGGAGTAAATGCATTATTCGCATATGGGTATGAAAAAATAAAACTACAAAGAAATATTAAATATCAAATATCCGAGTAAAGGTACAAAACCTTTATTTATGGTTGTATATTTAATGAAACTTGATGCCCATTCTATATCCAATAACTAGGAAATGAAAAAAGGTTGAATTGTGAAAATATAAACACAAAACAAAAGAAGTAACAAGAGACAAATGCATACCTTTAGGAATAAAAGATGACAATGTTCCACCAAAGTTTGTAATCCCAATTGAAAACGCAACCTTAAAAGATCATAATTCGTATAAAAGTGGGTTAGAAAATATTGAATTTTAACAACTATGGAACATATGGAAATAAAGGAAATTCATAACTATGGTTTAGATATAAACAATTGATAAGATAAAAAACCAATACAATGACCAAAGTTTAGCGTATGAACCTTAAGCCCTAAAATATATGAACCAAATTCCTATACACTAAATCATAATGTATAACCCTAAAAATCCAAATGATATTTTGCCATAAGCCCTATTGCAACCTTAACTATATAAACCCTGACAAAAAAAAGTCCTATTGATATATGCCCTAAACCTAAAAAACTATACAAACTATACAAATTATATAATGCAAAACAAAAAAATTTAAATGAACATAAGAGAATATCTTTAAAAAAAATTTAAAAGTTTTTTAACTATAAATATTTATTGACTGAAAGAAAATACCTTAATTTTCAAAAACAATCAAAATAAATTTCGTACAAGACCAAAAGAGAAGATATGTCTCTTACCTTTATGTGATCTTTCCAACCTAATTTTTTCCATTCTATTTGAAGAAGATATAAAATGAAATTGTATTACTCCACATATGTGTAAACCCTAAAAATTTCCCCCCAAATTTAACTTATTTTAAGTTAATTACTTCACATTTATGAAAAACTTATTAATTAATTTGTGTCCCAACCTTAAATTTAAACCATAATCCAATAGTACATACTTATAATAACTACATGAAAAGATGTATTGTAATGTCCATTCCATAATAAATTAGGTAAACAAAATTTAATAAAATATGCATTAACTAAACAAAAATGACTGCACTTATGGCATTGTTTCCACTATGAATTGTTTGTAATACTTACATATGGGGACCTATGTTCATCATCCATGAACTAAGGCGAATCTTAATAAATTGATAAATAAGATTGAAGAGGTGTGGGGTTGGAAAAAAATGAATCTATAGTTAATTAGGTATTTGGCTATGTAAAAAATGTAGATAGGTAGGTAAGCATAATGGATAGATAGGAAGGTCGGTGCATAGGTAGGTAAGTACGTATATAGGTAGTTGGGTTAGTAGGCAAGTTAATACGTAGAAAGGAAGTTCAAGAAGCAATGTAAATAGGTTACTAAAGTAGGTAGGCATGTAAGTAAGCAAATTAGTAGGTAAGAAAAAAGTTACACTAGCAAGGTAGTTAGGTAGATAGGCAAGTTAATACATAAGGAACAAGTTACCTTATCAAGGTGACTTGGTTTATAAAATATTTATGTCAATAAGGTGATTGTGTATGTAAGGTAACTAAATCAATAGCATAAGTAGTTGGTACAGTGATTAAGTTAATAAGGTATGTAATTAATAGGGTAGTTAGTATAGTAGCAGGGTCAATAAGAAACTAGTTATTAGGGTAACTATGTAATAAGGGATAATAAATAAGGTACCAAGGTTGGTGCAGTGCTTATCAGGGTAGGAAGGTAAGTAGGGTAACTATGCGTGAGATGATGTCAAGGGGAAAAATGACCAAGAAACCTAAAAAAAAAAAAGGACAGTGGTCAGCAAAAAAATGAAATGTAATGTGATGAACCCCATCTGACACCAAATGAAAAATCGCAGCCCATCCAGTGGACACAACGACCAACTGGTGCATTGGTGGCTGCTGGTTTACTCTGGCCACTTGCACAATGGAATCAAGGGAATCAAGACAATTTATTAAGACTTCACACATGTCAATGACATCTGTTTATTGTATGATCTGATGCTGAGATCTCTGCCTGAAGCCTATCATGTTAGGCGTAGCCCAAGGCTGAGGGCATTACTGAAATAAGCTGACTGCAAAAGCCCAATTTTAGTAATGCCTAAAATTTCCAAACATGCCCTGGCATTCTGCACTTCACAATGCCTGTGATAGAAACAGAATGCCTCTCACAGGGCAGAGGTATAATTGCACACTGCAATATCCCTCCAGATACAAGTTACAAAAATTGTAAAAGGAGTTTCCAATGCCAGATTGGATGTGAAATAGTTGATTCCACTTTAGGGATTAAACAATCATAAACATTCCCTTCATGTGACAAATGGCTCATTGTGTAATGGCTCTGCCCCTTATGGCAAGTTCAAACCAGCAACAGTTAAAATAATAAGAAATGCACAATGCGGTTCCCAAAGAATGAACTCACACTTCAGTAACACCTGCTGAACATTCCTCAAAATGTGCCACCAATTGAACTCTGCATCATTCCATAGAGTCTCCCTGACAGGCAGAGCCAACAAAGCTATGAGCTTCACTGTGAAGATTTGGACTTT
>Ga0116231_10012520_pt1 | contig 12424 bp, 17 predicted proteins | sample S1TSphgellanicum_2_FD_89695 | JGI IMG/M metagenome (GOLD analysis project Ga0116231, IMG submission 89695) | Host-associated microbial communities from peat moss isolated from Minnesota, USA - S1T2_Fd - Sphagnum magellanicum MG | ecosystem: Host-associated > Plants > Peat moss > Unclassified... | reverse complement strand
GGGCCCAAACCAGTGTTTTTTTTTTTTTCAGGCGAAATTTTGCCATTTTTTGACAAAGAAATTGAGAAAATTTTGGATTATTTTTTTTCCAAAGTGTAAATTCGAATAATTTTTTTTTTTTTTTTGGGGGGTTAAATTTAGCCAAATTTTCGATATCAAAAAAATGAAAAAAAAAAAATCACTGGTGAGAAGCAAGGTAATCTTTCATTTTCATTTTGTGATAGCTGCATGCATTAAATGTTCTTTCCTTTAGGGAATTAAAATGGGGTTTTAGGACCTAAATAAAGCCTTGGACGGGTATTTGTCAGTGTCGGGCGGTTCTCCCTTGTTTGAAAACCACCGGTTCCGGTTCTCATAATCATTTTAAAAAGAACCTTTAAGGATCTCACTATAAAAAGAAGAAGAAAAGATTTGGATGACCTTAAATTAAGGGTCTCAGGTTTTTGAAAAAAAAATTCCAACGGTTTCAGTCTTGCCGGTTCTCATATAAATTACAACCCCCGGTTCTCAGAAGCTGGTTTTCAAGATTTAAAAAATTCAGAATATATTTTAATTATTTAATTTATTTTGAAATTATAATTAAATAAATTAAAATTATACCCTTTTGTAGAAGAAAAGAGCCCGAAGCTTCTCCGTGAAGCTCCCGCTGAAGGAGCCCGTTGAGGACGCTAGCGCCACCCAAACTAAAACCTAAACCCAACTAAACACTAGAGTTTTCCTTAAAGTCATCCTGTCTTCACCCTGTCTTTGGGCCTCTTTTCAACCCCTTATCCCCTCTTTGGAGTGAGGTCTGCAAAGTAAGGAAGTTTTATTAAATCCGGGTATGAAATGCTGAAACTCAACATTTAATGTACAAGGTTCGAGGTAATTATAGTAGTTGTACATGTAGGAGCAGTGAAAATCTATGTAGCAGCAATGGAGGCGCTCAGGAAAAAAGGAAAGACGGAGTCAAAACCGGATGAAAACTCAGTTTGGCACAAAAAGTGGGGGCATTTCTGAGTTTGACCCCCGGTTGAAGGCTATTGTACTTTTGTGGAGGTTTTTTAAAAATCTCACCCGGTTTTGGACCAAACTCAGAGTACTGGTGCCGTGTTTTCATGACTTTACTGGAAAACTCTACTACACCCTGAAAACCGGTGCCCAGAAGTTGTAATACCCTTAAAGGTTATCAGAAAAGTCTCGAATGATACCCTTTGAAGTTTTCAGAATATCCGGTTCTCATTTGAGAGAGAACCGGATTCCAGGCTCTCAAACGGGTATCATTTTATGTGAAACCCCCCGGTTCTCATTATGAGAACCGGACCGAAACCCTTTAAAGGCTCTCACTGGAAAAGTGAGAACCGCCCAACACTGGATGTTACACCTACTCCTGAACTGAGAAAGTGCATGTCTTATCCCGTGCATAAGTGTATAGGACCACTATTACACCTACTCCTTAAAAGAGAGGAACGGATCTTACACCTATAAAGAAATAGGTGTAAGATCCGTCCTTAAGAGTAGGTGTAAGATCCGTCCCACTCCAGGGAGCTGGAATTGGCCATAGCTGGCCCACTCTTTTAACGTTACAGGCAGGGAATCCGGAAAAGAAAGGCCACATTTATGCCGCCGGTTTTGCCTGGGTCGCAGATTCGGGCCACCACCACCACCACCCAGGCCAAAGTGGACACCGAGCCAGATTCGGCACAAATAATACATCTAAAGGAAACGCCTAAGCGGCCAGCCGACTTTGAACTTATGAAAAAAAATTCTGAATGCCAACCTCACCTCCCTTGCCACCCACCCGCGTTCCGACACCTTGCCAAGCAGGTGTTCTCTTTCAAGAGCTTGCCCATACTCGACTCTTGCATCATCCAAAAGCTACTCTCTCCTTTTGAAGCCAAGAGGGATGTAATTTTAAAAGAGAGCCTTGGGCCACCACTTTGGACACCAGCACCAAATTTCGGGCGACGCAAAGCACCTTAAGAGTGGGTTCTATTGAGGTCCACTGTTGGAATGCTAAAGCACCTTAAGAGTGGGTTCTATTGAGATCCAATGCTACCTAGTCTCGTCCACACGTAGGGCCCAATGTTCAAACCCTAACCCCTAAACCCTAAATCCAACATGCAAGGCCCAATGTTCAAACCCTAACCCCTAAGCCCTAAATCCAACATGCAAGGCCCAATGTTCAAGCTTCAAACCCTAAATCCAACATGCTTGAAACCCTTCCAACACAACATCCTCTCCATGTACACCCAATAGGCACATACAAAAGATTGCATTCCTCATGAAAATTTGCCCAGCATCTGCATCTAGATCATGGTCCCTACTATTAGGATTCTGCATCCTCTTCATATTCTCTTCGTATTGGGTTGCATTCATGCTATATATTAACAACACATACTAGATGCTAATGCTCCACAATATGAGAAAGAGGACTCATGCTGATGTCGGTTTTGTCAGTACATTTGTTAGCTCATGAGATGACAAGAAAAAATCTAAAAACATCATCTGATGCTTATCTTCATCTGCAATGTGGTGCCATCTAATGATTCACATCATCTAATAAGAGCCTTGCATCTGGATCCAAAAACACAGCACCCAGAAACTTGGCACCCCCATATGTTGCAATTGAGCATTGTTGTATAGAGGTTGTGAAGAAAGGCAAAATCACCAAAATAGATTCAATTTTGGATTCAAATGTAGATTGCAAAAGGGTTGGTTTACCTAAAACAGACAAAGAGTCCCAGGTTTCAGTCTCTTGCTAAAGGTCAATCTTTGTAAGCCACACTGATGGAGGCAAAGCTCCAGCTTCTTCAACATGGCTAAACAGGGATGCTACACAGCCCGCTAATGTCCTTTGTCACATCTGACAGAACCTATAGCTGGTAAGAAACAATTTTGATCAGAAACAAAAACAAACTTTGCAGCACCTATACATTAAATTCTTGGACAAGTGACTTGTCTGCATGCTGAAAAATTCTCTGTTTTCAAGACCCCAAATTTACATCTTCAATGAAATAGTGTCATCAGGACCTAATGTCCAACTCTTTGTAACAGGGAACTACAAAAGCCAAAGCTCTCTCTCTCTCTCTCTCCCATTACGACCTGTTGTGACCAAACCCCATTGCCCCACCCAATCCTCCCTCTCCCCCAAACATGCCTCCTTCTTTTGAACCCATTTGCTTGATTAGTGTCTGCAGGCCTCCAAGGCCCCCTATTTGTTTAAGCATTTGTGGTGGAAGAGCTTTACTCATCTGCTGTGCATTCATGTTTCGGGACATAGCACTCATGTCTCCCTTCTTTGGGATTTTAAGCCCCTTCATCTTGCCCCAGATCTTCGCCAACCTCTTATATTCTTCCAGCATCTCATTCACTTCTCGTATGGTGCGACCTGACCCCCTGGCTACTCTATATACGCGGGTCTCTGTCATGAGCTTTGGATTTGAGCTATCTAGCTCTGCAAACCAACAGCAAATGGAATATTAGTAGCAACAAATTGGGCCAGTAGAGGAAGAGAGCTATGCACAACAAAAAATGGACCACAAGCAAGTTTGCTTTGTCCAATGTACTATACTAGACAGACTTGCCCCTACTATAGCTGCCAAGACCAGCACTGTCTATATCACAGAACACAGCAGTACTAGAAAGACAGACCTTCATTTGTCATGGAATCCATCATCGTCATGAATTTCTTGATTTTTGCTTGGCTCTCATTCTCCCGGCCTTTTGGCATCAACTCTTGACTGAAACCAGGAATCATTGACATAACCTGCACAGCCCACCTCCCCCAGTCATGAATTCACAAGCGTCTCCCACTCAATCTACAAAAATGCCCTTAAAACAGTACATTGAGCACACATTTACAGCATATCAATCATTTGCCTTTGTACCTGACTGAGGGGTCCCATATTTTGAATGTTCTGAAATTGCTCATACATGATACGCAGTGTGAAGTTGCCCTCAGTTAGTTTCTGCAAAAGTTCTGGTTGTTGATCCATTGGCACCACTTCATGTATCTTATCCATAAAGCCTGACCAATCCCCCATACCTGGTCACCATTGCACCTCCAACCATCAGAATTTGACACACATCACAAGCACGTGTGAGTATGCACTATGTCTCACAATTGAAAACAAAATATCTCATTGTAGTGCGGGATGTAACACAAAGGAAAAACTTGCCATCAAGGAAAGCAGAAAGGGTTATACTCCAGAGAGGACACAACTCACCTAGCAAACGGCTCACAAAGGGCTTTGTTTCAAAAGCCTCAAACTCATCCATGTGCTCACCAGTTCCAATGAAAATAACTGGACTCTTTGTTGCAGCAACACTGCATCCAACATCACAATTGTAACCTCAAATGCTTTAGCTTCTTTAGGGTAGCTGCAAAATGAAAGTGTCATTGACCTTTGCATAAAAGCAGAAGAGAGGTAAACACCCAGAAATGTTCTGCTCAAGATTTGCCTGATGTAGCATTATGGTTTATTGTGGACAGAGCAGAGAGAGGGAGAGAGGAGTAGGGGGACAGACGCGCTGAGGGCACCGCCTCCCTTGGCATGGCCATCCATCTTAGTGACTATAACTGCTCCCACAGCCACACTTTGCTTGAAGGCCTGCGCTTGGTCAAAAGCTGCTTGCCCAATACTGCTGTCCATCACAAATATCACCAAATCTGGATTCTGCATCCAAGTGAACCAGGACCATGTTAATCCCAACAACGGACCAAGTCTCCCAGCTCTAGACCATATCTTGCTTTTTACAATAATTGGTACATGCTCCTGAACCAAGATTGGCAAAAGTTCAAAATCAAGGACTGTCTTCTGTACACTGCAAAGAGCACTTTGAAATTACCCGGATCCTAGGAACGAAGAACTGCATTTCAGATAGCAGGGACTTAAGAGGGGAGGTGATAACCATCCAAACAACAACAGTTCCATTATCCTTGAGAGCTATAACAGATGCTGTGAGGACAAGTCTGAGAGGGAGGCACATACAGAGACTTCAGCAACTTGACGCATTTCCTCAAAGAGGGATGCTTCCTGCTTATGTCGACCACTTGTATCTACAATGATCAGATCACAATTCTCCTTCTTGAATGTGTCCACACCCTCCTGTGCGATCTTCACAGGGTCTGTCTCTGTGTAGCTGATCATCCAATTCCAAACCCAATAAATTCAACCTCAAAAAGGATCCCAGGCATCAACCAAATTGAACAAAACGAGAGAAGCAATGCGGTCTCATTCAGAACGAATGCTTAGAACCCTCAGACATCACATACACCACATTGCATCATCTCTAATGAGGCTATCAAAGATCCTCTGACGATCTCAAATTAAACAACTTAGGGATGCCATTCGCACCTGCCATAGAAAGGAATCTTTGCCTTTGTGGCATTCTGCTTGAGCTGATCAAAGGCACCAGCCCTGAAAGTGTCAGCACAGACCAGAGCAGGTTTCCATCCTTTTTTCTGGTAGTGGTACGCATACTTTGTACAGGTTGTTGTCTTTCCCGAACCTGATAAGGCAAATCATTTCAGGGTCAACAACATCCAAACCCAAATTCTTTTGCTGTTGATGTACATCTTCTATCAGTCTCAAGTGACATGTACTCCTGGAACCTCCAAATGATGAAGCTGTACATACACACACAGGACAAGCTCGAAGCAGATAGAGGGACCACACTCTCTCTTAAGTCTTTCAATGTTATAGTCTCAGGTAGTAGTACAACATACCCTAACTTTTGAGACTGAGAAGGAAACTCTTACCCTGAAGTCCAACAAACATGATGACATTCGGCTTGCCTTTCTTTGGCACAAAAGCAGCCTTCCCAGGATCAAGCATGTTGCAGAGTTCATTGAACACTGCCTGAGCAACACAGAACAAGAGTGGATTTGAATTCAGCTGAAATACAATGGAAATCTTCTGTTTTTGTTCAAGTCCCACCAGTGCACGACAGTGGCAAGGAGAGGAGGCGGGATGAGGGATTCTCTTCTCACCTGCTGGATGATTTTGCGCTTGTTATGCCCAGCAGCAAGATCATCAAGGTTAACAATCTTCTTGATGTTGTTCTGCATGTTCATCACCATCTTGAACTGCACATCCGCCTGCAGCAAAGCTCGCGAAATCTCATTTAAGCACTCCGCCAGCACCTTCTCATCGATGAGAGTGGCGTTGCTCATCTGTTGGAGGGCACGCGAGATGCGACCCCCCAGCTCCGCCAGCACCATGTTGGGTTGCTTTTCTTACCCTACGCTCAAATTTCTGCAACAAGGTACTCTCAAACTCCCAAAACAAAAAAGACAAAAAAAACACACACACACACACACACAACCCAAATCTCCAAACAACTCCCAAAAAATAAAATTTCTTCAACACACACACTCCCTCTCTCTCGCTCTCTCCGATCCGTCTGAACAAGCAATCACATTCTCCTAACACAACAAATAGACTAAACCCTAATCGCCAAATCCAATCCCCGACTAGTAAGAATTCACTCTGATCAATCCAAAAATCCCCCGCTCCCGATTCTACGATCACTACAGATTCTGTTGAATCTCGGCGCAAAAAATTGCCCCCAGCCAACTCGGAAATTCGACGGAGAAAACAGCGATGGCAATGGCGAAGACGTCTTGAGCTTCCCTTCCTCGCGTTTCTTCTTCTTCACCGCTACAAACGCGTAACCCTAAACCTCATACCCTTCAAAGAACCACACAATTGCCCTTAATTTTAAATCGTAATATGTTTTCTTAATTGGTTATTGGAATTTAGTTATACCACCCTAAGGCGTTTTTTTAAAAAAGTTTTTTTCAATTTCCTCTCTCACCTGTAGCCAAATTTGGCTAATTCCTCTTGATGGATGATGGCCCATTGTGGCGACACCACAAAATTGATGTGAAAAACCAAACCCATTTCCTTAGTTAAATCATAACATATTTCCTTTTTAAAATTATGATTGGCATTCACCATCAAATAAATCATAACTGTTTTGATCATTTGGCATCACAAGATGTGGTTGGTTGATTATGTACACAATACTATGGAATGGGCAAGTGGTTGCCCATTATGTGAGCATGCATTCCATTCCATTAAGATCTTTGGTGAAGGAATGCTTATGGCATGCCAGAAAATGACTACGGGAACGTGGGAACAAAGGGAACAATATAGGAACGAGGAACTACAAGGGAGCACTTGTGGGAACAACATCATGACAATTTTTATTGAGTGTGGGAGCTGTATCCCTTCAAGAAGATTCAAGGGTTTTGAAGTGTGGTTTTATAATTCTGGAATTGAAATTATTCCTGTCTTTATTCATGCTGAAGGCAAATTGGCAAACTCTGTGCACTAGTGTAACTTATTATTGAGATATATTCTACATGAGTCCCAGTGGAAATTTTGTATGCGCATTCTGTGACCAGTGGTATTTCCATCATCTATACTGAATCAGCTTCAATTGCACTCCAGAGGTGACAACATGGTAAAAAATTGATGAATAGAATTGCTTTGAATAGTATCTGTTCAGGGATCTAAATTTCCTGATGTAATGAGCTCCGTCTCTAAAAAAGAGTTTCAGGTACCCTATCTTATTTCCAGAGCTGCTCGAAAGCGTTCCTGCATACTCTACTTAAGTACTTTGTTTTAGCTTTGAACCCATTACAGTAGACTAAGGGAAGTCAGAGGTGAAATGGAAAACTTCTATAGACTTACTTCAATGACTTGCTAAAAGCTCAACTAATTGTAATAAACATGCAGTCAGACCCTTTACTGCCTGCAGCCCTTCAATGCGATGTACGAGACAAGATGCATTGAACTCCTTTGTATTGGACCTCATGAGACTTCCTGCAAATTGAACTCCTCTACTAAGGAGCCACTTCATGCAGACAACTCTGCATGCACAAAGCCATTTCCATGTAATATCCTCTGCTGAAAGAAGCAAGGGGTCAATGATTGTGCACTAGGCTCAAGACCCAGGCACAGCAAGAACAGAGTCCACAAGCAGCTCGCACATGATTCAACAAGTGCAATATAGAGGACACTCCACACAGTTGGTTTCCCATTGATGCAGATTCTGACGACAGAAGATCCCCAAAGTATTCAAAGATCAGTCACACTGGTTTGCTACATACTACACTAGATGATCAGTAAGGAAGCCATGAATGTATTGTCACATTCGTGATGAGTCCCGCCCAAAAACAAATCGTTTAGTCCAGTCAAACATCACCAACGCCCTCGTGCGCCAGCTCACCTGCTTGCTAGCATAGACTGAGTACCACAGCCACATTGTGCTCCGCCCGATGGAGACCCAATCTCCAGGCAACTCAGCAGCTGCTTGCTCTCCTCCCAGTGGAGCAAATTGGCCAAGATGCCGATAACAAAAGGGATTAAATCTGTGGCGACCCTCTGCTCTGATACGCTTGGGACCTTCTGCTGGTTTATGTCGGGCATTGTGGTTGAAAGAGTGGGCCAAATACGTTCCTTGTTGTGCTGCTACCTGAGCAGTGGCTGGCATGTATTTCATCAGGCTGTCAACCTGTATATGCCCAACATCACAGTGGGTCACACAGTTCAACAGAAAATTGATTAACACTCAACACCAAAATCGTGTCATCATAAGACTTCTGAATGCAAGGCTCTCATCAGTTGCATAGAAATCACTAAGTGCCCAACTTTAGAGCAGTCTTGATTCCATGGAAATAACTTAATTCTCTTTCAAGAGGCATTAAGCAACTGTCAGAGTTCTCAAGAGCTAGAGTCCACAATATGGATGAATGCACAAAAAATGAATACCTGCTAAAGAGAATCTTGAGTATTGCCAAACATGAACTAAGCCACAAAAATCTAGAGAGGAAGAGGCAACATCAAAGAAGACTAAAAATTCATCTATGTCCAAAAAGGACCTTCATGGAAGTAAAATCTAACCTTAGACATTGCTGCACTGAAATGCTCAAGGTCAAGCTGTGTGTTGTTTTCATCCCCAGAGTTCAAAGCCTCATCAAGCAACCCAATAAGCCCTTTCATGTGTTTGTGATCCATGTAAAGATCGATCTGAGGATACCGTAACCTAACTTCCTCCATCGTCTCCACAAACTCAGCTGCACTCAAGAGGCCATTATTATCCTTGTCAGCTTGTTTGAAAATGTAGGCAATGTCTTCAACGATCTTGCGTTGTTCGACCGAGGCACAATCTCCAAGTGCATAAACCCCCTCACAGTTTTTGACTCGTAACCATTCATCTGTTGCCAGCACCCTGCGATTCTCCTGCCCAATTTGCTTCATAAAATCTGCTATCACTGGTCGAGTACTGATACCTAGATTTCAAGAGACAAAAGCACAAACTCAAATACCTATTTCAGAGCAAACTGAAATCCGACACAGAATCGATCTTTGTCTACATGCACCACAAGTAAATAAGTACTACTTCCCACTCCAGGATCTGCACTCCAAACCCTAATTCCTACTGAAGGACCCTGCAGGTTGTGAATTCTTCTGATTCGAGCTTCTTCAGCATCACAGACCATGAAGCTCATCTAACAACAAGACTGTCTTCAAAGCAACAGCAGAGTTGAATACATTACCTGTGGACCATACAATCATACCGTAAGGCACATCAACCATCTTGCCAGTGTCTTTTGCCTTGAACTTGATGTACTCATCAGTGACCTCGAGCACCCGACATCCAATTTTGACATGAACCCCATCCCTACTGAACTTTTTCTCCGCAAATTGGCTGATCCGCTCGTCGAAAGTATTGAGGATATGGTCCCCAGATTGCACAAGAGTGATTTTGACATTGTCCTTGAGATGTGGGTAGAGACATAAGAGATCTTCATGGACAAGATCATGAAGCTCTGCAGAGAACTCCACCCCCGTAGGACCTCCTCCCACCACCACGAAGTTCAGCAATTTTCGCCTAGAACAGAAAAACCAAGAACATAAGAAATTCTAGTCCAGGCTCCTCCGTGATGCAACTAGATGAGCAGCAGACAATCTGCGTCAAACTGTGAGGGATGATCTGATTGCAACCAGGGTTTGTACCTTTCTTCTTCAGATAAGTGAGGAAGGCTTGCGGTTTCAAAGCAATTGATGATATGCTCACGAATCCTTTCGGCGTCTTCAATGTCTTTCAGGAAGTGGCAGTACTCCATCACGCCCTTAGTGCCGAAGGTGTTGGAGGTGGCTCCCACGGCGATGACCAGATAGTCATAGTCTAGAACGAATTCCTCTTTGCCCTTGAAGGTGATGTCCGACACATCCTTGCAAACCACTTGCTTATTTTCGGCGTCGATCTTGATGCATTCTGCCTCATGGAATTGCGCTTCTTTCTTCCGGATGATCCGACGGATTGGCTCCGTGATGCTCCGCGCCTCCACCGTGCCTACCGTTACACTAGGAAGCAACGGCGTGAAGACGAAGTAGTTCCGTGGCGACACGATCCGCACGTCGTAAAGCTTGGAATCTAGATTCTTCAAAAAACTCATACCTGCCCATCCTGTCCCCAGAATCACCACCTTCTTCTTGGGCGAAGAAGACTCTTGAGTCGAATCTGCTGCCGCATAATCCTGCCCGGCATCTGCGAGCACAACGTATAACCCTGCGGCACCTAGACATCCAGTAGCAGCAGCAATCGCAAACAAGTAAGTCTTCTTCCCGGGTGATCTGACTCCATTCTCTCGCGGCCGTCCACCACCAAAAAAAATCCTAGAAAAAAAACCCGCGGGCTTCTCAGTCCGCGATGATACCGTCGAGATCTCTCCAGCAGATCCACCACCGCTTGTCGAACTGTAATTACGCGATGCTACACCAGAACCCGGACGACGAAACTGCGAAGAAGTCTGATGATTGCGAGTGAGATTCAAAGGGGGACTGGGCTTGTTGCGCAGCCACGTTTTTGCAACCGCCCAAAAGAGACGATCCCCGTGCATTGTCACGTCGTCTCGTCGACGGTAGAATTGCTAAGGAGAGAAACGCATAGCTAATGGACAAACTGGTGTATGCGTGCTGCAGCAAGGAGAAGAGGCCGTGTAGCAAGCAAGACGGGAGATCAGAGAATGCGAATGGCGCAAACACCGCGATCGATCGATTGATCGATCGAGCGAGAGAGCGGGCGAGCGCGCGGCGTTAAAAAGTGCGGATCCGGAAAACGGCGCTCAGCGAGAGCCATGCAATCCAAGGACAGTGGGAAATTTACCCTTTTAACTTAACCGTTCGTGACAGAATGTGGACTCTAAAGTGTTCCCTCCAGACGTTCCCAATAGCACCTCAAGTTTATCCCATCTTGTTTGGCCACAATTCAACTTCCATATATTAAAATGTAAAGCTCACTCCAAAGCGGTCTATGAATGGGCTTTCTATGTTGGGAAAGTGTCCAATATTCCAGAAGAGCTGGTTTTAAAATGGGTGGTTTTAAAATGGGTTGACGATGATTGTGGTGCTCTTCCCATCAAAAAGAAAAATTATTATAGGTGCACCCACACCCCGGCCCACCCCCTCCCTCCCCTCCCCTCCCCTCCCTCCCTCCCTCCCTCCCTCCCTACCTATCTTTGTAATTCAAAGATGAAAAAAGTACCCTATAGATTAATAATCCATAGTAGAAACTACATACCTTAATTTTGACGCTTTCTTTCATTTCTTGGTAAAATATTACCACACAAGATAATAATATTATTATCACATTGAAATAGGTGGGTAATAAAGCATGGTTCATACTAGAATCCTTTCATGTTTTAAACATTTTTCATTTTCTTTTTAAACTGGATGGACACATAAGGTAATGAGGGAACTTTTGAGTCAAAATTTTAACATTTCCTTGGGTTAAAAAATATAGCCACTAAGAGATTATTAAGAGGTTCGACTCAAGATACTCCCTCGGAACCAACAATGGGTGGAACATAGCTCAAGATACCGAAGTTGCAGTTGGACTGAATGAAGGTACCAGTGTAGGTGCTGGTAACTCACCTTCAAGCGTAGCCGACTTCCATGGAGTCTCACCCACACCCCGCACACTCCTACTTTCCTATTGCAATATTTAGGTCAAATATATCAACTCAAACACCAACCAGCCCCCTTTTTTGTTTGGGGGGGGGGGGGGGGGGGGTGTGGGGATATTTTAGGGCCTCTATAGAAAGGACAAAGGACCTGTTTCACGTGATTGACTTTTGCATTTAAGAAACTTGGATATCAAAAACAAAATCCAGAAATTCTGAATATATTTTATATACCCAAAAAAGAAAAAAAAAAAAAAAAAAAATAATATTTAGAGTTTTAAAGGGGGGAACTGTATTAGGGAATAAGAGATTTTTATTAAAAATTTTGTTGTTTAAAAAAAGGGGGGAATCATTTAAAAATTAAATTAATTAAATTTGGAAAAAATATAAAAAAAAAAGAAAAAAAAGAAAGGAGGAAAAAAAATTTTTTTAAAAACCCAAAAAAAAAAAAAATCATGTTTAGAG
>Ga0116231_10012519_pt1 | contig 12424 bp, 8 predicted proteins | sample S1TSphgellanicum_2_FD_89695 | JGI IMG/M metagenome (GOLD analysis project Ga0116231, IMG submission 89695) | Host-associated microbial communities from peat moss isolated from Minnesota, USA - S1T2_Fd - Sphagnum magellanicum MG | ecosystem: Host-associated > Plants > Peat moss > Unclassified... | reverse complement strand
ATGATTTTATTTTTGGCAGCTTAATTTTTGTAAAACTCAATTAAAGCTTTGGTCATGGTGAGCAGCAAAATGCAAGGAGGTTTAGGAATGTCCTCATGGCTACTTATAGCAATCACAATATTATTGGTTTTGCAACTTTTTTCTATGGCAGTTGTATCTGGTGGTCAACTATCACACCAACTCCATGGAAATTGTTTAAAGGTACTACATATAACCATTACTTGTTCGGGGATGGTCAACTCAATCGTGTGGTATTTGTCATATTATGTTTCAACAAGGTTCTTATTTTCAAATAACATTGAGACTTGCTTCTCTAAATGACTCCAAGATGCTTTCAAGTGGTGTCAATCTAGCAATTGTTCAAGATGTAGTGCAAGGCAATATAAAGTTAGTTTGAAACATTAATACTGAAATTTATCAATGAAAAATATCTTTGAACAACTTGATACAAGTTCTAATGAATTAGGAATGTTTTTTATTTTTTGGCTCAGGTAGGAAGTGAAAATCACCAAATCCCCATTTTTGTTTTAATGTGAGGAAGCTCCACAATTTGTGTAGTTCATCCTAGTCACACCCAATCCTTGCATGTCACCTCAATTGTTTTAGTGAACAATAGGCTTGACTAAAATTTGTGTCTAATACTCTTTGCACGTCACCTCTTTTGTATGATGTTTGTATATGAATTTTTTTGAAGTGATTGGGCCAATTAAGTCTCACAATACCATTGTATGAACTTTGAATCGTGGCAAGGCCAAGATGACCTTTTTGAATGCTTGGTTATCCTGTCACGTAAATTACAAGAAATGCCAACACCACCAGTTCAACAAATGGCCCTCCAACACCAAATGAAGGCACTAGTAAAGGTACAAGTGGGGGGTCTCGATGATGCACCATGAGGTGGGAATGTTTTAGTCCTTGCACCAAAGTTCATGACAAAACAACTACACCCCTTGAAATATTTAGTGTGGGGTGAGACCTTACATTTGGTTTGGTCCATATAGCTAATATGTGTATGTGGCTCAAAATAAAGGTTCATAATTAATATGTCAAAATGGAGGTTCACTACCACACACACATTAAAATTTTAAATATCATGTAGTAATATATATGTTCATCGTGCACACTTTGTAAACATAATTAGTCCAACTAATCAAGTCCAAGCATATATATTGAGTGTGTTTAGACCACGTTAATTATTATCATATGTGTAGAACTTTGGAGGTTGAAAATAAATCATGCTTGTAGCAATGTAAATCCACCTTTGGTTTGGTAGCATGGATTTATTGATGTCTTAATGGTTGAATATTGTAATATCTTGGCATCATTGCCACAAATTATATTATTTCTAAAAGTTCAATGAAATTTTTAGAAACAAATTAGTTCAAAAGAAAGAAAAATGGTAAAGGAAAATGATAAATCATTTCAAATGTTTCATTTTCAATTTTCAATCTTCAAAGTTAATTCCTTATTGGGTAGACATGTTAAAATTGCGCTTCTACTTTATTTTGTTATATAATTTGGAAAAGGTTTCTAGTTTCAATTATTGGAATAGGGTTATCTTCTTGTCACAATCTAATATTTACAAGTAGCATGTTGATAGAATTGAATAGTAAGACCATCGCCATTTAATTTCATATTGCATTTTGAAAACATAGGAAAAAGGGAAATGATGTGGATTAAAAAGAGTTTAACTGAAAAATTGATCACACAATTTATAAGAAATTTATTCATGATCAAGGTTTATTATTGTCAAAATAAATTAGAACTATTGGACTATCCACCACTTGAACTACCTATAACAAATAACTTTTTTTTATGTAACATTCTCCAACTATAATCAAGTTTGGTTAGATGTTTCCAAAAGAGGAACTAGGGATGAAAGCATAAAGAAAATGAAAATACATATAGAAGAGGAGAACTCAACAAAAAAATGCCATTTGAAAGGAAAATATTCAAATATCTTTAATATTATGTATAAATCAAAGATTTCTTTCCCCTAAATTTCAAATTATGTGCAATCCAAAAGAAAAGGGAAGAGTAGACACACACATCTAAATGTTATAAATAAATATGTAATGGATGGTGATAACATTTGTGTATCAACTAGATGAGCTTGGAGGTAGTTTAGTAATATTTTAAACTTCAATGCAATATGTGAGTTATTGAATTTTGAGGAATTGTCATTATTGAAAATCCAATAAAAATCATGAAAAATTGAAGGCATCCTATTTGTACTCTAGGAAAGCCCTAAATGTACAACATTTTTTTAAACAATATTTTTATGTAGCCTAAGTAGCAACACTAGGGGAAAAAATGGCATTTTCTAACCAACCGGTTTTCAACTACATGTCATCTTCAACTTTGTTTCAACTACACAATAATATTTATTTAAATAAATTCCATGTGAATGGGATGGCATCTCAAATGAGTTGACGTGTCAACTAGTTTGGTAAGTGTACAACATTGACCACTAACGGGTGTTGACCATCAAAATGTTTTTAAATATAAAATATAACCCAATTGAGAAGTAGTTAATAATTCCACTTTGCCATGACATTATGCCACGTCAAGTCAATTGCTTGTCTATATTGGTGGACCTTATTTTTGAATGGATGAAATAAGAATATTGATGGATGAAATATTGCATGCATTTTCAACTATACTTCAACTTTAACTATCATTACATGTACCCTACCCACATATTACCTACCCACCTACCTACTTATCATTACTTACACCCTATGTACATGTTACTTATTATTATAACTTATACCTACATATTATTTACCTACCTATAAGTACCTAAATTTTTTTTGCAACAAGTGTATTTGCTTAACCTAAAACATGCCTAGGTAGCTAATGAGGCATGTAAGCATGTAGGCTACCTAAGTAGCTAGGTTGGATAGCTAGTGAGGCTAGATTTAAACGGGGTGGCAAGGCACAGTAAGTTATGACTACCTACCTACTTATTGTCTACCTAGATGCAATAGGAGGTCCCTAGGTAAGTAATGGGTAGATATGTTAGGTCAAATGTAGGTAAGTAGGTTACTTAAACTAATTAAATATATGTAAATAGGTATTAAGTAACTAGGTGACTAGGCAAGGCTTTTAGATAGGTACCTACTTGATTTTTGTTTAATCATGGTGTCATGACTCACAACCTACCTATATTTAACCTATTACTACCTAGCTAGGTTTACATAGCCTTTATGTTAAATAAAGAAGCTAATTAGACCTAGGCTAGGATAGTTAACTAGGCTAAACAAACTACTTTAGCTTAATAAGGGTTCAATTTTGTGGTATAAAATAATTGGTATATAATATTATGGCACTTTACATATTCATTAAAATGCCACAAAATTAAAATTATACCATTTATAATGTTTAAAATTATATCATAAAATGTCATTCATTTATAAATGATTCCATTTATGCCATTAAATATATAATACATATAATGCCATAATTAATTATGACTTGATGGATTTAATTTGACATATAGTATGAATGAATGAATGAATGATTTAATGTGCCAAATAATATGGATGAATGGATGGTATGACATATAACAGTGGTGGCACTATGTTGGCGGGAAATTCAAAATTTGAATTATAATAAAAAAATTATTTGAAACAATGTCAACTTGCATAGTTGAAAGTTAATTGACATCCCAACTATAACCACATATATAACATTGCCTTTATATAACATTGTCATTCACTTTGAGCTTTCTTTGTGCTTTAGTTTGATTTTCATGGATTTTTTCAAGTGAGTGCATCATGTTTTTTGCATGTGAGGAATTTCAAGTTTTTCATGTTGGGGTCATTGTTAAGTTGTCTTCTTTTTTATCATGTTCAAGCTTTTTTTTTCTTCTTTTCATTGCATTTTTTTTAAAAAAATATTAAGCACATTAAGGTCATATGGTGTCAAGGCAAGTGAACATGAATAACATGAGGAGACAAGTTTATAGATTTTGGAAGCCACCACCACACATGCCTTTTAAAATTATAGGTGCTTAAAAACTCTTTTCCTCTTTTTTGATAATTTTCCCTTTACCAAGATATTTCTTATTTTATTTCTCCACCATGTTACCTTTAATTAAATGTTTTTTAGTTAGGTTTTGTTTTGAACTCTTGTTGGTTTTTTTCAACTAGGTTTTTTTTTGAGCTTTCATTAAGGTAACTAGGTTGGTTTTAGTACACCTAAACGTTTAAGATAGTCTGGATTCAAGGGGAGGGTTTTTTTGTTTTTAATGTCCAAGTAGATGTTAAACCCCTCCTCTTAACACATTTGAAGCATTAAAATTTATCAAGAACATATTAGAAATGAGAAAGTTATGGCCCCCCAAAATGGGGGGGGGGTCAAGAACTCAAAACAACAAACCACAACTAGTTCTTGAACACCCAAAAACTTCCTTTTATGTTGTGTTATTGTTATTATAATTCAAATATTATTTTTAGAACTTAAGATGGCACCCTTATAGCACTTGAAATAATCTAAAATGAAAAAGAAATGAGAAAGTTATGAGGTTTGAAAGTAGGAGGGGTCCAAATAGAAGAAAAAAGAAAAACATGTTTTGTAAATATGAAAGTTTTTTTCTTCGACTCTCATTGGTTTTTATTCTTTTCCAATTTCAAAACAAACATTTGAGTAATGAGCTAAACTTATGAACCTTTTCAACCATCGATGCAAATAAGGTTTTGATTATGATTGTTTTAGTGAACTACTTTCAACTAAGTTTCAATTATATAATTTTTCTTATATTTTGATTGGGTTCAACTAGATTTCAATTAGGTTTCAATTATGTTTGTCAACTATGTATAAGGTAAACCCATGATGTGTGCCATTTTTATTTGTTATTTAATTTTAATTTTTCCAGATTTCAAAGTGTTTTTTTCTTTGTCAAACTTCCTTATTCTTGAGTAGTAAATGATGATTTTTTATTGATTTTTAATGTGTGCAACTAATGCACAGTCTTTTTCTTGATGCATTATAATTTAGATTCCTATTAAATTTTATCATTTCTAACAACTTTCATTTTCTTTAATTCAAAAATGTAAGGTGCAACTATGAACAAGTCAAAAGACATGGTCCAACAAGGCAATAATTCAATTAAACATGCCAACAACGAGTTCACACCATTAGTGCATAAACATAAAAAAATCACCTTATAAAAGAATTATTTCATTCTTCCAATAAATGTTTGATTAATAACATTAACATCTTTGGGATGTAGATGGGACCATTCCCTACATGGAAATAATGTTTCCTTGCATAATTTTTAGATTATAATAGGTTTTGGATTTTTAATTGATAATGTATAGGTAGATTGTGTTTTTATTGTGGTTTGATTTTCTTTGGTTAATTTTAGTTCGATGTATTAATCCCAAATTCTAACTTTAGTAGTTTTACAATTGTGATTATAATTTGTGTAGACTTGTAATGTCAACTATAGTTTTACATAAATTTTGACTTATTTTCAACATATTTTCAACTTGCTTTCAACTACCTTGTAGTTGATAATTTTTACTTTGGCTTGACTTCACATATGTTGAATGACTACAAACAACAAGATGTCATGTGTCATGAAAATGTGTAACTTAAGTGTCCACATGGCACAATATCATATGTTGACATTTTTAATAAATCAATAAATTCAAGATTTTGAGACCGTACACATGGCGCACATCAAATAATTTAGCGTGATGGTAGACCACGAATGCCCATGTGACATGTGTCATTGTTCCATTGGTTATAATATAATTGAATAATAATCAAAATTTTAAAATTCCATGTCCTTTCTCAATGACATGACACATGTCAATGCTACATTAGTTGTAATATGTTTGAAAGATAGTCATAATTCCAATTCCACACCCCCGAATGACATGACACATGGGTGGATGAAGTTCATCCATTGACTTGCTAGCATGGAGTCAACTAGGTCTAATCAACATTTTATAATTGAAATGTTGCATCAACTAAAATGTATGTTGTTTTCAACTTAAATGTTGTCACCTCAACATTAACCCACAAGTTGACATGTGTACGTTGTTTTCAATTGTGTTGTAGGGTGGACTCAACATTGTCAACTATTTTGGAAATTAATTGACAACATCATTTTCGTGTTGCAAAAAATATTTTGTAGTTGAAATTGATATTTTCAACTATGAATGACAATTGAGAAGTAGTTGAAAATTGAGGTTTTTCTCCTAATGCAATCATCTATAGGAAAAAGGTAGAAATAACAACCATCATCCTTTAGTAAATTTAACCAAATCTTACTATAAATTAAATAAGTTGAAATGTTTGAATCAACCTTTTATATTTATGTCTACACACTAAAAACCACCTACATGAATTTGGTGTGTTATATTTTTGCTCACTTAAACATCAATGGAAACCTCTCAAAATTGTTTGGTTTTTGAATTCTTAGGTTTTAGTTTCACTTTTTGGTGAAATATTGCCATTAATAAATTCAAAGATTGTAAGGTATAGCAAATTAATTCTAAAGGCCATGCAAAATTGTTAAATGTAATAATTTTTGGTTTTGTTTTAGTTATGATTGGTAGACAAACTAGTCACATCATTAACTAAAATATAGTTGTTTAGGGTCATTAACTAGTTACTAAAACAATGTTTGAATTTTGAACTTTTTGTTTATAAAGATATATTAATAGAAAAGGGAAAGATATATTGATTTTTTGGGGAATTAGGTACATTGTTACATTTTTTTGGTTGAAGCACTAAAGAGATTAGAGTGAAGTATATTGATTATTTTCTTATGCTTTTGAACTTATGTGGTGGTTTTGATTTTCATAATATACATTTATTTAAGCATAGAAATACACATGCAAAGAAGGAAATGTATGAAATTTCTTCATTACTATATGACCCTAGGATTTAAATGAGTGATAAACCAATAATTATTTAGCTTTATTCAAATGTGAACCTAAATATAGTGCAAAACAAAGAAAATAATTTTTTTTTTATCAAAAATCATAAAATAGTTCAATTTCGTAGGAAGGAACTTACCTCCTTTTTATTAGCCACAATTTTGCATCCCAAATAAGGAGACCAAACATTATGAGCTCAAAGAGAAGGAATTCTTATGTATAACACATTATTGGAACTTTCAAGCTTGGCATGAAACGATAGTTTTGACTAGGTTCATAGTTTGGGCAAATGTGAAAAGAATGTGAGAGAAGGATTATTCAACCCAACTTTTGAAATATGGTCCCAACAATTTTCATCTTGTTAGATTATTTTGTGTTTGTTACACATTTGCCAAAGTTGAATACCAATGTAACAAACCAAACAAATGATGCCATATAACATCATTGTGACACAAAGAAATGCATGCAAAAAGGAGAAATCCTCAAAGTGTGATAGAACATGATGTGAAACATATATTCTTGTTGGTTTTTGGTCTTGGCAATGAAATAGTCCCTAGATGGAAAATATATATTAAAGAAGTCACATAATTAACCATATTTGCTAGTTGGAGAATTGTGTGTTGAAAGTATCTTTTATTGAATAAGGTTGTTTTCTAACTTTAAAATGTTGTTGAATGGAAATTGCCATAACTAATACACAACTCTAGTTAAGTTTCTACCTCACAAGGTTTTGGGGGAAGAATAATCGAATAACTTTAAAGGCTTATTTGAAGGTCTTTAAAACATGATTGTGATACTAACAATTTGTAGGAGGATTTAGGTCATGATGTTAATGTACTAGTTGGACCTTGCTAACCATAATTAATCAAGAGTTGATTTCTAATGCAAACTTACGAATATGGGAGTAAGGATAAAGAAAAACCCCAATATAAAGTGGATTGAAGGAAAGGATGAAAAACTCTTGAAGAACAAAAAAAGGATGAATCTAATAATGACATTGGAGATTTAAGTTTAATGAGTTTAAATGAAATGGGTTATGGTTTTCATTTGATGCAAGAGGTTGGGTTTTAGTAATGGGGGTGCTAAGCAATGAGTATCATTATATATGGTAGAAGTAGTGTTTTTTTTTGTAAAATTAGAACTACAAAAAATGGCTACAACATGTGTGGGGCCTTTTAAAAAGTGGGCTCACTACTTTTTTTGAAATAAGTTGTTAAGGCAAAGGGGTCTCATTTGAAGGTCATGTTGTTGCAAGTAGAATTTTGTGCTAATAAAACTAGTGGCAACTACTAAAATTGTGTTTTAAAAACCAATGGCTACCTAAATGCTCATTCCATCATTGCTATGGTTATCCATTGGTCATGTTGGTAAGTTTTGTGGCAAAATAACACAATAAAATGCCAAAACTCAAGGTTTAAACATGGAGATTACAAAATGAAAATTTGATTTTCAAAGAGAAATTTTATACATATTATTCACTTCAAGAGGAATTGAACTCCAACCCTTAAACCTTTTGTTGTTTGCAATGGAAGTGTCCTGCACCCAAAGCCCCCCAACCATGCCCTTACACATTGTCCTATAAAAACAAATAAACAAAACAAGCCCCAAGGATATATCCCACCCTGAACATTGCACCAAGTTAAAGCTCCTACAACCTTTAAAGTCCAGGGTTCAAGTCCATTGTTCACAGCCCCAATGTACATTGCGTACAACTCCAATGTCCATAATTTTACATCATAAAAAGGAATAGTTAGTTAGAAGCTTTGAAAATATCCCAATTCCACATGTATATACTACATATTACAAACTACATCAAGTTTGAATGAATATAATGCACATAAAAAAAACCAATTGGAGGTTGAAATTTGAAGTTTGAACATTAAAACAAGTACCTTCCAAGTATAATAACCATGTTGGACCCTGGCAACTTTCCAAGATTGAATTGAAGCATTGTATGGAAATTTTTCAAAATTGTATAACTTTTGTGCAAACATGCAAACAACTAGAATTCTTGGTGATTAACAAGTTTATTTCTCAACTTGCTCTTCATGAAAGCAAGTGTCGAAAAACATTTTTCATTCTCCACTAAACCTATCACTTGGGTAGTAACAATATTTACAACCTTGAAATATTCGGGAATTTTCATTATCAAACATTGAGAGGATGTGAAATTTTGCCAAAGCTTAATGACAAGATTCCAATCTAGAGGAGGCTTCATGGCAGATTTGGCATTGTTCTTCATAGTTAGTTTGAACAACAAAGCTTGTAAATCAAGGTGATGAACATTCAACAAAGGTGGCACAACCATCATGCCATTGATTTTTTTTGCATTGCCATAAACCTCCTTCAAAACCTCAAGATGCTTATTGAATTTAACTTCAACATCCTCCTATAACAAATATTCGAGATAAATGATCCTTAATGCATTCATGAACCAATGAGCAAGAAACTTTGACTTTAGTTCTACAACTAGAAAAAATGAAATTTATGAACATTATTGTTTCATAGTTTTTACCACACTTAAAAAATTCCCTTGTAACCCAAGAAATTGCCCCAATATGCACACTTTGGTGTTGGCCCCAAATGCGTTGGGCTTGACATTCAAAAGCAAGGTGTTCAATTGATGTGGTTGGGTCAGTGATCCATTTCATGATGATGTTTTCATGTTGAACATCCAATAAGCATTGAACTGAATGGGAAACAAAGTTCTTGAATGCAATACTATGGTCAGAATACAATGCATACAACTTGCCTTAACAAATTTTCACTACAACTAGTTATAGTCTAGACTAATATGAGCCATAATAAGTGTAATTAGTGCTTGGGTTTTCATGTTTTGAATTATTAATTTAATTTGGTATTGAAATTGTTGCATTTACTTATATAGCAAAATTAATAAAATATCATGAAAACATGTAAATAAATTTGAAATGAATCCAATGAATAAAAAAATGACAAAAACATTATTAAAACATTTGTAACCAATGCTTTTAAGCCAAAAAATGACTTTTTTGATGGCTTCAAAAGATTTGAAAATGACACGTTCTTAGAAAAAATTAATACAAACCTTAATATAATAATATAAAGAAAAAAATCATGATTTAAAAAGTTTTTTGAAGCTTTTTCCGAGATTTTTGAATTTATCAAGGAGTCCAAAAGCAGTCCAAAAAGTGGCAAATGTGGTTCATATTATTGTGAAGGCACTCGTTTTACGAAATCACACACAAATGTATCATGTAGTTGGTTGAATTTTATGGACCTTCAAACAAGGGAAAAATACATGATAAACTTAACATTACCTCCACATCAACCAATAATTGAAGGTTGGTTGTTGCTTTAACTTCTATAGGTGAATCCAGTGTTATTTTCACCAAAAGAATGTGGCACTTTTCCATGACCCTTTTTGTAGGTGACAACATGGAGACCCATCAAATGTGAATATTTTTCAAGATTTTATTTCCTTTAGTTTCCATTATTTTGAACTAAAATTTGAAATTCAAGGTGGCATTTAAAATTCATGTTGAAATAAGAATAAAAGGTTTGGAGGATCCTTTGTAGCCTAGATAGAAGAGGTGGCTTAATGTTTACATAACCAAGTTGGTGCAGTTCACCATGCAATGCACATCCACCATGTGTGCTGCATATATATTTTGGAATTGCGTGTAATGACACTAGTGCAGATGCCTTGAAATATTGACACCCCATCAACACCAAATGACACCAACCCATTCACCATTTTTTTTCCTTCCCAAGCCCACCCCCAATGATTTGTGGTGCTTTAGATTCAAATGTGTCATGAAATTGAATGTGGTTCCTTTAAGTACCTTTTTTTTAAATAACAAAATTGGAACCTTGTGCCATTCTTGCACACCATAAACATGCACACCTTCCCACATTTGGTTATTAATGCTTGTAACTTCATCACAAGAAATTGATAAAAAATTAGCTTTTACCACAATTCATCGAATGGCATCCAACACCACATTGTGCATGTGACTAGCCATGGCCGACCTTTAATTCTCACTCTAGTGCTTGTGCGAATAATTTGTGATTCGTGGTTACTTGAATAAAACCTTCATGCCCTCATAGTTGGTCACATGACTACCTTCACTTAGAACTTGTGCAAAATGTAGGTAAATTGTAGGAGCTTATGCTTGTCATCAATCACTTCCATAATATTCAGTTAAATTAGAATACAATCATGAGCCAAGTTGGCATACAAGACCTCATTTTTTGCATATGCTAAGTCCTTTGCAAAGTACCATTTTCCAACTACCACACCATGACTAGCAACCTTTGCTTTCACTTGCCCACATGTTTGGATAGAGAGTCCATTTTTAGGACTATAAGTTTTTTCCTACATTTTATTTTTATTCAACTTTCCACCTTACTGCAAAAACCAACCCATCTTCACCCACAACATTTTCAACCCAATTGTACTTTGCAACCTTGATGTTTGGGAATTTGCAATGGGTGTCATACTTTGCATGCTTTGTCTTTTTGTTCTTTGCAATAGCTACAATATTTTCATGATCTTTAGACATTGGAACATTAGTTGAAGGCACAAAATTCCTAGAGCTAGCAATTCAAGAGTTAATTGGTTGTTGAACCACACATGTGACCTCAGAAGCTAAAAGCTTATCATTAAAAAAATATTTGTAACAAAATTTTGGCAGTGGCTTCAACAATGCCATGATTCAAAATAGAAATAATTGCAAGAAAGTCAAATGCCACAAAGAGGAAGGACCACAAAAAACCACAAGAAAGCCACAAAAAACCTTGTTAATGAATATCAATCCTTTAAACATTTGCATGTTTTAACTTCTTAGGGAATTGCTAATCAACCTTGAATTTTTAAGACAAGTTTTGGCTCTAAAATTTGGACTTTAAAATCTTGAATGACGACATCTAAAACTTGCTAAAATTTCAAGACACTAAAATATTGTAGAAAAGAGCCACAAGCTTGAACTAATTTTATACATCAACTTACTAACAATTATGAGAAAAATTGCAAGTTCAATCATCAATGTGCTTGAAACTAATTTTATCATGTTTTTTACTTTTGACAATTGAAAACTTCCAAAATCATTCATTTTCGATTGTTTAAATTTTAGTGTTGCTTATGAGAAAAACTTTGTTAGTAAAAAATAGGAGAGAGTGTATGAATCATAATATTCTCTATTTTGACTATTGTAGTAGTGATAAAAACATGTGTTATGTGGGTAGTTCAATTTTTGTATTGCATATATTTATGGGCTACAATTTTTCAAGAACTTATACACAAGAAATACTATGAATAATGGAAGAGATTCTAGGCACTTAATTTCCCAAGCCTTGTCCAAAGGATAATGATAAGTTACATAAATAAATCTTTTCCTAGTACCACCTTGGTAGGGGCTCTTCATGCTCACACCAAGGACAATAATATTGGATTTTTCTCTCCAACTTACTTTTCATCCAATGTCCAACCTTTTGCTAAAACAAATGTGCCATTTATGTGTATATAGAATAATCCAATGCACATTTGT
>Ga0116231_10012518_pt1 | contig 12424 bp, 9 predicted proteins | sample S1TSphgellanicum_2_FD_89695 | JGI IMG/M metagenome (GOLD analysis project Ga0116231, IMG submission 89695) | Host-associated microbial communities from peat moss isolated from Minnesota, USA - S1T2_Fd - Sphagnum magellanicum MG | ecosystem: Host-associated > Plants > Peat moss > Unclassified... | reverse complement strand
TTTTTTTTTGTTTTGTTTGTATAAATTTGTTGGTGTTTTTTTGTTTTTTGTTGGGTTTGGGGGTGTTTTTTTTTTTTTTTTTTTTAGGTCCTTTTGGTTTAGTTCATTAAAATTGACCATTAATAATGAAATGGTGGTTTTTTTTATGTTAAAGGTTATAATGGCTAGAGAAAGGAAATTGAAAAAAGGTGGTGGTGATTTAAAAGTTCACAAGCAAAATGTTATTGCATCAAATTAAACAATTACTGAGTAAAATGTTGCTACATCAGATCAAGCAATTATTGACCAAAATGCTGTTACATCAAATCAAATAATTGTTGAGCAAAATGTTGTTATATCAAATCAGCTAATTAGTGAGCAAAATAGTGTTGGATTATAATTGAAACTTGAGGAGCAAATTGTCGTTTCATCGTAAATGAAAATTAAAAATTGATGTTTTAAGCAATCTATGTGGATTAGAGTTGACAAGGATGATAATTTGTAATATAGATTGAGGATTTCGATCGAAAATGATGGGTTAGATTATTTAAGGGTTTACGTACATTAGATTAAATGTAAATAAAAGAAATTGTATAAGTTTTTTTTAATTTACTTATATCCGCACCTTCCATCATTTAATGGAAGGTGTGGGATTTTTTTTGTCAAAATTTTTTTATTGCAATACCTAAAAATAATTAAAGTTTGCAAAAGTTGTATCTAATTATGTGATTTTATGTTTTGTAATACCTGCATTTTGTTTTTAAACTCTTTATGTGTAAGGTTTTAGGGTTAGGATTTTTAAATTATAAAGTAATGATTTATTTTTTGATATTTTTTGGTTTAGGTCCGGAACTTGAAACCGACCGGGTTTCATAACCACCGGCACCCCCTTGTCCACTTAATTTGGCTCGGAAGGACAAAGAATGGATGAAAGGTGAGTCGAAATGGAAATGTAAAGTTGGCAGTTGCATTGTCACATATTGTGCCAAATGGTTGTTGACCAAACATTTGAAGGAAGTGCATGGCTTAATGACAGAAAAGGCCAAACCTAGGAGGCCTTCAACTTTTGAAGGAGGTCCTTGACATCAAGACCATGCTAAAATGAATGCTCGCATCTTGGGAAATGCCATGGCCATGCAAAGGTAGAATGATCAAAAGGTTACCAATCACGTTCGTGCCAAAGCACAACAAGAGTGGGATAAGTTGGTAACTATTATAAAACAATGTTTACCATTCCCAAAACCAGCTTTGGTCAAATTAGTTTCAAAGCAATTGTTGCAAGTCTTGGGTCTCAATGCCTGGGATGTGGGAAGCGTGCCTCGAGATGCAACATCACAGATGGAGAAGGATGAAGATTTATAAGAGATCGTTCGATCCACCCGTTGTGTATATGCACAACAATTGAAAATGGCATGGGATGTCAAAAATTAAGATCGAGAATCTAGTAAAGCAAATTGGACATAATAGTTGACACATGTATTGGATTTTCATGAATTTAAATGACTCATGGAAGGTAAGAAATAATAATAATTAATGTTTATTGTATTTTTATAATTTTGTTTCATCCAAGGTGTGTTAGGGTTTAATTTGATGGTTTTTGGGTGTTTATAAGGTTAAGGAGATAACAAAAGAAAAGTTTGTTGCAAATACAGATCAGGTTGAAATGTAACGCCACCATTTCTACATTACTTGTCATGCAACAAAGGCTGCAAATGCAGCAATTGCTTACCAAGCTAAACATGGGAATGTAAATACTAATATGGTTTAGGGTTTTCACTTTATATAGTTAGCTAGGTTTTTTCAACCCTTTTATTTTTTGGACTACTCAATTTTTGAACTTTGGTCTTATGATATGTTATGGAGAACTTTTGTTTTCATTAGGTACTTTAACAATTTTTCATCCACCGATTTTTGTACATCTTTTATCAATATAATATTTTCTTCTAATCACACTTGTTTGATGGGTATATGGTTAATCATATATGTCTTCTTTGTCATAATTTTCTTAATACTTAAGATGTAAAAATCAAACCTTAAATAGGCCCATATGAATAGGGAACATTAATTTGTTTAGGGTCCACAAAGATCAAAATGAACATTGTGCAATACTTACATCTAATGTAATGAAACTCACATCACCTAAAGACTTTTAAAACAATACACACATTTTAAACATATAATACCTACATCATTTTCTATTATAAATTCCATAAGGTCATTTCCAAATATGTAATACTCGCATATGGGTCCTTTAATAGTTGTTGGTTTTTTACATTCATTACAATACTCGTATATAAGATCTCATAATAGTTGCTGGTTTTTACATTCATTGCAATACCTGCATATAAGGTCCCATAATAGTCACTGGTTTTTTACATTCATTGCAAAATCTGCATTTTGCCATAAACTTAATTCAAAATAATAATTAATTTAGGTATATTAAAAATATATTTTAGGTACCCAAACCACTTATTAATTATTTTGAAATGACGTTATGTGCGGGTATTGTAATTAAGGTTAAGTCTTCACATAAGGTTAGCCTCAATCACCTATGGATTATTTCAATATGAACTTGCATGCAAGTATTACATCTAGGCCTTCCTCTTCATTCAAAGACCCACCCAAACTACATATTGGGTATTTCAAAGCGGCCTTACATGTGACTATTGCATTTAAAGTTACCTTTTCACTACAAGTTTTACTTTAATCACCTATGGGTTATTTTGAAATGAATTTAAATATAGCTATTACATTTAAGGTTAAGGTTGCATATAATTTTGCAATACCCACACATATACATACTTTCACTAATTACAAATTTAGCCTTAATTTTATTAGTAACTAAATAAAATTTATAACAAAACACAAAAAAAGGTATGTTTCTTACCATTTGTTAATATCTCCAAGTTAATTTCTTTCATTTTCTTTAAAAATATATATTGCATTATTTTGCATATAAAATTCCCCTTGTCATGCCCATATGCATAGCCTCATACATGACGACCGATTACAGGCATGCTAATCATGCCTTCAAGGTTAATGTACGCTCTTCGGGTTAATGTACGTTCTTAGGTTATTGTATGCTATTAGGTGTTTTAGAATTATGGCGTGTTTAGGGTTTCAGCTTAGTTGACGACTATATAAAAGGCCAAGCTCTTCCTTTCTCTTATAAGTTTTTCTAAAATTCCTTTGTCAGGGAGAGTTTCCTCCATAGTCCGACTGGATTTCTAAATGCTCACGACAACTATTACATGGCCACCACCATTTACATACACTATGTTTTCTTTCCTTCTTTCAATTTAATTCTAAAAAAACTCCTCTGTGTCGTTTAATGTTGAAAACGATAGATTTTTCTTGGGTTTTTTTTGCTTGCTGGTTTCTTGTGTTCTTGAGTTGCTTCTACTTCTTCTTTTTTTACTCGTGTACCGCAACTACAACAAGAATAACAACAACCATAACTAGCAACAGGGTAAGCGAGGGAGAAGGGACACTAGAAACAAGCTACAAGCTATGAAGTTCTGAGTTCCGAAGCTTCGGAAGGAGGAAGGAATGAGTAGCTCCAAAGCTTGTTTTATTGCTAGCTTTAAGTCTTGGGAGCACATACACACACACACACACACACACAAGGTTTGATTGCGATACAAGATCTACACCAAGTGATGCAACCCCACATACACTTGCTTTCCTTGTACATGGGTTTTGAGGTTAACATCTAGGTTGTGCATTCCTATGTGTTTTTGAGCTTGGAGTCATGTAATGAATTACCCTTGTAACAACTTTAGAAGAAGAAGAAGAAGAAGAGAATAAATTTTTAACGAAGTAAATGAAAAAAAAAAATTCTTCTCTTCTACATGCCATTGCTACAGAGCTCGCGAACACAAACCACTCTACAATGTAGTCACCATCTATCACCATCTATCATAGTTATGTCAAACATCCGTCAACTTCCATCCAACATCCATCAATGTTCGTATGGCACCTTCCGTCCACTAACGTCCGTCCACAAACATCTGTCCATCGGTCACCATTCATGCTCGTCGACATGTCGTATTTTTTAAAGTGTATGTACTAAGTACATATGTATCTAATACCTTTCCATTATGGTTGCATTTAATTGCATAGGTTGTGTTAGAACTTTGTAGTTACTGGTCTATATTTTTTAAAAATTTTGAGGCATGGGACTACACCATGTCTTTAGATGATGAGAGCACTACCATTCAGCTAGAGCCAAAGTATCAGTTACAAAGTAACACACAATCATTTGAACCAATTTCTTTAAACTCACGATCTTCATGATGATACCATCAAGCGTTACAGCACCACCATCATCTAGTACAACTCCTACCAAGAATTTAGGTTCATGTTACACTACATTAACGGTACGTTAGAGTCCATTGGGAGGGGTTAATTAGTGAGGTACACATGTTGTCACACCAGCTTTCACACCATCACTATATCATCCGTTGCAAGTCGTTACCTTTACACCCATATACACCATGGAAGTAAACAGTTCTTTTGGGAAAATTGAGATCAATGAAAGGCCGGGTATCATTTTTTTGAGGGAGTTCAGGGCAACTTTCTCAATTGTGGTTTGTGAATTGGAGCTCAAGTATGGCGCTAATTACATCGAGGTGTTCACATTCAAACAACTAACCCGTTATGTGCACTATGAGGCATTGGATGTCTACGAGTAACATTCTCCAAGGATTTTGGGCATCACCCAGATCCCCAATCCAGCTTATGCCACAGCCATCACCATCACCTCTTAAGATATAATGTAAATTGCCATTACACATCATGGCATTATGCCCAATAATCCAGATCCAGTACCTATGTCAATAAACCTTTCTCCTCAATAACTCATTGCTACTATCATAAACATCCCTCCCACCATCAATGCACCAACTTTTGCTAATCTAGTGGGGGAATTCTTTCGAGTTCTTGAGTTGGAATTTTCGGTTAAGAGTTTTGAAAATTTTTTGTAGCTCACCACCTTCTTTTGGCAGAAGGATGAAACCTTCAAGATGTTCTACATGAGGCTTTTCAAGGTCAAAGAGGACATTCAAAGCATCATAGACCTGGAAGCTACCCATCAATATCTTTGTTCATTCGAAGGTACTCTAACACTCCATGCGCAAGTTTTGTAACAGGTTTTTGTAGAATTTGGAGACTCGTACACTTTGTTGGATGTGTATAACATTTTTAAAAAGCTGGAACTAACTCATGCACACTATGAGGCCAATACTGTGAAGCCTTCATCACGTTCAAGGCCTTAACCTCCACCAGCTACACCAACTAAATCATCACATTCTTCTTCAAGGGCTAAAGTGGTGCACTCGGCTGCACCCATCCTAGCTTCTTGCAACTACTGTGGCAATCTTGCCCACAAAGCTAGCGAATGCAACATTCTTTTCGAGGATTTCTTTTGTGATTATTGTGGGAAAAAGGGACATCAGGAAGTTGTTTATTTTACCAAGTTCTCGGAACAGAAGTAACTCCAATTACCATGACAAAATCTGCCAGCATCTTCCACTGCCCCTCAACCAAAAACCAAGGCACTTCAACCTTCCGCTCAAGCTTTCCCCACCAAGGGTACTTCCAGTAAGAATGCTAAAAAGAAGGAGCACAATGTTGATAAGAGGGAGGTGCTTCAAGCTCATGCCGCTCAAGTTCAAACTCTGCAAAATGAACTTGAATCATTAAAAGCCCAACTTGTTAATCTAAAAAACAAGTCTTCCCAACCAGCTAGTCATTCCCAACATGTATAGGGTTTAGTTTCACGAGAAGGACCTCCTAGGTCGTTCTATGGCCTTTCACACAATGCCATGGTTGGGGAGAATATTCTTTCTAGTGCACACAATTCTAGTCTCACACTAGAAATTGCCACTTCTTTTTGCCCTTCCTACTTCGCAGCATAAAAGGCTAGTGTGGCACCCATAGTTTCTACCACTAAGTAAGTAATTCAAACTAATGGACTCACTCTGGTTCAAGTCCTATTACTAGGGCTAGAAGAGTTCAAGCAATCATGCCACAATCTTTTCGTCCTTTCAACATGAAAGAAGAATGCACCTTGTTGGCGAGGGGGGAGGAGACTATTACACCACAAGCTACTAGGGCATCAAATTTTCGTATCCCAAGAGTACATGTACATTAAGAAAACACACAATTTTCCACTAATTTGCTTATGGAATGTCAACTTCAAATGCATTAAGTGGCACAAAAACTTATGAGTACACCATTGTTTAGTTTTCAAGATTTGAAGTTGAACACCAAGGACATAATTGCAGTACTAAATGATACCCTAAACATTACATTAGGTCTTCTATCAATCCCTAATCCACATGCTACAAAGTTCCCATCCAACACCTTGGAAAAACACTTAATTGGTTCATGTGTTGCAAATGGCATTCGTAATCTGGTCACTAATTTTAAGATGGCTAAACTAATGGGCTCTCCTACCTCTGATTCTACATTCACATATCAAAAGGGGGCTAAGAATACCTCACTTGTGGATTTATTACTTAGCAAAGGCGTTGTGGATAGCCATTATATCCACAAGGTCTCTCATTCATTTCCAAAGGTGGTGCCAAGTGAAAGAACTTCCATCGCCGTCGAAGTTGCCATTGTCGACAATACTAAGTTAACAATCCAGGTGGAAGGACATACACACAAAGTGGTATTTCTTGATACAAGTGCCCAACCAATGATTCTTGGAGTTCAATTCGCCAAGAAAATGGGCATGCTCAACTCTAAACTGTGCAAATCCATGTGGCAAATTCACACTGCTAGTCGGAGTGTAGAGGAGGTATTTGGAGAGAGCTTAGATTTGATTACACTTAATTTCAATGAAAGTACAGATCAAGATATTTGCCTACAAGTCAAATGTTTAGTCACTAATGCCACAAGTTATCTTGTGTTCATTGGGTAAGAGGCCATGTTTCCACCAAGTTTCATAATTGATAATTGGTTCGAGCATGTGTACTACTGAGTGGATTGGGAAACTAATGGCCACCACTTCAAATACATACCCCTTGATTTACATGGGAACCATAGTCCAATGGCTCACCATTGTATGCTCAAAGAAGCACACACTATTTATTACATCCAACAAGCTAGCCACGAATGGATAGAAGGAGATAAAGAGGAGATAATTTACACCCAAGCTCCCGAAAGCTTGAGGGTGGTTCCTACTAGCATTCAACATGGATTAAAGGTTTTATAGAAGTTCAAAGCGGCCCACAAGCCCTTAATCAAAGCCATGTCTAATTTTGAGAACATGGAGAGCCATGGCGAATTGATTAAACCAATACTTTGTTAGCTAATCACTTGAACACCGCCTAAGGAGGGGATTACATTACTAAAGCTCTTTGGTGGTAGTGGTACAGGTTTCAAAGCCCTAATATAGTTAAAGATGGTGGTTCGAAAGTATTTCTACGTAGACATTGATCCTATTGCAAGGCAAGTGGTGGCATAAAAAATGATGGAGCTCATAGCCCGTTTTCCACAACAGTTTGTAACCACCGCATGGAAGGCCATTTTCACTTTCTTACCCTTTAATATACAACTAATTCAAAAGAAACATATGGAATTACTTGGCCCCGTGGATTTCATTATTTCAGGTTGAGAATGTCAGGATTTACAACGACCAAATTTGGAGAAGGCTTGAGTGACACAAGATCCAATCTCTTCATGGACATGGTACGATTGATCACTTGGGCTCAATCCATTTCTCCTACATTTGGTTATGTAATTGAGAACACCCTTTCTTAGCCTAACCAAAGGGAAAAAGTCCAAGAGCATTACATGTTGGTCAAGCATTACCTTGGAGAGTTGTTCCTACTCGATGCGGTACAATGCGATTCCTATGCACACCGACTGCACAATTGGTGGACCAACCTTGCACCATTCCTAGTTCTACAATTTGTTCTAAGAGACACCATCAGAAACTTTAACCTGCAAGTTTCTCACATATTGGATGGTTGAAGCTCCTACCAACTAGTTATAAGGCAAGAGAAACCTCCTTGATTTCCTGCGAACACAATAGGAAAACCACGAGGTACTTGGCCCACCTTTGTCTCCTTCCTAGGAGCACACACCTTTCAGGGAGATGGACTAAGGTTGGTGTATTGTCATGCTTTAACCACTTGGGATGAACTAAGCCTAGAAGAAATAAAAAAGGCTATGGGGTTCCAAACTAGCATTATTAGTCGCACCAAGGTGATTAGATTGGAGTGTAATGCTCTACTAGGGAGAGGCATGGACCTGAACTCCTTTACATGGTTATTGGTAACCTGTGTACTCTTTTAAATGTACACAACACCAACACTAATTCAATCAGCTTGCAATTCTAGCGATGCAACTACATGGCACCCTGACCAAGTACATTTACCTATCTTCAACACTCTACACTTCACTCTTAGTGTTGGGGGGGAAGAGGTACCATGTAATTTGACTCAAGTTGTTTTTGATACATTTGGAAGTACATTAGCTTCTGGAGAAACAATTACAATCTTCTACAAATCTGCATAGTTGGATAGTGGAAAACCCAATACACCAGGTTCTTCAAACACACTTTCCAACTCCATTCCATGTGTTTCCAACTACCCTTTCGTTATGGGGAACCAACTCAACATGAAGGAAAAAAACCAAGTCATAGATTTACTAATTAAGTATGAGAATGTGTTCACATTTTCAATGAAAGACTTAGGTAAGTGTAAGACCATGCAGTTCTCTATAGACCTTACATACGACACACCCAGATATCGAATGAGGCATAGGTTGAGCAAGCATGAATGGGAACTAGTAGATGAAAGATGCAAAAAGCTCCATGAGGTTGGTCTCATTCAGCCATCAAGTTTTGATTTCACAGCCGCTACAATAATGCTAACAAAGAAAGATTCAATTAGATTATGGACTAAAAAAAGGATGTGTGGGGATTATAGGCCTTTGAACTTGGTTACACCTCAGGATAGGTACCCCATGCCCATCCCTGAAAAATTGTTTGATAGCATTGGAAACTCAAACATCTTCACAATTATGGATCTAAAGCAAGGCTTCAACTAAATTGTGCTCGTTGTTGAACATCGCAAGAAAACAACATTCCATGGAAGCAACAAGTTGTGGGAATGGCTTGTGATGCCTTTTGGATTGAAGAATGCACTTGTCTTCTTTCAGCGAATCATGGACCAGGTTCTCAAAGGGGTAGATTTCCTAAAGTGTTACATAGATAACATCCTAGCAAGGGACTCCTATAGCACCTAGTTCATCTTGAGGAGTTATTGAAGAGGCTCCACAAAGTCAACATGAAGATCCATCTTTAAAAATGCGAGTTTGTTGTCATCTCATTAATCTACCTTAGACACAGAATTTTACCAAATGGTACTATGGCTCATTGGGCCAAAGTAATAGCCATTTTGGAGATGCCCAATCCTACTTATGTTCACACTTTGAGGAGCTTCATCAAACTTTGTAATTACTACAAGATTTATGTCCAAGATTTCAGTACTATTACTCATCCTCTCTATGCATTGTAAAAGAAGGAAGTTGCTTGGACGTGAAATCAAAAGGCTTAGGAAGCTTTCAACACAATCAAGGAAAAGTTTTCAGAGCTCCCCATTCTAAGAAGACCTGATTTCAACAAGGTCTTCATTCTACACACTAACTGGAATGCTCTTGGTATTGGTGTTATTCTTGGCCAACTTGATGAAAAAGGCAAGGAATATGTTATTGTCTATGCATCCCAAAGCAACAACAAGGTTGAGAACAACTATTCTTCATACAAGGGGGAGTGTCTTGCTATTGTATGGGCCGCCATACATTTTAGGCCCTATCTTTATGGCACCAAGTTCACTTTGTATACCGACCACCAACCTATCAAGTGATTGATGACCAACAACAAACTTATTGGTAAGTTAGCTTGTTGGGCGTTTATACTTCAGGAGTATGAATTCAAGATTACTCACCAACCTAGTATTACACATCAAAACACGAATACCATGTCGCGGAGACCCCTCACTACCTTTGAAGATCTCTCAAAAGCTAGGCAAGACTTCAACCAAATTCTGGTAGTATATGTATTTTATGCATCTACTTATCTTGCACTATTCTAATGTAACATGGTTGAACATCCCATTGTGGATATATGGGAGGACTTGGACACTTTGAGGTTTCTTCAACATAGGGAATACCCTCCTCAAGTTACATCAAGTCATTGAAATCGTATAAAACAACAATCCAAACACTACTCATGGAGGGACAATCACCTTGTTTGATGCTTACCACAAGGCGACAGAGTGGTTCCTCCACCACATGAATGACCTAGTCTTATTCAGAAGGTACATTTGGAGGTTAAACACTTTAGAGTTAAACGTACTTATAGCCTTTTTGCTTTTCATTACCATTGGAGAGGTATGTATGCTCAAGTCCAAAATGTCATTGCTAGGTGTGAACAATGTGATAGAATGCTTGTTTTTCCTTTCAACAATTCACATTTTCTCCAGTCCTTATTCAGGGCATGTTCTATTGATGGTCATGTGATTTAGCTGGAGAGTTACCACAAACCTCTAAGGGTAATGTCTACATCATGATTATGATTGAGCATTTTTCAAAGTGGGTTTAGCTTGTTGTGCTGCCGGACAAGTCATCACATAGCACTAACCAGGCTTTCTTACAACAGGTCCTAAGTAGGTTTGGGGCCTGTGCTAAGTGCCTTATTGATCAAGGATCAAAATTTAGAAGAAAATTCCAAGACCTACTTGATCATGTTTTCATTGACCATCGCCAATTTTCAAGGGATGATCCCCAAGCTGATGGCCTTGCAAAGAAGATGGTTTAAACATGTAAGAAGGGACTTCAGAAGATTTGCCTCACTGGGAACAAAGAGGATTGGAACCTGGCCCTACCTTACATCGCCATGGGCTATAGGATGTCCAAACATGCCTCTTTGTTTCATTTCACTCCTTAATTTTTACTTTTTGGAACACATCCCACTCCATCCTTTTCCATTGCTACTCAAATGGACCAGGTTGTGGAATTGGACTCCCTAGTCACTTGGGCTAGGGTCATTGCAGAGAGGGTTGTTTTATTTAGGAGGGTTATGCCCATGGCCATGGAGAACTTGTCCATTGCACAACACTAAGACACCTTATGGTATGGACACACACAAGGTGACAGTTACAAACCTAAGGTGAGACAATTTGATGTTGGTGACTTTGTGTATTTCTAGTGACAACCGAATGATATTCTAAACACTTCTTCTAGTCACATTATCTTGAGGATTAAGGCGATCAGGCCTTCAGGTGTGTTGGAGTTACAAGGAACTAACGAACGCATAATTCGAGATCATTCCAAAAATTGTGCGCCCTACCACACTAGAAGAAAAACATGTATTTTTTACTATTCTTTACGACTAAATATTAGTTACAAGAAACATTTTGTAACTAACATCCTTTTAATCGCCTAAGACAACTCACATGTGATAAACTAATCGCAAATGACAAAGGGTATTATATGAAATAAAAAGTTAATAAATACATTTCATCTTTTGACTCCATTATATACGTATTGTCACATGCCACTAAGATGCAACTATTTTGGTCACAATTGAAGGCAAATCATGTGCTCCCACATGTCTTAATATTTGATTATTTAAATTATTATTATTATTATTATTTTGAAATAATTTAGGATGTTCAATTCAAATACTTGGATGATCTTATATTATGACATGTGGCCCAATGTAAAGATGCCACCTGACATTAAAATAATTTAATAAAAATATTAATATTAGGGTGGTAGATACTAAGATAGGTACATAAGTAGATGCCTACAATCCTTACCTACCTACCTACCTACTTACTTAGGTAAAAAAATAAATAGGTAGGTTTTATTTTTTTAAACTAAATACCTACTCATATAGGTAGGTACTTAAGTAGGTACATGGGTCGACCTAAATGGGTAGGTCAAACTAGGTACCTATTTAGTTAGATGGATAAGTAGGTTGGGAGGTAAGTACATTAAGATTATGCATTATTTATTTTTTTGTTTTGAGTTGAGCCTTTTGATTAGCACATCCCATGTGCACAAATTTCTTAATGTGAAATTGGATGGCCACACCCCCCTAATTATTTAGTGTCACTTAGATTTAATAAACATAATCATGTATAATTATTTTTAAAGGTGATTTATTATGGATAACATTAGTAGAAAAAACCCTTGAAACTCAATCAATAATTTTTTGAATTAAAATATAAATTTAAGATTCCAAAATAGTAATTCAGAATTCAAATATCAATTTTTAGATGAAATAAGTTGTTTAAAGTTAAATAACAAATTTCATAATTGAAATGTCAATTTTCAGATTCAAATAATAATATTCAAAATTAAAATGTCCATTTTAAGACTCAATTAATAATTTTCTGAATTGAAATATTAATTTTGAGAATCC
>Ga0116231_10012517_pt1 | contig 12427 bp, 3 predicted proteins | sample S1TSphgellanicum_2_FD_89695 | JGI IMG/M metagenome (GOLD analysis project Ga0116231, IMG submission 89695) | Host-associated microbial communities from peat moss isolated from Minnesota, USA - S1T2_Fd - Sphagnum magellanicum MG | ecosystem: Host-associated > Plants > Peat moss > Unclassified... | reverse complement strand
TTTGGGCTTATTTTTGGGCCACAGTGAACCAGCACCCACCAGGGCACTGTGAAGGATGGATGATAAGTGGTCAGGAAACAGTTTTCTGTTGGGTTCCAGTTTCCTAGTTAACCATGGTGGTTAGTTCAGTTGATTTTTTAAACTACCTATTTACTAATAACCCACAAGCAGGTTGTTGGTAAGTAGGTGATAAAAACAACCCTTACCTATGTATAAACCATTTACTTACCTAGTAGTTTACCTATTTTCCTACCTATCTACCTATATATGAGACCTATTTCCTACAAAATTGGTTACTGAGGGCAAACCAAATGTTAACTCAGTTGAGATTCGTCCATAACTGAGTAATAACAGGCATCCAGTGGATGGTGCACTGGTGGGTGCTCTGGTTCACTATGGCCTTATTTTTGCACACTTCTTTGCCTGCCATGCAACAAATTGGGCATCCACAACAAATATTTTATTTGTTGACAACCATGCATCTAAAAGACATGAAGACTGAATAATCTTGAACCCATCCAAAGAATGAAGACATCAATGTGGCCCCTTCAAAAGACATATGAAAAAATAAAGTAACCTGTCATTGCTTCCATGTTTTTCTTAAGGTGAAAACATGTCGATCTCAAAAACAACAATTTGAGTACAATAGAGATCAATCTGGGGGTGTGTCCATTCCCATATGCATATTTTAGCATTGAACATATGAGGACATTGGGAGAGCTGCCCAGGATTTGAAGAATAAATTTATGTGGCCAAATATGAATAGGAAAGGATAAAAAGTTCCAACAAAAAGAAGTTGTGCCATTGCACAAAAATAATTTGAGCAGATATTACAGTCATCCATGTCACCATGCCTTTGGGCCTTAGTTTGAGCCTCTAAACTCAGTTTCATCCCTAATCTGACTGAGTGCTTATCCATCAAATCAGTGAAATTGGATGTCTTTTCATGAAACTGGGTATCAGTTCCCTTATACACTGGGGGTACTTATAGGGTACCAGTTCAGAACATTTGCAGGATCTTATTATTACAAGGCCGGATTAAATAAGCAGCACTAAAGGCGCCAGGAAAATCTGAAACGGAGGACATTATATCACAACGGGTCCCTAGTGCAGACAAACTTCTTTTTTCCTTGACTGCTCAATTGCCCTACCAAGATGTCTCTGGTTGTCACACATTAGAGATATCTGTAAAGTCACCCTGTCTTTGGACCTCCTTTCACCCACGAACCCCTCTTTTAGTAATATTTGTAAAGTAAGGAAACTTTATTAAATCTCAGTATGAAATGCTGAAGTCAGTAAAAAATGCGTAATCTCAGCATTTAATGCACAAGGTTTGAGAGGCATTATAGTAGCTGTACAGGTAGGAGCGGTGAAAATCTATGTAAGGTAGAATAGCCCATGAGTGATTGCGGAAGTGCTCAGGGCAGGCTGGATCCAAGTGGACTCCTTTGTTTGTGGTGTCCCAACAAAACTTGAACCCCTCCTATTGATGCATTTGATGTATTAAAAATTGTCAAAAACGGATTAGAATTGAGAAAGTTATGGGCCCCCAAAGTAGAGGGGGTTAAGAACTCAAAAAAAACAAATCATCAAATTCTTTGTATATTGCTTTGTTGCTATTAGAGTGCCAAGATGATTTGTAGAACTGAAGGTGACAATCCTATAGCACTTTAAATTGTTTAAAATGAATAAGAAATGAGAAAGTTATAAGTTTTGAAAGTAGGAGAGGTCCAAATAGAAAAAAAAAATTAAAAAACATGTTTTGTGAGTTGGAAAGCTTATTTTTCTTCTTCCTATTTTTTCATTACTCCTTTTCATTTGCGCTTCAAAGATGATTTCTAAAGCTTGAGTCAGCGCTCCCATAACATTTTAAATCACTCAAAAGGAAGCTCAGATGATGAAGATCTCAAGAAGCGATTGATGATAGGGTAGAGATCAGTGATGGGCAGTTCTACCCTAGCAGCGGTGGAGCCGCCGAGGAAAAAGAAAGACAAGGTGAAACTCAGGAACCATCAAAATTGATGGTTTTCTGAGTTTCACCCCCCCTTGAATGCTAACGTACTTTTTTGCAGGGTTTTTTTTTAATCTCACCCTGTGTATGACCAAACTCAGGGTACTGGTGCTGTCTTTTCCTGAGTTTACGGATATCTTTATTTTGTGTCTTATTATACACCCCTTGCGCATGTAATCGACAGTAGGAGGCACATTACATACCCTCCTAGTGGTGTGCATAATAGGAACCACAAATCTGTGTCTACGCATCATTACGGATTGAGTCAAGGGTAGAGAAGAAAAAAATGAAAGGACCCAATTGCTGATTTAACTTCCTCCAGCCAAAACTGGGGTGAAACTCCAGTGAGGACCAATTTAGGTCAGAAAACTAGGTAGCTTAGTACCCTGTTTAGAATTGGCTGCAAGATGCCAACTACCTTCTACCCACTCTCAATAGGCTGGCTGGATTCCAAGACCTAACTTGCAAGCTGCTACCTCAAATGTACCCAAAAACACAACCCAACAAATCAAACCAATTCAAACTCATCCCTTGTCACTGAAAAGCCTTTGCATTGAAGGTACTTGCCAAAATGAGGGCAGCAGAGTTTAAGATTACCTAGTCTTTCTCCAAGGCCTCTTGCAACCCCACATGGAACCCCACATGTTGGATAACTGGGCCACCTAAATCTTAGATTTTTATGATATGTAACCCTACACTAATTGTGTCCCATTGCCTATGCCAATCTTGGTGTGCACCATTCTCCTTTGAATTTGGATCGTTATGGTGTGGACATATGATGTTACAACTTACAACATGCACGCCACCATTAAACACACAATATATATTCATTTACTGTAGTTGTCACAACAAAGTTTAAGACAATCAGCAAAGGTTAATCTTGTTCAAAATGTCAAATTACTTGCATCTTGTTTAAATAATAAATGTGTTGCACAAAATTGTGGGAACCACAAATTAACACATTTATACACAAAAAATTCATGTTTTTTTGTGTGTTTATGTGAGGTAAGTTTACATAGGTACCTGTAACTCCTTCTCCCCTACACACCTACTGTTATCTAGACCTGGATATAATGACATGGATGACCTAGATAACCTAGATATGCAAATTAGTCATCCATGATTGTATAGATTGCCCTTGAAATCATTTCCACTTTCATTAATTTTAGAGTATGATATTCAATTTTTCACCTATTAAAATATTAATATTTATAGCACCCATTATGTCCTTTTCAATGTTCTTCAATATCTTTCTTACCATGTGTTCCCCAATGACTTTTGGTTTAAAAATATATAAAATATTTTCAACCTTAGTGTTTGCAATGTCCCCTATGTATTTATTGGTGTTCTCTAACATTGCATCCAATGCCAATGAACCTTCAATGTTTTCTTATTGCTCAAAAAATAAAGAAAAGAAAATTTTCATGTTCAACTTAACATTCCTATAGTGTTTGCAGTGTGTCTTTTTGACACCCCTTGCTACCATTTTGTCATTTTTTGTCAACATTCTTGTTTTATTTGTTTGGGAATCTCTTGTCACCTTTGGTGTTGTTTGGGTGTGTTTTTGCTACAAATTAAGCTTAGGTCATTCTTTCACCAAAATATCACACTGCTTTGAATTTTGACTAGTGATGTTTGAATTTGAGAATGTTTGCTAAGTCAACATCTCATCTTGAAATGTTGTTTTAAAATCTTGGCCTACCAACAATTATAGTAGTTTAAAGGTTCAATTTTCTTTGAAAACATGGGTCAAGTTTCACTAATTATAATTTAAAAAGGACCAAAGTTAAAGTTGGAAGTATATTTTATTGATTTGAAAAGAAAAAATAATTATAAGGGGAAACAAATGTTTATCCATTCCAAGGAGAAGGTGGTTAGAAGGGGCAAAACAAAATGTTAACCCCAAAGTCATGTCTAGAAATGATATTAAAATATTCTTAGCTACCACTTCCCACTAAATATTACAAAGACATTTAAGTTGAAATTTAATGGTTATATGTTTTCATATTTTTATTTAATCAATAAATTTTATTTAATGTACTTATTATTAAATTATTAAATTTGATTAAAATCATTATATTATTTACCTTTAAAATTTTAATTATAGCGGAATTTCATTTTGATTTATTTGTAATTTTGATTTTCAATACAAACCAAAAGCTACCATCATATTAATTTCAATGTTACCACTTGTTGGAATTATGAACATTATGAAAATTAATCAATATCAAATTCATTAAAGAATATATGTATGTAAAGTGTGGTTCAATGGTTTAAAATGTGAAAATTCAAAACATTTAAGACAATTTGCAATCATAATATGTAGGTCAAAAAAATATATATATATTTCAATATCATCTTTCAAAACATAAATAATGTATTATTTAATTGACCATTAAGCTTAAAAGTGTAGTTGTTGAATGAAAATGCATTTGAATGTGAATCATACACTTTTGAATAATAACATTCAAAAAAAAATCTCAAAGTTTTCAAAATCTTGGTGTGATACACAATGATAGTATGTTGAAAGACATGTGATTATGGTTAACATGCAATTGATTTAATCACAAAATAAAATCTTGGAATCTTTTGTAGACTTTGAAATCAAGAACCAAACTTTGAACATGTTTCAACTACATAAAAAATTATATATATAATCAACTTTTATGATTTAAAAATTTTTACCCATCTTGATTTGCACCAAATATGCAAGCATTGGTGTATTGCCACAAACTAAATCAATTCTTTTTCTTCTATTTTTTTTTTCCCTACTTTCTTTGTTTTTATTGTTTCCTTCTTGCAAAACTCTTATAACAAGGCATTCATCCTCCCTTGCATTTAATTCAATTAATGACAGACATTGAAAGAAAAATGTAATCCTTACAACATAATCATGGGATGTAAAAAACACATATGATTTAGTATATTCATAATATAATTGCTTAAAATTTTAAAAATAATTTAGCACAACAACATTTTCAACACATGCATGTAGAAGATTGAATGAATTTTGAAATTTTCATTTCAAGAATCAAATAAAATTGAAAATTCATTTTTGTTAATAAATTATATAGTTAATTTCAAAGATGCGAAGGTACTATAAAATAATATAAATATAAATATAACATCCCCATACAATAAATTATGTCATACAAGATGGATTATTTTCTTCTAATATGACATTGCATAATGGACAAGGACCACCAAATAAGTTTAAAAATATATACAAACCAATTGATTTCATTAAAATGTGCTTGTTTTATGGCAACATTTTCATCTTTTATTTTATTCAACATGTTAATAATATTTTGAAAGGTTTTCAAAAGTTGTAAGGATATTTTAGTTTCATATAATAAGATCACTAATTTTTATATTGTAAGTTTATTAGGATTTATGATGAAGCAATGACATTTGTAATGAACACAATGTTGGTCATCTACCCATGTAATTAAGGATGCTTCAAATTGAATTTTGAATTAATGAATTTTCAAAATGAACTAATGAAAATATCACAAATTTAATCAATAATGAATACATAAAAAGATCATTTTTATTCAATAGAATGTTCATACAAAGATATTTCTATATACTTATGGGAGGAAATTTTGGATTGTCAAACATGCCATTATCCCAATAAATTATTAGTAAATACTAATTTTGTCACAAGGCATGCACACAATTGTTTTAGTTGATTTATTCATATTATGTATGCAATCTTGTAACAATGATCAAATGCCATTTTGCATGCATAATTTCTTGTAAATATTCATAATCCTTATTCAATTTTGTTGAATGATTTATGAGACAACAAATGTCAAACGTAATTATTCACAAATATACTTATTTTGTCACTATTTGATCAATTTATTTTGTATTATTATATCTTTTGCTTCATCTTGGTTAAATAATTTGAAAAATATGGAGGTTTTAAATATTTAAGATTTTTTTCTCCATTTTGAAAGATAAATACCCATTTGATTTAAAACATGTTTGTAAAGGTGTAAGTGGGTTGATATGATATGGCTTGTGTTATATGATGTCATGCATAAAACTTAATCAAATGATCAAAACACATCAAAGCAAATTTTCAACCAAAAAAAATACTTAAGAAAAACAACAAGGAGAATGGTACATTTGGTCCACTAATTTTTTCAATTGTTTTTTTTCACATAATAAACACATACTAAGGTTAACATCCCTTGTTGTGTAGCATCTTAAGTGCAAACCACAATGAAGGGGAAAAAAAACATGCATGCCCAAACATAATGAAATAATGTAATTATGTGAGAGATAAGACTATGCAATAAATACATTTATATAGTTTATGATTTATGAATCAAAGAAAGAAATAAAGAAAAGATTGAGTACCATGCATAATATCAAAATGATTCTATCAATGTTGTTTGCACATGTGAAGTGCAAAAGATTTTTTTTCCATTTTCACCTTATGCATTGACATTTGTTCTTTTATTAACAATCTATTAAACAATGTTAGCATATTCACATGAAACCTAATTAGACAACACATATTCATATGTCAATGACATGACATGTTGCAATAACATTGATATAAATGAATTTTAGCCAAAGGGTAATGATGATATGATGCAATGTGTAACATGCAATAAATCTTTTTGTTTGCATCAAGATTTAAAACATTGGAAAAACAAAGGAAAACACAAATATCATTGTGGAGTAATAATTTATTTTGAATGTTTTAAAGTGGGAAACATTAATTCATTCCTATATGGATTGAAGCATGAAAAACATTGTAACATAAGTTGAATTTACATTGAATTTTTAAATTGAATTCAAATACATTCAAGGGAGTTTGAATCGAATTCCAATTCAATTTAATTTAATTCAACAATTGAAAAAAAAACAAATGGGATGCAAATTAATGGATCAAATATTCAATTGTTCTTGTGAATATGGTGTTGGAAAAAAATAATTTAAATACATAAATCTGAAAAGACACATGTTTTCATGGTTCTTCATTTAGGAATAAGCTAAACAAATTCAAGTTTGGAATTGTTCAATTTACAATGATGATAACTTATGGAACTTAAAGTAAACTTTTGTCATTTCAAGTGGGGAATAAAAATTTTGAATCACTTTTCTAAAGTGTGAAAAACTTTCGGTTTAAGATTCAATACTCAAACCATCAAATGACCAATCCTTTTATGAAGGAAAGTAATTTTGTTTGTTTGTTTGTCATGTTGAGACCTTTCAAAACATAGTGCCTCTCATTGCACTCTTGATACCATTGGAAAGCCTTTGATGAGTAGAGGTGCATTGAGTTGGTTTCATGATGTTTTGACCAACAATGAAAATCCAATTTCAATGATGAAAATAACAAGAATCTAGAATGTATGGATGATTTTTTGAAGTCTATCATATGGTAATCTCTGGACAATTCCAAAGAAAAGGTTAAAAATAATTTAATTCAATTTGAGATTGACAAAAATAATGATGAACTATTGGAAACCATATGGGAACATTAAAATAAAAAAGAAATAATTGATCATCATTGATTGTGAAACATATAGAGCCCAAGTTGAAAATAAAATAAAATTTTCACTGAAAATCTAGTTAAATAAAAATTATAAAAGAATTTGGGCACATTATTGATATTGTTGAAAATCTCTTAATGAGTAGGATTTAATGAAGATGATTTTGAAAGTTTTAGACCTAAATGTGGGAGGTATGGAATTTTGAGTAATTTTCGTCATTGAAAATTCAATTAAATTTAAAAAGATGGGTTTGGAAGGAAAGGTTAGTTTGGTGACGAAGTTGCACTTGGGATAACGTCGAATGTTACACTAGTAGGTATGATATTTGAAACTCTCCACTAAAAATAAAATTATGAAAATATTGCTCGCGCCAAATCAATCAATTCCATAAAGTAAAACGCCATTAACTACAGGGTTGGAATCTTCAAAATCAAAATTGTGAATCTCAATAGATGGCTTACATCATATGAATACACAGAACAATAAATGTTCAGTATTTTCAAGGGTTGTTCAATGGTGTATCAGTCGAGCAACAAGAACTTTGGTAATTCAATTGATTGATTCATTTTCAGATTCAACAACTTCTACAAAAGTGTTGCCAAATGATCAAGTTGTTCATATTGCAATGCATGATAAATTGCAAAAATTTTGGAAAAAAACTAACCAAACTTTCAAAACCACAAAATTGGGGAAAAAAATCCCTGATGTGCATGGCTGACTAATAAAACACCCAGTTTAATTGGTCCAGGGTGGGAAGCACACATGTACTGGGATGGATGTGGCCTTCCACATCTTACGTGTAGGGTAAGGACTAAGGACCAAGAATGGTGCCGTTCTGGGAATGAGGGCCCCATTTGCAAGGTGGAGGGACGCCATGGGACCCAAATTCCCAGAACAATCGGATTCCAGATCCTTACAAGCTGTAAAGAACTGGTAATAGTTTGCACGGCCACAATTCATTTGAGAGGAGAGGGGATACCTTAGACATGAGGTGCCATCCTCTGTCAAGGCAGAAATTGTAATGAGGATAAGGCACCCTCCACATACACTAAGAATTTCTCACCCCCAAAAAAATTGCATATGTAAGAAAGACTATCAGTAATGTTCATCTTACAAACATGATAAGCCCTATTATTTACCTTGGCAATTTCCACACTAATTTTGTTGTTTTCAAAAAACATTGAAATTCTCAAAAAAACTAAAATTTTGAATTAAAAAATTTCTCTGAAGGAAAATATTGAATATTCAAAAGAACATTCATTTTATTTGTCAAAATGAAAATTTTCAAAATTGTTTGACAAACATATGTTGACAGTACCAAGGTTACTATGATATATACTTTCTTTGAGTTATACAGGCCACCAACACGTAACACCAACCAATGAACCAAATACGACGGTGTCCTTTACAAATTGTCATTGACAAATGGCATGAAATGCCCAACAAAGGACACTGCGGTTTAGTAAGTAGTCTGCAATTGTGCGGTTATTGGCAAGCCAACCTTATGTACCTAATGGATTTGGTAAATCAGCACCCGCACTTGTAGTACAGCAAACTCCTCCCAGTTTTTGGGTCACCGAAAGGCATGCTTTGGTTTTTTTTGGTGTAATTGGAGGACACCTTACCCACACTTGTACCACAGAAAACTCTTCACAGTTTTTTGAGTCACCTAAAGACCTGCATCAAATGTTTTAGTGTAATTGGAGGGCACCTTACCCAGTATATTTTTTCCTCTGTTATTAATCAGGGGCATTCCAAAAAAATGGAATGCTCACCACGCATTTTTGTGGGTGTTTCAATTTGTTTTTGTAAAAACTTGGTTGCTTGTTTTTAGTGTAGTTGCAAGGCACATTACAAGGTGTAAAGTGGTAATGGGCATTTCTTTTGTGATATCCATCTGAGTATCATAGGAATTTCTTTAGAAAAGGGCAGAAGTTTTTATCTCATGCAAAAAAAATATTAAAAAGCTGAACATGGCCCCGATCCAATACAACACTCTGTTTTGTTTTTTTCCCCTCCAATACAGGGGGAAAAAATCCCCTTTTCTAAGACAAAATCAAGGTCCTTAGTCTAAATTTAACATTTCCAGAGCATAATATGACTTAGGATCTCTTTTCATTAGGCTGCTGTGATCACAACTACACAAATAGTAAGTACATTAACCAGTGCCATGGAGAGGGGCCTTACTCACTCACCCAGGTGAAGGTAGCATTCTGGGTGGGTGCTGGTTTCATCAGGCTGCCGTGATCACAACTACACATACGAGTAAGTAAGTACATTAGCCAGTGCGGTGGAGAGACCTTACTCACTCAATACGGTGAAAGGTAGAACCATTCTGGGTGGGTGCTGATTTCATTAGGTTGCTGGGATCACAACTACACATTGTATGTACATGGGCCAAGTGTCATGGAGAGGCCTTACTCGCTCAATAAGGTGAAGGTACCATTCATGGGCGGGGGGGGTTGCTGGTTCATGAATATCGCTAGGGACTTGTACCAGATCATCTTCAGTTTCACAATGTCACTTGTGATTTGTGCACAGTCCTTTTTCACATGTTGTAAAAATTGATTACAATCCTGCTTTGTAGTAATGTGCCGCGGATATCAAGGGGTACTTTAATGCTTTAGTACTGAAGCATGTTAACTTACCGACCGCGAGTAGCAGCCATACCCTGCTGCAGTTACTACTTACTACCCACAATTGCTATACAACCAGTGGTACCCAGTGGGTAGTTTAGTTACCTACTAGCTTATGTAGCCCAGATTCCCACGTTTTATACTTGTCTTTGCCTAGCAGTCTTTTGTTTGTTGGCCTTGCCTACCAAGGCAAGGATATTGTGTTTAGATTCAATATAGAGTACCGTAGCTTAAGGGATTTCGGCCCCTAGGTAATAATAATAGGTCTATTTTTATATGAGGATTTTTGAAAGATGATATTTTGGCTTGTGTTGAAAGTTGAGATTAGTTATTACAGAGTTATAATATCTTGAAGGATTTTGGTTTCTTTTAGGGGATTTTTTGAAAATTTAAATTTTTGCATGATGAAATATTTGAGTTTCACTAATTCTTCTTTTGCATTAAGATACTTTTTATTGCAAATGGCAAGGCCACAGTGCGATACATCCCTTGTTTGTTTGGTTGTTTCATGTTCCCACTGCAATGTACCCTAGTGACATGTTAAACTCCACACTTTCTGAAAAATGCAATTATTTAAATTTTCTTGCGTAACTTTTGTGCCACTGTTGTAGTGGGAGACAATTTTTCCTTTTTTTGGGGGGCCTCCTCACTCAGGTTAACCTCTAAACGTCAGGAAAGGACAAAAATACAGTGAAAAGGGGACCAATCTGGTCTGCCCTGACATTTCGAGTTGAAGCCCCTAGTCTCGGGCTTTACTGGAACAGGCCTTCAATTGGCTCTGCCTTCTGGGGGCGGTGGTTTCTCACTCCAGTAAAGCCCCCCCCCCCCTAATCAGGCTTTACCCTTCACGCTTCCTTCCTGTCGAGGTAGTGTGTTCTTTGCAAGGGTTTAGGGTGACAAACTTTTTTGGGATGAGAAATTTCATGCAGCCAATGGTAAGGCCCAAGCATGCACTTAAGGTGCCTTGCTTTTTTTCCTTTTAAGTTTTTGGGGGGAAGGATTTTTTTCCCCATTTTTCCCCGGTTCCCAATGTGATTCCACTATTTAAAAAAGTTCCCAATGGGTTTTCGTTGGGTTCCCAATATGTTCCCCAATGTGTTCTCCACATCATGTCACTTTCATCTCATATGCTTTGGCAAATGTTGTCCTCCTGTCAACTATATATGTGGGCCAAAAGGGGAGGAACTCGATACATTCAGATAGAACAAATAGAACAATCTACTTTTGGGATCCTCCATAGTTTCATTTCTTTTGAGTGACAGGCCAATCAAATTGGGTCGTTGCAAAAAAGGAAAAAAAAGAAAAAGAAATTGGTCTCATGTAATAATTAATAGGAGAGGTTAATAGGTAGCTCAACACAATCTAGGGGGAGGAACCTAAGGTAAAGTTGTACACAGATAGATAGATAGATTGAATAGTTCTACTGGAGAATTCATTGCTTCATGATGTGCTTCCTTTTTGGCAGGCCACATAGACAGACGACAATGGTATAGTTTATGTATATTTTAAGCAAGAGGATCTAGGGGAAGAAAAAAGGAGATAGAGAGAGAGAGAGACAAAGATATTGATGTGCCTGGATTTGATGTCTGGATGCCTGGCTTCTGTTTTTGTTTTATATTTCCCAACTTCAACTTTCTTATTTATCCCCTACTCTTGTACATTTACCATTTCAGCATCTTCTTGCTGGCAGCTGTACATAAATAAATAAATAAATAAATAAATATCATATTTTCATGTTTCATATATTTGTATATTTCTTCATATTTATTTATTTATTTATTTATTTTCATTCCAGCAGTAACACTAGGAATTTCCTCAAATTGTGACACTTTCAAAGGCCTGGGGCCATGTACACCAAGTAGACTGGAGCAACAGAAGTTTCTAGAGCTTTGGTCATTGTGGGTGTCTAAATTTTTGGAAATTTTTGACATTTATTTAAAAACTATTTAATTATTGCCAAATTGGTAAAGGTACACTATGGTACTTAACTACTAGGTACCTACGTGATGAAGAGTCTAGAGTCTACCTACTCCCCTACACCCAACCGGCCAGCCAACTAACCAACCTGTTGGGATGTGTCGGTTGTAGGGAATTGGTAGGAAAAACAAACAAGCTTCACTTTTTTTAATTTGTTCATTTGTCCTCAATTTTTGTCCTCAGGACCCCCCCCCCCCCCCCCCCCCCCCCCCTCCCTTTTTTTTTTTTTTTTTTTTTTTTTTTTTTTTTTTTTCCTTTTTTTTTTTTTTTTTTTTTTTTTTTTTTTTTTT